>QMCE01001369.1_pt1 | contig 13321 bp, 10 predicted proteins | sample 1821851 | NCBI WGS metagenome assembly QMCE01 (sample SAMN09453174, study PRJNA476694) | Termite gut metagenome, whole genome shotgun sequencing project. | isolation source: worker | host: Odontotermes sp. | place: South Africa:Pretoria | collected 2016-01-28 | reverse complement strand
ATCAATGAAAAAAATAATTACACTCTTCATTTATATTATTTTGAGTACAACGCTTTTAGCGCAAAAAACAAGTGATATTGGCGTAGAAATCAACGGTATAACGTGGGCAACGAGCAATGTAGATGCGTCCGGAACATTTGCTCAAAAACCGGAAGATGCAGGAAAACTCTATCAATGGAATAGAAGCGTTGCATATTCCATTAATGGCAATGATGTGGAAAATTGGGATGACTCCCGCCCCGAAGGCGATGAGTGGAAACCTGCAAATGACCCTTGTCCACAGGGCTGGCGAGTGCCAACATATAGTGAACTAACAAGTTTGTTCGACACAGCAAAAGTGAGTCAAGAATGGATGGTACAAAAAAAACTGAGCGGATTACAATTGACTGACAAAGAAAATGGAAATTCTATTTTTTTGCCGGCGGTAGGTTACAGAATGACAATGTTTCACGGAAAACTTTTTGAAAACAACGTTTACGGGCATTATTGGAGTTCCACGCAAAGCGATGGAATGTACGCCTATGGATTGCATTTCGGTAAAACTCGAACCGATTACTATTACTACGATATGTATCGTGCCGATGCTCGCTCTATTCGTGCGGTAAAAAAATAGGAATTATGCAATATTAGAAATTGCGGATAATCAAATTTGTTATGGGGATTTCAGAAAATTTTGCAGGCTTCGTGGAACTCTTTGGTAGCTTTTTTTCCTTGCTTCTATTTCTTCTTGGGTAAAATCATTATTTTCCTTTTGCAGTGCGCTTTGCAAAAAATTTCTAGTGATGTTTTACAAAGTATGTTTTTTAAATAAGTCCGTGATTAATGTAAAAAAATGCCAAATCAAAAGCTTTCAAGTGATTAAACAGTTTTTTGAAAAACAACAAGTTTTCCTGTATGCTCTTCTAATCCGATACCTTAACCTGCAATTTATCTCACAACAGCTTAGCTGTTTTATAATTACGCTTGCCCCAAACATAAGCAACAATCTCGTCGGTAGCACGATGATAGGCATAAATCAACCAAACTTTATTCTTTTTATTGCCGACATAAGTCCAAAATTGACTTCGTTGAGCCCTTCGGGGTTCGTCAACTTCCAAGCAGTCGTAATGCTGTTGCTTGGGTGTTATTATTCGGTTGGAATTAACCAAAACAGACAGCACTTTCTTTATTTTGTGCTTTGGCAATCAGAGCTACTTCCGTACAACTTGCAAAAAGAAAAAAAAGTGTATTTTTGCAGGCAAAAAAATACACACAATGAGTTGTTTACACATTAAATTATATAACGAAAATCCTAACGAGCGACAAGTGCAACAAATAGTTGAAATTCTGCGTTCGGGCGGGGTTATTATTTACCCTACCGACACCGTGTATGGTATTGGTTGCGATATTTTCAACCAAAAAGCTGTAGAACGGGTTGCTCGTATAAAAGGCATAAAATTGGAAAAAGCGCATTTTTCGTTTACCTGCTATGATTTAAGCCATTTGTCGGATTTTACAAAATCGGTTGACAATGCAACCTATAAACTCATGAAACGCAACCTGCCGGGGGCGTTTACGTTTATTCTCAATGCCAATAATAACGTGCCGAAACTATTTAAGAGCAAGAAAAAAACCGTTGGTATTCGTATTCCCGACAACAATATTTGCCGCGCAATTGTGAAAGAATTAGGCAACCCTATTCTCACTACTTCGGTGCGCACCGACGATGATATTGAGGAATACATAACCGACCCTGAACTGCTGTACGAAAAATTCGAGAATTTTGTAGATGTGGTGGTCGATGGCGGTTATGGCAACAACACAGCTTCTACAATTGTAGATTGCTCGCTCGGCGATTTTGAAATTCTCCGCCAAGGAATTGGGGAATTGGAAATGTAAGTAAAAGCTGTTATCTTTGCTCTCAAAATAAAACAACTATTCCGTACCGAATACTCACGCCAGATTACTCGGTACTCAATACTAATCTGTACTCAATACTAAAAAATATGATAACCGTATCAAACCTAGCAATTCAATTTGGCAAACGCACACTATTTCAAGATGTTAACCTTAAATTTGTACCCGGGAATATTTATGGCGTGATTGGCGCAAACGGTGCCGGAAAATCTACGTTTTTGAAAATTATTTCGGGTGAAATAGAATCTACTCGCGGAAATGTGAGTCTTGAACCGGGTGAACGAATGAGTGTGCTCAAGCAAAATCACTTTGAGTTCGACGAAAATACCGTGATAGACACTGTGATGATGGGCTACAAAGAATTATGGAGCATAATGAACGAAAAAAATGCCTTGTACACCAAAGAAGATTTTACCGATGAAGACGGCGTGAAAGCCGCTGAACTGGAAGAAAAATTTGCCGAAATGGACGGTTGGAATGCCGAAAGCGATGTTGCAAATCTTTTGAGCGGACTTGGAATTGCCGAAGAAAAACATTATAAATTAATGAACGAATTGAGCGGTAACGAAAAAGTGCGTGTAATGCTTGCGCAGGCTCTTTTCGGCTCGCCCGATAATTTGCTGCTCGATGAGCCTACGAACGATTTGGACGTGGAAACGGTAATGTGGCTCGAGAACTTTTTATCGAATTTCGACAAAACAGTGCTTGTGGTTTCGCACGACCGCCACTTTTTGGATTCGGTGTGTACACACACAGTAGATATTGATTTTGGAAGAATACAACAATTTGCCGGCAACTATTCGTTTTGGTACGAAAGTAGTCAATTGGCTTTGCGTCAGCAACAGCAACAAAACAAAAAGGCTGAGGAAAAGCGCAAAGAATTGTTGGAATTTATTGCGCGATTTAGTGCCAATGTGGCAAAATCGAAACAAACCACCAGCCGTAAAAAAATGCTTGAAAAACTGAACGTTGAAGAAATTATGCCTTCAACGCGCAAATATCCGGGCATTATTTTCAAACCTTCGCGCGATGTGGGCAATAAAATTTTGGAAGTGCGTGGTTTAAAAGCATCTTTGGAAGGCGATGTACTTTTCAAAGATATGGACATTACCATTGAAAAAGACGATAAAGTGGTATTTCTCTCAAAAGACCCGCGTGCAATGACTGCATTTTTTGAAATAATTTCGGGCAATCGCAAAGCCGATGGCGGTCAGTTTGATTGGGGTTCAACCATTACTTCGGCATATTTACCGTTGGACAATTCACCGTTTTTTAATTCCGATTTGAATTTGGTGGATTGGTTAGGGCAATTTTCCGATGACACGCTTGAATCGTTCCTTCGTGGATTTTTGGGCAGAATGTTATTCTCGGGCGAGGAAATTTACAAAAAATCGAGTGTGCTTTCAGGTGGCGAAAAAATGCGTTGTATGATTTCACGAATGATGTTGAAAGATGCCAATGTATTGATTTTAGATTCGCCGACGAATCACCTGGACTTGGAATCAATTCAGGCGTTCAACAACGCACTTATAAATTTTCAAGGAATTGTGCTTATGACTTCGCACGACCACGAATTTATACAAACCGTGTGTAATCGTGTGATTGAACTCACGCCAAACGGAATTATTGACAAACAAATGGATTATGATGATTATATTTCGGACGAAAAAGTTAAGGCAACTCGTGCGAAACTGTATGAAAAATAATACTCTCTACTGAATACTCAAACAATGAAACTCCTTTTTATCGGCGGTACAGGAATTATCAGTTCAGCTTGTTATACACTTGCACTTGAACGCGGACACGAACTTTTTGTACTCAATCGTGGCAATTCAAAAAATATACGCAACCTCAGCGGTGCACAGGAATTGCGCGTCGATATTCGCAATGCGCAAGAAGTTGCCAAAGTTATTGCTCCGCACAATTTCGATGCGGTTGTTGATTTTATTTCATTTGTACCCGAACATATTGAGCAAAATATTGCGCTTTTCAGCGGAAAAACCAAACAATATATTTTCATAAGTTCGGCATCGGCATATCAAACACCACCGAAAAAATTGCCCGTAACGGAAGAAACACCACTTGAAAATTCCATGTGGGAATATTCTCGCAACAAAATTGCCTGCGAAGATATGTTGCTTGATGCGTGGAAAAACTCCAAATTTCCGGCAACAATTGTGCGCCCTTCGCACACCTACGATAAAACTTTACTCCCAATTGAAGGCGGTTACACCGTGATTGACAGAATGTTGCAAAGCAAGCCAATCGTAATTCATGGCGATGGCACTTCGCTATGGACACTTACGCACCACAAGGATTTTGCAAAAGGCTTGATTGGTTTGTGTGGAAACGAACGAAGCATTGGCGAGGCGTTTCACATAACTTCGGACACATATCTTTCGTGGAACAGAATTTACGAACTCGTGGGCGAAGCGTTCGGCGTTACGCCACAAGTGGTGTACGTTCCCTCAACCATAATTGCCCGCTACAACCAACACATTGGCGACAGTTTACTTGGCGACAAAGCGCACAGTATGATTTTCGATAATGCAAAAATAAAATCATTCGTTCCTGATTTTCGTTGTGAAATTTCGTTTGAACAGGGCGTTTATGAAATTGCCGATTGGTATAAAAACAACGCTGATTTTCAGATTGTTGATTCGGAATTAAATGAATTATTTGACATTTTGGTGGAAAAAATGATAGAAGTTTAATTCCTCTTTTCCAAAATATGCAAATATTTTTTTGTTTTATCGACTTTAAATACTGATAATCAAACTCTTATAAATCATATCTGTCATGTTTTTGCATTATGTTTCTCACATTTTCTACAGACATTAAGTCTTCATTATTGTATGAAAGAAAAATGTATGAAAATTGTACACTTTTAACCAGAGTTCGATTTACATCGTGTTTTTAAAATATTGATTAATAGCACAATATTAATCGAACTCAGGTTTTTAAATACGCACCATAGACCGATGCGGTATTTGCCACTTTGTCGGCACATTCAAGCAAACTTGCAAGTAAGAAAAAATACAAATTTTCGGAGATGATATTTTGAATTTTCCATTCTTCAATTTTCTGTCGTATCGTGTCAATTTTTTTGCCGTTGCCAATGCTCGCCAATATAATCCAACGCCCGCTTTATATCTTTTTTATTTATCATATTACTCCCCCCAACATTCGCCATTTTCCACACTCAATTCAAGCGGAACAATCGTATTCTTTGTAAGATTTTCGTTGCGCGATTGCACCCGAATATAATTATCGGAATATCCTATAAACACGCCGTTTTTTTGTTTCATTTCAATCAATACAGAGCGAGTTTGTCCTGCATTGTGCGCTAAAAATCGCGCTGCAAGTTCTTCGGAAAGTTCGTGTAAAATTAAATTGCGCTGTTGGCGTTCGTGTTCGGGAATACGTGGCTTAATTGCGAGTGCATCGGTATTTTCTCGTTCGGAATAGGTAAACACGTGCAAATAGCTGATTGGCAATGTTTTCAAAAATTCGTGTGTTTTTTTGAAATACTTGTCGGTTTCGCCGTTTGTGCCCACAATTACATCAACGCCAATACCTGCGTGAGGAATTTTGTCTTTTATTTCTCGGATTTTTTGTGCAAAAAAATCGCTTGTATAGCGACGGCGCATCAAGCGCAAAACCTCATCGCAACCCGATTGCAGGGGAATATGAAAATGCGGCATAAAAGCTCGTGATTGCGCCACAAAATCTATAATTTCGCTCGTAAGTAAATTTGGCTCAATCGACGAAATTCGGTAGCGTTTGATTGCTTCCACTTTGTCAAGAGCTTTCAATAAATCCAAGAAACTTTCGCCTGTTGTTCTACCAAAATCGCCAATATTTATGCCTGTGAGCACAATTTCTTGAATGCCCGATTGCACAATCTCCTGCGCTTGTGCCACAATTTCGGCAATCGTAGCATTGCGGCTTGCGCCTCGTGCCTGCGGAATGGTGCAGTAGGAACAATTATAATTACAGCCATCCTGCACTTTCAAAAACGACCGTGTGCGTTCGCTCAGCGAATACGAACTTTCAAAATTGTTCAACTTGGAAATTTCACACGAAGAAACTATGTGCGCCGCACCGCTTTGCTCCAATTCTTGCAATTTTGCAATAATATTAAATTTATCGCTTGCGCCCAAAACCAACGAAACTCCGGCAATGGAAATGATTTCCTGCGGTTTCAGTTGTGCATAGCAACCCACTACAATCACTTTGGCGTGGTCGTTTTTTTTCAATGCCTTGCGAATAATATTGCGGCTTTTTTTGTTGGCAACTTCCGTTACCGAACAAGTGTTTATCACATAATAATCGGCACTTTGCGAAAATTCTACACGCTCAAAATTTACCTCGGCAAAACGTCGAGCAATTGATTCAGTTTCGGCATAATTCAGTTTGCAACCGAGTGTGTAAAATGCAACTTTTTTTCCCATTGATTGTTCTATAATTAGTCGGCAAAGATACACAATTACACGGTATAAATCGAAAAAATCAATCATCGGATTTATAATCACCGTCAAGCGTATTGTTGTTCATAATTGTTTTGCTATTTTTGCAAAAAACAAAAGACACAATGAACTTCGTAAAAGAATTGGAATGGCGCGGTATGTTGCACAACCTCACTGCCGGCGCCGAAGAACAACTGCAAAAAGAATGTACAACCGGCTATATCGGTATTGACCCCACTGCCGATTCGCTCCATATTGGGCACTTGGTGGGCGTAATGATGCTCAAACACCTGCAAGCCTGCGGACACAAACCCATAGCTTTGGTGGGCGGTGCTACCGGTATGATTGGCGACCCAAGCGGCAAATCGCTCGAACGTAATTTACTCGACGAAGAAACCCTGCGCCACAATCAAAATTGCATAAAAAACCAACTTGCTCGCTTCTTAGATTTTGATTCAAATGCCAAAAATGCAGCCATTATGGTCAATAATTACGATTGGATGAAGGATTATTCTTTCCTTGAATTTATTCGCGATATTGGCAAACACATTACCGTGAATTATATGATGAGCAAAGATTCGGTAAAAAAACGCTTGGGCGACGATGCCAAAGTGGGAATGTCGTTTACCGAATTTACCTATCAATTGGTGCAAGGTTTCGATTTTCTACATTTATACCGTACACATAATTGCAAACTACAAGTAGGCGGCAGCGACCAATGGGGAAACATAACCACCGGCACGGAACTTATTCGCAGGAAAGAACAAGGCGAAGCGCACGCCATTACCTGCCAACTGATTACCAAAGCCGACGGTACAAAATTCGGAAAAACCGAAAACGGCAATGTGTGGCTTGATGCCGCACGCACTTCTCCCTACAAATTCTACCAATTTTGGCTCAACGTGAGTGACGACGATGCTCAGAAATATATTAAAATATTCACAATGTTGGGTAAAGAAGAAATTGACAACATTGTAGCAGAACACGCCCAAGCACCTCATCACAGACTATTACAAAAACGATTGGCTTATGAAATTACCACAATGGTGCACGGCGAAGAGGAATTAACAGCAGCAATTGAAGCCTCAAACATACTTTTTGGAGCAGGAACCACTCAATCGTTGGCAGAACTTTCAAAAGAAACGTTTTTATCAGTATTTGAAGGTGTGCCGCAATTTGCAGTAGCTGCAAGCGTGATAGAAAACGGCGTTCCGGTATTGGAACTTTTGGCAACACACACCGCAATTTTTCCAAGCAAAGGCGAAACTCGTAAAATGTTGCAAGGCGGCGGCGTGAGTATCAATAAAACAAAAATTGACAGCATAGATGCAGTGGTTACAAAAGAACAATTATTAAATGGAGCTTATATCTTGGTGCAAAAAGGGAAAAAGAATTATTTTATAATAGAGTGTAGAGATTAGAGTACAGTGATTAGAGGGTGGCGATTTCCAATATTAAACTCCACTCTCTAATAACTAAGCTCTACTCCCTATTCTTTAATCACTAAACTCTAATAAACGTGCAACGAATACACTTCATAGGAATAGGCGGAACTGCAATGACCAATTTGGCTATTGCTCTCAAAAAAACGCACGCTCAAAAACAGTACGTTATAAGCGGCAGCGATGACCACATAGAAGACCCTACGTTTTCTATGCTTAAAACGCATTATTTGTTGCCCGAACATTTTGGCTGGTTCCCGCAAAAAATTTCGCATAGCATTGATTGTGTTATAATTGGGGCAAAAATTACTCCCGACAATCCGGAACTGAAGGAAGCGCAGGCGCACGGTATTCCCGTTATGACCTATCACGAATTTGTGGCACAATTCAGCAAAGACAAAACCCGTATAGTAATTACCGGAGCGTATGGCAAAAATACTATTGCGGCAATGGTGCTTCACGTACTTTCATATTTTAGTCAAGAGGTTGATTTTATGTTGACTTCGCCGGTTTTTGGTTATACAGAAACTATTCGATTGAGTAATAGCGACATTATAATAATTGAAGCCGGAGAAGAATTTTCCTCACAATGCGACACTCGTGCTCGACTCGAAGTGTTTCAACCGCACATAGGCTGTATTACCGGAATTTCGTGGGAAGAACGCAAGCAACAATTCAATAATTACGAAGAATATGAAGAATTGTATCGTAATTTTATACACTCGTTGCCCAAATACGGAACGTTGATTTACAACGCAAAAGACAAAAAACTGCGCAACATTATTGACGAAGAAATTGAAGAAAGTGTAAATTTAGAACCTTACACAACACACCCTTATGAAGTGTTCAACAATCGCACCTATTTGAAAATTGCCGGCGGGCGATTGCCAATACTTATTTTTGGCGAACATAATATGCGCAATATTGCGGCAGCACAAAAAATTTGCTTGAAACTCGGTATGTCGAATGATGCGTTTTATCAGGCATTTAAAACTATGAAAGGAAGTAATAAACATTTGCAAATTTTGGCGAAAAATACCAATACGAGTGTTTATTTCGATTATACGTATTCACCTGTAAAACTAAAATACACCCTAAAAGCCCTTCGTGAACAGTACGCAAATAGGAGTTTAGCGGCGTGTTTGGAATTAAATGCCAACGATAGCATTCACGATTTGCTCAACAAAGATTGTGATGGTTCGCTCAATTTGGCTGACGAAAAATTGGTATATTACAATCCTGAATTGTTCAAAGCAAAAGGATTGCCGCATATAACAAAACAGCAAATTTGCGAAACATTCGGCAACACCAAAATCAAAGTTTTCATTTCTCCCGACGATTTATTGGCGGAATTATTCACAATGAGTTGGGAAAAGAAAAACCTGCTCTTTGTGAGTGCCAACCAAAAAACCGAACTTGATTTGAAAGGAATTACAGAACGAATTATGGCACTTGCATAATATAAATTTACAAAACTACACTTTCAACAATAATGAATTCACAACAGCATTATAAATCCGAAGAAGCACAACAAACAAAAAAAACAAAGTGCGGCACCACAAACAACAACGTATAAATGTGCAAATTGTAGTGCAACACATGCGGCTAACGACATATTTTGTTTGGAATGTGAAATGAACTTGAAAGCAACTAATTGTGTTCATTGTGGTGCACACACCGAATCCGATTGGGAAATTTGCCTTGAATGTGGACACAATTTACACGCCGAGTTATGTTCATTTTGCGGTAATGGAATGACTATAGATGATAATTTTTGCACCGAATGTGGCAATCGTATGCTGCAATTGACGACCAAAGCGACCGAGTGCTTATGATGCACTTGATGAAATGCGTGAAATTATAGACTGGTCGAAAACACGCTAATGGAATTTTCATTGGGCATACATTATTGGCGTAGTGCTTTTTATATGTTTTTTATAGTATCAAACCAGTGATAAAAAAGAGAATGTAAATCGTGCAAATGCTGAATTAGAAAAAATGCAATATGCGAATGATTCAACGCTCAATACTTATAAAATGCAACAATTGACACAAGATTCAACAAGTATTGAAAATTATAAATCTTATATAGCCGATTACACAGCTCGCTTGGATACTGTAACAAGTAAAGAACGTAAGACTCAATACGAAGTATCTCAATTTGTAATTCTGATTTTTTTTCGTTTCTTTGCAAAAAATATCAGAATGAGTGGAATAATAGCAATTGTGGGGCGACCAAATGTTGGAAAATCGACCCTTTTTAACCGATTAATAGAGGCAAAAACTGCCATAGTTGATGCCGTGAGCGGCGTTACGCGCGACCGTCATTACGGGCAAAGTACGTGGAATGGCAAAGATTTTTCGGTAATCGACACCGGCGGTTTAACAATTAATTCCGACGACATTTTTGAAAACGAAATTCGTAAGCAAGTAATGTTGGCAATGGACGAAGCCGATGTAATTCTATTTTTGGTTGATGTGCAATCAGGTATTACTGATTTGGACGACCACATTGCAAACTTGCTTCGCCGTTCGAAAAAACCATACTTTTTGGTGGTAAATAAAGTTGACGAAGGAAATAAACTTTACGATGCCACGGAATTTTATTCTCTCGGTTTAGGCGATTATTTTACCATTTCGGGAATAAATGGCAGTGGCACAGGCGATTTATTGGATAAAGTTGTAGAATTATTACCGGCAAACGCACCCGAACAAGAAGAACAATCAGAAGTGCCGAATGTGGTATTTGTAGGTCGCCCAAATGTGGGCAAATCGTCATTTATGAATGCTTTGATTGGCGAAGAACGCAATATTGTAACGCCAATTGCGGGAACAACTCGTGACAGCATTGAAACTCGATTTACAAAGTTTGGTTATGACATAAATTTTGTGGACACTGCCGGATTACGCAAAAAGGAAAAAGTAAACGAAAATATTGAGTTTTATTCCGTATTGCGCACCATTCGTTCGCTTGAAGTGTCTGACGTGTGTGTGCTTATGCTTGACGCTCGCGATGGCATAGAATCGCAAGATATGAATATTTTGCATTTGTGTATAAAAAATAATAAAGGTGTAGTTGTGGTGGTAAATAAATGGGATTTGATAGAAAAAGAAACCAACACCGCACGTGATTTTGAAAATCGTCTGCGTGATAAAATGGCACCGTTCAACGATGTACCTATTGTATTTACGTCTGTTTTGGAAAAACAACGTTTACAAAAAGTGCTTGAAAAAATCGTAGAAGTTTCCAACAACCGAAAACAACGAATTTCAACATCGAAATTGAACGAAACTATGCTCGAAGTCGTGGAACGTTTTCACCCGCCGGCAGTAAAAGGTAAATATATTAAAATCAAATATGTAACACAATTACCCACACCATTTCCTTCGTTTGCATTCTTTTGTAGCAATTCAAAATATGTTCCCGAATCATACAAACGGTATTTGGAAAATCAAATGCGCAAACTCTATAATTTTGAAGGTGTGCCTATCAGAATTTATATGCGGGAAAAATAGAACTGAAAAAGTGAGTGCTACAATTGTATTGTTCGCTTTTTATTTTTTGTAAAAATTCATTTCGTCTAAATATTGCCAAGCAACATCGGGCATAAAGGCTCGTATGTTTTTTCCGGTTCGTATGCTGTGGCGAATGAAACTTGACGAAATTTCCATAAGCGGAGCATCTATAAAATGAATATTTGGCATATTTTTATATTGCTCTGGTATTGTACAATCAGGGCGATTATAAACGTATAAATGATAATTTTCCAATATCAATTTATAATTTTTCCACGTATGAAAATTCCCCAGATTATCGCCCCCCATAATGAGCGAAAATTGTTTGTCGGGGTATTTTTCTTGTAAATGCGTGAGAGTATGAATAGTGTACGATGGTTGCGGCAATGTAAATTCTATAGTGCTTGCTTGCATTGCAGGGAAATTTTCAATCGCTCGACACACCATTTCGTAACGTTGATAATCATTGAGCAACGACGATTTTACTTTTTCGGGGTTGTGTGGTGAAATCACAAACCACAATTGGTTGATATTGGTAAATTCCACCATATAATTGGCTATTACCAAATGCCCTATGTGAATGGGATTAAACGAACCAAAAAACAAGCCTACTTTCACTATGTTAAATTTTAGCATTTCGATACAGGAAAAAGCAAATTACGGCATAAAAAACATTGGGCAACCACACTGCTATAAATGGGTCTAAATTGGAATAAATAGTGAAAGTGGTGGTTACTTGAAAAAGTACGATATACAAAAACGCAAGGGCAAATCCAATTACAATATTTACCACCGTACCTCCTCTTTTTTTCTTATTTGCCAAACACACGCCCAAAAGCATTAAAATAAAATTGGAAAACGGAAACGACCAACGTTTGTGCTTTTCTACCAAAAGCCGAGCAATATTATCAGTTCCTTGCAATTTTTGCGTTTCTATGTAAGCATTGAGCTCATTTATATTCATACGTTCAACGTATATATTGCGCATTTTAAAATCTTCGGGTGTAAGATAAAACACTGTATCTAAAACTTGACCTTTACTTATAATCTGTTGATTTGCCTGCATATCGCGAATCACGTAATTATACACTCTCCAACGTTCGGTTTCTGTGTCCCAACGAGCATAATCGCTCGTAAGTTTTGATTGTAATACGCCGTTTTCATCGAATTTTTCCATTGAAAAACGAAAAGCATTATCACTGTCAATATTGTAACTTTCAATATAAATAAATTCGCCCGGACGTACTTGTCGGTGAATATTACGCTCCCAATTCACTACTTTATTGAATACATATTTGTCCTCAAATTCAATTTTAATGGTATTGGAAACCGGAATAATGTACATAATAAGTACCCACGAAAGAATTGCAATAATGGTGGTTGCCACAAAATAAGGCAACAAAAAACGGTTAAAACTAATACCACTTGCGTGAATTGCAATAATTTCGGTATTTGCCGCCATTTTCGATGTTACAAATATGGAGGTAATAAACACGAACAAATTGGTGAATAAATTGGCATAGTAAGGTATAAAATTAAGGTAATAATCAATAATAATTTCTTTAAGTGGCGCATTATTAAGCACAAAATCCTCGTATTTTTTTCCTTTTATATCTTCTTCCCACTTCTGATATGCGCTGTAGGAATTGTGATCGGTAATCATCATGCAGTCATAGCCCTTTTTCTGAAGCATATGAATATACTCTTCTACCGTAACCTTTCCGTCAATGGAACCTTCCCTCGTATGGATATGCATATCCAGCTTCATTCTTGTTTTTCACCTTTCATATTTTTCAACTTCTGAAGCAGATCATGGGGAACATATAAACTGCCTGTACCAGTTCCCATATCAATATGGGGTTTCAGCTTCCCATGAAAATCCGATCCTCCCGTCATCAGTAACCCATGCCTTTCTGCCAGCCTGGCCAGATATATGTCATCCGCCTTGGTATTCAAAGAATAAAGTCCTTCTATCCCTATCAATCCGGCTTCTTTCAA
>QMCE01001367.1_pt1 | contig 13329 bp, 11 predicted proteins | sample 1821851 | NCBI WGS metagenome assembly QMCE01 (sample SAMN09453174, study PRJNA476694) | Termite gut metagenome, whole genome shotgun sequencing project. | isolation source: worker | host: Odontotermes sp. | place: South Africa:Pretoria | collected 2016-01-28 | reverse complement strand
ATCTTGTCGTTTGCTGCGTTTGAAGAAAAAGATATTGTGTCGTTTATTTTGAATGGAATAGGAAAATTCAACAGACAAAAACGGCATCTAACGAGCGGAATTTCGTTATTAATTTGCAAACTTTTAGGTTGGGACAGAGAAAATAGCTTAACTTCGGACTCGAAAATTTCCTAACCCTGCTTTAATAAGCACTATTTATTGCTCATTTTTTCCACACTTTTTCTGACAACAATCGCAGTCGATTTGGTTGTTTTTGATCTTTTTAAAACGACGAATGATAAGATAGATCGTATAAAAAACAGCCAGAGTTACAATAATATAGACTAAAATATTTTGATTCATTTCGGAATAAAAACGGATTACTTTAAAAGAAATTCCGGAGTGATTAAGATGATTTTTTTTACCTCAATAGCACCATTCATGACTAAGAGCGCGGATTTATCGAAAGTGATAATCTTATTAGCGGGCTTATTTTTAACTTTATAACGATATTTCCAAGTTATGGAGCTGTGAGCAGATAAGTTAGCGGTAACGACTTCCACAATGCCCTCTCTTTTGTATAATCCACCCTTTTCAATCCACTCCAAATTTCCGTTAAGTATCTCTTGTCGATAGCTGATTGCCTGATTGATCTCAGTAGTAAAAGTAAAAGCAACCGTAATTTCAGTGGGTTTTTCACTGCTGTAGCTGAAAGTACGCGTATAGAAACAGTCCGGCTTTCCCGATTTGTCAAAAAGTGTATCTGTTTGCACGAAAGAGGAGTCGCGGAGGCTGTGCTGCGCATGGGCTGTAGCGCCGACTAACAGAAAAACAGACAAGAAAACTCGATAGATTTTAGGTAAAGTCATTGCTATATAGGTTTATCCATTGCGCTACTTCATGCGCAGGGATGTTCAACATACAGGTAAAGTGTTTTCTCGGGCACTTTTCGTATCCCAATTTTGAGCAGGGGCGACAGTTGAGGGTTGTGATTTCGAAAAGCCTGAATTTCTCCCGCTCTTGAGGCATATAGGGGTACATCCCAAATTCAGGGAATGTATTGCCCCATACAGAGGCAATGGGTTTATGCAATGCGGCACCAATGTGCATCAAACCGGTGTCGCCGGTCAGCAAGCAATCACTTTGTTGAATGAGAGATGCCGACTGCATCAGTGTGAATTTCCCGCAACCGTTATAGGCTCTCTCTCCCAATTCCATCTCAATCTCTTCCCCAATAGCAGCCACATCGTCACCGCCGAGCAATAAAATGGGTTTATAGAGCAATCTCGCAATTTCGATCACCTTTTGTGCCGGAATTCGCTTGGTTTTGTGCTCTGCGCCAAGCGCTACCGCCACATAACCGTCTTCAAAAACAGCCGGTAAATCGTCAATATCAAATTTCTGCTCTTCGGGAATAAAGAAATTTAAACCCTGTTGATCGTTCTTTACACCCAAAAATCTTACCGCCTCAAAATAGCGATCTACAACATGGAGATTAGGAAGAAGATTGAGTTTCAAGTTAGTTGCAATCCATTTTTTCACATTTAACTTCGGGAAAGTGCGATGAGCCGCCCGTAAGGCTCCGGTTATTCTCCGTGAACGGTGATTATTTTGTAAATCCACAACATAATCAAATTTTTCCCTCTTCAATTCGGCTACAGTTTCCGAAATGTCACCGTTAAAACAATGAAAATAATTAATATACGGATTGTTTTCTAAAACTTTTTTATACGATTTTTTGATTAAAAAATGAATGGAATTGTCAGGAAACTGCTCTTTCAGGCAACGAATAACGGGAGTAGTAAGTACAATATCTCCAATAGAGCTAAATCTAATGACTAAAATTTTCTTCCTCGACGGAGGCTGCAGGTCATCCATAGATTCTATTTTTTAAATTATTGATTATGAATATTTTCTAATTCATTCCGATACGATGTTTTAACAGGATTTGCATAAATTTGCAACAAATAGAACAACATTTTCTCTTTTGGAACATCTTCAACCATAGATTGTTTGTCGAGATAGTCTAAAAATTTCTTTTTCTCTTCTCCACTATATTGATCGGAAAAACGTTGGCTCTGTTCTACAATATCATACGCAATATAATTGTTGGGATAAAGCCTATAATTCATATAAATTTGTCGGTCTGCCAATCGGCACACTTCCTCTATCAAATCTTTATGGTTCGGCGTCTTATGTAAATTGTTAATTTCATCGTTCAATACCGTTCCTATGGTAAGATTGATTCTTCCCTTTTGTTCGAAAAGCCCTTGCTTAATACTTTGAAAATCCTCTCCCGGTTTTTTCACGTATGTACCATTTTCCGAAAGTGCCAATTCTCTTGCTTTGAGATTATCACAAACTTCATATTCATAAGAGATTACAACAGGCACAATGTTCAACTCTTTCAAAGCCTTTACCGGATTTTTAGGATCAGACATGGAGAGCATTTTCACCAAACCGTGTTGTGTCTTATCAATGCCGTCTTTCGTTCTTCCGTTTCTCTGTGCAATCCAAACAGAATCTTTCTCCACTAAAATACTATGATGCAGATAATCGGAAAGAAGACGAAAATGGAACAACTTATCTCTAAGCGACATGTTTCGTTTTACGGTGATCATTTTATTAATTTTCCCGATCTCCGTAAGCAGAGGCGTTGAGAGTAAATTGTCACCGATTGCGATTTTAGATGACGGATATTTGTGCAGGAAGAAGTAGTATTGCAAGATAGAGGTGTCGAATACAATATCACGGTGATTAGCTAAAAAGAGATACCGCTTTCCCTTTTCAAGGTTTTCCAACCCGCTGAAAGTTACACCATTTGTAGTTTTATCAATGAAATATTGCACGAAATCTTTGGCAATGCCCATTTGAAAATCATAAATGGAAGTATAAGATTTATACTTTTTCAACTGTTCTTGAACATTAATATGCGGCTCAAACAGATGTAATGTCTGCAAAAAATCTTCATGATTAAAAATTCTATGAATAGCCTCAACAGCCTCTTTTTCAGAGTAATGCCGAATCGCACTAAAGGGGTCTTCCATACTTGTTTCGTTTTCGGCTGCAAAAATACAAAACAATTGACAATTTACAATGAGATAGAAATCGGAACAAAATGCACATTACAGATTAAAACACTGTAGCTCTAATATTTATCTTACAAATCTTTTCGGCAATTCTCTCCAATTCTCTCTTTTCAACTTTAGTCAGTTTTTTTGCCGGCGTTTCACGATCTAAGGAATAAAGCATCACTTTACGGGGATGAATCTCTTGAATGTGCTGTAACAACAAGGATAACTCTTCTCCTTTACTGTTATCAAAATATTGATTATCAATATATCCATGCAAAATCATAGTCTGAATAATCAACTTCCCTTGAAAAGATTTAAGCTGATCAATAATTTCTTGTAAGGTAATCGGAATGGTAGGACGATCTACAAGTTTAAAAAAGGTTTCGCTGCCGGCATCCAATTTCAGAATCGGATTCTCAATTTTCTGCAATGCCTCTCTGACATCGGTGCGGTGCAGTTGTGTGGAATTAGAGAGACAAGTGATAACGGTGTTCGGATAGTAGCGGTCGCGCAAAGGAAGCAACCCCAAGATAATCTCCCCAAATTCGGGATGCATGGTGGGTTCTCCGTTCCCTGAAAAGGTGATGCTATCAATCACGGTATTCTCTTGATGACAACTTTTCAGCTTCTCTTCAATAGCTTTTAAAATGACCTCTGCCGACAAATATTCTCGATTAAGCATCTCTTTGTCGGGTGTCCAGCCACACTCGCAATAGACACAGTTAAAGGAGCAGATTTTTTCGGTAACAGGCAACACATTAATGCCCAGAGATTGACCTAAACGTCGACTGAAAACAGGTCCGAAAGCAATAGCATCCCACAAAAACATAGTTTTTTAATTTATCGGTAACGCGATAGTGTTGATTGCTTTACAAATTCTATTTGCCACCTCGTCTACCCCTAAAAATTCAATTATGTCAAAAAGATCGGGTCCTTTGGCAGCGCCCACAATCGAAAGTCGTAAGCAGTTCATGATTTGCCCCATATTAAGCTCATTTTCTTTGATATAGTTGACAACTTTATCATGTGCAATGTTTTTGTCAAAAGGAGTTACTTCTTGCAAAATGGTTACAATCTCTTTAAGCCGTTCTGCCGTATCCTCTTTCCATCTTTTTTGAATAACCTGAGGATCATAATTTTCCGGAGCTTGAAAGAGAAAATTGCTCTGTTCCCAAAACTCGGTCAGGAAGTAGACTCTCTCTTTTACTAAACCTACCGCACGTTCAACTTTCGTAAAGGGAACCGTTATTGATCTATTTTCCAACTCTTTATTGAATATTTCAGCTAACTCCTCATCACTTTTCATCAAGATATATTGATGGTTGAACCAACGTGCTTTTTCAGGATCGAACTTGGCTCCGGATTTACTGATCTTCTCCAAAGAGAACTTCTCCGTCAGCTCTTCTAAAGAGAAGATTTCCTGTTCCGTGCCGGGATTCCAACCCAACAGTGCCAACATGTTAATCACTGCTTCAGGCAAGTACCCACTTTCACGGTATCCTGAAGAGCTCTCTCCGGTTTCGGGACTCTCCCATTGCAAAGGAAACACCGGAAAGCCCAAGCGGTCACCATCTCTCTTGCTCAGTTTTCCATTCCCATCAGGTTTTAAAAGAAGCGGCAGGTGGGCAAATTTCGGTGCTTCCCAGCCAAAAGCACGATATAACATCACGTGTAGCGGCGCTGACGGCAGCCACTCCTCACCGCGAATCACATGAGTAATCTCCATCAAATGGTCATCCACAATGTTAGCCAAATGGTAAGTCGGCATTCCGTCAGATTTATATAGTACTTTATCATCCAATAAATTAGAGTTTATGCGAACTTCCCCGCGAATCAAATCATTAACCAATATTTTAGTATCGGCAGGAAACTTGAATCTTACCACGAAAGGTGTTCCATCTGATAACTTTTCCTGCACTTCAGCTTCCCGAAGCGACAAAGAGTTATTCATTGAAAGCCGCGTAGTTGCGTCATATTGGAAATTTCTCTTTTCCGCTTCATAAGCTTTGCGTTTTGCATCCAACTCCTCGGCAGTATCAAAAGCATAGTAAGCCCAACCGTTATCCAACAGTTGTTGCGCATAACCTTGGTAAATCTCCTTTCTCTCCGACTGTTTATAAGGACCGAATTTACCTCCTGCATGTACGCCTTCATCGAAAGGGATGCCGAGCCAATCAAAAGCCTCAATAATATACTCTTCCGCACCTTTCACAAAACGGGTTTGGTCGGTATCTTCGATACGGAGCAGGAAAGAACCTCCGTTCTGTTTTGCAAAAAGATAGTTGTAAAGCGCCGTTCGTACTCCTCCAATGTGTAGCGGACCTGTCGGACTTGGAGCAAATCTTACTCTTGGTGTCATTAAAATCTCTATTTTATTTATGTTAAAAAACTGTATTACAACCTGATGCAAAAGAAATAAAAGGGATACAAAAGTAATAAATTTGAATAAATGTATAGAGAGAAATAGATAAAAATAGGATAAAACAGATGTTTGATGGGAAATACTCCAATTAGATAATGCCGAAATACATGGAAAACACGAAAGATTTTCAATATCTCGGATGGTGTAGTGCGATGGTGCTTTTGATATAATCTTTATCCAAATGTGTATAAATCTCTGTAGTGATGATGCTTTCGTGACCGAGCATCTCTTGAACGGCGCGAAGGTTGGCACCGCCCTCAATCAAATGTGTAGCGAAAGAGTGGCGGAAAGTATGGGGGCTGATACTCTTTTCAATACCTGCAATAGCAGCTAACTCTTTCACAATCAAAAAAATCATCTCTCTCGTCAATTTTGCCCCGCGCCGATTCAAAAAAACGATATCCTCTGCTCCTTTTTTTATTTTAAGTTGACTCCTTTTACCTGTAAAATACAGCATAATAGCTTTTTGTGCGGTTTCCCCAATGGGCACAAGTCGTTCTTTGTCTCCTTTGCCGATGACCCGTATAAAACCTTCATTGAAAAATAGTTGTGAGACCCGCAAATTTACTGCCTCACTGACCCGTAACCCGCAACCATACATTACTTCAATGATCGCCTTGTTACGATGACCTTCCGGAACACTCAAATCAATAGCGCCGATAATCGCCTCCACTTCCGGAATTGACAATACTACAGGTAAATAGCGTCCCATTTTAGGCGTTTCTATTAATGTTGTCGGATCATATTCAATATAATTTTCATAAAGTAGAAATTTGTAAAAAGCCTTGATTCCCGAAATAATTCTGGCTTGCGAACGTGCTTCAATACCCTTATCATACAGTGAGGCAATAAAAGATTGAAGGTCTGGAAGTGAAAGTTCCGACAAGGTTTTCGAGATCTTCACCTCTTCAAGATAGTTCTCCAACAGCTTGATATCATGAAGATAAGCCTCTACCGTTTTAGGAGATAGCGATTTTTCTAATCTTACATATTGATGAAATAATGCGATATAATTGTTAGGGTTCATAAACTGCAAAAATGCAAAAAACGTGCTTTACAAAAGTACGGAAATAAAATATTCCGTTATATGATTCTGTGTGATTTTCTTAATTCAACAAGATCATAAACTTATGAATGATTCGGGTTAAATAACAAACATCCGTTAACGCTTGAAAAAAAAGAATATTTCAACTATATTTGCAGCCGTAAACGAGTAAACAATTTTTTATAATTTGTCAATAACAAATATAAGCTCATGAAAAAAATAATTCTGTCTTTTCTTGCCCTCCTAATTGGATTGCAACTACTTGCTCAACAATCACTTTACACTATTAAAGAGAACTCTTTTGAGAGTGTAAAAATACAATTTAACATTCCTGACCTTACGGTAAAAGAGAAAAAAATCGACAACAACCATTACTCTATTTTAGGAATAGATGGCTTCTTTTCTTCTTCGATAGTGGGAAATCCGCAATTGCCTATATTAAGTAAAACGATTGAAATTCCGCTTTGCGAAGATATTGAAGTTGAAGTAATTCTTCATTCCATAGAAAATTATTCTACAGAGACATTGGGGATTAATCATGAAGTTTATCCTGCGCAAATGTCTTATTCAAAATCTCATGACGGACCGATTGAGTTTTTTAAATCAAATGAAACATATCAACGTAATGAGTTCTATAGCGAGCCGTTAGTACGCGTTGAAAAAGTGGGTGTTATGAGAAGCGTTAACTTAGCGAACATCTATGTCTCTCCGATCCGATACAATCCTGTAACTCGCAGGATAGATATTTATCGTGATTTTGAAGTTGTCATCACCTATAAAAATGCCGATATTCCCTCTACTTATGAGATGAAGAGCCTGCACACTAACGGTCTTTTCCTCGGATCGCAATCTGTGTTAATAGCTAATCCCATCGCTTCGTTGAACCGTGATGGCATTACCGCTGCGCCCGTAAAGTATTTAATTGTTGCGCACTCCATGTTTAGAGGTGCGTTGGATGAGTTTGTCCGGTGGAAAAAACGGAAAGGTTTTTTGGTAGAGGTTGCCTATACGGACGACAGCAATGTGGGAACAACAAACACATCAATCAAGGCTTTCATCAAATCAAAATATGTGAATGCTACTACCGAAAGTCCTGCACCTTCTTACGTGTTGTTGGTTGGTGACGTGGCTCAGATTCCGACATTTTCGTACAGCTCTGACGATCATGTGTCTGATTTGGAGTACTTTCTTTGGACTACCGGCGATAACATTCCCGACTGTTATTACGGACGGTTTTCCGCACAGAATATAACGCAATTAATGCCGCAAATTGAAAAGACCTTGCAAGTAGAACAATACACTATGTCGGATCCTTCTTACTTAGGTGACGCGGTTTTGGTTGCCGGCACCGACAGCCATTGGAGTACGACACACGCTAACGGACAGATCAACTATTTAGCTAATAACTACGTAAATACGGCTTATGGTTACAATACGGTTTATAAGCATCTCTATCCGGCAAGTAGTCAGGCGGCTACCATTCGTTCCGAATTGAATGCGGGAGTGGGATATGCTAACTATACCGCTCATTGCGATGCAAGCGGCTGGGCGGATCCTACTTTTGAGACAAATCACATCAGTGCTATGAATAACACGAATAAGTATGGCTTTTTTGTTGGTAACTGTTGCCAATCCAGCAAGTTTGAAGTAAGCGAATGTTTTGGAGAAGCTATCACAAGAACTAGCAAAAAAGGCGCCGTAGCTTATATCGGTGGTTCTAACAACACCTATTGGGATGAAGATTACTATTGGTCTATAGGACTTCGCTCTTCCGCTACCGCTAATCCAACCTATAATGCATCCGCTTTGGGAGCGTATGACCGGCTTTTTCACACACACAACGAACCTTATGCCGATTGGTTTACCTCTGCCGGTGCTATGATCACCGCAGGAAATATGTCGGTACAATCATCCACCTCTTCTCTCAAAAATTACTATTGGCAAATTTATAACCTCTTGGGAGATCCCTCTTTGATGCCCTATTTGTCAATTCCCCAAACGTTGAACATCAATTGCCCGACAGTACTGTTTGTCGGCACTACTTCTCTGGAAGTGCAAGCCGTACCTTATGCGTATGTTGCTTTGACTTTAGAAAACGAATTGCTTGCAGCTGCATTTGCCGACGGCAACGGTGTGGCGACGCTCAACTTTAACCCGTTAACAGAGCCTAATACTTACGAAGTAACCGCTTCCGCGCAAAATTACGTAACGGCTTTCACTCCTATTGATGTCATCGTAAACTCAGGACCCTATGTTATAGCAACAAATTTTGCACTGAGCAGTACCTCCGTACCAAAGTTCAATACATCCATTGATTTGGACTTAACCGTCAAAAATGTGGGTATCGAAGCAACGTCTAATGTATATGCCAAATTGCACACAACTTCAGCTGACGTGACGATTACACTGGATTCCATTTTCATAGGTGATCTTTCCGCTAATCAAGAAGTCTCTTTTTCTCACGCTTTTGGTGCCGATATTGCATCCTATATTTCGGACGGATCACAAGCCGCGCTTTTTGTAACTTTCTATTTTGGAAATGAAAGCAGTCAAAAAAGATTGAACGTGACACTCTTAGCTCCTAAGTTTGTAAGAGAAGGGCTTGTTATTGAAGAATTTACAGGAAATAGAAACAGTGTCATTAATCCGGGAGAAACATTCAAATTAACCTTTACGGATAATAATGCAGGGCATGTGGGATTGGAGTATGTACTCTCCTCTTTGATTTCTAATTACACAAAAGCAAAGATAGAAGATGGTGCTAAAGTCATTAACTCTATGAATATCAATCAGCCGACTCAAACCTCTTTCTTGGTTCATTTTGATAATTCCGTTGAAGATGGTGAAATGTACGCCTTTTATTATAGAATTAAAAAAGGAGATTATGTACTCTTTGATACGGTTTATTTAACCATAGGCATCAGTATGGAAGATTTTGAGAGCAATAGTTTTACATCTTTTCCTTGGACAAACTCAACTTCTAATCCGTGGTATATTGTCAGCTCTAACGCTTATGAAGGCACCTACTGTGCACGTTCCAAACAAAATCTTTCCAATAATGGAACTTCCGAACTCACAATCAGCTTGAATGTAACTTCAGATAGCGAAATCTCTTATTTCAGAAAAGTCTCTTCGGAAAGAGATTATGATTTCTTTAAGTTTTTTATTGATGGTGAAGAGAAAGAGCGTTTATCGGGAACAGTAAATTGGGGGCGGGCAACATTTCCCGTATCTGCCGGACAACGAACTTTCAAATTTCAATATGTGAAAGACCAAAATGCAAATTCCGGCTCCGATTGTGCTTGGATTGACAATATCGTTCTGCCGGGAACAGGTATTTTGGCTCCGGAAGATACAACCTCTTATTTCCCTTTGGAGACGTCAATAAAAGAGAATCCGGCAGTTTCGGTTTTAGTCTATCCGAATCCGGCGCAAGAAAAAGTTTATGTTACAGGGAATTCTGCTATCAATACAATCACAATTTATGATATTAACGGTAGAACCGTCGCTTCTCTAACCGGAAAAGGCGAGGAGACAGTTGAGGTTGACTTGAACGGATTTGCGAAAGGATTCTATCTGCTCAAAATTCAACATGCAAATCAGACGGAAGTGGTGAAAAAATTGATCAAACAGTAGTCTACTATGCCAAATACTGCCGAAGAGTTTGATATTGTTGTACAACAATGTACCGATCTTTTCTCAAAAAAAGCTTTTGATTACGGTACGGCTTGGAGAATTTTGCGAGTACCTTCTCTGACCGATCAGATCTTTATTAAAGCCAATAGAATTAGAAGTATTCAAGAAAAAGGGACGGCAAAAGTTGATGAAGGAGTCGTTCCCGAATTTATCGGAATTGTAAACTATTCGGTCATGGCATTGATTCAATTGGAGATTGGGGTGGCTGAAAGTGAGCCTCTCTCATTTAGTGCGGAAAAGGCGATTGAGAAGTTTGCATGCTACATTCAAAAAGCAAAAGAGCTGATGACGAATAAAAATCATGATTACGGCGAAGCTTGGCGACAAATGAGAATTAGTTCTCTAACCGATATTATTTTAATGAAATTATTGAGAATAAAACAGATAGAGAATCACAACGGCAAAACATTGGTGTCAGAGGGTTTAGATGCAAACTATTATGATATTATTAATTATGCCATGTTTGCATTAATTAGGTTAGTCGTAGAAAAAGAATAAAATTTTATAAAAATGAAAAAGCAAAAAGAACAAATTTGGGTTATGGTATTTCGCATTTTATTAGCTGCGGTATTTCTCTTTTCGGGTTTCTCAAAAGCGATAGACCCTGTAGCTTCTGCCATACAATTTGAAGACTATTTTACCTCTTTCGGATTGGGTTTCCTACATCCTATTTCCTTGTTTTGCGGCGTGGCTATGAATATAGTGGAGATGACGCTCGGTTTTATGTTGCTTTTCCGGATCAGGATGCGCTTTACCGGTGTGGTTTATCTGCTCTTTATGTCTTTCTTCTTTTTGTTAACCATGTGGCTATTTGTTGCCGAATATCTGGAAATCAATTACGGGTACAATTTTGGTGTGGTTAAAGATTGCGGTTGCTTTGGAAAAGCCGTTGAAATGTCTAATTTAGAGACGTTTATTAAGAATATCTTCTTGATGATTCCAACGATTATCATCTTTATGAAAAGAAAAGAGATCCCGGATATTCGATTAACGGTTTTAGGGCAATGGCTCTTCACGGGAATTTTTGTTGTCTTGGTAGGATTATTACAACTCTATTGCTATCAACACCTTCCTATTATTGATTTCGGCGATTGGAAAAAAGGAAAAAATATCAAAGAGATTTTCATTGGTGAACCGGCTGAAAAAGAGATGCTTTTTGTATATCAAAGTAAAAAAGACAGCTCTATTGTCCATTTAAATGGCGACGAAATTATGACGATTACAGATGAAAATCCTTCGTTTTATGAAGATTATGATTATGTAGATAGAGTGGACACAACGATAAAGAAAGCCATTCCTCCCAAAATTGACGGTTTCTGTATGGTGGATTCTTTGGGGAAAGACTATTCGCATGAACTCATTACAAATAGCGAATCCGAGTATCTCTTCATCCTTTTCATGAATAACTTGGGAGAGACGAAAATGAAAGGTATTGAGGATGTTAATCTGCATGATGTGATTGTAAAATGCAAAGAGAGCGGCATTCCGTTTGTAGGAATAACCAACTCTTCACAAGAGGAGATTAACAAATTTACGGATAATGTGAATACTCTTTTTCCTATTTATCATCAAACTATTGACCCCATAAAAGGACCTTTTATGGTTCGTGACGCCATTCGCTCCAATCCGGGACTGATCCTCTTAAAAGACGGTATCGTAACAGACAAATGGGCATGGCGCGATTTCCCGGAATTTGATCAGATCAAGTTTTAATATTACTGCGGAAAAGGTACTATAATATCGTCGCAATATTCGCAACGGTAAGAGCGCTTTTCCCTATCGACCAAATGAAATTTCTGCTCAAAATAGGACTCTATTGAGGTTACGCATCTGGGATTTTTACATGTAATAATGTTGCACACCTCTTGAGGTACCTCCAACATCACCTTGTTTATAATTTTCCCGTTTCCAATAACATTAATCGTAATGTTAGGATTAATTAATCCTAAAAAGTTGTAATCAATATCGATTTCATTATTGATTTTGATTATATCTTTCTTTCCCATTTTTAAACTGAAAGCATTATGAATCAATGCTACCGTAAATTCAGCTTTGTCTAATTTCAGATAATTGAAGAGCTGAATTCCATAACCGGCCGGGATATGGTCAATTACGATTCCTTTTTCTATACTAGTGATCTCTAACATATTAATTAATGCCTAAAAGTTTTAAAATTAATGCCATACGAACAAACATGCCATTCTTCGCCTGTTGAAAATATTGCGCTCTCGGATCACTATCTACCTCAGGACTGATTTCGTTTACACGAGGCAGAGGATGTAAAATGTAGGTATCTTCTTTCGCATACCTCATCTTCTCTTGATCTAAAATGAAACGATCTTTCAATCTGATATAATCCTCCTCATTAAAGAATCTCTCCCTTTGTACACGTGTCATGTACAAGAAATCCAACTCTCCCATATAAGGCCTCATTTTTTCTACCTCTTGAAATTCTATATTCTTCTTTTTCAGAATCTCTTCTCGAATATATTCGGGAACTCTCAGCTCTTCGGGTGAGATCAGAACGAAGCGTGTGCCTTCATAATTGCTTAAGAACTTGATCAAAGAGTGCACCGTGCGTCCGAATTTGAGATCGCCGCAAAAACCATAGACTTTATTTTCTACATTTCCCTTTAGTCGCTCAATTGTCAAGATGTCGGTCAGGGTTTGCGTAGGGTGCTGATGCCCTCCGTCGCCGGCATTAATCAACGGCATAGTAACATACTGACTTGCCACTTTCGGGGCGCCCTCTTTAGGGTGTCGCATCACGGCGATATCAGCATAGCACTCAATCGTTCTGATTGTATCGGCAATGCTTTCGCCCTTTGCCGTAGAGCTCGAATTGGGTTCCGAAAAGCCGATAACCTTGCCGCCGAGGCGCAGCATTGCCGCCTCAAAACTGAAACGGGTGCGGGTACTGGGTTCATAAAAAAGAGTTGCTAAGATTTTACCCTCACAACTCTTTCTATATTTTTCCGGATCTTTTATGATTTGATGTGCCAAATCAAATATTTCGCGAAATTCTTCGCGCGTAAAATCCGAAGGATCAATTAAACTCCTGCCTTTTAACAAAATAAACTCCTCCTTTTTCTTTTAAAGGTTATTAAATAAAG
>QMCE01001365.1_pt1 | contig 13331 bp, 8 predicted proteins | sample 1821851 | NCBI WGS metagenome assembly QMCE01 (sample SAMN09453174, study PRJNA476694) | Termite gut metagenome, whole genome shotgun sequencing project. | isolation source: worker | host: Odontotermes sp. | place: South Africa:Pretoria | collected 2016-01-28 | reverse complement strand
TGTTCCGCCATGATCGACAGTTCCGGGGAAAGATCGCCGCAACCGGCCGCCACCGTCTCAATTTCGAGATGCGCCCCGTACATCCAGTGCTGGAAAGGCACCGTGGCGCTGTAATCGACCGCCCTACCGTTTTTTGTAAGGAACGTTTTCGTGTGGCGGCTCACGGTGTCTGCCGCCCATTCGTGACGCAGCCATGCGATCTGTGCCCGCCGACCCTGCACGACGATGGGGGGCAGCGAGACCTTCCATGTGCCGTCGGTTATGAGCGGTGCGTGGATCAGAGTTGTTCCCGGGGGGGCGCTTCTCCGTGGGATCTGCGCACGCATCGTCACACGCACGCTGTCCCCCTCGCGTACCGCCGCCACCTGCTCCGTGGTGAGTAAACCCTGCGCACCGGCAGAGACGGCCCACAGGACGAGGAGTGTCACGATCACAATATGTTTCATCTTCTTCATTACCAAAGCAGGAAAACCAGATCTATCCCGGCACGTGTCGGGCCGAACCAATACCCTTTGGGCCTGTCGATCACGTTTCCGCACCTCACGCACTCGAACCGCGTATGGTGGTATCGCGCCACTCCGACCCCCACATGAAAATCAATGCCCCATCGCCGCGCCAACGACAGGTGATAGCCGTAGGTCAATCCAACCCCCGCGGCCCATCCTTCGTATCGCAACTCGCGCTCGAAAAGCGTCGGTATGTTGTATCCGCCGACGTTGTATTTCGTCCCGAAGATATTCCCTCCTACGAAATGGCCGTTGTACGGCTCGCAAAACCACCACCGGTATTCGATACGGGCCAGACCGTGGTTCAGTTTTTTATTGTTGTTCCGCGTCCCTTCATGATTGAGCTGATTCCAACCCCAGTTCAACTCGATGGACGAACGGGTGCCCAAACCCACTTCGAAACCGATATTGGGGGTCAATGTGACGGCGCCGTAAAGCAGGTCGACCTTGAGCGCACCCCGTGGGCGGGTATTCTTTATCGGGGAATATGTGTCGGGATCGCTGTAATCGGAGTACGGAGCGGGAAGCGCCTCCGGAACGATCACCGGAACAGGTTCCCGAATCGGCTGCTGCGGCAATTCCGGAGTCGGATCAGGCTCCGGAGGACGCGTATCGAATACGTCGATACCGACTTCCGAAGGGGTATATGTATCATTCGTGCGTGGCCCGGGCAGCGGTTCCCGTTTGGGAACAGTGGGTGGTAGCGGTGGAGGAGGAGAGGGGTGGATCACGATGTATGTGCCGCTCACAAGCCACGAATATCCTGTTCCGTCGGTGATTAGCTCGGCCAGCTCTTCGACGCTCGCTTCCGTCGCATCGGTGCGCACGATCCGGGACGTGTCGAACGTCCGCCCGTCGAACGCAAAAAGATAATTCGTCTGCTCCAGAACCGACTCCATCACCTGTTTCACGGTCATACTCGTACCCGGAAGGTTCACCCTTCCGTTTTGACCATGGACACCGGTCACTGCCAGCAGCGAAAATACCATCACAACACCCGCTTTCAGAGCAGGTGAAATACATGAACGTAAAAGATGTCTCTTACTTTTTCTCAACTATATATATTGTGCCCCCTTGGATCGTGTAATCGAATATATCGTGCATCAGTCGAAATGCCATCAATACAGACTCGACTGTCGCCTGTTCCGTCAAAACGGCGGAGACACCCAAATCGTCCGGCAGATCACCCTCTATCACCACCTTTTGGCCATAAAAATCGCCCACCGCGTCCAAAGCCTCCTCAAGCGAGAGAGCTTCGAGTTTCCTCCGCTTGGAACGCCAGCGGTCTATCTGTTCGGGAACGAAAGGCAACACCCTGGCCTCTCCCGTTGCCTCGTCGTATATAAGCTGCTCCATCGGAGCGAGCACCACGCTCTTATCCCCGTAGCCTATTTCCACGCTACCCGTCACCAGCGAAACCACCTTTTCGGGTCGGTCGTGCCATGATTTCAGGTGGAACTCCGTTCCGAGTACGTTGACTGTCAGGCCATTCGCCTCCACCGAGAACGGCTTTTGCTCGTTGCGTACCACAGAGAAGAACGCCTCGCCAGAAAGGCTTACGAGGCGGTTCTCGGCAAAATTCTCCGCCGCCATCATGCGACTGCCATCGAGCAGTCTCACGGTCGAACCGCAGGGCAATCTTACCATGCCGTTCTCTCCCGTACCGACCTCCACCATCGAGATAGGAAGAGCCGGTTCGACGGCCGGCCTCGACGTATATAACAACACCCCTGCCATAATCACCAGCGGTATCGCCATCGCCGCCACTCTTGGCAGAACATACCTCAACGGGAAACGCTTTGTGGTCTTCGCCGTCGTATTCTTCGCTACCACTACCGCATCCACTTTCGGCAGCCTCAATATTTCGTGCAGATTCGCCAATGCCTCTACCGTTCGGGTGGAGGGTTTGCTATCCTGGCCGTTGAACATATGATCCAGAATAGCATCCATGACGCCCTCTTGCCCGTCTTCGCCTTTTCCGCACACTATCCATCCCTGGATCAACTCCGCGAGTTCCGCGGAGAGATCTTTTCGTGAAAGTGCCTCCAAAACGTAAGCGCCCTTTTGCTCTTCTGTCCAATCTTCGTAATTCATTAAGTACGTTTCGTTTGCTCCTTACCTACCCATTATTAATATCCCCAAATAATAAATTTGTTTATACAAATGTAGATAAAATAATAAATAAGGAGACCACTTTCCGCAACTCTTTGATCACGTTATGCAGGTGTGCCCTCACGGTCGACTCACTGATACCCAGCCTCATGGAGATTTCTGCGTTCGAAAGTTTTTCAACGCGGCTCATTTCGAAAACCATCCTCCTCTGCCGCGGCATTTTATCGAGCATGAGTCTTATCATGAGCTGTAACTCCTCGGCCATCAGCGCCTCGTCAGGGGCGCCGGTCGAATCTGATCCGACCCTGAGCCTGAAATCCTCGTATTTTTCCACGACCTTTTTGTGCCGCAGATATTTCATGGCCGAAGATTTAGCCACCGTGTACAGAAATGATTTGAAGTTAAGTTCGGGGTTTATGGTATGACGATTCTCCCAAAGACGTACGAACAACTCCTGACATAACTCGTCGGCTATGGCATCGTTGCGCAGCAGCATACGGAAAAATCCCCTGATCGGCTCGGAGCAGCACATATATATCCGATCGAAAGCACGGTGATCACCGTCGACAAAGGCCGACACCACCTCTTTAGTGATGCTTCCTAACTCGACAGGCAATAAATCTACTACCGCCTCCCCGTTCGACTGATCGTGATCGGGGGGCGGGAAAACAACAGTGGACGACACTCTGTTTGCCATAAAAGTAACATTAACCTTTTAATAGTTAAATATGGTTCACAGGGTGGAGTATGGGGCAAAGATATGAATTTTTTTTATAAAAAAAGATTTTCTACATAACCGGATTGTGTAGAATACCCGGCGCCGCAAACAGATTTTTTCAGGTTATTTAAACAAAATCGACACTTCGGGATATTTTTAGCATACAGGGTTGGAGTAAAAACGATATGCGAACAAGCAAGATTCCGGACACTCGCAGTGTCCGGAATTCTGTCGGCAGATCGGAAATAAATGAAGACAAACTTAATAAATGATGTTTCGAGCGAGATTTTTTACAGCAATATATATATTACTATCGGTGGCATTGTCGGTTCAAGCCCGCCCCAGGGTAGAAACCCCGGACGAAAAAACGACCTTTCCGCCGCTGGCCATCAAAACAAACCTTCTGTACGATGCAACGGCGACGATCAATCTCGGCGTCGAGGTTCGCACCGGAAAACACACCTCGCTCGAACTATCAGGCAACTACAACAACTGGTCGTTCAAAAACGACCGCAAGTGGAAACATTACCTCGTTCAACCTGAATTCCGTTGGTGGCTGCGCGAAACTTTCGACGGTCACTTTTTCGGGGTTCATGCGCATTGGGCGCTCTATAATGTAGGTAATCTTCCCAAGCCTCCTTTCTCGGCCTATATGAACACCCACCGTTTCGAAGGGTGGCTTGCCGGTGCGGGTGTCAGTTACGGCTACCGCTGGAATTTTACCCACCGGTGGGCTGTCGAAGCGACGTTGGGCATCGGATACGCCTATCTGGATTACGATCTGTTCATTTGCGGTCGCTGCGGCGAGCCTTTGGGTAACAAAACCAGACACTGGTTCGGTCCCACCAAGGCCGGCGTGTCGCTCATATACGGTATAGGGCGCCGAAAGGCGGAACCCGCTCCCGTCTACGTCGAACCTGTTCCGGAACCGGTCGTTACGGTCATTCCGGTCGCTCCGACTCCCAAGCCGGTTTACACTCCGGCGCTTATGGCGGCTTTCGTCACTCCCGAGGTCGAAGCCGTCAAGGCTCGCAGCGAATCGGGTTCGGCCTATCTCGATTTCATAGTAGGCCGGTCGGAGATCATAACCAATTTCCGGAACAACGCTGCCGAACTGCAAAAAATATATAGCTCGATCGAGCTTGTGCGCGGCAATCCCGACGTGACCATAACCGATATTTCGATCATCGGCCACGCCTCTCCCGAGGGGAGTTACGGCAGTAATATGCGCCTTTCGGAGCGTCGTGCCGAAGCTCTTCGCACCCATGTTCGTACCGTGTTCGATCTCGCCGACGGGATCATCTACGCAAGGGGCGAGGGTGAAGACTGGGCGGGCCTCGATTCGCTGGTCGCCTCTTCGGGCCTGATGGAAAAATATCGCGCGCTGGAGATCATCCGCGGTAAGGACGATTACGACGTCCGCGAGCGCCGCCTCAGAGTGATCGACGGCGGTGGTCCCTACCGTCGGATAGTTGCCGAATTCTATCCGCGCCTGCGCCGCTCCGATTACCGTATCTCCTACACCGTCATTCCGTTCACCGTCGAAAAGGGCAAAGAGGTGTTCGGCATCCGTCCGGGTGACCTCTCCCTCAACGAGATGTTCCTGATAGCGGAAACATACGACAAGGGCAGCGCCGAATTTATTCGGATATTCGAGACCGCGGCGCGGCTCTTCCCCACGAGCGACGTGGCCAACCTCAATGCCGCCGCAAGTGCGCTCGATCGGGGCGATGCCGTCTCCGCCGCCTACTATTTGGACAAGGTCCGGGATCGCCGCGAGGTATGGAACAACAATATGGGAGTTCTCCGCTGGCTTCAGGGCGACAAACCGGGCGCCGCCGAACACTTCTCCGCCGCCGGATCGCAGGGATCGCCCAACGCCTCCGAGCTCGAAAAACATATGGAATCAATTACCAACAATTAATAGTCCTTTTATTCCCAAACCTAATTTAATTATTTATCATGAAAAAAATCCAAATTTACACAATGACAGCTCTGCTGTCTTTCGCTTTGGCGAGCTGTACCAAGGACGGTGGGATCAACCCTCCAGGGCCAAGTGAATCGGATGTTGCTTACATCTCGATCGCAGTCGAGCAACAATCCCAAACCCGTTCTTCGGACGAGGAAGATCCGGTGGATTACGAAAGCGACATCAATTCGCTCTACCTGATCACGTTCGACGGAGCAGGACGTGTTTTGGGCATCCCCGGTGGAAACAGTTACTACATTAGCGTCACTCCCTCTGGCACATATTCTTTCCAGAGTCCTGAGGCCGTTAAGATTTCCGCATCGGCCGAAAACCTCATCGTGATCGCCAACCCGGGTCCCAAGCTCATGGGCAGGATCAGCGCTCTGACCAACGGTTCTGACTACGCCACTTTCAACGCAGCGATCTCGCAAGCCACCGTCAACGACATCAAGGGTGTTGAGTCCGTCGGCTTTGCAATGATCTCGGGCGGCAGCACCGTAGGCAAAAGCCCCACCTCTCCCGACCAGGACGGCAACATGGTGCTCACTCCCTATGTCGACATCAAAGGCAAGATGGTCGTCGTCGAAACCACCGAGGAAGCAGCCAAGTTGTTAGCCGAAGAGACTGAAAAAAGGGTGGCTGTAAGAATCGAGCGCCTTGCTTCGAAACTCTTCCTGAAGGAAAAAGCCGGTGGTGCCGTTCCTCCTACGGGAGCGACTTTCACCTTCCTGAACTGGACGATCGACGTGGTCAACGAAACCTATTTCCCGTTTGCCAAGAAGACTCTGCGTGCAAATCACGCTCCGACCCCTGTTAATCCTGCATATCTGTACAACTTCTACACCGAAGACCCCAACTACGCCGACCTGGCCACCACCGAGGAACCTCCGGTAATCCTCAACCACACCGGTCTGGCTAAAGGTACGGTCGCCCCGTCGGCTGCCAACAGTTGGTCTTATGAGCCTATCCTTCCCTGGAACGCGCTCTACGGTTGGCTGAACAAGGACACATACAACTATGTGACCGAAAACACGATGGAAGCCACTGCACAGCGCTTTGGCAACGCCACCCGTCTGGTGTTCAAGGCTAAGTACACTCCTGCAGGTTTCATTGCGGACGCCGACTGGTTCCAGTGGGCAGGTTACAATTACCAGACTATCGAAGCCCTTCAGGCCGACTACGACGAAGTTGCTACGGCAGAACCCGGCGAAAGCCCTCTTAAGGACGCCTGCGACAAATTCTACAGCTCGATCAGGAGGTACCTCGTAACTGAAAAGGGCGGCACGCTGGCTGCAAACAACTTCTCTGAACTGACCACGGCGCAACTCGCCGAAGTACCCAACGGTGGTGAAGTTGTCAAAGATGGCAAGAATGCCGTTATTCGCTGGTTCCAGAGCAGTCTGAACTACTACTACTACGAAGTACGTCACGACAACGACGCCGACGCAGCCAACGCTTTTGCAAAATACGGTGTTGTTCGCAACAACTGGTACAACCTGACTCTGAACACCGTCAGCGGCCCCGGCACACCCTGGTATCCCGACGTCGACAATCCCGGCCCCGGCGATCCCGATCCGAAGGATCCTATCGACACCGCAACGGGCTATCTCGGCATAACCGTAACTCCCGAGCCGTGGATCGTTTGGGAAACAGGCTTCGGAATCTAATCCTTTCTTAATTCCGCAAAGCGGAACCGACAGGGGCAGGTATAAACTGCCTGCCCCTTTTTTTTAATTTTTCATAAGAACACGAAAACAAAAGCAACACCTGCGGGCACATTTCGAAACACACTTCCCCGCCCCAAAATACGACAACTACGCGAGACCTTTGCGTCTCCGACAACATAAAGCTATCCGGCCAAACATAATTTGACCAAATAATGCTCAACAGACACAAAACGATATTTGCAGTCATAATCTCCCTTTTACTGCTTTGTTCATGCGACGATTTGCGTGACGATTACAGTGATTGCGGGATTTGGCTCGAATTCATTTTCGATCACAATATGGAGTATACCGACTCGTTCGACCCGCATGTGGGGACGGTCGATGTGCTGGTGTTCGACGATGCAGGGAAACTCTATTCGTCCCACTACACTGCCATCGACGAGTTGCACGGCCGCAAAAGAATGTTCCTGGGCGGTCTGAGTATGCCCCGAGGCAACTATAAAGTGATCACAGTCGGCGGTTTGACTGAACATTTTCGCTTCTCCGACATAGCCGGAAATGATTTCGTTCCCGGAACGACAACCGTCGAGCAGGTGCAGTTGGCACTCGAATACGAGGAGAGCGTCTCACACGAATTCCCCGATCTGTGGTTCGGTCCGACCACCGAGATCGAATACAGGGCAGACCTGAGCGTATGGCCTGTACATCTGATTCGCCAAACCAACAATTTCCACATCTCGTTGCAGCGAAACGTGATAAACCCCCACATCACTACCCGGGCAGGAGAGGAGAATCCATCTCTGTTCACTTTCGAAATAACTACTCCCGAATCAGGTGCCTATGGCCATATGAATCAGCCGTTGGCGAACGAACCTTTGAGCTATCATCCATACACGCTCAATTACAGCGCTCTGCCCGTCGAAACGGGAACGCAACACCGGACGGACGGAAAGATAAACACAATGCGTCTGCTCTCCGACTACCAGGGTGACTACTCGCTTACCATCAGTAATACCGATACCGGCAAAGAGTTGATGAACCTCGATCTGCTGGAACTTTTGGGGGCCACCAAGCCTGCCGTCCGCTCCGACGGAACCGAACTGCCGCTCCAGGAGTATCTCGACCGTGAGGGCGACTGGAACATTGTGATCGTTCACGAGGGAACGGCCGACAGCGGATTTGCCGCTCTGATGATAATAATCAACGACTGGATCGTGTGGACGCACGGCGTGGGCATATAACGACCACAGGCAACGATATGAAGACTAAAGGTAAATACATACTGCTTACGGGAATCGCCTCTTTCGTGCTGCTCTGTATGGGGTCGTGTATCAGGGACGGCAAGCACAATCCGGCCGGATCCGAACCATACGGCATCATGCAGATAGAGATAGCCGATGCCGCCGCACCCACCCGTTCCGGCACCGACTGGATGAAAACCATACGGTTCATCGTCTTCACGGACCTTATGACCAACCCGAGAGCCGAGATTAACCAACTCTACACCGCCGGTACGCTCGATTTCATTCCTGCCGTCGGTGATGATCCCTCGGCTGCAAAGATATTTCTAAAAGTTGCGCGCCGCTTGAGCGGTTCCAACGACAAACTGGTCGTGGCTATAGTCAACGAACCCGACGATGTAGTGATTAGGGATCGTCTCAGCGCAGTCACTACTCCGGCGATGCTGGAGGATATAGAGTTGGACCTCTCCCTTTTCGTGGCCGACGATCACCTTTCTCTTAAAGAAAACGCGGCGATACCCATGACGGGAGCACTTTGGACGAACCAGGTGTACCCCACTTTGGAGCAGGCCGCCGAGGATGGCAATATGGTGCATATTCAGGTGCAGAGGGTCGTGGCACGGGTAGACGTCTACCTTAAAAAGGGAACCGATGTCAATCCCGACCTGAAAATGACCGTGGGAACGAGTGTAACGCTGGATAACACCTACGTAAAAACTTTCCTGGCCAGACACACCGACAATTTGCATGAACTGGGCCACATACAAACCGTAGCCACGGCCGACCTCGAACAGAGAAGTTGGGCACTGTCTTCGCCCGGCGAGCACGATATTTCGGATGCCGAACCGGTGTGCGTGTTTTACACTCCCGAACGGAACCACACTGCCGACAGGCTGACGCTAACCATCGAAGTCAAAACCGCCGAAGGGGCCACCCGCAGCGGGCAACTCGAAATAACCAAGGCTTTCGACAAAAACAACGTCGAAAAACCGATCAATGAGATCCGGCGCAACAACGTTTACAAGGTGATAGCCACGATCAAAGCCAACGAAATAACGGCCGAAGTCAGAGACTGGCAGGACCGGTTTATTAAACCTGAATTGTAAAAAATGAAAAAGCATATAGAGATGAGAATATTATCTATTCTGGCAAGTGCACTTTTTTTAACGTCGTGCATAGTCGATCCGAGCACTCCTGATCCACAGCCTCCGGTGCCGTCGGGAATGGCCGATGTCTCGTTCAAGGCCGAACTGCCGGCCCCCGGTGTCGTAGCGACCCGGAGCATAGGTTCGGTCGCCGAAAACAAGATCGAAAATGTCTATGTTCTGGTTTTTGAAACAGGCAACGATGGAAAGCTCATATACAAAGGGAAAGGCCGAAATCTCGGTGTTGCCGCCGGTGCGGTTCGTGAAAATAAGATCACCTTTACCGCGACCCTGCCCGTGGGCGATTACTACGACTTTGTCGTGCTGGCCAACGCGGAATCCGTCCTCTCGACATTCAACGTCAGCGACAGTCCCGACAAAACGAGGTCGGATTTAATGAAACTTAAAAGAAGTCTTGCGGTGGGTGCCAAGTGGGGTGTCAGCTCTTCGACGATGGATCTGATCCCGATGTGGGGCGAAATTAACAACAGGAAACTGACCACCTCCGAGGATGTCGACGATTTCACGCTGACCCGTATGCTGGCTCGCGTCAACGTGGCCTACGAGCCGGTCGCTCCTCTCGACGACAACTTCCAGATCACCAGCATCCGCATCTACAATTACAGCACGGCGGGCGCCTTGATCCCAGCCGCCGCAAGCCTCGACAGCGAAGATCTTCCCAACTCCAAACTGCCCACCGCACCCGATGGCGGATACGGAAAGCAGACAGGCGGATACCTCGAATACACCGACATCACTGATGGCCGCACGTGCAGCAATCTGATCTACCTTTTCGAGGCGGCACAGAACGGTTCCACCTACGATAGCTCGTCCAACGACGATTGGAGGGACAATCCGTGCCTTGTGATCGGCGGCAAGTACAAGCCCGACGGCGTGAGCTCTTTCCCCGATAAAGTGACCTACTACCGCATCGACTTCATTCAGACAACCGTCAACAGCCAGGAGGAACCCGAGGACAAGTGGCTCCCGATACTTCGCAACTTCAGCTACAACATATCCATCACCGAGGTCAGCGGCGAAGGCTACGACACGCCCGATGTAGCTTACGATTCGGCTCCGTTCAATATGACCGCCACCGTCCTTCCGTGGAACGAGCGCGACGGGAAGGTCGTGTTCGACGGCGTGTTCTATCTGTGGCTCAGCAAGGATGAGTTCGTATTCCAGCGCGGCGGCGAGTCCGGCAAAATGACCGACGGAACCAACGCGTTCGAGATCATGACCGACTATATGGTCAACAAGAATCCACGGCACGCCGAATCGGGCTGGCACGTCGACAGGATAGTCGACACCCAAACCCAACTGCCGGTGACATGGCTCTCGCTGAATCCCAATAAAAGGGACGATTTGACTTGGGCGAAAGATGTCAAGGACGAGGTTTACTTCTCTTTCGAGACCAACCCCGGCCCCAACAACCGCGAGGCCGACGTGTGGATAAAAGCGGGAAGGCTCGAATACAAGGTTCATGTGGTGCAAAGGATACTCTCGCTCGACCTTGTCGATCCCGACGTCGCGGGCGAACCCGACATCGAAGAGATGGAGTTCATAATACCCGACGGCGGCCACAACGGAACCGAGCAGCGCCGCTTCAAGGTGACCTGGACACCGATCAACGAACGTGTCTCCATCACAGGTGAGACGAGCAGCCTTTACCCGTTCGAACCGGCTTGGGTAACGGGGCCTACTTCGGAGCTGCCCGAACCCGGACAGACCGAGTACATTCCTTTCCAAACGGGAGTTAACGTCGCCTCCGAGACCTATGTCGTGCAACCCGCGGCAGTGACCGCCACCGAGCTGGGTCTCGACCCGTTCTACGAAAGGGAGACCACCTATACGTTCAAGGTCGATAACGGTAGCGATTCGGAGGAGAAGAGCATCAAACTGCATCAAATTCACTACGCCCTTGTGGTCGACACCTACAAATACCGGCTCGACGGCGGAACCTCCACCGTCACCGCGCGAAGCAACGCCGAGTGGGAGATAGTCTCTGTCGAAGAGTGGCTTTATAATAAAGACCCGGCGACGCTTGAAATCCCGAACCCGACGCCGATAATGCTCAATTTGAAGACCTATGACAACCTGAGGCCCGGAACCATAGGAGGCCCCAATGTAAACGGCGAAGCGCTCGCTTTCACCACGGTCAACAACGATGGCGGCGAACACGACGGCAAGTGGGGCACGGTCTGGGTGACTTTCAGGAGCACCTCAAACCCCGAAAAATTCCCCGAACAGAGGATTGCACTGCCTTTCCCTCCTCCCACTAAGCTTCTGATGGGATTGGGCTACATGGATGTCTACGCCTGCAACGTCGGGCTGCCCACACCCTACCACAAGAATTCGGCATTCCAGATGCTCACCTCTCCCTACAACTTCGGCTCGATGGAGGAGAGTTCCTACAAAGTGGACGGCTTCAGGGTGATCGGCTACAACGCCGAAGGATTGTCCAACGGTAATCCCAACGGCGAGTATCCGGACTATAACTGGCATCCCAGTTCGATGAAGAATTGGCTGAACAACAATCGTCCCGACGTGATCGTGATAGGAGCCTACACCACCGACACCTACGGAACCCGGTACAATGCGAACGAGATACGGTTGCTCGAAGAGTTTGTCGATAACGGAGGTACCCTTATCCTGATGTACAACGGAATGGTGGGTTATCGAGCCATAATGGCTCAATTTCTGGAGGCGTTCCTCGACAAACCGAGCGGCTCGTTAACACACAGCGTCGGCGGCACGGGTACCACTGCCAACAACACCGATGTAAAGGTGTGGATAGATTCTCCCGCTTCCGGCGCATATTATCTGCTGGAGAACGTGGAAGACCCCATCCTGAAAGGGCCTTTCGGAGATGTTCGGGGCCAATATTGGGGGTCTCACTATCACACCGGAGGTATTAAAACCTCACTGATAGATGATCAGGTGATTCCCCTGTCGTTCGGCAAAGAGCAATCCGGACCCAACGGTCGCGGACACAATGACTACACGACCATATTCAGACACAAGACAAAAAATCTGGTTTGGATCGGGTGCGATGGTTTTGCCGCGTCATATATGCCTGCGTATCAACAAGGTGCTACCACCGGCTACGGCCCGGTCTATATGGAACAGAACTTTTACAGACCTGCTCCACGCACGAATTGGAAGGCGCAGGGAGCGGCTTCAACCGTCCCGACCGTCTCTGTGTACAACTCCCAGTTACTCGCCAATGCCATTGCATGGGCATTGGATGTAACAAACCACACATTCCCGGACGGCGGCTACAAGAATGCCGATGAACTGTGATCGCATCGTGTACGTTTAGACGTAGCGGCGCATACACTGAAAGATGTTGCTTGAAAAAACCAAAGAACCTCTAAAAAATACGATAAGCCTGCCTGAAGATAACCTTCTTTACAATTATATCCCTATCCTATCTCTATCCGGAAGGTTATCTTCGGCTTGTCGTCGGTTCGGTGTTCAAAAGCATCACTCAAAAGAGCAAGATACGCCCTAATTCGCTTTTTTATCCCGTTTCCTCCATTTCGGGCGAATGTCGACAAACACCTCGAAGTTCATGCGCGGCATGGGGCGTGAGAGCACCGATTCGTACTCCTCGTTCAGGAGATTTTTAACGGCAAGTTTGACTGAAAAATCCGACCAGCGCAACGAGAATATCTTTTCGAGCGACACGTCGCTCATGAAGTAGGGTAGCACACGCGAAATCCGGCTCATCCTGTCGTTGCTCGTCGTCGTGAAACGCTCACTGTACCAGCACCATTTATATATCAATCGCCACGAACGGTATGCGAGCCGTCCCGTCACGGCGGCGGAGTACTCGGGCACATACATCAACTGTTTCCCGACCGCTTTATCTCTTCCGCCCAGGGGGTCGCCGTTGTTGATCGAGGGTGTCCACGAGAAAGAACCATCCAACCCCAACTGCCAGTTCCTGGCGAGCCGTACATCCAGATCG
>QMCE01006745.1_pt1 | contig 13340 bp, 15 predicted proteins | sample 1821851 | NCBI WGS metagenome assembly QMCE01 (sample SAMN09453174, study PRJNA476694) | Termite gut metagenome, whole genome shotgun sequencing project. | isolation source: worker | host: Odontotermes sp. | place: South Africa:Pretoria | collected 2016-01-28 | reverse complement strand
GACAGCGAACGGCAAATTCCCCAGTCCCCACTCCCTATTCCCCAAACAAGGGGATAGTGGAAGCCGCGCTTTGCGCGGCTGGAGCGTAAGGGGGGCGGACGGAAAATGCGGCTGTGTGCCGGAAAATGTGTGGAAACAGCCCCCCTTTCTCATACAATAAATGCGGGTTTCTCTGTTGAAGGTATGATTGCGCTTTATATTTTCAAGATGGCAAAAGTCTATCAGACAATATTACAGTCTGCTCTTTACATATCTAGCCGTCGATTCAAAGTTAAATGGCTGCCACCCTTGTGACTCAGCCCACTCGGTTGAATCTTCATAATCCTCATCCGCCGGGTCCGCGATAACTTTGAGAAACTCCGCGAAACCGTCCACGCCGCCCACATCCTCCGGCGGGGCATCTCCTTCTCCTGAAAGCAGGACAGGAAGGTCTTCCTCGCAATCCTCAATGATACGCTCAACTTCAATAAAATGATGCCAATCGTCGCCGAAATCATAGATATACAGGATTTTTCGATATTCCGGCACGTATTCGGATAGTTTCACGTCCGCCATCAGTTTTGCGTCTGGGTTTGCTTCAAAATCATCTTCGCCGGCAACCAACTCAATTTCAGGATGAGGATAATAATTGCCGTTCCATTCCTTGAAAAGACCGAAACTGTACAGGTGACAGTTTTTCCAGCCAAACGCGAGCTGTAAAAGCCGGTGAAGCTTTTCAAAGGTGATGGATGCCGGGACGCGCAGTTTTCGGATTGCGTCTTTGCCATCGAGATCAAGCCTTACGTTTAAATCAAACGCCTGGCATTTACGGCCGGGAAGTCTGTACCTGCCGAGCAATTCAAAAATTTTATTTTGCGGCACAAGCGTTTCGTCGGAGCCGGTTGCGTTGTAGATAATATTGTTCGCGTGGAGAGACAATTCGAGATCACTTGTGTATTTTTCCAGCACCCACCATACCGTTTCGATGTTTTTGTTTAGCTGCGCGGTCTTCTTGCGATCCGCGTTTTTTGAGTATGTTATCGCGCCCAATTCCTCGATATATTTGTCCGCTGTTTCGGGATTGACACCGGTGGCAAGAAGTGTATTTCGCAAACCCTCGATGAATAGTTCCGGCAGCTTTTTTAACATTGCGGCCTTCACTTGATTCAGTACCACAGTGAACCGGCTTGCGTCATTCATAAAGACCACAAAACGCTGACCATGTTCCTGAACATAGTGAGCGCGCCACGATAAGAAATCGTCCGTAACGGTTTCGGCAGCCGGCGATAGATTCAATTTTTCCGCGAGATTTTTTGTAAGATGCAGCACCATACAACTTAGCCCTCCTGTTTATTAAAAACCACGGTCTTTTCTTTCAATGAGATTTTTCCGACCGTGTAGCCAAACTGCGGCGCTTCCTTTTTTGCGTTCAGAAAAGAATGATCTATATCAAAACCGAGGACAGCCTTAATCTCTTCGAAGCTCATCTTAAAGGTATCCCGCCCGTCAGATTGCAGGTGTTTCCATAAAGGTTCATACTTACTCATTTTCATCTTCTTGCTTTCTCCAATTATAATAAGCCGCTTTTTTGTAAAGTACCGCAACAAGCGCTCGGTAGTCAATCACTGAATAACGAAGCTCCAGGGAAAACGGCTCGGTAGTCAATCACTGAATAACGAAGCTCCAGGGAAAACGCATGAAAGCAATTTCAAACAGTTTTAAGAAAGGGGGGACACTTTCCGCGCCGTCACCGGCATACCGAAACATTTACCCTGTCCCCCCTTACGCTCCTTGCTCCAATCGTTGCGTGGAGTTTTGCGCTCAGCGCAAAACTCCCTAAAGACTTGCGGAGGGCTTACAGCCCGGAGCAAGTCTGACGCTATCCCCCAAATCAGGGAGCAAATAGTAAAGAGCAATGAGCAAAGTCTTGCTGAGTTATCGGAGCGTATTACTTTTACGATCAGATTGCAAACAGGAAGCCTGCATAGTAATCAACACATGAAGCGCTACGTGCCGATTACTTACAAATACTACTTTACTCTTTTCTCCTTGCTCTTTGTTCCCATTCCCCAGCGAACTTTGTCATTCCGGGCTTGACCCGGAATCTCCGCCGTTTTTTTTGGACGCTTGAGCATTTTTACCCCAGTGATTTTTTTTCATGCGTTTTTCTGAGATTGACATTTTTATTGATTCTGTTATTCTTCTTTTGCCAATCTTTTTTTATTTAAGGAAGAAATCGTATGGAAAATAACACAACAGGTACGGGCGGGCAGGATTTGCCGGACTCAGGCGCGGGCAATTTTCCGCCACGAAAAAAGACGAATTTATTGCGAAACCGTCCGGTTTTTTCGGCTTTGTTTGCCGCGATTATCGCGGTTTCTGGTTTTTTTGCTATTCCCGGCATCTTGCCAGGCGTGCCGATTGTCCTGAAAAATCTTTTTGTTGTTCTTTCCGGTACTGTTCTGGGCGGCTGGTACGGCGGGTTGTCTATTGTAATTTTTCTCGCGGCGGGGCTGATCGGATTGCCGGTTTTTGTGCTTCCAGGGGGGCCCGGCGTATTTCTTACTAGTCTGGGCGGCTATCTTATCGGGTATTTTATTGCCAGCCTCGCGGCAGGTCTAATCAGCGGCAAGCCCCGGCAAAGCGAAAAAAAAATCACGGCGGGGCTGTGTCTCCGGCTGGCACTGGCATCATTCGCCGGTTTTTTCCTTATCGATCTGTGCGGGGCGTTATATTTGAGGATTATCGATCCATCAATAGTGTCAAAGCCGCTCTGCTGGCGGGAATGGTTCCGTTTCTTGCCGGTGACGCGATAAAACTGGCGGTAAGTATTCCGCTGGCTCTGAAACTGCGTCCTGTCGCGGCGCGTTATTTCGAAGGCGCTCTTCTGGATTCAGATGGACGCGGACGCGATGCCTGACGCGATTACCCTGCTCAATGTGAGCAAGCGTTTTTCCGCCGCGCCGGAGCCGGACAACGCGCCTGACGGGGTTTTTACCGCGCTGGATAATCTGTCTTTCAGTGTCGAAAGCGGCTCCTGTACATTGATCGGCGGGGCAAACGGCTCCGGCAAAAGCCTTTTGATGTCGATTATCGCCGGACTTGAAACTCCCAGCTCTGGAACGGCGCGGGTAAACGGCAGAGTAGGGCTGGTATTTCAAGACCCGGACAGTCAGATTTTGGGAGAAACGCCGAGGGAAGATATTGCCTTTGGAGCGCGTAATCTGGGGCTTTCCAAAAAAGAAATTGCTGAGAGAGTGTCCGCCGCTCTTGCCGAAACCGGCCTTGAAAACAGAGCGGACTATCCCGCCCGTTCCTTGTCCGGCGGTGAAAAGCGGCGGCTTGCGGCGGCCGGTGTTCTGGCGATGGACGCCGACATAATCATATTTGACGAACCGTATGCCCACATGGATTTTACGGGCGTTGTTCAAGTAAACAGCCTGATCCGCAAACTGCGCGTCATGGGAAAAACGATCATCATACTGACGCATGAGATAGAAAAATGTATGGCGCTGGCCGGACGTTTTATCGTGCTGTACCGGGGGAAGATTGTTTTTGACGGCAGCGCGGAACAGGCGCTTGAGGAAAATCTTGAAGCGTGGGCGATTCATCATCCGTTACGAAAACCGGCGCGGGAGCTGCAAGACCTGGTATGGTAGCGGAAAATAGCCGGACGATTTTTCGTTATAAAACGCGCAAAGGCCTGCTGCACCGGATTCCCGCCGCTGTGAAAATCTTGAGCCTTTTGCCGTTGTCCGTGGTTTGTATGTCGCTGCCGCTGCCCGCTCTGGCAGCCGGTATTGTGTGCGCGGCTGGGGCGGCTTTTGTCTGCGGGTTTTCCGTCCGCGAACAATTCACCGACCTTAAACCGGCGGCGTTTTACGCGGCGCTGATGTACGCGCTGTCGGTTTTTTCCATTCTGCTGGAAAAGCGCGAGCCCATGCCTTTGTCCGCGCTGGCGGTTCTGGCTTGCGTTCCCCGTCCCGGTTTTGTGTTTACCGTTCTGCGCCTGACGCTGATTATCCAGCTTTCCGCCCTTCTGTTCCGCACCACGACTACTCTTGAAGTTAGAAATGCCGTCAGAGATGTTGAAATCTTTATCCGGCGCGGTCTTGCCCGCGTTCCGCTTGTGAAAAAACTGATTTTGCCTGAGCCGCGTTTCGCGGAAAGCGCCGCGCTGTTTGCCAGTTTTATTCCCGAAATTTTTCAAACGTGGAATCAAATTGACATGGCGTGGCGGGCGCGTGGCGGCAAACCGGGTATGCAAAAAATCAAAACGCTTATTTTTGCGCTATTGACGCTGGGTTTTGAAAAAGCGGCGAAAAAAGCGAAAGCCCTTGCTGCTCGCGGCGCGTGAAACATGTACCGGTGACAAATGCTTCTGTGTTGCCGCCGAATAATATTGCAGCTTGATATTTTTCCACAACATAGATTAGAGTAAAGTTATGAAACAAACGGTGACGATTGAAATTTCTGATAACTCAGTATTACAATTATTGCGGAGTTAGCTTCAGTTTATTTTCAAAAAAGAGATGAGATATTGCTGATAAATAACAAAGGGGAGAAAGATTATGACTGTTTTTTTATACGTGCCGGATATGCTTGCGGATATGGAAATTTCGCAATTGCTTGTTGAAATCAACAGCGGAAGATTTTTGCGGAAAGATATTGAAAAGCCGCAAATTGTAAAGGTTGGAAATGATCTCTCTCCTATCAAAACGATGGGCGGACTTTCCATAACTCCTGATATTGATGTCGATGCTATGAATATAAAAGACGGCGATTTGTTGGTTTTGCCGGGCGGCATGACTTGGCAAAGCGGAAATCATCAAAAAATTGTTGACGCCGCAAAAAAGGTGAAAGCAAATAAAAACATTACGCTTGCCGCAATTTGCGGGGCGACTATAACATTGGCTGATAACGGACTCTTTGATGATATAAAGCACACAAGCAATTCCGTGGAATATCTCAAAATGGTTTGCAAAAACTACCGGGGAGAAAATCTATACGAACATAAACCTGTCGCGGTTGATGAAAATGTCATCACGGCAAGCGAATTTGGCTATTTTGATTTTACTTATGAAGTTTTAAAGAAAATTAATGTAATGAAGAATGCGACGTTGGAAGCGTGGAATAATTTGTATAAAACAAATGAAGCCAGATATTTTTTTGAAATAATGAAATCATTGGAATAGTGCCAGTGGACGTAGATGCTGATATTGAGATTATTGATTAAGTTATTTGGAGGAATATAAAAATGGCAAGAATATCACAAATCTCTTTGTATAAGCAGCCGGCTTATCACGCTTTGACAATTCGTAAAACTATCAATTTTATGAAAGAGTTTTCGGATTTTGCGGACGCTTTCGCCGGAAAAATTTTTAATCATTTGAACGATTTGCGTGAGTTGCCGGGCGGAGCGCCGATTGTTTGTTTTCACAATATGGATTTAGAAAAACTTGATGTGGAGTATATTTTTCCGGTTGCCAATCCTTTAAGCGGCAAAGAAGATATTAAAGCGAATTTGATTCCCGCTCAAAATGTGGTGACAGCAATTGATATGGGGACATATGAAAACCAAGACTCTACGCTTGAAGAAATATTGATATGGATAGAAGGCAACGGTTTTGAGATGAAAGGTGAAATCTATTATCAATACTTAAACGATCCGAACGAAACTCCCGAAGATGAATTGCTGACGGTAATGATAGTGCCTATCAAATGAAGTCATTGGAATAGTGTCACGTTTGTTTCACAAACTTCTGAGAAGTTCCAGCAAAGTGAATGTGGGCTTTTTGGGGGCAGGCGATTCTGGGTTGCCATCTCCATATAATTCGTTAATCTGTTTGAAGTTCTGATGACGCGAGGCCGAGTTTTTCTAATTGTTCGAGGGATAATTCCAGTGGGACTTCAAGTCTTTCGGGGTGTTCGACAAGATCGCGTAACATGTCGATAGCTCTCGCGCAATATATTCCATCGGTTATCCGGTCGTCGTAGGTGAAAGTAATTTTTATCTTATCCCGTGTCTCAATTTTTTCACCGGGGAGCAGGCATTGTTCTTTTCTCAATTTTCCAATGGCGCAGAAAATGCCGCAATTGCCTATTTCAAAATTATGATGAAAGGGCGCGTCAATGCCGACACTGCCAACATTCGTAAAAAATATTGAATTATAAAATGGCAGGGTATCGATAACCGAAAGCGGCAGCGCATTGTTATAATCAAGAAATTTAACGAACCTAAAAATTGCTTTAATTAAGAAGCGCGGTAAACGGGTAAGGAAAGAATTGAGATTTTCCGCGCTGGTTTCGCTTCCTTCTTTGAGAGAAAAAATATAGCTGTCAATTTTTTCGCATAATTTTTCCAGTGTTAAAAACGGAGAAAAAGACATTGTTACATTTATTTCTTCACCTTCATCGCTCAAATCACGCTTTGCGACAAAGTTAAAACGAATCCGGTTACGCTGATAATATCGATACCCGGATACAAAACGGTTGAGTTTCGGACGCTGCGCGATAACGCGGACTGCGGCATACAAAATGACATAAAACAAAGAAATCCTCAGTCCATCAGTATCTCTTTTTCTTTGCCGGATATATTTAAGCGTGTTTGTTACATCGAGTTCCTTTTCAAAATATATCGCCGCTTCAGTTCGTGTGGGCATTAAGTATGGTAAAAGCCGGCTGAAAAAATGCATTTCCTGTATATAAGTTCCGTCAGGACGTTTTTTTGTAAACATGATTCCTCTCTTATAAAACTTTTTCTACGTTGGTTTATTATAAACACAAAAACAGGTAAAGATGTCAAGACAGCGTGTTTTTTCGTAAAAAAAAGAGAACTTTTTAATGGGGAATGGGGAGCGCGGTTCGTAATTTGATCGTAGAACTCCACGCATGTATTGTATTAAGAAAGGGGGGCTGTTTCCAAACGGCCACCCGCGAGCGGAAGCATTTCTCGTCCGCCCCCCTTACGCCGCAGCCCGCAAACGGTCTGCGGCTATCCCCCAGATAATTCGTCATTCTGGCGGAGGCCAGAATCTCAGCAATATTATAGCGAGATTCCGGGTCAAGCCCGGAATGACAAAACTGTCCGGGTGAAAAACGCGGTGGCCATATATATAGCGTATCCACGCCGCAACGACCTTCGTCATTGCGAGCGAAGCGAAGCAATCAGGTGACTGACACCATTTTCGCGTGTGGGGATAGTGGAAGCCGCGCTTTGCGCGGCTGGAGCGTAAGGGGGGCGGGCGGGGGATGTGGCTGTGTGCCGATGGCCGTTTGGAAACAGCCCCCCTTTTTTATCTAAACAATAAATGTGTGGAGTTTTCGCGGCGCGAAAACTCCGAAGCTATCCGGCGAAGCAAACAGCCCCCCTTTCATTAACATTGGCAATAAATGCTTGAAAAGGGCGGGGTTTTGGTCTATGCTGGGAAATGGGGTTCTATGATACAGCTATATTTTTTGTCAATTTTGTTTAACAGTTTGTCTGGGTATGTGCTTGTTGCTCAGGAAGGGTGGGAAAACGATTCGATTGAACGCGGGCTGGGTTTTTCTCCCCGCAATGAAACGTTTAGGCTTGTGCTGGGAATTCTGGCGGCGGTGACTGGTGTTTTGAAGCTGTTGTCTCCGGCGTTGGGTACTGTGCCTTTTCTGGGTGATTTGATTCCGGCGTTGGGGGGGATTGCCGCTGGTTTTATTCTGGTGTTTGGTTATTACCGGGATCATGTGCAGGCGGCGGATTCGGGGGGAAGGCTGGACAGGATTGGTAATGCTTTTCTCCGGTGGAAAAAGGGAACTGGTTTTGCGCTTCTTGTTTTTTCGGCGCTGCATTTTTTGTTTCCTCAGGCGTTTTTACTGTAAGCGGATATGGCGCGGCGCGGGGAATCGGTTGCGGGGATTGCTTTTCATGGTACGCATGTTTTTGTGGCTCGCCGGAGTCCGGGGGGTGATCTGGGAGAGAAATGGGAATTTCCTGGGGGCAAGGTTGAGGGCGGTGAGACGGGTGAAGACGCGGTGCGCCGGGAATTTTTCGAGGAATTTGGGCTTGCGGTCGAGGCAGGGGCGTTTATCGGGGTGTCCTCTTTTGAGCATGGCGGGATAATTTTTAATTTGCGGGCATACCGTGTTTTTTTTGACGAGAATTTACTGCGGACAGTTAAGCTGAAAGAACATACTGAATGGCGATGGGCTAGCATTGAGGAAATTAAAACGATGGATTTTGCCGAATCGGATCGTTCGCTTTTTCCCGCGTTAGAGTTGTATTTTAACGAGAATTGCCGCGTCGAGCAGTGAAAGTCCGGCTCCGGCTTCTCCTGCGCTGAAAAAATAATTTCCTGTCTGGAAAAGGCCGGTGTCGTCTGTGACAGTGACATTGCGTTTATACGCTGTGCCTCTGGTTTTGAAAATATGCCGGTATGATGTTTCCAGTGATACGGCATACCGGTCATTGATGGAAAATGACAAAACCGCGCCCGGTTCAAGGTACAGGCCGCCCCACAAATAATCTTTGAAAATAATTGCTCGTGTTTTATGAAAATCCAAATCGAGACACACTATTGCCGGACTTATGCGAAAAGATAGTTCAAAATAAAAATTTTCTAGAAAAGAAATGCCTGCGGATACTGCCGGGGAAACGATGAACCATTCCTGAGTGTAACTGATCTCTGTGCCTTCGAATGTTCGTTTTGTTGGATTATCTGTAAATGGATAACGAGCATTTCTTGCGCCTGAATAATACCGCGCATAAATGCCGTATCCGTCTATGCTGGAAAATTTAAAACGCGCATATGAAAATGAAAGCTGTGTTTTAAGCAAAACGAAAGACCATAGGGGCAGGGAAATTCCCGCCGAAGCGTTGAGGAGAAATATTTCTTCGGTTTTGTTGCCATGCGATGAAAAATCGGAAAGACCGTTGTAGTTTGACGCCGCCCAGTCGCGGTCTTCCATTATGCCGCTTACGCTGGGAATTGCGTTTTTCAGGGAAAGAGTCGAGCAGAAACCTATTCCCGCCATAGGGTTTTCGCGGGAGAAATCCAGATCGAGGCCGTAATAGTAAACGGGTTTCACGTCCCATAAAAGCTGGCTGAGATAATCATTTTCGCCTTTGCCGGGATAATCCGCGAGCGAAGGGTATACAATTTCTTCCGCTTGACCGTACAACACTCCGAAACGGGGAATCGCTGACAAAGCGTAATTTTCCAGCGCGTTGACAGGCCGGGCGCACAAAATGATGATGACTAAAACCGTGAAAGCGGTTATATTTTTCATAATATGAGAGTATCTGTCAGCCGTCAAAGCCGTCAAGCGCTGTTCCGCGTTTTGCCGGCAATAATTCTGCTTGCCCTTGCTTCGTGCGGCGGAAAAGATGAATCTCCGGTGATTCCGCCGGCCAATTTTCCCCTTTCACGGTCTTTTATCGGTTTTGGGGTTATCAATGTTTCGTATACCCACATAATGGAAAATCCATCGGAGGACGGCGCGGCTTCGGGTTACGCCCGCCGGGGTTCTGTCGTCAGTATTGTTGAGCGGAAAATTATCAGGAAAGGGGAGCAGAGTGAGGCGTGGGTGCTTGCGGACGGAAAAGACCGGGGCTGGCTGCGCGAAAATGTCATGGATATTTACGATAATGAATTGAAGGCGCGTACCGCTGCGGAGTCCATGAGCCGATGACGACAACGGAGATTATTCTGCTAGCGGCTCCTCCTCTGGCGGGGGCGGTCATCGGTTTTATTACTAATGTGATTGCGATTAAAATGCTTTTCAGACCGCTGCGTGAAATCCGCGTGTTCGGTATACGGGTTCCGTTTACGCCCGGTATTCTGCCCCGGCAGCGGCATAAACTCGCGGACAGTATCGGCGCGATGGTAGAGCGGGAACTTTTGACTCCGGAACTCCTGCGGGAGCGGCTTGCCTCAGGTGATGTGGAGGAAAAACTGACCCGCGCTCTTTCCGGTTTTACCGGGAAAATTCTTGAACGCCCGCTGAACGATTTGTTTGCGGATAACGCGGGTTCGGAACTGGGCAGTCTTGTCCGCGATCTGGGGCAGTCGTGCATTAATTCTCCCGCGTCCGCCGCCGTCAGCGATTTGATCCGGGAGCGTGTACGAGCGGAGCTTGTGGAACAGTTTCCCGCCGTCAGCGCTTCTTTGATCGGGTTTTTGCGTCAGCCTGAAATTCATCGCGAGATGGAAATTCACGGGCGGATTTTTTTGTCGGGCGTTATCCTCAAACTCAATGTCTTCCAGCGCTTTTTTATTTCCGCCGGCCAATATGACCGGACATTAAACGAACAAATGCCCGGCATCATCGACGGCTTGATCGATCAGCTCGATGATCTGCTGGGCACGGATAATATCCGCGCAAGGGCGCTGGAACTGGCGGATTCTATTCTGAGCCGGTATTTCACGGCGGGAAAAAGTCTGGATGCGATCATGCGGCGGGCAGGGAATTCTCTGTTAGAAAATCACGGCGAGAAAAACCTTCAAACCTTGCTTGCCATAAGCGGCGCGCAAAAAGACCGGCTGGACAATTTTCTGAGCCGTGAGATTCTGCGTATTGCGGATAACAGCATCGAAAATCTTTTGCGGACAATTAATGTCAGAACGATGGTCGCCCGGCGCATAGACGCGCTGGACATGATACGGGTCGAAAGAATTATCCTTGACGTAATGGCCAATCAGCTTAAATGGATAGACTTGTTCGGCGCGTTATTGGGTTTTTTGATCGGCACTTTTCAGTCGCTGATAAATTTCTACCTGCGTTAGACGCAGCCCAGTTGTCCACACGCGCCCGATACAGAGCGTCCCTTGCGGTAACGGCAGGTTACATTTAAGCCCAGCGCGCGCGCCCTTCGCGTAAAGTTTTCGACTTCGGCCCGTGACGGCTCCCGCAATGTCACTGAATTTTCGCGCCCCGTCTCGACAGGATTCCACGGAATAAGATTGATCACTGCGTCAAGCCCACGGGCAAATTCCGCCAGAGTCTGCGCGTCACGTTCGCGGGTATTGATGCCCCCCAGCAGAACTGCTTCCAATGTTACGCGCCCGCCGCCCGCATTCTGAAAATACAAAAGGGCATTTTTTATTTTTTCCAAAGGCTGTGACGCGCTTATTGGCATAAGAGTCCGCCTGAGTTCTTCGTCCGCCGTAGTTAGTGAAAGCGCGAGACGGACGGCAGGCCCGTTATCCGCAATATCAATTATTCCCTTAATTATACCGCAGGTCGAAACCGTTATGCGCCGTTTTGAAAAGTTAAGCCCATCTTTGCAAGAAATAACATTAATGGCGGCGCGTAATTCGTCCAAATTGAGAAGCGGCTCCCCCATACCCATAACGACAATGTTTGAAATGTGGCCTGAAATTTCCCGCAGAAACAAAAACTGTTCCACAATCTCGTGCCGGGTTAAATTGCGCCTGAATCCCAACGCGCCCGTTTTGCAAAAAACGCATCCCGCCTGACAACCGGCCTGAGTGGAAATACACGCGGTATGCCGGAGTTTTCCGTCCGCGAGCAGCACGGCTTCGATTTGCGCGCCGTCTTCCAGAGTAATTCCTAGTTTGACCGTTCCATCGCTGTCGTCAAGGCGGCTGTTTATTTTGCTTGATCGCGTAACAAAGCGTTCGCCCAGCTCTTTTCGCAGCGCAAGCGGCAGATCGCTCATTCCGTCAAAATCCGGCGCGCCTTCCGACAGCCACTTGAAAATTTGCCGTGAGCGGAAGCGGGGCAGGGGACTCAAACAAGCCGCAAGTTCGTCCGGCAAAAGTCCCGATAAAACCTGCTTGCCGGGGGCGTTTAATTCTTCATCAATCACCGGGAAAAACTCCGCGCGGCCGGGCGGACAATATCACTTTAGAAAAAGCCCCGCATTGCTAAATCTTTCAAGCATTTCATTGACAGAATTATTCCGCAGACCCAGATTTTGAAATTCCTCAAGAGTTTCAACCGCTTTACGCTTTTCCCCGTTTTTCAAATAACAATCAATCAGTTCGATAAAGAGCCGGTAATTTCGCGGGTCCTGTTGAATCAGCCTTTTGAGAGAATCCGTAGCTTCCTCGTATTTTGCCTGCGCTTTTGAAATCAGCGCAAGACCCAGCACAGCGTAAGTGTCGAATTCGATATTCAACGCACGCTCGTAATATTCCTGCGCCTTGTCAAAATGACTCAGATTACGGTAAGCGTCACCTGCCCGCGTTAAAATCACCTTGTTCCGGGAATCCTGACTGAGAATGTGATTCCAGTATTCAAGCGACTTTTCCTGCCGGTTCATTCCCCGGTAACAATCCGCAAGCCCGAAAAGCGCGTAAAAATTATCCGGCTCTCTTTGCAGAGCGGCCTCGAAATACGGAACACCCTGATCAAAACTTTTCAGTTTGCGGTGACAATTACCAATCGCGGTCAAAACCCGTATATCCACATTCCGGCTTGAAAGCTGAAGCATTCGCTCCCAGTACGACAACGCCTCCTGATATTCCTTGAAATCATAATGCAGATGCCCCATGCCAATAATCGCGTAAGGATTATTAATATCCATTTCCAGCACCCGCTGATAAATCGCTTTTGAATACTTGAAGTTCCGCACCTTGCGATAAGCGTCGGCAACTCTGGTCAACACAGTAATATTTTTGTCATCATGCAGCAAATACTGTTCCCAAATTTCAATTGCCTTGTGATACTGATTCAAAGCTTTGTAGCAGTCCGCGAGACCAAAAAGCGCGTAATTATTTCCCGGATGATGTTCCAAACACCGCTCGTAGAATGCTATCGCCGCCCGGCTGGAACCACGTTTGCGCGAAGCGTCCCCCATGCCAACCAGCGCGTAATTATTATTTTCGTCTAACAACAGAATTTTGGAAAAACAATCAATCGCTTCATCAATATAATTTTCCTTGAGCAGCTGGTATCCTTTCTTTGATATTTCAGCTATTTCAACCGATTCTCTGTTGTCCTCAATAATTTCAGTGTCAACCATTTGAGAACTCCTTTTCTTCGCGTAATAAACCTCGCAGCAAACCTGAAAGCTGCGCGATAATAGGCTCGGCTTTAGTGTGATCCGGAGCAAGCCAATACATCTGCAGCGCGTCTATTAGGCGAGATTGAGACTTATAATAATCACCTACACGGCACAAGCCGTCGGTGTAACCTGTAGTGACAAAAATTCTGCGGGCAGTTTCTACATCACCCGCGTTAAACAACATATTTCCTTTCCGGTTCAACGCGGCTTTCTGCGCCCCATCAACGACAGCTGGAGTTGTCTCTCTAATGAATATACAGCACCATGCCTTCCCGCAGCTCGCAGTTGGGAAAGGAATCCTCCAGCCGCTCGCGGGGCCCGCAGACGTAATTGGGTATCTGCGGCGGTTCGTGCA
>QMCE01002454.1_pt1 | contig 13361 bp, 11 predicted proteins | sample 1821851 | NCBI WGS metagenome assembly QMCE01 (sample SAMN09453174, study PRJNA476694) | Termite gut metagenome, whole genome shotgun sequencing project. | isolation source: worker | host: Odontotermes sp. | place: South Africa:Pretoria | collected 2016-01-28 | reverse complement strand
ACCTTATTATGCGGCGGTTTGCATAATAAGGCTCGTGTCCCCGAATTCCGGCTCCCTGCCAAAAGCCCTTCGGTGAGGAGGCAGACGCTCCCAATCGCACCGCACGGCAAAGTCGGCCCTGCGGGGCCTGTTTGCCTCTGCGAGGAAGTCGTGCGCGATCAAATTCACAGCAAAGGTTTTCCCTTGCCTGTAAATGTTTCTTCTCGATCGCGCACTCCATTAATCAGAAAAATAACCGCGTAACCACAAATCGTTCTAATCCGCTCTCCCACCCAGATCACGCCCCGTTCCCCTTCGCCCGCTCCGGTGGACAAAACCCACGGCATACAAAACGGCCGGCGCACATGCGTGCGCCGGCCGCGTCTTGACGCTCCCCGTTCTGGCGCGGGGAGAGCTACGGGTCACACTCCGAGCAGACCAGTCACCATGATCACAAGGATGAAGGCGGGAATGACGCAACGGATCAGGAAACGCCATATCCGGAACAGCTTGAAGGGAATCGTGCCCTCATTGGTGATCTCAAGCAGGGCGTTTTCCGGCTTCCACACATAGCCGACGAAAATGCAGACCAAGAAGGAGCAGCTGGGGATAAGCAGCTTGTCCACCCCCCAGTTCAACGCGTCAAACAACACGTCGCCGCCTATGGTGATGTGCGAAAACACGCTCATGGACAGGATGTTCGCCGTGCCCACCACAATGCCGAAAATGGACATCGCGAGAGCGGCCTTGCCGCGCGTCCAGCCGAACGTGTCGATGAGGAACGCCGAAATCACCTCAAGGATCGCGATGGTCGAGGTGATGGTGGCGAAAATCACCAGCAGGAAAAACAGGAACATGAACATCGGGCCGATGAACGGGCCGAAATGGTTGAAGACCTGCGGCAGAATGGCGAAAATCAGGCCGGGGCCCTGGCCAGGCTCCAGATTGAAGGCAAACACCGCCGGCAGAATGGCCATGCCGGACAGGAACGCCACCATGCAGTCCATGAACGGGACGATGACGGCGTTTCTCTGCAGATTGGTGTTCTTCTTCAGATAGGAGCCGTAGGTGATCATGATGCCGTGGCCCAGCGACAGCGAGAAAAACAGCTGGCCCAGAGCCGCGAGCGCCACCTTGCCGAAGCCGCCCGCCGCCTGCATGCTTTCAAGATTCGGCACCCAGAAGAACTTCAGGCCCTCAATCGCTCCGGGAAGGGTGACGGAACGGATGACGATGATCAGAAGAATGAGGAACAGCGCGGGCATGAGAACCTTCGCCGCCTTTTCAATGCCGCCCGACACCCCCTTCACCACGATGAGGAACGTCGCCACATAGAAGATGACGGAATAGAAAATGGATACAGGCCAGTTGCCGATGACCTCGCCCACCGTCTCGTTCGTCATCTCAGACAGGGGGATGGTGACGCTCTTCACCAGATAGTCCAGAACCCAGCCGCCGACAATCGGGTAGTACGTGTAGATGAGGAGGCAGCCCAGAACGCCCAGAAACCCCACAACTCCCCACGCGCGGGGCTGCCCGCTTCCGTATTCGGTCGCGACCCGGATGGTGCTGCGCATGGCGTCGCCGCCGCCCCGCCGGCCGAGGGACGTCTCGGAGAGCATCGCCGGAATGCCCATCACCACAAGCAGAATGATATATATCAGGATGAACAGGCCGCCGCCGGAACTGCCGGCGAGGTAGGGAAATTTCCAGATGTTGCCAAGCCCGACCGCGGCGCCCGCCGCCGCCATGATGAATCCCAAGTTACCGGTAAAACTCCCTCGGTCCTTTTCCATACGCATATCTCCTTTCGATTCAGGACGCTGATAGAGTGTCATCTGTGAAAATCACAGGGATTGCGCAAACACCGCCCCCATTCTCGATATGCCGTCGACGATCTTCTCCTCCGGCATGCACGAATAGTTGAGCCGGCAGTGGTTGGAGAGAGGGTTCCGCGCGAAGAAGCTGTCTCCCGGCACATACGCCACCTTCGCCTCCGGAAGCAGCCTGTCCCGCATGATCGCCGACGCGTCCGCGCCTTCCGGAAGGGTGACCCAGGTGAACAGCCCGCCCTGCGGATCGGACCAGCGGATCGATTTCGGGAAGGTCTTCGCCATCGTGTCCAGCATGAGCTTCTTTTTGGCCTTGTACGCGTTCCGCAATATCGCTATGTGCTCGTCGATGTCGTACATATCCATGAAGACGTCCGCTGCGTACATGTTGATGGTGGAGTTCTGGGTGTCTGCCGCCATCTTGAGCTGCGCCAGCTTTGTCGCCAGATTCTTCTCCGCCACGATCCAGCCGAGGCGCATGCCGGGGCAGAGGATTTTCGAAAAGCTCCCGGCGTGGATGACCCTGCCTTCCGTGTCCAGGCTCTTCAACGTCGGCAGAACCGCGCCTTCGTAGCGGATTTCCCGGTAGGGGCTGTCCTCAAGGACAGCCACGTTGTATTTGTTCGCCAGCTCGATGAGGCGGCGGCGCTTTTCCAGCGACATGGTGATGCCTGTCGGGTTCTGGAATTCAGGGATGGTGTAGATCAGCTTGACGCGGGGCGTCGTCGCCAGCGCCTTTTCCAGCGCGTCCATGTTCATGCCGTCGGCGTCCATCGCCACATCGACGAACGCCGGCTCGAAGGGGTTGAACGCGACGACCGCGCCCAGGAACGTGGGCCTCTCGACAATGACCGCGTCGCCCTTGTCGATAAACATCTTCCCGACCAGGTCCATGCTCTGCTGGCCGCCCTGGATGATGATGAGCTCGTCGACGCCGCAGGCGATGCCGACCGCGTTCATCCGCCTGACGAGTTTTTCGCGGAGCGAAGGCAGGCCCTCGGTCGTCGCGTACTGGAGCGACTTTCTGCCGTGGGTCGACAGAACCGCCTCGAAGACGCGGCCCATCTTGTCGAGAGGAAAGAGTTCGGGATCGGGAAAGCCGCCGCCGAAGGGGATGACGTTCGGGTCCGAGGCCAGCTTCAGCAACTCGCGGATCGCCGACGGCTTGACCAATTTCATGCGATTGGCGAATATGTCCTCCAACATGCGTTCTCCTATGAAATATACGGTTTCATCTCAGCTTTCATTCCGGGGAGGTTCATGCCATGTCCATCAGCGCCTATCGGGTGTTCGCGGCGGTTGTCGAACACAAGAGCTTTGTCGACGCGGCCGAGCGCCTGTACCTGACCCCGTCCGCCATAAGCCACTCCGTCGCCAAACTTGAGGAGGCTGTCGGCCTCACCCTGTTTCACCGGACCCGATCCGGCGCCGATCTCACGCCGGACGGCGAACTGCTGCTGCCGTCGATTCTCGACGTCCTGAAGGCCGAGGAACGGCTCAACCAGAACGTGGCCAGCATCAAGGGGCTGGAATACGGCAAGGTCGGCATAGGCACCTTCGACAGCGTGTGCATCAACTACATGCCGGAAATCGTGCAGTCCTTCCGCGCCAGGCACTCGGGCATCGAGATAGGCGTCTACCAGGGCGGCTACGGCGACATCCTCGACTGGCTCTATTCCGGCTACACGGACATCGGCTTCATCTCCCGGACGGTTCTGCGCGACGATCTCGACGTGACGCCCCTGTTCGAGGACGCCATGGTCTGCCTCGCCGGCAGGGATTTCAAGCCGGCGAACGGAAAGCACGTCACCGCCCGGGACGTGAAAACCCAGAAAATCATCTATCAGAGCAACGGCTACGACGCCGAGACCGAGGCGATTCTCCGGCGGTTCGGCGCGGGCGGCCCCAGCCGGTTCGCTGTGGCGAGCGACCAGTCGAACATCGCCCTGGTGGAGTCGGGCCTCGGCATCTGCTTCATGCCGCGCCTCGTCCTCAAGCGGATACCCCACAACGCCGCGGTGTATCCCACCAGGCCCGCGTTCAGCCGATCCGTTGTGCTGGCGACGGTCAAGGGGCGTCCCCTGTCCGGCGCGGCGGAAAAGATGCGCGAGCACATCATCAGCTACTTCGGTGAAACGGACAGAAGCCTCCGGTGACGCCGGGCAACGCCGGCCCGCCCGCCTTCAGCCGGCCCTGATGTCCTCGACCATCTTCCTGTAGGCGTTGGTGTACATGACGGTGTCCATGGAGACGGCCGCGCCGTCGAAGCCGTCGGCGAAGTTCTTTTTCGCCGCGTCGCTGTTGGGCGAGAAGGCCCAGGCGAATTTGCCCGCGTCCTTGCACGCTTTGAGGATGCGCTGCCGCGCGGCGAGGAAGTCGGGGTGGGTGAACTGTTCGGGTATCCCCATGTCGGACGACAGATCGTAGGGCCCCACGAAGACGCCGTCTATTCCGTCGAAGGCGAGGATTTCCTCGATGTGTTCGAGAAAGCCGACCGTCTCGCACTGGGGGACGAGGAGGACGTTGTCGTTGTTCTCGTTGAAGAAGGGCATGAGCCTGCCCGCGCTGTCCGCGCCCCAGCCCGAGTTCCGGGAATAGGGGAAGCAGTGCCTGCCCTTGGGGTAGAATTTCCCCTGTTCCAGCAGCTTTTTCACCTCGTCCACCGTTTCCATGCAGGGGATGATGAGGGCTTTGGCGCCGCTGTTGATCATCTTGTGGAGCGACGGGCGGGAGTGGTCCTGCACGCGGACGATGGGCGTTATGCCGCGCACTTCGGCGGCGCGTATCCAGTCCATGGCGTCCTGCGCGCTGAAGGGCGCGTGCTCGGTGTCGATGACGACGAAATCGAGGCCGGCGATGCCGAGGCATTCTATCGCGACGCCGCCGCCGATGTGGGTGAAGGTGCCGACGAGCTTTTCCCCTCTGCTCATTTTCTCCTTGAGCTTGTTCTCCATGCGGATTCTCCTGATGGTTTTTGCGGTTTTACCGGTATTCGGGTCGATTGGCGCCGGTTGCGGCGTGCGAAGGGTCGGGGTTCATGAGCGATTTAGTCAGTTGATGCAATTGCGACGAAGGCATGATACGGTGCGGGGAAGCATTAGTAAAGGTACTTTTATAAAACGATAAATGAAATAAATTCATCATCACGCATTTCCCTCACCCAATCCCCCTCTTCCGCAAAAGCCGTTTGAACAGCCCCGGCCACAGGCGGTTCAGGTAGACGCCGCCGCATTCGACGCCGCCGATGAGCTGTTCGGGGACGCCTTTGACGATGGCGGGCAGCGCGCGGCGGGCGCATTCCTCCGGGCTGATTCCGCCTGCCTGGCCGGCGTCGAGTTCGCCGTGCGGGGAGCCGTCGGCTTCAAGGGCTTTTTCGGAAATCTCCGTCCGCACCCATCCGGGAACGAGCAGCGTGATCTCCAGGCCGGTTCCGAGCGTCTCCTCCCGGAGGGATTCAAACCATCCGTGCAGGGCGTGTTTCGACGCGGAATACGCGGATCGGCGCGGCGCGCCGAATTTCCCCAGCACCCCCGACAGCGCGACAATCTGCCCCCGTCCCCGTTTGATCATGCCCGGCGCCACGGCGCGGGTCAGTTCGACCGCGCCCCAGAAGTCCACGTCCATGATCGTCCGCGCCACAGCCAAACCGGTCTCCAGGGCCAAGCCCCGCTGTCCGACCCCGGCGACAGCCGCGAGTATGTCCACAGGCCCCACCCGCGCTTCGGCTTCCGCCGCGACGTCCCGCAGGCGGGCGGCGTCGGCGAGATCGAAGGGGAGGATCGCGACCTTTCCCCCGTGCGCGCGGCATGCTTCGGCGGCGGCGTTGAGCAATTCGAGGCGGCGCGCGGAGAGGAGGAGGTGCGCGCCGCGCCGCGCCATTTCGAGAGCCAGCGCACGGCCTATCCCCGAGGACGCTCCGGTGATCCAGACTGTTTTGCCTTGCGGGTGCATAGTATGTTTCTCCTCTATCTGTATTACAACAAGCAAGAACATGAGGATTTCGGGGACATGACCCAATTATTCGGCGGTTTGAATATTTGGGCTCGTGTCCCCGAATTCCGGCTCCCCGGCACAAAACGCGTGATGAAGGACTCCTTCCGCAAACGCTTCCTGCCAAGGGTCTTTCCCGAATGCTTCTTGTCAAGGAGCCGGAATTCGGGGACACGAGCCTCATTATGCAAACCGCCGCATAATAAGGTCATGTCCCCGAAATCCTCATGTTCTTGGTTGTTGCAACGAAAAGAATTGTCCTTATTTCAGCGTCATTTGATACTGTGCGGCATTTGCAAAAACTTCTGAAATTCTGCTCAAGGTTCCCTTGCCCCGTCCGCTAATACGAGGATACGGAGAGGCGTCGCATTTGCATAGGAGATAGTCATGAGCATTGGCGGAATCAACGCATCCAACGACATGATGGCGGCGATGATGCAGACCCTGATGAAAGGGATGCAGGAAAGCGCCGATCTGTCGAAAAGCATGATTTCCATCGGCGTCGAAAATTCGATAATCGGTGAAAAAATGGCGATCGCGCAGGACATCATCACCGCGAACGGGGGTGTTGACGTCCTCGCGTAGCGCATGGATAATGGCGTTTTTCAGGATTTTCCGGATCGGGACGCCATGCCGCTTTTTCACTTGAATTCCGATTTCGCTCCCGCGGGCCAGCAGCCCGAAGCCATTGACGCGCTTTCCGCCGGCATTCTGTCCGGCAAGCGGCACCAGACGCTTCTCGGCGTCACCGGATCGGGCAAGACGTTCGTCATGGCCAACGTCATCGCCCGGTGCGACAAGCCCGCGCTCATCCTTTCCCACAACAAAACCCTCACCGCGCAGTTGTATTCGGAATTCAGGCAGTTCTTTCCCCACAACGCGGTGGAGTATTTCGTCTCCTACTACGATTATTACCAGCCCGAGGCGTACATTCCCCAGACCGACGCCTATATTGAAAAAGACTCGGCCATCAACGACGATCTCGAACGTCTGCGCCTTTCCGCGACGTCGGCCCTGCTGAGCCGCCGGGACGTCGTCGTCGTCGCGTCGGTCTCCTGCATCTACGGTCTCGGGCGGCCGCAGGAATACAGGGACGTCGCCCTCACCGTCCAGATCGGGGACGAGGTCGACAGGCGCGACTTCCTCACCCGGCTGGTGCGGATGGAGTATCAGAGGAACGACTTTGATTTCCAGCGCGGGACGTTCCGCGTGCGCGGGGACGCCATCGACATCTGGCCCGCGTATATGCAGACAGCCATCCGGGTCGAAATGTTCGGGGATGAGGTCGAGGAAATCTACGAATTCGAGCCTGTGACGGGCGAGGTTCTGATGCGGTACCGGCACAGGGCGATTTTCCCCGCCACCCATTTCGTCCTTTCCGAAAGCGCGGCGGAGAAGGCTGTGGGCGGCATCACGTCGGAGCTGGAAGTCCAGCTTTCCCGTTTCAAGGAGCAGGGGAAGCTGCTTGAGGCGCAGCGTCTTGAAAGCAGGACGAAGTACGATCTCGAAATGATCGAGGAGATCGGGTATTGCAAGGGCATCGAGAATTATTCCCGTCATTTCGACGGCCGCGCTCCGGGCGAGCGCCCCGCCTGCCTGTTCGATTATTTTCCCGACAGGGACTGGATTCTCATCATAGACGAATCCCATGTCACGCTGCCCCAGGTCAGGGGCATGTACAACGGCGACCAGGCGCGGAAGCGCGTTCTGGTGGATCACGGCTTCCGGCTGCCGTCTGCGCTGGACAACCGCCCGCTCAAGTGGGAGGAGTTCCAGGAAGTCCAGCCGCAGTGCGTGTATGTCTCGGCGACGCCGGCGGCGTATGAGTTGTCGCTTTCGGTCGAAGACGGCCCTGTGGAGCTTCTTGTCCGGCCGACGGGGCTGGTCGACCCGCCTGTCGAAGTCCGTCCCACAAAGGGGCAGGTGCCGGACATTCTGCGGGAGATTCAGACGCGGGCCGACAAGGGCGAGCGCACCCTGGTGACGACCCTGACGAAGCGGCTTGCCGAGGATTTGGACAATTACTGCCGGGAGCGGGGCATCAGGTCGACATATCTTCATTCGGACGTGCACACGCTGGATCGGGTGGAGATTCTCCGCGATCTCCGGACGGGGGCGTATGACGCGCTGATCGGCGTGAATCTGTTGCGCGAAGGTCTTGATTTGCCCGAGGTGTCGCTTGTCGTCATCCTTGACGCGGACAAGGAGGGGTTTCTCCGGAACACGACCAGTCTTATCCAGATCATCGGCCGGTGCGCCCGGAATACGGAAGGGCGCGTGATTTTGTATGCCGATCGGATAACAGACGCGATGCGGAAGACGATGGACGAGACGCAGCGCCGCCGCGAGACGCAGCTTGCGTTCAATGCGGAGCGCGGCATTACGCCGGTGTCTGTCAAGCGGGCGCTGGAGACGGGTCTGGAGGAATTTTTCCGTTCGGACGAGGAGCGGTCCGTCTATGTTCCCGCGTTGGGCGGATCGGTCAAGACGGGGGGTGTCACGCCGGAGGAGGAAATCCGTCTGCTGCAGATCGAGATGGAGAATGCGGCTGCGGCGATGCGGTATGAGGAAGCGGCGCGTTTGCGCGATCGTTTGCTGGAATTGAAGGCGCCCATATCGTATGCGGGGGGCGCGGCTCCCCGCAGGGGGCGGACGGGCAAGGGGCGTGAGCGGGGCGGGCGGAGCCGGGGCCGGGGCAGGAAGGGCGGAACGCTTGAATAGGGCCCTTTGCCGGGCTCCGAGGTATGGTGTACAGGCAAATGCATATCTCAGACAGAACCCAGGGCATCCTCCATACGTATCCTCAACGCCGGTTCGAGATATCCAAACCGGCCGGGTCTGCAGGTAAGAATGATTATCTGGCATTTCCGGGCTGCGCGGGAAAGAACCTCGTTCATGCCAACGAGACGTTCGGCGTCTGAATAGCCGAGAGCGTCGTCCAGAATGAGCGGAACCCCTCCGTCCCTGGACACGGCCAGTGAGCATGCCGCGCGGTGAATCAGGGAAAACTGCTCGCGGGCGCCTCCGGAGAGCTGGTCGAAGACAACCGCCTGGCCGTTTGTGATGCGGCTGGCGATGCGAAGGTCCGGCGTCAGTTCGACGCCGACATCGGTCGAAAAAACGCTTTTCGCCAGTTCCTCGATCTCCTTCCTGAGCGGCAGGATATACGCCTTTTGCGAACGCGCCCTCGCCTCGTCGACAACTTCATACAGGAGTTTGGCCGCTTCCGCCTTGCGCAGTTCCGCGTTCAGCGCCAGGCGCGTTCGCTCGACAGCGGCTTCCGCTTCCGCCGCCCGTTCGTTCAAGCCTTTGCCGCCAAGGCCATCCACCTCGACTTCCAGGACTGCCAGCCTGTTGCCAGTCTCCGTCTTTTCGCCAAGCGTTTTCGCCAGGGCCTTTCCAAGGGTATCGAGCCGTTCACGCACCTGCGCCGGGTTATGTCCATCAAGTTCCGTAGCGACAACGGCGACGGCGCGGCTGGCGTCGGAGTATGCCGAATCGGCGTCGGCAAAAATCGTGTCCAACTCCTCGTCTGTCGCGGTGCGCCGCAACTCGGCCAGGGATTGGCGCAGCGTTGCGATCTCGCGCTCCTTCAGGTTTTTGTCCGCCTCCAGCCGGTTCACCTGTTCCTTTGCGTTTTCCCGCTCTGTCTTCTCCGCCGACCGCCATGCGGCCCGTGCGCTTTCGCATGGTTTCGCAACCGCATCCAGAGCCTTTTTGGCGGCCTCCATCTCCACCTTCGCCGCATCCAGCGTCAACGGAAGAGGGACGCCTTCCTGCCGGGTGCGTTCATATGCGGCAACCGTTTCCACCAGGCCAAGGATGCGTTCAACCAAACCATCGGCGGCTCCGCTATACTGGAGATCGCGAAGATTCTCTTCTTCAACCCGTTTGTGATCCTGGATGATTCTCTCAGCTTCCCTGCGCTTCTCCAGCAGGCCCGGCGCGTCCTCCGGATGCGCGATGCCGTATTGGGCGAGGAGGTTCCGCAGATGTTCCTCCGCTTCCGTCAAGCGCGCTTCGAGAGCGTCCCCGCCGTCGCCGGCCTCCACCGTCAGCGACAGCATGCCGGGAATGCCGAGAGTCACCGGTTCGGTCACTGTCCAATGCCGCGTCTCTCCCTCTGCCAGGCGCAGCGCGGCGCTGTCGAACTGTATGTCGCACGGCGCAAGCGCATCGAGGCGCACCCTGGGCGCGGCGCTGTCCCGGCGGATGCGGGCCCGCTCCGCATTTTCCTCTGCCGTGCGGATCGCGCTCAGCATCGATGCGCCGCTTCCGTTCGCACATCTGATCAAGGTCAAGTTTGTCGCGGAGGTGTTCATAATCCGCACGGCGCACAGCGGCCAGCGTTTCGGCCTGTATCCGGCGTTGTTCGAGTTGTTCCCAAATCGATTTCTTTTCGCGCGCCATGCGGGCGGCATCCTCTTCCGCCGCCCTGGCGGTTTCCAGGCGCGCGCAGATGCTGTCGAGCGCTTCCTGAGCCGCGGTTTCGGCCGCCATGAGTTTTTTTCGCGGTTCACGATCGCGGTTGGCGTCGTCGCGCTTCTGTTTGGCGAACTCCAGGCTGGTTTTTTCCCTATCGAGGGTTTTTTCCAGCTTTTCGATCTCGCCAAGTTTTTTTTCGAACTCCTCCTTCATCTTCGTTTCGGCGGTTTCCCGATTCTTCAAATCGCCCAACACGCCGCGCAGGCGTCTGCATAACGCTGTCTTCCCGTTCAGTTCGATCAGGGTTTTTCCCGCCTCATCCGCCTCGGACTCGGCCTGTTCGGCAGCCTCCCGCAATTCACGCAAACGCTGGAGCTCGCCGGAATGGCCCGCATGGTAATATTTGCCGTATTCCCCGCGAATTCTGTCATACAGGCTTTCCGCATCGGGCGTCGCGCCGCGGCTGGCCACAGCGTTGTCCAGCGCGGCCATCAGGGCCTGCTGATCCTTGACTTCGGGAAGGCCCACCGCGCTGCCCTGCTGCAGCATCAGGGCTTTCCAGAGCGAGCGATCCAGCGTCTCGTTGAGAATGCGTTCGAACCGCTCCTGGGCCTGGATGTCTGTAAACCGTTCCGGGTGCGGCTCAAGAACAGTCAATTCGGCGCATTTGTTGTCGATATACTTTTTCCGGTATATGAAACGGTATTCGCCGCTTTGCGCTTCGAGCAGAATCCCGGGGGTTCCGCTCCTGTCGTTGGGAATCAGGTGGCTGATGGTAGTGCGGTTTCGTTTGAATGACTCTTCGAACAGCGTGATCAAGGCATGGACAAGGCTGGACTTGCCAATTTCGTTTGGCCCCTCGATCAGGGTGATGCCCTTGGGCGCAAAGGCGATTTCGACGTGTTTGATCCCCTTGAAGTGCGAGACGGCAAGACGGTGGAATATCAAATGTCACTCCTCCCCGGCGGGAGCGAGGCGGGACAGGAGGAGGAGGGACTCGGCGGCGGTGTTTGATCGTTCTCCTCCTTCCGCCAGCATATCCCGCAGCGTTTCCGCCGCCTCGGCGGCATAGCCGGTAAGGTGGCGGCAGAGCCGTGCGACGTCGCCCGCATGAACCAGAAAATCGATTTCCCGGAGATCGATACAGGCGAAGCGCAGGGCGAGTTCGTCGATTTGCCCGCGGAATTCGTGATTTTCGGTCAGGCCCAGCGAGCCGGAAATATCGAGCCGAATGACGGAGAGAGCCTTGTCGGGAAAACCGTCGAGTTCGCGGATCAGATTCGCCGCATCGTCGGCGCCGGTGATCTGCCGTTCGATTTTGCGGAAGTTCCATTTTCCGATTTTCCGCTCCTCCACGGCGGCGGCGTTTGCGGAAAGTTCGACAATGCAGACGTATCCGGGTTTTGCTTCATCGAAGTCGGTTTGCTCGGGCGTGCCCGAATACCGAATGCGGCCGGAAGGGGAGACAGCGTCGCAGGAGTGCCTGTCCCCGAGCGCGACATACTGGACTTTTCCGTCCGCGACGGCTTTTTCCAGCATGCCTGTGGAAATAAGGGCTTCCGCGTCCGGGTCGAAGGAGCGCGTGTTGACATAGCCATGGGCGAGGCACACTCTGAGAATGTCTGTTGCCGGTTCGAGTTCATCCAGGGTCTTGGCGACCGGATTGCCGATTGGATGTTTTGAGAGCCATGGCGCGCCCACCACTTCGACGCCTTCGACCAGGGGTACAGGCCGGGAGTCGGCGAGCACAACAACGTTGTCCGGTTTGCCTTCCCGAAACTGTCTGCTCTGGTAGACGGATTCCTCGTGGTATGGGTCGTGGTTTCCGGGCAGAAGCGCCACCGGCATTTCCGCTTCCGCCATGGCGTCAAGCGCGTTGGCGACTGTGCGCCGGTCCATTTGTTCGTATTCAAAGACATCGCCGGCGACGGCGATGAAGGCGCAGTTCTCCGATTTCGCGAGTTGGCCGATGTCTTTGATCATATCGATCCGTCTTCGGCTGTAGAGCGCGTACGCGTCGGAGTTGAAAAAGCGTTGCGGCATACCCAATTGCCAATCGCTGGTATGGATGAAGCGCACCATGCCGGCTGCCTCCCGGTTGTAGTTGGAGCGATCATTATCGCAGATTCAGGAATGATTCGCAAGCCGCCAGGCTGGGCGGCGTATTTGGGGTGCCAGGTTCTGTCGCCGGCCCTGAGCGAAGCCGTGAGTCTGTGTCCTGCGCGGTGAACCTGCCCCGCGAGGGGGCGTGGTCCAGCGGAAGGCTGGTCGCGGGGTGTGGGGGCGCGATGAGCCCCCACGTTCTTGAAAAGTGAAGTTTTGCAAAATAGCGATTACACTGCCAATCGCTACTTTGCAAAAATCAAAAACGCCTGTGCCACAAGGGCTGTGATTTTTACAAAGCGAGCATTCTGCGGTTTGAATGCTCGCTTTGCAAAAGTTCAGTAAAAAAGTCAAATAATGCGGTTATGTGGTTTGCGGTTATTTTTTTATTGATGGAGTGCGCGATATGGAAAAACATTCACAGGCAAAAGAAAACCTTTGCTGTGAATTTGATCGCGCACCCGAAGGGCTTTCGGCAGGGAGCCGGAATTCGGGGACACGAGCCTCATTATGCAAACCGCCGCATAATGAGGTCATGTCCCCGAAATCCTCACGTTCTTATGTATTGCAACGAAAAGGTTTGTCCTTATTTCAGCGGCATTCGATCATGTCCCCGAATCCCGCGCGGCGTTCTGCCGCGAGCCTGAGGGCGTCTCCATATCTGCCTGCACCGCCGCCTTTGTACAACCCGGCGTGCCCGCGCTTCACCATTTCCAGATTGAGCAGCGAATCGCCGCGCCACACAAATGCAAGCAGCCTGCCGAGGCTGTCCCGCTGCGGAAAATCCCTCTCGAATTCCAAATCGACCGTATCGACCCCGACAAGCAACGCGCGGAGGCACGCTGTCGATTCCGCGCCGCCGGCCCGTCGGCGTTCAGGAGCGTTTATCCCCAAAAGACGCACAGGCAGATTCTCCCCATGCCAAATGACGCGAATGGTGTCGCCGTCCACGATCCGCGAAAGACACACCCGAAAACGAACCGGCGCGGACGCTCCACGTGTTTCCGCGAATTCCTGAAACACGTCGCAGAA
>QMCE01001754.1_pt1 | contig 13372 bp, 9 predicted proteins | sample 1821851 | NCBI WGS metagenome assembly QMCE01 (sample SAMN09453174, study PRJNA476694) | Termite gut metagenome, whole genome shotgun sequencing project. | isolation source: worker | host: Odontotermes sp. | place: South Africa:Pretoria | collected 2016-01-28 | reverse complement strand
CGGCGGATGAGATCGATGCCGGCCGTGATGTTGCCCCATTGATCGCCGCCGCCTATCTGGAGGCGGACGTTGTGGCTCTGGTACAGGTGGAGGAAGTCGTACGCCTGGAGAATCTGGTAGCTGAATTCGGTGTAGCTGACGCCGTCTTCCGATTCCATGCGGCGCTTGACCGATTCGCGGGCCATCATTTCGCTCACGCGGAAGCGGCGGCCGACGTCGCGGAGAAAGTCCAGAAAGGTGAATCGCGAGAGCCAGTCGTAGTTGTTGACGAGAATGGCTCCGTTCCTGCCGCCCGCGCCGAAGTCGATGAGGTTTTCAAGCTGTTTGCGGATTGCGGCGACATTGGATTCGACGGTGTTCATGTCGAGGAGGTTGCGTTCGGTGCTGCGGCCGGAGGGGTCGCCTATGCAGCCTGTCGCGCCGCCGACGAGGACGACGGGGCGGTGGCCGAGCATCTGGAGGCGGCGCATGGTGACGATGGCGAAGAGGTTGCCGAGCTGGAGGCTCCTGAACGACGGATCGTAGCCGCAGTAGAAGGAGACCATTTCCCCGGCGAAAAGATCGCCCAGGGCGGGGTCGGAGACGGTATTGACTATCCCGCGTTCGGCGAGTGTTTCGAGAGCGTTCATTGACTGTCCTCACTGGATACGGAAAACGGGCCATTGCGAAGAATGGCCCTTGGAGAAATGATATGCAGCCGGCCCGGCAGCGCAAGCTCCGGGATGGATTCCGGGTGAAACGCCGTCTACTCCCCGCCCCGCCGGAACCGCTCCACCATCTCCGACGTCAGGCTGAAACCGGAATCGCCGGGCACGACATCCCTCCGCGGCACCCAGCGGGCCTCCTCCAGTTCGGCCGCATCCAGGGTGATTGCGGGCGATCCGTCCAAATCGGCGTAAAAGCCCATCAAAACCGATCCCGAAAACGCCCACGGCTGGCTTTTGTAGTACCGGATGTTTTTCACCCGGACGCCCGCCTCCTCGAACACCTCCCGCCGCACCGTGTCCTCGACCGTCTCCCCCGGCTCCATGAATCCGGCGATGAGCGCGGCCAGTTTGCTGCCCGGCCTGTTGGCGTACCGCGTCATGAGAATGCAGTCGCGATCGCGGTCGACAACCCCCGCGATGACGGCAGGCGAAATCCTCGGATACGACGTCATCCCGCACCGGGGGCACAGAACCGCGCGCTCGTCCTCCTTGCGGATCATGGGCGCGCCGCACCCGCCGCAAAACCGGTTCGCCGCATACCACGACCCCAGATGGCCCGCCGTCATGGCGGCGAACGCCTGCCAGCGCGGCCGGTGATCGCGGAGCGACATGAGGTCTTCGTACGCGAACCCCTCCGGCTCGCCCGCGTCGCCGTCATAAAAATGCACCCCCCGATCCGCCACCGAGAACAGGCGGATCAGCTTCTCCCCCGGATGGGGAAGCGACGCGGCAAGCGCGGAAAAAACCGGGATGCCGCGCGCCCCGCCCTCCTTCGCGAACAGCATCCCGCTCTTCCGGAGCGCGACGACGAAATCGTCCGGCTCAGCCTTCCCGATCCTGAACGTCATGTCTATCCGGTGCGGATGAATGTCCTGAATCATGCTCTCACCGCCATGCGCCCAGAAGCGCGTCGCAGTTGCGGGTCGTGACGCCGCGCACCGTCTCCGCGTCCACGCCGCGCAATTCCCCCAGAACCTCGGCCACGCGAATCACCCCCGCCGGTTCGTTCCGATCCGCTTTTTTCGGCCTGGGCGCCAGATACGGCGCATCGGTTTCAAGCACAAGCAGCTCGTCGGGAATGTCTGCGACGCACTCCCTGAGCGGCTTCTGATCCTCAAACGTCACAAGCCCGCCGATCCCCAGAAACACCCCGTGCCTGACGGCGAAGTCCAGCGCGCCCCTGATTTCCTTTTTTCCCGCCGTGAAACAATGCCAGATCGCCCTGAGCCCCTCGGCGAAATGCGGCTCAAGCATCGCCAGCGCGTCCCCCACGCTCTCCCGCGCGTGAACAGACAGCGGCTTTCCCAGCGCCAGGGCGAGTTCGATGTGTTTCGCAAACCACTTTTTCTGCACATCGGGCGGACAGTCCTTCCAGTAATAGTCCAGCCCCGTCTCGCCGATCAGGACGACCCGCTCCTTTTGGGCAAGATATTCGATCTCGCTCCAGCCGACCTCGTCCAGCCCCCCCGCCATGGTCGGATGCACCCCGACCCCCGCCCGGACGCCCGGACATTCCTCGGCCAGAAGAAGGCTGACGTAGGAGTCCGCCACATCCGTGGACACCGCGACCATGCGCACGCCGCCCGCCAGACTCCGCCGGATCACCTCGACAGCATCCTGTTCAAAACGCTTCGCGGTCAGATGGCAATGCGTATCGACATACCCCCCGTTCATCTGTTCGCTCCTCCCCCCCCGTGCGCGCGGATTTCCGGATACGCCGTGCTGTACACCCTCGCACCCCCCGCGCCGCGCGACTGCGCCGCGGCGGCGCAGGACAGGGCGGGAGGAAATGCCGGCTGCATCACCCGGATATCCGTTTTCTGGCGAATCGCCGCGAAATAGCGATCCGTCTCCTCTTCCCATATCCTGCCCATCAGCTTCCGCTCGATTTCGCCCCTGACTTCGGAAAACGGAATTTTCCGCTGCGGCCCGATCGAAATCAGCTCCGCCACGTGGCACCCGAACGGGCTTTCGAGAATCGGGCCCACCTCGCCCGGATTCTCCTCGCGGAGCGCGGCCCTGATGTCTGCCAGCCACGCCTCGCGCTCCGGGTCTCCGGCCTCCTCCTCGGTCTCCAGCCCGTCCCGCGCGCGGCTCTCCGGATCGTCGGAATGCTCCCGCGCCGCGCTCTCGAAGGAAATCTCCCCGTCGACCAGCCGCTCCCACACCGCGACCGCGTCGTCCCTGGCCCGCTCCGGGCCCCGCAGGGCGTTGGAGAAGAAGATATGCCTGAACCGCACAGCGCCCGGCCTGGCGAATTCGTCCGGATGCTCAGCGTAATACCCCTGTATCTGCTTCGGCCCGGGATCAGGCGCGCGGGGCTTGAGAATCTGGTGAAGATACGACTGGGTGAACGCCTTCTTCTGGAGACGGCTTTGCCATTCGGCGAAGGTCAGGCCGCGCCCTTCGAGAACCTTGTGCAGCTTGACCATGCCGCCCGAGTCCTTCACCACCTCGGCGTTCAACTGGCGGAAGAACTTGTTCATGTCCTGCTCCATCAGGCGGCGGATTTCCGCCAGCATCTGGCTGCGCGGCCGATCCGCGCCTCCCTTCATCATCCTGTCGACGATGGAATTGATGAGGGACATGTGTTCGCGCTCCGCCTCCTGAAAGAACAGCTCGTCCTTGATCAGGGCCAGCACGACGCGCTGCCATTCGGCCTGAAGCCGTGCGTCGCCCTCGCCGGGGCTCATTTTGCCGTTCCGCACCCTGCCCTGCGTTTCCCGCCACAGCGGCGTCCACAGCTCAAACGCCTGATCCGCCCCGATCCGCGCATGGCCCACGACGGCGATCGGCCCCGCGGCGTTCATCCCGGCGGGAAGCCGCCCTCCCCGGTATTCCTGATTCAGATCGCGGGCGATGTCCCCGACCCAGTCCTGGGCCGGGGCCGCCGGCCCCGTCAGGCCGATGCCGATCAAAAGGACAAGGACAAGCGATGCCCGCGCATGGATCATGTTTCTTCTCCCGGCGAAGGACCCGTCTCCGCAATCGATAGAACCGGTGAAATGATACCCGCCTTTTCCTGTGTCGGCAACGCCAAAGGCTCCATTCGGCCGGCCTGTCCGGCAGCGGAGGCGTTTTCCCTTGCGCGTAACAGGGCCTTGCCGGAAAATAAACGCTGTTTCATTTCAACCGGAGACACAGGAACCTCGCCCCGCATACACGGAGATCACAAGGCATGGATACTGATGCGCCCGCACCCAAGAGCACACTCGCCGCAGCCGCGCCGCGCCGCAGGCCCCGGGGGTTCCTGATCGCGCTGTGCGTCCTTCTCGTCCTGCTTGTCCTGGCCGCGCTCGCCCTGTATCTTCTGCCGCATTTCCTGCCGATCGGAACCATACGGAGCATTGCCAAAAGCAAGGCCAGGGAACTCGCGGGCATGGACGTGGATTTCGGCAATCTCCGTTTCGGCTGGAACGGAGACGTGGTCGTCGACGACATCGCCATAGCCCCTGTCGGCCCCGACGGCCAGCCGGGAGAGCCGCTGCTCACGATCCGGGAGGCCCGGACCAACATCGCCCTCACGCCCCTCCTGTCGGGGAAAGCCATTGTCAATTCGATCGAAATCAACGGTTTCACGGCGAAGGTGCGCCGCGAGGCAGACGGCTCCCTGAACATCCCGGACTTTTCCAAAATATCCCGCGAGGCGCGGGCCGCCGTCCCGGCCGCGCCGTCCCGGCGCGGCATGATGCTCTCCGCGCCGGCCGAGGCCCCTGAGCCGGAGCCGGCCGCTTCCGCGTCCGGGGGACTGCCGCCTGTCGAGGTGCACCGCCTCGATCTCAACAAGGGAACGCTCGTCTACGAGGACGCGGGCCGGAACCTGTCCCTCGACGTCGGCCTCGATTTTCTGCGCGTGGAAGGGCGGACGCTGGACGAACCGTTTGTTCTTTCGGGGCGGCTCATCCCCTATCCGGCGGACCCGTCCCTGGGCGATCTGCCGTTCACCGGCCGCGTCGCCATGATCCGGAACGGCGCATTCGATCCGGGCGGCGAAGCCACCCTCGACGCGCGGGCGGCGAATCTTTCCCTGCACGAAATGGCCGACAAATTCGGCATGGGCGAACTCGTCCGCTCCGCCCGGACAAACGGCGAGATCAAGGTTCATTACTCCGGGGGAAAGGCCGCTGTCGACATTGTCGATTTCAGCGTCTCGGACGCCTCCATCGGCCTTTCCGGCGGCCGCGCGATCGCCGTCCCCGATTCCACCGCGTCCCTGAACGCGCTCTTCGATCCCGTTCCCGGCACGCTCGTCCTTTCCGGAGCGTCTCTCGCCAACGACATCGCCGCCGTCCGGGGGCAGGGCCGGGTGGAGGGGATTCACGATCTGTCGCGCGGCGGCCTCCCTTCGGCGTCGGTCGATTTTTCCGGATCGCTCGATTTTTCCCGCGCGATGGACTATGCCGCGGCGCAGAACCTCGGCCTTGACGGCCTGCCCGCGCTGCGCGGCAGGGCGTCCTTCATCGGCAAGGCCGCGCTGCCGGCGCAGGACGCCGGCGCGCCGATCTCGCCGACGCTCGCCGTCGATTTCAACGACGGCGAAATCCAGGTTCTCGCAAACGGCGCGGAATCCCCCCTCGCCGCCATGGAATTGAAAGGCCTCGGCGTTCGCGCCGCGGCCAGCCTCGGCGGCGCGCCGGAGGTGAACGCCAGCGTCAGCCTCGCCAATGTCCCCGGCAGGGCGTTTGTCGCGAAGCTGGGCCGCGACCCCGTCTCCTTCGTCCTGAACGGCGGCGCGGCCATGACCCACTCGCCCGAAGGAACGGTTGTGGAACTGCGGTTCGACAACGCCGGCGCGGCGCTCCCCGCGACCCCCTGGTCGTCCCCGGCGACGATCCGCGACGCGCAGGCCCGCCTCCGCTTCGATCTGAACCGGGACAGGCTGCAAATCGACAGCCTCCGCGCCGCCGTCGACGACGCTTTTCAGGGCGGAGTCGTCTCGGGCGCGATCACGGGCATTCTCGCCGGCGCGCCGAACGGCCAGGTGGACATCGAATTCTCCAGCATCCTCGATCAGCTGCGAAAGCTCGCCGCGCCGGTCGTTCCCGAAGAGCTCGTCCCCCAGCTCGCCGGCACGCTCCGGGGAGCGGCCCGCCTGAAGATGGAGGGCGGCGCGGCCGAGGCGCTTGTTCGCGGCGAACTGAACGCCTCCCACGGCATCCTGACGCCTGTCCCCGGATCGAGGCTTGAGTTCCAGACGCCCAAAACCAGCCTCTCCGTCCTGGCCGGCCTCGATCCCGCCCGCCCGGATCGGGTGACGCTCCATTCCCTCGAAGCCTCCCTGGCAGACACCGCCGTCGGCATGACGGACGGGAGCGGCTCGCTGATGAACGGCGGCGTGGGCGCGGGTCTCGTCAAGGCTGCGGGCGTCATCGACCTCGCGGCCGGAGAGGGGCGGCTCACAGCCTTTTCCGTGGACGTCAACGGCATGAAGCTGGCCATGGGGCGGGACGGCCAGCAGACCGCCTCCCTCGCGAGCGGCCTGATGAAGGCGGTCGCGACGCCCTCGGCTTCGGAGCAGGAGATGCGGATTCCTCTGGCGGGGCGGGGCGATTTCGTCGTGCCCGGCCTCGATCTGGGCGTCGACAACCTTGTTTTCAATTTCAACGACGCGGAATCGCGCTTCGGCAATGTCCGCGCGAAAATCGCCGCCGACGGCTACATCGGCCCGGACAAGCGGCAGATCGTGAATCTCCGCACAGCCTCCCTCGCAGCCTCGCCGCTCGCGGTGAATTCGCGGGGGCAGTTCGATCTCGGTTCCGGCGCGGCCCTCGCGGAATACGCGGCCCGCGTCGCGCCGGCGGGGCTGGCGTCGCTTCTGGGCTATCTGGGCCTGCCGCCGTCGCTGTTGACCGACGCGGCGGTGACCGGGACGATCGCCTTCAACGGCAATCAGGTGAATTCCAAGGGCGCGGCGCAGGGACGCCTCCAGACAGCCCCGAACGAAACAAGCCCGTTCGAAATGGCCCACGACCTCTCCGCCGCCTGGAACCCTGCCGACGGCTCGCTCTCGCTGGACGTCCGCCGGCTCGACGGCAACGTCAAGACCCCGTCCGGAGAGCCCGTCGCCTCCATGGCGGCGCAGCAGTCCAGGCTGCTCCTGAGCCGGGCCGGTTCGAAGGGCCTTCTCGACATCCGCGTTAACGGTTCGGCCGGCCCGAGCCGCCAGCTGATCCTGGGCCTCGCGGGCATCCTGCCGCAGCTGGGCGGCCTCGCCAACACCCTGAACCAGGCCCGGGCCGACGGCGTGTACAACGCCTGGCTGCAGGTGAAGGACCTCGACCCGGCCACCCTCTCCATCAACATCGGCGGCGAATGGCAGGGCGCGGCCCTGCGGATAGGCGACACGCCCTATCTCGCCGAAGCGGCGAAGCTCTCCGCGAATCTGGTCGGGGAACTCGCCTACCAGACGAACCAGCTCCGCCTGTCGCGGCTGTTCCTGCGATCCGATTCGGGGATGATGCAGGCCGACGGCACAGCCTCCGTCTCCTACACGGCGGACGCCAACCACATGCCCACGGGCTTCAGCCATCTGGACGTCGACGCCCGTTTCGTCATGGCCGATCTGTCCAGGGCCGCGCTGGTCTTTCCCGGCGTGATGCCGGGCGACCTGGGCCTGGCCGGCCGTATGGACGGCACGCTCAGGGCGGGCGGCGACGCGAACAACATCGACATCACGCAGGCCGCGGTCAACTTCCAGCAATTCGCCGCGAAACCCTCCGGGGACATGGAAATCTCCATCCCGAACGGCGGCGTGACGCTGGGAGGTTCCGTCTCCCTGCACATGAACGGGAAAAGCACAGGCTCGCCCTACGACGCGCTGACCCTGTTCGATCTCCGGAACGGCACGGCCGCGGTGCGGGGCCTGAGCATCCGGGGGAAGGCGGTCAATGAAATGTCCTCCGCCTTCAGCCTCGCAAACGGCGTCCTGACCATCGATTCGGCCAGGATAACGGTCGGGGACGGTTCGGAAGGCGGCGTCCAGGCGCAGGGCCGCGTCGATTTCTCCTCGGCGCAGCCGGCCGTCTCCATGCGCCTCGCGCTGCGGAACATCCCCCTCGCCGAGGTCAACAGCGAGATCGCCGACTACATGCAGATCAAAAGCGGCAACATCAACCTGCCCGCGCAGACAGGCCAGGCGTTCGGCGTCTCCTTTGCCGGCCTGGACGAGGACAGCATCCTCCGGACCCTTTCGCTGGAGAACTTCAACTTCGCCACCGGCAGGGTCGTCATGGAGACCGGCCCCGCCCTGAACGCGGAGCTCGACCGCGCCCGCGTCATCATGAAGCAAAACAGGAGCGGCAATGAAAGCCGCATCCTCACCTTCTCGCGGATAGAGGGCACGGCGAACGCCCGGGGCGACGGCGTCATCGAATTCCCCGAAAGCGCGCCCATCAACCTCATCGGAGAGGACACGGGGGACTTCCGCGCGCAGGGGACGGTGCATGCGGATCACACGATGAACATCCGGGCGATGGTGGCGGGGAAGATCGAAAACCTCATCGGCTTCACCCTTCCCAACATCATCCCGAACCTCCTCGTCGGCGGCGGGAACGACACAGGCAACCGCCTCATGGATTCCCTGAACGCCAGCGCGGCGCAGGGGAAATACGGCGTCAATGTGACAGGCCCGCTTGAAGGCCCGGACATCTCCGGAATCGGCGCGCTGGCCGGGCAGTTTTTGCAGGACATCCTCAAGTCGCAGCTCCTCGGCGGCGTCACCAATCTCGCGAAGGACGCTCCGCAGGCCATTCTCAATCTGGGCAGCCAGGTTGTGGATGGCCTCGTGCATCCGGGCGACACGCTGAAGCACGCTCCCGAGAACATCCTCAAGGCTCCGGAAAATCTCGTGAAAAACCTCGGCGGCATGTTCGGCCTGCGGCAGGGGGGGCAGAACGAACAGCAGGGAGAGGGGCAGGAAGCGGAGCAGCAGCAACACCAGCAGCAGCCCAATCCGCGCGACGCGGTGAAAAACCTCGGCAGGATGTTCGGCATCGGATCGAAATGAACAGAGCCCATGCCGTATCTCGATAACGCGGCCACCACCCTGCCCAAACCCCCTGTCGTCAGCCAGGCCGTCGCCGAGGCGCTGTGCGCCCACGGCAACGCCGCGCGCGGCGCGCACCGGCAGGCGCTCGCCGCGTTGCGCGCCGTCTCGGCCGCGCGGACGGCGGCTGCGGAAATCTTCGGCGTCGGCGATCCGGGGCGCGTCGTCTTCACCTCGGGCGCGACAATGGCGCTCAACATCGCCCTCTCCGGCGTCAAGGGGCTCGTCATCGCCACCGCCGCCGACCACAACAGCGTTCTGCGGCCGCTCTACCGGCGCGGCGGCCATGAAATCGTTCCTGTCGACAGGATGGGGCGCCTGGACATGGCGCGCTTCCGCGCGGCTGTCGAAGGCGGAGGGCGGGCCGTGGCGATGACCCACGCCTCCAATGTATGCGGCAACGTCTATGACGTCGAAGAGGTCGGCGACCTGTGCCGCCGCCGCCGGATTCCCTTCATTCTCGACGCGGCCCAGACCGCCGGCCTTCTGGATGTGGATATGGAAAGAATCGGCGCATCGGCGTTGTGCTGCAGCGGCCACAAGTCGCTGTATGGTCCGCAGGGAATCGGGTGCCTGTGCCTTGCGCCGGATTTTTCCCCGCCGCCGCTTCTGGTCGGCGGCTCGGGCAGGGACTCCTTCTCCCCGGCCCAGCCGGAGGAATTGCCCGAATCGCTTGAGGCGGGAACCGTGAATTCCCACGGCGCGGCCGGACTGCGCGCGGGAATCGGGTATGTGAACAGCCTCGGAGGCAAGGCGTTCTCCCTCGCAGACGGCCTTGCGCGGCGGTTTGTGGAAAAGGCGCGCGCCATCAACGGCGTCGTCCTGTACGGCGATTGCGACGCCGCCGTGCGGCTGCCGATCGCGGCGCTGAACCTGCCCGGCATGGATGCGGCGACGGCGGCGGATATTCTGGACGAGCGGTACGGCATTTCGGTCCGCTCCGGCGCGCACTGCTCTCCGCTGATGCACGAGGCGCTGGGAACCGGGCATGGCGGGGCGCTCCGCTTCTCCTTCGCGCACACGAACACAGCGGACGACGTCGATCTGGCCGCGCATGCGTTGCGCGAGCTTGCGGGGGCGCGGAGCATGGCGAAATGATCGACATCCTCTCCAGATGCACATCAGGCGGCTGCGGCGCGAAAATCAGTCCGGGCGAATTGGGCGCGCTTCTTGATTCGCTGCCGCAGCCCGTGGACGCCGACCTCCTGGTCGGCTACGGCGCGCGCGACGACGCGGCAGTGTACCGGCTGCTGCCCGATACGGCTGTCGTGTCCACGCTGGATTTTTTCCCGCCCATGGTAGCGGATCCGTTTCTGTTTGGACGGATCGCGGCCGCGAACGCGCTGTCCGACATCTACGCCATGGGGGGCGCGCCCCTCTTCGCCCTCGGCATGGTCTGTTTTCCCGAAGCGATGGACAGGGCGGCGCTGGCGGACATCCTGAAGGGCGGCTCAAGCATCCTGGCTTCGGCGGGCATACCGCTGGCAGGCGGGCATTCCATCCACGACCGCGAGATCAAATACGGCCTGTCCGTCACCGGCAGGGTGCATCCGGATCGGATTCTCCGCAACAACGGCTGCCGGCCCGGCGACAGACTGATCCTGACGAAAGCGGTGGGCACGGGAATCATCCTTGCCGCGAACCGGGTCGGCCTGGCCTCGGAGGAGCATTACCGGGGCGCCGTCGCCGTCATGGAGCGGCTGAACAAAGACGCCGCGGCGGCGGCGGGCAGTTTTTCCCCGACAGCCTGCACCGACGTCACCGGCTTCGGCCTGCTCGTCCATCTCGGAGAAATGGCTGGGGAGGGCGTCAGCATCGAACTCAGGCCGGACGCGGTTCCTGTTTTGCCTGGGGCGCACGGCTATGCGGAAGAGTATCTGGTGACTGCGGCGGGACAGCGCAACCGGCGTTTCATGGAAGGCCGTCTCGATGGGGCGGCATTTGCCCGGCTGTCCGGCGCTGTGCAGGAATTGCTGCTCGACCCGCAAACCTCCGGCGGCCTGCTGTTCTCGGTTCCGGAGGCTGACGCGGATGCGCTGCTGGAGGCTGTGCGCCGGACCGATCCGGCGGCAGCCATGATTGGCGTTGTTGTGCCGAGGCGGGACTGGCCGATAGTGTTTGGCTGTTGAAACAGCTTCAGGAAAGGCATGATCATGATCGACGCTCTGGGACAGCCCTGTCCCATTCCGGTGGTGAAGGCGAAACAGGCCATTGCCGCCCTGCCTGCGGGCGGCGGCGCGGTGGAGGTGCTGGTCGACAACGTGACAGCCTGCGAGAATCTCGCCAAGATGGCGAAGGGCATGGGGCACGGCTGCGAGGTGCGGACGCTCCCCGACGGCAATCACCTCGTGACCATTGCCGTGGGCGGCGGGAGCGCGGTGGGTGCGCCGGCCGCCGCTGTTCCCGCCCCCGCTGTGTCACGCGATGACGGGACGCCGCCGGCCGCGCCCCTGCCGCAGACCGGACTGGTTGTCGCCGTCGGCAGCGACTGCATGGGGCGCGGCAGCGAGGAGCTCGGCAGGATATTGATCAAGGGGTTCATCTATTCCCTGTCGCAGATGGAACCGCCGCCGGCGGCTGTGCTGTTTTTCAATTCAGGCGTGCGCCTTGTCCTTGACGACGCCAATACGGTGGAGGATGTGCGCGCGCTCATCGGAAAAGGATGCAGGGCGCTGGTGTGCGGCACATGCGTCAACTATTACCGGCTCGGGGAGCGGATCGCGGCCGGCGACATCGTCACCATGTACGACATTGTGGAAGCCATGGGGGCGGGGCGGAGCGTCGTCTCCATCTGAGAATATTTTTCTGAATCCCGGAATATCCGGCAATGCCCGACCCGACAGCCATCCTGACGTTTGGAACCACCCGACAGGCCATTCTCGGCGAACAGCTCCTGCTGGACGCCGGGGAAGCGGTGCGCGTCATGCCGCTTCCGGGGCGCATCGCCGCCGGCTGCGGCATTTGTCTCCGCGTTCCCGCGGCGCGCCGGAGCCGGGCGGAGGCGATTCTCGGCCTGGGAGGCGTCGCGGCGCAGGCCGTCTTCCTCGCCGTGGAAGGCGGATTCAAGCCGTTTCCCGCGCCGGTGTTTTCAGAAGCCTTGGGCATCGGCATGGGCGACGCTGTCGCGGCTGCGGCGGCAAGACCGCGCTCGCGAACAGGCTGGCCATGGAGAACCGCCATCTGCCTGTGCTGTTTTCCACCACCACGCGCATTCTCGAACCTCCAGTGGACGTGACGGATCGCCGGGTGGACGCGGACGGGGAGGATGCGCCGGACGTGCTTCCCGCCGGCGTGAACCTCGCGTGCGCGGCATGCGGCGGCGGCAAGCTGCGCGGGCTTGATCCGGACGCGCTCGCGCGCCTCCGCCCCGCAGACGGCCTGACGATTCTGGAGGCGGACGGTTCGCGCGGGCTGCCGCTCAAGGGGTGGGCGGATCACGAGCCGGCTGTTCCCGGTTTCGCCACGGCGACAGTGGGCGTGTGCGTCCTGTGGCCGCAGGGCAGTCCGTTCCGCGCTGAGGATGCGCACAGGCCGGAGCTGTTCCGGAAAACAACCGGCCTGCGCGACGGCGACATTGTCGAGGTGGAGCATGTCGCCATGATGGTTGACGAAATGTTCCGCCATGCTGTCGGCCGCCGGGCGCTCCTGGTGAATCAGATCGAGGCGCCCGGACAGGAGGCGGCGGCGCGGCTCCTGGCGCAGCGTCTCGCCGGGATGCGGGTGGTTGCCGGCAGCGTGCGGAACGGGATTGCGGTTCTGTTGACTGGAGGATGACGATGGCGCGGACAGACGCCGATGTGGTGGCTGTGCGGGGCGGCGGCGATCTGGCGACAGGCGTGGTGCAGAAACTGCACAGGGCGGGCTTCAGGGTCGTCGTCCTGGAAACAGCCGCTCCCACCGCCATCAGGCGGACTGTGGCGCTGTGCGAGGCTGTCTACGAGGGGGAGGCGCGGGTGGAGGATCTGACCGCCTGTCTGGTTCCCGGCATCGAAGCCTGCGGGGAGGTCTGGGCGCGGGGCGGCATTCCCCTGCTTGTCGATCCCGATCTGGCGTGTCTGCCGCGGCTGGCTCCCGCCGGCCTGATCGACGCTGTGCTGGCGAAGAGGAATCTCGGCCTGCGGGCAGACATGGCGGACATCGTCATCGCCCTCGGCCCCGGCTTCGCCGCGCCGGCGGACGCCCACGCCGTTGTCGAGACCATGCGCGGCCACGATCTCGGCAGGGTCGTCTTTTCCGGAGGAGCGCACCCCGACACGGAACCGTCCGACACTGCGGCAAAGCCATCGGCGACATGGTCGGGGAGGGGGAGCGCATTGCGTCCGTGGGCGGGGAGGATGTCGCCGCGCCGTTCGCGGGGTTGTTGCGGGGACTCATCCGCGTCGGCCTGGGCGTCCCGAAAGGAATGAAGATTGCGGATGTCGATCCGCGCACAGACAGCGACTGGCGTTCCATTTCCGACAAAGCGCGCTCTGTCGGCGGTGGCGCGCTGGAGGCGTATCTGTATTTGCGGAACAGGCGGAGGATGGAAGAGAATGCATAGGGACGTCATCGCGTTCGCAAACGACGCGCTGGAATCGGGCTTGCCTGTCGCGCTGGCCATCCTGACCGAGAGCGGGCGGGA
>QMCE01001361.1_pt1 | contig 13372 bp, 12 predicted proteins | sample 1821851 | NCBI WGS metagenome assembly QMCE01 (sample SAMN09453174, study PRJNA476694) | Termite gut metagenome, whole genome shotgun sequencing project. | isolation source: worker | host: Odontotermes sp. | place: South Africa:Pretoria | collected 2016-01-28 | reverse complement strand
GTCGACCCGGGCCGGATCCACCGTCACATTGATGACGGCGAACGGATATTCGCGCGGCGGGAGAACGCCCTGGAAGGCGTCCGCCACCGCGCGGGCAAGGCCGAAATAGCGGATGGCGCGCCGGTTCACCAGAATGTGCACGTCGCGGGACGTGCGCCGGCCGACCGGCGGGCGGGCGAAGAAGCCGTCCACCGACAGGCCGTCGGCTATCTCGCGGCCGAAGGGGACGAGGTTGTCGGCTATCCTGTCGCCGAACAGGTCGCGGAGACGGCCGGCCTGGTCCGCCGCCGGCTGGACCGACAGGACGAGGCGGTCGCCGGTTTGCAGGCGGAAGCCGATTTCCGGATTTCCCATCGCGATGCGGGTGAGTATTTCGGCGGCGCGGGTGTTTTCCGACGCCGGCTGTTTGAGGAATTTCCGCCGCGCCGGGGTGTTGAAGAACAGATCCCGCACTTCCACCCGGGTGCCCTTCCCGGGGGCGCCGGGCCGGACGCGGAGGATGCGCCCGCCCTCGACCGTCAACTCGTGGCCTTCCGCCGCGCCGGGAAGGCAGGTGGTCACCGCCATGCGGCTGACCGCGCCGATGCTCGGCAGCGCCTCGCCCCGGAAGCCGAAGGAGAGGATGCGGAAAATATCGTCCACATCGCGGATTTTCGAGGTGGCGTGGCGCTGCATGGCGGCGATGAGATCCGCCTCGTCCATGCCGCCGCCGTCGTCGGAGACGCGGATGAGGCGGTGTCCGCCGTCCTCCAGCTCGACCGCGACATGGCGCGCGCCGGCGTCCAGGGCGTTTTCGACCAGTTCCTTCACCACCGACGCCGGGCGCTCGATGACTTCGCCGGCGGCGATCTTGTTCTGGACGGTGACGGGAAGCACGTGGATTGTGGGCATGGCGTCGTCCGCTTCCGGTTCAGGGGGTCATCGTCGTCATCATGGCCCGCCAGCCCCCACCCTCTCCGGCGAACCATTTCCGGGCCGCGTCCAGGTCTTTCCCCACCTGCCCCACGAGATCCTCCAGCGCCGGGAAGTGCATGACGTCGCGCTTCTTGCGCAGGAAAAAGACTTCCGCCGTCTTGCCGTAGACGTCGTCGTCGAAATCGAGAAGGTGCGTCTCGATGAGGAAATCCCGCAGCCCCGCCTCAATCTCCGATTCCGTGGGCGGACGGCCGATGTTGGTGATGGACGGCCGCGCCGCGCCGTCGATGACCGCGACCGTCAGATACACCGCCGGCGGCGGGCGCAGCTCGTGGTGGGGGTCCAGGTTCAGGGTGGGAAAGCCCAGCTTCCTGCCGTGCCCCTGCCCGTGCACCACCGTCCCCTCCACCGAAACCGGCCGGCCGAGAAAGGACGACGCCCTGCCCAGCCTCCCTTCCCGCACCGCCAGCCGAACGGCGGTGGAGCTGACCACCGCGCCGTCCGCCATCAGCGGCGGAACCCCCTCCACCAGCGTGCCCCACGCTTCGGCCCAGCCGGCCAGCGTCCCGGCGTTGCCGTCCCGGCCCTGGCCGAACACGGCCGACTCGCCCAGGACCACGGCGCCGGCGTTCAGGCGGCGGTGGAAATATTCTTCCGCGAAGACGGGGGCCGGAATCCGCGCGAACTCGGGCGTGAACGGCAGCACCCACGCCGCGTCCAGCCCCGCGTCGCCCAGCAGCGCCAGCCGCCGCTCCAGACTACAGATGCCGGGCGGGGCGGCGCGGCCGAGCGCCTGGCGCGGGTGCGGCGCAAAGGTGATGGCCAGGGCCGGAGAAGCGATTTTTCTGGCGGCGCGGCGCAAATGCTCTATGATCAGCCGGTGCCCGCGATGGACGCCGTCGAAAACGCCCATCGTGACGGCCGGGCGGCGTTCGGCCAGGGGACATTCGTCCCTGGCGGTAAAGATGCGCATGGTTGCGGTTCCATTCATTGCCTGATGAAAAAAACGTACGAAGGAGCGGTCCTTGTTCAGCGGCGATTTCCTCGGCGGCCTGGTGGTATGGTACGCTGTTTTCCTCTTCTCCACCACTTTCCACGAAGCGATGCACGCCTTTGTCGCCCACCGCGGCGGCGACGACACCGCCTATCAGGGCGGGCAGGTCTCCCTCAATCCCCTCCCCCATATCCGGCGGTCGCCGTTCGGGATGGTCGCCGTGCCGCTCCTGACCTTTTTCCTCAACGGCGGCAATTGGATGATCGGCTGGGCCTCCGCCCCGTTCAACCCCTACTGGGCGGCGCGCTACCCGAAGCGCTCGTTCCTGATGTCCCTGGCCGGGCCGCTGTCGCACCTGCCGCTGGCGCTCCTCAGCCTGGCGGCGATGTGGGCCGGCTTGCGGAGCGGGTTTTTCCTGCCGATGGATTTCGACACCGGCATGTTCCCGGTGTCCGCCGCCGGCGGCGAGCACTGGAGCTGGGCGCTGGCGACGCTGGTCAACGTGACCTTCCAGTTGAACACCGTCCTCCTGCTGTTCAACCTCATCCCCTTCCCGCCCCTGGACGGCTCCGAAGTCTGGTACCTCCTGGTCCGGAGCGAGGAGGAGCGTTTGCGGCTCCGCTACCAGGCCAACTCCTACGCCTTCGCCGGGTTGATGCTGGCGTGGTGGCTGTTCCCGAAGCTCTACACCCCGGTGATGGTCTTCCTCGTGAACGGGCTGTACCGGCTGTCGTTTTGAGGCGCGTTGACGCGATCCCTTCCGTCAATTCCCGCCTTGATTGGCGGCTCTCTCTTTTTCGTCCCGCCATTCGAGAATCCACTTCGCCACCTCCTGCCCGAAGATGCCGTGGCTCTCGCGCGAGAGGTGGATGCCGTCCGAGGGGTCGCTGGCGACAAAATCCTCGGCGTACAGCAGCGGCAGCCCCGTCCGCTTCGACATCTCCCGGTACGCCTCGCGCAGCTCAAACGACTTCTCGCGCGCGCCCTTGAACTCGGGGCCGGGCGCCCCGGCCACCTCCCACACCGACGGCGGGCAAATCACCAGAATGTCCGGTTCCTTGCCGTTGCCGGGGCCGAAGGCGGGGCTGTAGGCGGCGCGGGCGACCACCTCGACGCCGTTGGCGACGTCGACGGCGGTGGCGTGGTAGCGGGACTTGAGGTCGTTGGTGCCCAGGAAGATGATCACCAGATCCAGCGGCTTGTGGGTGTCGACGATGGCGCCGATAGTTTTGAGGCCGTTGCGCTCTATCCCCGGGGCGAAGGGGTCGTCCCAGACCGTGGTGCGGCCGTTCAGGCCCTCTTCCGTGATGCGGTAGGAGGTGCGCAGCAGCTTCGACAGGACGCCGGGCCAGCGCTGGTTGGGGGCGAAGCGGACGCCGCCGCCGCCGGGGACGTAGCCCCAAGTGTTGGAGTCGCCGTAGCAGAGAATGTGGGTTTTGGGCGTTTCCTCGATTTCCATGCCGTCTGTTCCTTTATATCCGGAGTTTTCAAAGCTGTATTCTTTACCGATTTCACCGAAGGCCGCAACAGGAATCGCGCGGGGGAAACGGGACGGGCGGCATGTTCTTGCGTTTTTTCGCCATTTGCGGCACAATATTCCCGCATTGGACCGTGGGAAACCGGAGAGCCGCCGAAACGTGAATCCCGATACCGTCAATATCCGCAAACTGTTGCCGACGCTGATTCTGGGCGTGGCCGTCACCCTGCTCGCGGCCATGCTCAATCACCTCATCTACGACCGGCGCCTGTCGGCGCGCGCCGTCGGCGACCGCATCGTGTCCGTCGACGCGAATAAGCCCTCCCGGCCCCCCCCGCACCAAAATCCCGCCGTCGCCGTCCTCCACGCCGCGGCAAGCCTCGTCAACTACGCCGACGATTTCGCGCAGGATATCATGTTCTCCATCCGGGGACCGGGCGACTTCCCCTCCACCAAGGACAACATCGCCGTCGTCGCCATCGACGAGGACAGCCTGATCCGCCACGGCGCCTGGCCCTGGTCCAGCGCCGACATCGCCAAACTCGTGGAAAAAGTCCAGGACGCGCGCGTCGTCGGCCTCGATCTGCTGTTGTCCGAACCCGACCGCACCTCCCTCGCCAGTATCGTCGACCGCATGGGCAACCTCTACGAACAAAACCCGGACATCGAGCACATCCTCCGCGACGACGCCCTCCGCGTCGACAACGACCTCCTCCTCGCCCGGCAAATCTCCCGCACCCCCACTGTCTTGGGCTCCGTCCTCTTCAGCGGCATCTCCCCGCTGAACAAACCCGATGCCATGAAAAGCAACCAAACCGTCGACATCCGCCTTCCCGACGGCGCCTCCGTCAAACCCGAGGACGTCCTCCTCAAAGGCGGCCGCTACGCCCTCACCGACATCGATCGCCTTCGGAACGTCTCCCCGCCCCCGGTCGGCGAAGGCTTCATGAACGTGTTCCCGGACCCGAACGGGGTCGTGCGCTCCATTCCCCTCCTCGCCCACGTCTCCGACCACGCCTTCACCATCCCCTCCGGGAGCCCCCTCCGCATCGTCCCCTCCGTGGCGCTCGAAGTCATGCGTGTCGCCAAGGGAGGAGACGGCTACCGCATCAACCTGCGCGGCGACACCGTGCGCATCCCCGCCCTCCAGAGCGAGAAATCCGGCGGCAGCCGCTACGCGGTGAACGACATCTCCATCCTCCGGGGCGCAAAGGAACTCGTCAACATCCCCCTGAACGAACTGGCGGAAATGGAAGTGGCCTTCCGCACCCACCAGAACGACTTCCGCACCTACCCGGCCTGGGAAGTCCTGGCCGGCGCGCACGACGGCGCCTTCAAGGACAAGCTGGTCATCATCGGCGGCATGGTCGAGGGCGTGGGCTACGTCATCTCCTCCGGCGTGCCCGATTCGGAGCAGTCCGTCCCCGAGGCGCACGCGGCCCTCCTCTCCGCCATGCTCAAGGGCGACTTCATCGACAGCGGCTACAGACACGACTTCACCTGGCAGCAAATCGCCATCCTCGCCCTCGGCCTCGTCGTCACCCTCGCCATCGTCTTCGGCGACGTCGGCGGCGGTATGCTCATTTCCGCCCTCGCCCTCGTCGGCTGGCTGGCCGGGAATTACCACCTCTTTTTCCGGCGCGGGGTCGAAGTCGGGGTCACTCTGCCCATCGTGACCACCCTGGCCGTGCTGATCGCGCTCATCGTCGCCAACTATCTCGTCGTCGGCCGCGAGCGGCGCTTCATCCGCAAAGCCTTCCAGTTGAACGTCAGCCCCTCCATTCTCGGCTACCTGGAGACCCACCCCGACCGCCTCTCCTCGCTCCAAGGCGACTACCGCCACATGACCGTGCTCTTCACCGACATCCGGGGCTTCACCACCATCTCGGAAAAACTCTCCGCTCCCGACGTCGCCCGCTTCCTCAACGAATACTTCACCCCCATGTCCGACATCGTCATGGCCCACACCGGCACCGTCGACAAATTCATCGGCGACGGCATGATGGCCTTCTGGAACGCGCCCACCGACAATCCCCGCCATGCCCGGGACGCGGCCGAATCCACCCTCGACATGCTGGAGAAGCTGAAGGACCTCCAGCCCGGCTGGACCAGCCGGGGCCTGCCGCCCATCTCCATCGGCTGCAGCATCAACACCGGCCCCATGTTCGCCGGCTACATGGGCTCGGAACAGCGCAAGAACTACACCGTCATGGGCGACAACGTCAACATCGCCAGCCGCCTGGAAAACCTGAACAAAACCTACTCCACCAGCATCCTCATCTCCGAGTCCACCCGCCGGGAGCTGGGCCGGGACTTCGTCTGCCGGGTGGTGGACAAGGTCCGGGTCAGCGGCAAGGCCGCCGCCGTCGTCATCTACGAACTGCTCGGCCACGGCCCGGCGAGCGAGGACACGGCGGAGGAGCTGGCGGCGTTCGCCCGGGTGTTCGAGTTGTACCAGCAGCGGGAATTCGCCGCCGCCCAGCCGCTTCTGAAGGAACTCCTGTTCATCCGCCCGTCGCCGCTGTACAAGATGTACCTCGACCGGCTGGCCATCTACAAGGCGCTCCCGCCGCCGCCGGACTGGGACGGCACCTTCTCCATGACGCAGAAATAGAAAGCCGCCATGCGCGTGTATTGCGATCTTTTTCTGGCGTTCTTCCGCATCGGCCTCTTCACCCTCGGCGGCGGCTACGCCATGCTGCCGCTGATCGAGCGCGAGGTGGTGGACAACAAGCGCTGGATCGGAGGCGAGGATTTTCTGAACGTCCTGGCCATCGCCCAGTCGCTCCCCGGACCCATCGCCGTCAACACCGCCGTGTTCGTGGGCTACCAGATCCGTGGCCTCGCCGGAGCCGTCGTCGCGACGCTGGGCACGGTCATGCCGTCCTTCCTCTGCATGGCGATCATCGCCTCCTTTTTCGCCGGCCTGCGCGACAACCCGACGGTGGCGGCCGTGTTCACCGGCATCCGTCCGGCGGTGGCGGCGCTGGTCGCCGCCTCGCTCTGGAGCCTGGGGAAAAAGGCGAAGCTCACCCCGTATAGCGGCGCCCTGGCGCTGGCGGCGGCGCTGGCGGTGTGGCTGGGCGGGACGTCTCCGGCCTGGATAGTCCTGGCGCTCGCCCTCGCGGGCGCGATGTTCCCGGCGGCGGCGAAAACGAACGCGCCGGCGGCGGCTCCGGAAGAAAGGGACCGGTCCGATGGGTGACGACAAATACGCCCCTCTTGTCCTCTCGTTCCTCAAAATCGGCCTTTTCGGCTTCGGCGGCGGCTATGCCATGCTGCCGTTGATCAGCCACGAAATCGTGACCACCCGCGCCTGGACGACGGCCGGCGAATTCGCCGACATGGTCGCCCTCTCGCAGATGACGCCGGGGCCGGTGGCGCTGAACGCCGCGACCTACGTCGGCTTCGCCGTGCACGGCCTTCCCGCCGCCTGCGCGGCGACGCTGGCGGTGTGTCTGCCGCCCTTCGTCCTCATGTGCCTGGTCTGCCGCTTTTTCCTGTCGCTCAGGGACAACCCCCGCGTCAGGGGGGCGATGCGGCTGCTCAGGCCGGCGGTGGTGGGGCTGGTGCTGGCCGCCTCCCTGTTCCTGATGAACCGGGAGTCGTTTGTCGACTGGAAGAGCGGGGCGATTTTCGCGGCGGCGTTCGCCCTGACCGCGCTATGGCGGGTCCACCCCATTCCGGTCCTGGTGGGCGCGGGGGTGGTGGGGTGGCTGGCATACTGACAATCGAGAGGGAAATGCTCATGGCCGATATCGACCTGAACGTGACGTTGGCGCAACTAAACCCGGTGGCGGGCGACGTGGCCGGCAATGCGGCGAGGATCCGCGAAACCTATCTCGACGCCGACGCGCGCGGCGCAGACGTGGCGGTCTTCCCCGAACTGTGCGTCAGCGGCTGTCCGCTGGAGGGATTGGCCGACAACGCGGATCTGTTGGCGGCGGTGGAGGCGGAACTTCGGTTGCTGCGGGCGGCGACGGCAGGCAGGCGGGCGGCGTTGGTTGCGGGAGCGCCGATCCGGGCGGAGGACGGGAGCGTCCGGAGCGCCGGGCTGGCGTTCGCCGACGGCGGGACGGCGGGAATGGCTGTTGCCGGAACCGGCCCCGCCCGAGCCATCCCCGTGAACGGGACGCGCATCGGCCTGCTGGTGGGAGAAGACGCGCTTCGGCCCGAGGCGGTCCGGGTGCTGCGGGGCGACGGCGCGGAGACGCTCGTCTCCCTCCGCGCCAGCCCCTTCCGCCCAGGTTCACTCCGGGAGCGGGTGCGGGAGGCGGCGGAAGCCGGCCTGCCCGTGATCCAGGTCAATATCGTGGGAGGGCAGGACGAGGTCGTCTTCGACGGCGGCTCCTTTTGTCTGGACTCCCGGGGACGGATCGCGCTGCGGCTGCCGCAGTGGGAGGAATGCGTCATGGACCGCGACGCGGCGCAGGCGGCGGCCGAGCCGGACGATGATTTTCCGGACGCGTTGGAGGAGATCTGGCGGGCCATGACGCTGGGGCTCGCCGACTACGCGGGAAAAAGCGGTTTCACCGACGTCCTGCTGGGCCTTTCGGGCGGCATGGACTCGGCGCTGGTGGCCGCCGTCGCCGGCGATGCCCTGGGGGCGGAGCATGTGCATTGCCTGCGGCTGCCGTCGCGGTACACGTCGGCCTTGTCGAATTCCTCGGCCGAGGCGATGTGCCGCATATGGGGGTTTTCGATGGAGACGGCGGCCATCGGCGGCGTGGTGGAGGCGGGGGCGGCGGCGTTGGGGCCGCTCGGCGGGGAGCTGCGGCGTTTGACGCTGGAGAACATGCAGGCGCGGGCGCGGGGGTATCTGCTCATGACGTTGTCCAACGATCGCGGCTGGCTGTTGCTGTCGACGGGGAACAAGTCGGAGATTTCCGTCGGCTACGCGACGCTGTACGGCGACATGTGCGGCGGGTACAACCCGATCAAGGACGTGTTCAAGACCACGGTATTCGCCCTGGCGGAGTGGCGGAACGCCAACCGGCCCGCGGGGTTGAAGGGGCCGGTTGGGGTGGTCATCCCGCCGGAGATCATCGCCCGGCCGCCGTCGGCGGAGTTGGCGCCGGGGCAGTTGGACACGGATTCGCTGCCCCCCTATCCCGAGTTGGACGCGATTTTGGCGGAATTGCTGGAGAAAGGAACGCCTCTGTCGGCGCTGGCGGCGAAGGGGTTTGACGCCGCGTTGGCGCGGCGGGTGTATTCGCTGGTGAAGCGGGCGGAGTACAAAAGGCGGCAGGGAGCGCCGGGGGTGATGCTGGGCGGGAGTCCGGCCGGACGTCTGCCGATGGTGAACGGGTTCGATCCGCAATGACGCACGCCGTCATTCCGCGACGGTTCTATTCATGCACCACTTTTTGCTGCAACTGCGAATAGTCTTCCTGAATGGAGCGGACGAGCGTCCGCCGGGCGGCGAGGAGGGTATCTTCTTCGCCCGACAACTGCAACGACTGGCGGTTCTGCAATCTGGTCAGTTGGCTGGCGATGGCGTAGCGCATACCGTCTTTCGGAACGTCACGCGTCGCGTCGCGATTCCTGTCGGTGTATTGCGCCGCCTGTTTTTTGTATTCCTTGGGCCGCTCGGTCAGGGTGGAGTATGACGCCAAGCCCGCTTCCATGTCTTTCAACCCTTGCCGGATTTTTTTCTCGTCCTCGGGCGATTTGGCGTATTTCTGCAAATCCCGCTGTTGCAATTGGCATTCAAGCGCGATTTTTTCCGCCAGACTGCCGTTGGCTGCGATGGTATTGATGATACCCGCTTCGGCTTTGCAGGCAGTATTCACTGATTTTTGCGCTTGGCTGCGACTGCGTTTGTCAAAGGCAATATCTGTGGCCAAAAACGTCACTGTATATTGCAACAAGAGTTGGCTTCTCACTGATTTATGGTGTTTCATACCAATCCGCTCCCAACTCTTCTTCGACAAGCGACATATCATACCCGGTATTCACTATCTCGCTTTTGCTCATATAATGCCTCGCCTGCAGCGCCACTGATGGAGTAAGAGGGATCGTACCTGCAATCTCCCTTGCCCTGTCAAAGTCATGGCGTAACATGGCATTCGACAATTCCATGATTCGGTCTAAAACTTCCTCGTCGCTTATATGCGTATTGGCTGTCATATATATATAAACTCCTCGTATGCCGGTGGATTGACTTTTCTCCGCGCTGTTCAGGGATCTGATATGCAGAGAACGCCGCCTACCGCCCGTCCCGCAGACGCAGCCCGGTGGCGGGATGGATATCGGGGAAGGCAAGGATTTTCTGGACGGTTTTTTCCACATCGTATTCGACGCGGCGGTAACTCACCGACTCGCCGTCGTAGATGAGATAGCAACTGCGGGGATTGCGGTCGCGCGGCTGGCCGACGGATCCGACATTGATGATGGCCCGGATGTCGTCGCGGATATGGTAGCGGCCGGAGATGGAGGAGAGCATGAGGAAGGATTCGTTGTTTTCCTCCAGCACGCCCGGGAAATGGGTATGGCCGACAAAGGCGATATGCTGGCTCATGGCGGAAAACACGTCGAAAATCTTCAGGGGATCCATTTCCGGATCGGAGGGCAGGACATACTCGGTGATCGGCTGCCGGGGCGATCCGTGCATCGCCTCAAACCCGGCCCCCTCCAGCATCGGCTCAAGATTTGAAAGCCACGCCCACCGCCTCTCCTTCTCCTCGTCGTCGCTCTCCGGCATCGGCCGCAGCAACTCGCGGTGGCAGTCCACCGATTTCTTCGCAATCGGGTTGAAGCCCTCGGCGTCGAACAGCACGGCGTAGTCGTGGTTGCCGCAGAGATTGACGGCGCAGGCGGCGTCCACCAGATCGACGCACGCCGCCGGATCCGGCCCGTAGCCCACGGTGTCGCCAAGATTGTAAATAATCCTGACGCCCTGACCGCGAATGTCGTCTATGACTGCGGTCAGGGCTTCGAGATTGCCGTGGACATCGGAGATGACGGCGATAGGCTCACGGGCGGCCGGCATGAATTCCCGCTTCCTGTCTAGACGGCCACGACTTCGGTGACAGCCGGGACGTCTTCCATAATCTTCGCCTCAACGCCCATCTTCAACGTCTGCGCCGCGTGGGGACAGCCGTTGCACGCCCCCTGAAGCTGCACTTCCACCTTGCCCGTGCCTTCGTCGACGGAGACAAGCTGGACGTCGCCGCCGTGGCCCTGCAGCATGAGCCGGATGCCTTCTATGGACTTCTGGACTTCTTCCTTCATGATGACACACTCCTCGCCATAAGCGAAAATCGTTCACAAAAACAACACGACCGGAAAACAGCACACTCCCCTCTCCTGTCGCGCCCGCCGCGTTTTCATTTCACCCTCACAGGCCGGCGTCCTTCCGGAGGGCGTCCGCCTTGATCGTCCGTTCCCAGGTGAACTCCGGCTCGGGACGGCCGAAGTGACCGAGGGACGCGGTCTTGCCGTACCGCGGCTTCAAGAGATCCAGCTCGCGGATGATTCCGGACGGCCTCAGATCGAAATGCTTCTCAATCAGCTTCTCGATCACGGCCTCGTCGATTTTGTTGGTGCCGAAGGTGTCGACATACACCGACAGCGGCTTCGCGACGCCGATGGCGTACGACACCTGCACCTCGCACTCGTCCGCCAGGCCGGCGGCGACCACGTTCTTCGCCACCCAGCGGGCGGCATAGGCGGCCGAGCGGTCGACCTTCGACGGATCCTTGCCCGAGAAGGCGCCGCCGCCGTGGCGGCCGCGGCCGCCGTAAGTGTCGACGATGATCTTCCGCCCGGTCAGGCCGCAGTCGCCGTGCGGGCCGCCGATGACGAAGCGGCCGGTGGGGTTGATGTGGTAGATGGTCTTGTCCGACAGCAGTTCCTGGGGAACCGCCGTCTTGACCAGCTCGATCATGTCGGACTGGATGCGGTCGTGCGATACCTCGGGCGCGTGCTGGGTCGAGACGACGACGGTGTGGACGTGCACCGGCTTCCTGCCGTCGTATTCGACCACCACCTGGCTCTTGGCGTCGGGGCGGAGATAGGTGTAGCGGCCGTCCTCGCGGGCGGCAGTGACCGAGCGCATGATCTCGTGCGCCAGGTGGATAGGCAGCGGCATCAACTCCGGCGTCTCGTTCACGGCGTAGCCGAACATCATGCCCTGATCGCCCGCGCCCTGATCTTCGGAGAGGGTTTCCTTCACCCCCATCGCGATGTCGGGGGACTGCTTGTCCAGGCCGACCAGCACGGAGCAGGTCTTGCAGTCGAAGCCCATTTCGGCGTTGGTGTAGCCGATGTCGCGGATGGTGTCGCGGACCAGGGTCTGGAAATCGATCTGGGCCTTGGAGGTGATTTCCCCGGAGAGGACGACGAGACCGGTGGAGACCATCGTCTCGCAGGCGACGCGGGAGTTCGGGTCCTGGGCCAGCATGGCGTCCAGGACGGCGTCGGATATGTGATCACAGACCTTGTCGGGATGGCCTTTGGAGACGCTTTCGGAAGCGAAGAATTTGTGGCGACTCATGTCCTTCTCCTGTGAGAAATGAAAACGTTCACGCGGCGGCGATTGGCGATCCGCGCCCCGCTTCGCGCTGCTGCAACGAATAAATCATAATAGTAGTGGATACAATCGGGCGCAAGTGTTTTCTTTCCCGCCGAGCCATCGCCACGCCGCATAAGAGCAAAAATTTTCCGATTATAGTTGATCGCGGCTGGGCAAATGTGTAAAAATGCCGGATAAGGGACTTTTAGTGCGTCATTGGGGACGGTTACGACAGTCCGGCAAACCGTGTGTGGGCACGGGGACCTGAATAACCGTTTTTTGCCGTCGGGTCCGGCCGTTTCGGACCCGGTATCATCACAAAGGGGGAACTATGAAGAATCGCTTCGGAGCGATGAGACGTCTCATCGCCGTACCGGCGATCATGGCCGCATCGGTCATGGCCGCCGGCTGCACCACCTGCGCCACCGTCGCGCCTGCCGACTGCGCCCAACCCGCCGCCGTCCAACCGGCAACCGCCTGCGCCTCCATCCCGGCCCCGCCGCCCGTCGTCCAGTGCGCGCCCGCGCCCGGGTGCGCCCAGCCCCTGCTCGTGACCGGCCCCGGCGTCGTGTGCTCCGACAGCGTCGCCCTCGACGGTTCCGTCATCAGTGGCGGCCACATCGTCTTCGACGGCGCCGCCGCCACCCGCGCCGCCTACGGCGCGCCCTACGCGCCGCTGTACGCCACCACCTACATCCACCGGTACGCCAACGAAGCGGAAAAGGAAAAAGCCGACAGGAAGGCAGCCGTCGCGCCGGACAACGCCGACGAGACGGCGCGCGCCGCCAAACCCGCCCGCCGCCATCTGCGCCGCAAGGCAAAGGAAGCGGTGCGCGTAGCGAAGGAGAAGGAAGCCGCCGCGCGGGCGGCAGAGGCCCAGGCCGCGAAACCGGCCCCGGCCGAAAAACCCCGGGTGACGGTGCTCCCGCCGATCGTGGCGCCCGCGATGACGCCGGACGGGAAGCCTCTGGCCACCGTCTCCGACGTCTACACCATCACCCCGGGCCAGACCTACACCGTCCTCCCGGCGCCGACGAGCGCCCAGGTCGTGTCTCCCGTCGCCGGGGCGGCGTCCCAGACGCAGGCGCAGCCGCCGGCCGGCTATGTCCGGGTGCTCGGGCCTTCGACCCTGGGTCTGACCGCCGACGAAATCGACAACTACAGCAAAACCGACGTCTACGGCGTGCCGCCCGAACCGAGGCCGGTCGGGGAATAACGCCGCGTAACCGCGACGGAGCTGCTGCGCTTCCCCGACATCATAAGCGCGGAGCGCGACGGGAGCCGCGACGAGGGGCTGCTCGACGCGATTTTGGGTACCGCTAATGAGGCGCTCGAGCGGTTTGACGAGCAGCGGCAAAGCGAGGGGGGAAGGCTCCGGGACGATATCGGCGCGAGGCTACTTGAGCTTGAGCGTCTAACCGGTCTCGCGGAGGAGCGCAGCGCCCGGACCGTTCCTGAATACCGCGACAGG
>QMCE01001358.1_pt1 | contig 13380 bp, 12 predicted proteins | sample 1821851 | NCBI WGS metagenome assembly QMCE01 (sample SAMN09453174, study PRJNA476694) | Termite gut metagenome, whole genome shotgun sequencing project. | isolation source: worker | host: Odontotermes sp. | place: South Africa:Pretoria | collected 2016-01-28 | reverse complement strand
CTTTTTGAAAGAGGTAATCATATGAAAATCTATGGCTATGTCAGAGTCAGCAGCACAGACCAAAATGAAGACAGGCAGCTTATCGAGATGAATAAGCTCAATATCCCGCAGTCGCAAATCTTCATAGACAAACAAAGCGGGAAAGATTTCAACCGCCCCCAGTATCAGGGGTTGCTGGAGAAACTGACGTCAGGAGACCTGCTCTATGTGCTCAGTATTGACCGTCTGGGACGGAACTACGAGGAAATACAGAATCAATGGAGAATCCTGACAAAAGAGCGGAATGTGGATATTGTAGTGATTGATATGCCGCTTCTCGACACTCGGCGAGAGAAGAATCTGCTCGGCACATTTATTGCCGACTTGGTTCTGCAAGTGCTCTCATTCGTGGCACAAAGCGAGAGGGAAAGCATTAAGAAGCGGCAGAGCGAGGGCATAGCGGCAGCAAAGGCAAGAGGCGTCAAGTTTGGCCGACCCGCAAAGAGATTGCCGGAGAACTTTGCGGCAATCGTCTCGCAATGGGAACACAAGCAGCTTACTTTGGCGCAGGTGCTTTCTGAATGCAAAATAGGGCGTTCCACCTTCTTTCAGCGTGTACATGAATTGAAATTGATAAAAGAAAACAGTCCAAAAAGGTAGACTTTTTCGGACTGTCATTTTCACTTATAGTATAGTCTATGAAAGGAGTTATTGCAAGGGTTTTACAACAAATAGTTGGATTTTCAATCAATAATCACTTATTCGCATAGATTCCTTAACTAATCCGAAAAAGTCTACTTATTCGGATATATTTCCCGTAATTAGCTTGCTGGATATTCAGTTGATGGAGGAAACAGCTATGAAAGTGTGCCCGAATTGTGGTAATGAGAATGTCAATGAGGCGATTTATTGCAAAAATTGCGGAAACAAACTGACAACAGACGGTGTTTTGCCAGATATTTCATCTGCCTCAAATGCAAATCCAGCTCAAATTCCTTTTAAAGATGCGGTATCGACTCAAATGCCAGTCGAACCTGTGGCACCGAGTAATATGGATGGCGCACGTATTCCTGAATACTCTGACAATTATGAACTCCCTCCCTATTCTCCTATGCCTATGAACACAGCTTCAAGAATGCCAAGAACCGCATTAGTGCTGATTATGCTTCTTTTGGTAGTTGTGGCTGTTATGGGAACGGTTATTGTCTTTCAACTTTTACCAAAGGGGAATGTTGACGACCAAAGTTTTCTATCTTCAAGTGAAGTAACCTCCGAGCTGGCTTCGAGCTCTGTTATGTCGCCAAGTGCCGAACCGTCACAGAACCCTGAGCCTGCATCAGAGGCGGTTAAAGCGGCGGCAGGCAGCGATTACTACATTCTTCCTGAGAGTTCCACAAGGCTTCTCACCTATCGTGATATAGAGAATCTCACGGAACAAGATATGATGCTTGCAAGAAATGAAATCTACGCAAGGCATGGAAGAAGATTCCTGGACTCAACTATCCAGCAATATTTCAATGCCCAAGCTTGGTATAAAGGCACTATTGAGCCGTCAGCCTTTTCCGAATCTGCTTTATCAAGTATTGAAGCAAGTAATGTGCAATTTATCAAGAGCTATGAAGATGGCGGCACAAGTATGCAACCTCCCGAGCAAGCACCTGATTCCGATATAATACCGGAAGGAGGTGTTAACGTGTTTATAGGAACCGGACCTCAATACCTCATAGATTCAGTAAGTCTGAATCCAAAGGAAGTTTGGTATCAGGATGGGAAGCTATACGCTAACATGTATGTTGTAAACGGTTTCTCTCATAATGTATATGATGTGGTCGTAAAAAAAATTTCGCTTTCCAATGATAGCGGTCTTATTGCTGAGGCAAACTTTGGCTTGTTGGAGAACGTGACTATCGGTGCAAATTCATATATTGAGTGGGGATTCGTTTTTAGCGGCGACCTGATAAAACAGGCTAATGGCGATTTGGCGTCAGGACTTGAATACAATAGTAGCACCTCTTACAGATGGTAGTCAGTCAAAAAAAATCCAGCCTCGAAGGAGAAGAAATGAAAAGAAAATCAGCAAAAGCCCTATCAATCATACTTGCGGCGGTCATGTTATTGTCATGTATGGTCACGCCCGCATCGGCAGCTTCTGTCTCCGATTTCACAGATGTGTCCGCCGGCTCTTGGTACTACGATGCCGTAGCGTATGCCGCAGACAAGGGCATAGTCAATGGCATTACACCTACGACGTTTGCGCCGAGTGATAGGATGACAAGGGGACAGTTTGTAACGGTGCTTGGAAGACAGGCGGGCATAAGTGACGACTACACTGCCTCTACCCCGTTTACCGATATTAAGCCGGGGAATTATTACTATCCATATGTCTGCTGGGTGTACGAGAACGGCATTGTCAACGGAACAACGGCAACAACATTCTCGCCTGACAACAACATCAAGAGACAGGAAATCGCAAAAATTCTTTATGGATACATGGGTAATGGTACAAGCTCAAACAACAGCGCCGTTCTTAACAAGTTCGTGGACAGCTCTTCTGTGGCCGGCTGGGCCCTTGAATCAATGATTTGGGCAGTTGAGAATGGAATCCTTAATGGTTCCGGCAACAGGTTGAATCCGGGCGCTACGGCGACGAGAGCAGAGGTTGTAACAATATTCTACAACCTTGCAGGCAGACCCGAACCGCCGGTTGACCCAATTCTTGAACCGGGAGAACTTACTCCGGAACAGATGGAAGCTATTATGCTTCAGTGGGAACAGGATGCATGGGGCATTCAGGATTATGATGAATATCTCGATGTAATAAGACTAACCCCTGTAGATGTAAGACAGCAGATAATGGATTACCTGATTTGGGAAAAAGGCACAGGCTCAGCTCCTTGGCTGTGGTACAATCCTGATACGTATCAGCCGAAAACCGGACGTTCTCCCGTGGACGAAAATGGTGGATATTACGACTATGATTTAGCTAATGAGATTTTCGATGAAGGGAACAGGGTTCGTACAGGCCTTGGTCAGTGGTATATTGAGTATCATCCAAGGCTTCAGGAATGGGCCGACATCAGAAGTCAGGAAGTATGGTACTTGGAAAAAGTAATGGGAGTGGAGCTTGTCAGTGGCGCCGGAAGGTCTCATTACAGACCAGATGGCAGCGGATGGATGACGGTTGGGCATAGTTTGGTAAACGAAAATATAGCTTGGGGACCATCGGGTACCACAGCAAAACAGATAGTTGATGCATGGGTTAATTCAGGGGGGCATTACGCCAACATGATAACGCCAAATAATTGCATTGGGGCGGTCAGCGTATATGTTATAGGCGGAAAAATGTATGTGGAAAACATTTTTTCAAGTGCTGAAATTACCTCATTTAACATGAACGAATCCGGCAACAAATCAACGAGTTTGGTGAATTTCTAAATAGACTGAAAAAGAAGGCTCTCTTGAAAAAGGGAGCTTTCTTGTGTTTGCCGAATATCCTTTTGGTTGATATAATGAGTATAGTCTTAAAAATCTTAAATTTGAAAAGAGGAGATGGATATGAACACTGAAAAAGCAACAGTCGATATTGCTGCAAGAAAAGAAGAGAATATCCTTGATTTGCTCAAAACTGAGGCGGCACGCAATGTTATCAATGAGATTCTCCAAGATGAAATGAAAGGCAAGCCTATGAATGGCGGGTTCTTTTACAACTAATTATATAATTACAGATATGCAAGGCCACCTTTTGCGGGTGGCTTTGTTATTTTTTCTTTGAGTTGCCATACTATGTTCAGAGATTTTTTAAGACGAAGGGGGAAAATCTTATTCAGTACTCTGGGTCAGAAATTTAAGGAGCGAGATGTGTATCAAGTTATCTCTTGCACATCGCAAAATCAATGGATGATTTCAAGAAAGGAATTGAATTTATGAATCATGACAAAGTGAACTCTGATGCTATCGACTGTATGCCGCCATCTGAAACCGCCTCAGGGAAAAAAATGTGCAATTTCATGTGTACCCTATTTGAAAAACACCTTCATTATGATAAGCAACTCAAAACGGCAATAAGAAGCGGTGACGATGTAAAAGCAAATGAAGCGATTTTCATGATACACCGCCTTATGCAAACTGCTGAGGAAGCAGCGATGTTCGGAGCAGAAAAATGGGCTTCTCTCACTGATGAAGAAATCGAAGACTTCATCGTGAAAGAATACAAAATCTACTGAATGAGAATGACCTCCTCGGAATACTTTCTGAGGAGGTCATTTTTTGCGGTTATATCTGCCGTGCATTCCAAATCTATAAAGCTAAATTCTCCAAATCTATAAACCAAATCATTGCAATTTTATAAAACAAGCCTTGCTTATTATCTGGAATTCAGATACAATGCATTATAGAGGTGAGAGCTATGGAATATATCAAACGTATTGTAGACGATGAAATTGAATTGAAACTGCAAGTCACCGGCGGGGTTGTCATCAGAGGACCAAAATGGTGCGGCAAAACCACGAGCAGCGAACAGTTTGCAAAAAGCATTCTTAAGCTTCAAGATACGAAGACTATTGAACGAAGCAAGCAAATTGCCGAGAATGACATTACTCTTTTGCTTGAGGGTGATAAACCACGGCTCATAGATGAATGGCAGGTTATTCCGAACATTTGGAATGCTGTTCGCACGGATATTGATGAGAAACGAGAGGCCGGGCTATATATTCTGACCGGCTCTACTGTTCCTCCGCTAAACGATGCAAATAATAAATTGCATACAGGCATCGGGCGGTTTTCATTTGTGGAGATGAAGCCTCTCACGCTATATGAAAGCGGCGACTCAAACGGAAGTGTCTCGCTCAGAGAAATCCTTAACGGAACCGCTTCTGTCCGCGGGCAGACATCATCCGTTGACTATAATCGCCTTGCTTTTCTGACGTGCCGAGGTGGGTGGCCGACTTCATTGCAGAGAAGTGAAAAAATTGCCCTTGAGATTGCAAAGGAATACGTTAAGGTACTGACAGATATTGATATTTCAGCTTATGATGGCGTGACAAGAAGGGCAGATTTGGCTCGTGCCATTCTCCGCTCGTATAGCAGGCATGTTTCCACGATAAACACTAACAAAGTCATGTTTGATGATGTCAGAGCTTTTTACGGAGATGTCTCAGACCCCACAATTCAAGATTACCTGGGCGTGTTCAAGAGGCTGTATGTCATTGAAGAGGTTCCTGCATGGAACCCGAATCTGCGCTCCAAAACAAGTATCCGGACATCACCTAAGAAGACATTCGTTGACCCTTCAATCGGTATCGCTTCACTTGGCATTTCACCTGAAGAATTGATGTATGACCCCGAGACATTCGGGCTTTTCTTTGAGAATTTGGTCAACCGGGATTTAACCGTGTACTCCAATAAAATCAACGGAACCGTCAGACATTACCGTGACAGGATGGGCCTTGAGTGCGACCATGTCATTCATTTTGAAAATGGGAAATACGGGATAATCGAAACAAAACTCGGCTCCTCCCGAACTGACTATGGTATTTCGAAGCTGCGTGAAATGCGTGAATTGATAAAAGCGAAAAACGCCGCAGAAAAAAAAGTAGTAGTCAAAGAACCCGACTTCTATATGGTAATAAACGGAGGCGAAACGGCGTTCACTACCGAGGACGGCATATATGTCGTGCCGATTGGATGTTTGAAGGACTAATGCGGATACTGTATCAATAGTGTATCAGTTATGATTATTATATCAGAAAACTCCATATTTTAAGCCATTTATTGTTAATTATCATGCGGTCTCTAAAACCGCGTGCCGAGGGTTCGAATCCTTCTGCCCCTGCCATCCATCACAAACCTTACGGTATGTGATGGATTTTTTGTTTCCATACAGCTTATTGGATTCGAACCTTTAGGCGTGACGACAGCTTGCCGTGTTGGTACTGCCTGCGCATACTGATTATGACGAATCAGAGAAAGTATTGAATATGTAATTTCTCGGAAACATATGTATGCGTTACACATGCTTTATTATTTATCAATCGACAAAAACATACAGTGGAGTTTCAAGGTATCTCGTATGGATTGTGGTAGACATTGTGCTTTCGACATTTTTCGACATTTTGCTCTATCATTGATGTTAAACCATAGGGTTAATTATGCATAATATATGAAAATCCTTGACTAAGGTGAATAATGAGTGTAGAATAAATGCGAATCCAGCATTTTATGATTGGTGAAGTAAAAGTGTGCTTATAAGGCGAAAGGTGAAGTCTATGTTCTTTCTTTCACAAGTTACCCGAAACATCAGAAGGAATTTATTCCGCAGCACACTGACTTTTGCCATCTCTTTTTTGCTGCTCAGCTTTCTTGGCATTTATATGGGAAGTATTGCAAGAAATCAGGAAACGCTTAATGGACTGGCGCAATCTATACCCGTTGAATTTCAAGTTATGAGCTTAGACGGAGCGGCACAAATAGGGTTGGAAATAAGTACGGCAAAAATTGACTCTTTACTCTCTTCAGATATTAAAAAGCCTGTTTATACGGCACAAGCAGGCGGAAACTATGAGCTAATCAATCGTGGTGAGAATGTTAAGGCTTGCGATACTGTTATTACTGCAGCAAATGATTTTGCCGCATTCCCTTCAATATCGGCACAATCTGTTTCGTGGAGTGAGCTCGCCAATTCAGATTTTCTGACTGGAAGCGAACCATTGTGTGTTGTAAGCAAAGAATTTGCAGCATCGCATGGAATAGAATTAGGCGATATAATTGAATTTCCGCTTTATACATTTCAGTATGATAGAAACGGCGTTTCCTTTCAATTCATCTATGTCAGCGAGGCAAAGCTAAAGGTAATCGGGGCATTTGTCGGTGAAAGAGACACCGGTGCCTCAAACAGCACTGATGTCGTTGTTCCGGTAAGCTGGCTTCGTACATTTGCTGAAGAACACGGCATTACTTTTTATTATGATTTGTTTCGGGCCAACGTGAAAAATCCACTATACCTTAATGACTTCAAGTCTGATATGGAAGAAAAAGGATTTTTGCAGGTACGGGCGGATGCCGGCAGCGCACGAAGCGGCGATGCTGTAGTCATACAAGACAAGGTGTTTATTGAGACGGCCACCACGCTTCAGGAAGGGATAAGCACGCTGGAAAGCTTTCGTGTTCCGGTATTCATATTTGTTATCCTGCTTATTCTCTTAATAACGTTCCTGCTAATGCGCAACAGAAAATATGAGATTGCCATTGCCAGTTCGGTTGGTCAGTCTAAAATGAGAAGCGCACTCGGGCTGTTTGCAGAAAATGTGGCGCTAACCATTATGGGAGCCGCTTTATCAATAATATTGCTGATTTTGATTATTGGCATCCGTATCACAGACGCTGTATTTATATTTTTGCTTTGCTCTATTATAGGAGTGTGCGGCGCACTATTTTTATTACTGCGATTCGATGTTCTATCTTTGTTGACGAAAATTGATTGATGGAATTATTGGGGATGAAATAATGGTGAAAATTGATGTGGAGAATCTGTGCTATACATATCAGAGTAAGTATCAAAAAGTGGAAGCTCTGCGGGATGTGAGCTGCTGCTTTGAATCTGGCAAATTCTATGCGATTATCGGGCAATCAGGAAGCGGTAAGACAACATTGCTCTCCATGTTGGCGGCTTTAGGCACACCTTCAGAGGGAACGATAAAGATAAATGGCACAAAGCTTCAAGCGATAGGAAATGAGCGGCACAGAAGAGAAAATATCTCTGTTATTTACCAAGCATTTAATCTGTTTCCAAAGCTTACTGCACTGGAAAACGTTCAGTTTTCCATGCGAATTGGGGGGAAGCCAAAGGAAGAAGCTGAAACAGAGGCAAAGCAATTGCTTTTGGATGTCAGCCTTAAGGCGGAGCATTACAATAGGTTTCCGGCTATGCTTAGCGGAGGAGAACAGCAACGGGTAGCGATAGCACGGGCGCTGGGTTCAAAGGCAAAAACCATTCTTGCTGATGAGCCAACAGGAAATCTGGATACGGAAAATGGCGGCATGGTAGTAGATATACTGAGGCGGTTAACAAAAGATAAGGGTTATTGCGTTATTGTGGTGACGCATGACAGAGAATTAGCTGCAACCGCAGATATTGTTTACAGAATGAAAGACGGCAGACTGGAAAGCGAAGAGTGAACATTACGCCAAAAGCTCCTCGCAGGAGGAATCCAAAATGAAAAACAGTATCAAATATCTATTTCGCTCGCCCTTCAAGTCATTGCTATTTTTCCTGCTAATTGTAGCGAGCACTGCCCTGCTCATTTTCGGTGTCAGCTTATGGAATAGTACAAGCAAATCACTCGGCGAAATAGAAGAAAGCTTTACTACAATAGCCACCGTGCGGCAAAAGGAAAGCAGCATTGATATTTTCAGCCAATGGGATTCAGCCACAAAATCATACAGCAATTTTGATACAAGGGTATACGATAGAATTATTCCTGTGGATATACTTAATTCTTTTGAAGCTGATTATATCGTCTCCCCTGAAAAGCGCCCGTATTATGGCGCACATATCTCAGATTGCCAGACATCCTTTGATACAAGCATTTCAAGCTTAGAGTCTCATTTCTTTATAGCTGAGTTTTCACCTGTTGAAACATGCGTGCCGTCTGAACCTGTGCGTGTTGAAATTACAGATGTTTTATACGGAGATGTACATGGGAGCGATGAATTTTGGTTCTGTGACCATTATAATGACAAGCCTAAAACACTGGAAGCGGGAAAGAAATATATAGCGTATTTGTTCAGCACGGCCAATATGCATGTTGGTGCGAAAATCGGCACAGAGGTGGAATGCGTGCCATATGGCTACCCGTATTCCTCGCAGCACGGTTCAAGTGGTAGGTTGATTGAAAGCCCCCTGAATGCGGATGAAAACTACGTTAACAACAATCTTTGGGAAGAGGTGACAGCAGGGTTTTATCAAAGTGAGCGAGGAAAAGTTTGGCGCAATTATGTTGAAGCTCTGAAGCAGCAGAAGGAGGCAATTCCGGTTTTGCCGACGAAAAGTATGGCGATTCTGCCGTCTTTTCATGATAGAGAATCATCTGTCACTGCAGGGCGGGAGATTGCAGCGGAAGAATTTGAAAGCGGCGCGCAGGTCGCACTTGTGACAGAGCGGTTTGCACAAATCAATAATCTGCAAGTGGGCGACAATATCACACTTCAGTTGCTTTTTGCTGATTATAAATCTTCACCCGGTTATGCATTCGGATACAATGGCGGGATTTGTGAGTATTCGCTTTTGAATGCAAGCGGCGATTTATATCAACCCTTTTGGGAAGCGGATTACGGAATTGTGGGAATTTACAATTTCACCGGGCATCAGATACCAATGACGCAAACTTCGGAGATAGGGAGAGACGAGGTCATTATTCCGGCAAAATCAGTGGAAAAAACTGACTCAAACAATATTGTGGATTACGGACCGATGCAGAGCGGAACCACATCGTTTCAAATAGTGAACGGCGCCATATCCGATTTTGAGGAGAAGGTGAGTCAATTACCCGAAAGCGCTTTCTTGGAAATAAATTATGATGACAACGGGTATGAGCAAATCAGCGCAAACCTGCAAATCGCAAGGAATAGTGCTGTTTTGCTAACAATTGTTTCAGTGCTCTCAACTCTTGCAATTTTGACATTTCTGTTGTATTTTTATGTTGTAAAGCAGAAAAGGCAAACCGCGATTGAGCGTTCTCTGGGCATGACGAAAGCTGAATGCCGGATATCCTTGATGGGCGGTATGATGATTCTGGTTGTTATAGCAGTAATCGCAGGCAGTATTTTGAGTGGCTTCATCGAAGAGAATTTGGCAAGCAATGATGAGGAAAATGAGGCTGTGTACAGCATGCAGTACAGTAATTGGTCAGAAGAGATAGCAGATATGGATTTTGCAGAAGATATTTCCTCGCAGCAAGATATAATTATCAGTATATCGGTTCCGGTGGGAGTTCTGCTTTTCACTGTAATTTTAGGAATAATTCTGGAAAATAGAAATCTTGAAATAGAGCCGATGGAATTGCTGAGTTCCAAGGAGGAGTGATTGATATGATGTTTCCCTTAAAAATCGGAATTATTGATGACAAAGTAGATGAGAGAATTCTGCATAAGATTTTCCCAAGCATATATCTTCCATTTAGCACAGTAACAATAGACAGTAACCATGCAGTCGTCAAACATCAAATGTGTGTTGCGACTTGGTTATTTCCGAACTTTTGCTTATGAAGACAGATGAGAACAATTTGGAACAGGTTTATTCGGGAATTGTGAAATCACTGAATTGAATTTTATATGTCATTGCTGTTGAGATAGATGGATGAGATATATTGGAAGATAATCTGAACAACGAAATGAGGAATAGAATGAACGAAACAACCCTGTCCATTCTCCTGCGCATCCTGAAATACTTGAAGCCTAACAAAAAGAAGCTGACTTTGGTGGTAATCGGAATAATCGTGACCACAGTAACGGGCTTCTTTCAGCCGCTCGTGGTGAAGATGATAACTGACGACGGGTTAATCAATCAGGATATGCAGATTATTCTGATTGCGGTCGTCATCTTGCTCGGGCTTGTGCTGGTAGACGGTCTGATTGAGGTCGGCATGTCCTCACTTTTCGCCGACATTCATAATGAATCCGAAATGCGAATGTATTCTCAGGCTTTTTCAAAGCTACTGCGCCTCAAAGCCGGATATTTCACGGACAAAAACTCCGCCGAGGTCATCAATTCAATGTCTACAGATGTGAGTATGGTATCATCGCTCACAGATAGATACAACGTGATGATAATCAGCTTTGTGTTCAAGATATTCAGCGGAATCGCAGGGCTACTCGTTATCAGCCCACTGCTCACGCTTGTGGTAATTGCAATGGTGCCGGTGAAGTATCTGACGGTGGAAAAGCTCTCAAAAATCCGGGAGAAAAGAACCGAGGCGTATATTGACAGAATCCGTGGCTTTTCAGCATGGATGTCGGATACCATCAGCGGAGTTAAAGAGATAAAGCTCTGGAATCTTTTCAAATCAAAGACAAAAGAGTTCACGGAGAAAGAAAGTGAGCTTCTCATAGATGCGAAGAAGTTCACAATGATAGACGCGTGGAATATGTTTGTGGAAGTCTTTCTGACATGGATAGTGTCGGCGCTTCTCTATGTCTTCGGCGGAATGCTGCTCATAAACGGAAGCCTGACAATCGGTGGGCTTTTCGCATTCATCTCATACAGCAGCTATGTGACGTCTCCGATTTCAGTTGTCTTGAACATGAAGATGGTCTTCGCAAGGATAATTCCATCGGCAAAGAGATTGTTCAAGTTCCTCGAGCTTGATGAAGAAAGCGAAGGCGGCAAATCAAATATTCAAGACGGCGACATCACCTTTGAAGACGTGGAATTCTCATATGAAGACAGAGAGATTCTCAAAGGCTTGAATATGACAATCCCAAAGGGAAGTAAGACAGCGATTATCGGCGCAAACGGCAGCGGGAAATCCACGATTATCAATCTGATTCTGAGATTCCTTGAGCCGGATGAGGGAGAAATCAAGCTCGGAGACCAGAACATAAGCGAAGTGAATTTGGAAGAATATCGAAGCTTGTTTTCAGTCGTGAGCCAGAACCCGTATCTCTTCAGCAAAAACGTGCGTGAAAACATAGATTTGGACAATACGAGCGATGATGAAAAACTGACATATGTGTACCAAAAGAGCGGTGTGGCTGCATATCTTGAAAAGCTCCCGGACGGCGAAATGAGCCTCATCGGCAGCAACGGCGCAAGGCTTTCGGGCGGTGAGAAGCAGAAGCTGGCTGTCGCCCGTGCATTGATGAAGGAGACGCCGTATATCATTCTCGACGAGGCTACAAGCGGGTTTGACGTGGAATCCGACGCTTATCTTCATGACGTAATCGTAAACGAGATGAGAGACAAAACGGTTATTCTCATCACGCACAGGTACGAGAACCTTGAGGGGCTGGACCTTGTGCTTGAGCTCAGGGATGGGGGGGTGAGGGAAATTCCAAAAAATGATGAAGTTTTCAAATAATAATCAAAAAATAAGGGAATCCATATAGAAACATCGTTTTCGGAGCGTTTGCAGGCCGACCTGAGATAAAGGGTAGCTAAAACGTATCTTAAGCATAGCTAAGCGGTAGCAAAACGGTAATTCTATCCGTTTATAGCAAGATTTCAAAGGTATCTCTGCTGTTTAAGGTCGTTTTCGAAAATGTTGCTATATACTTTCCTTAGTGTGGGAACCGTTTGTGAAAACGGATATTATCTTAAAACAGGCAGATATCACATGTAGATATATATTGAAGTAATAAGGTAATATAGAAAATTATCTTCATCTTCAATTATTGTGTCTAAAAAAGAGCAGTTTGCGTAGTAGAAGCTCTTTAATCAATGCTGGATGAGAAGGAGAATATCAAGATGCAAATTATATTCGTAATAATAGCTGCTGCAGTCGTCTCATTTGTATTATCAATTGTATATGACCGAAAAAGAGAGTATTCGGCTGAAGATTTGAGATTGAACATGATAAAGCAAGGAGACAAAATGGTTTTTCAAGTTAATTTATGGATTTGGCAAACCAGGAAATATCGTATGCTTCTTGATAGTTACCCACAGGGGAAAATCATAGAATGCAATGGGTATGAATATGAGACTGTTGGAATGACAGAAACTTTGACCACCTATTGCTTGTCTCGCTGCCTTACATATGATACAATTCCTGCAAACCAAAGAATGATTGCCAACCACTTTCAACAGAATATTGATATACGAGATAGTAAAGATTTCAGTATACAATTAACTCAAAGTATTATTAAAGAGATTCTTGATAATGCAGATGATGAGATAACAAAATCTAACGGTTTATCTAAAGACGATAGAGACACGCTTCATGAATTTATCAGTGACCTAAGAAAGAACGAAGCCTCTTCATACACCAAAAGTAAGTTCGTCAAAGTCAGTGATATTGTTAAAAAATGTGAGCCTTATCTCAGCTGTGTAGCCTCATTGCTGTCGGCAATTTCCTCATTTATGTGATATATGAATAGACATGAAATTAGTGTTGTCAAATATACAACATAGCAATTATTAGTACCAGTTCTTAATTAACTACCTTCACATTTGTCTTTGGTATGTCACTGCAATACTACAGTGACATACGATTTTGCCGCAGCCCATAAAAACAGATTTTTCATAAAATCCTCTGAAAATTGCATACTATATTGAAACAAGAGGCCTCTCATACATAATTGTATGAGAGGTTTACTTTTTGAAAGAGGTAATCATATGAAAATCTATGGCTATGTCAGAGTCAGCAGCACAGACCAAAATGAAGACAGGCAGCTTATCGAGATGAATAAGCT
>QMCE01001355.1_pt1 | contig 13385 bp, 8 predicted proteins | sample 1821851 | NCBI WGS metagenome assembly QMCE01 (sample SAMN09453174, study PRJNA476694) | Termite gut metagenome, whole genome shotgun sequencing project. | isolation source: worker | host: Odontotermes sp. | place: South Africa:Pretoria | collected 2016-01-28 | reverse complement strand
CGGTTCTTTAGGCACCGGAATGTTACCGATGGTTTTGGTACATCCTTGGAATTTGATTGCTTTGGTTTATATCATTGGTCTTGCTTATTCAATTTATGCCTTGTTTGATAAATCCAAATTAATGCAGCCCAAAACGGCATTTATCCTTTTGTTATCGGTCATGGGAGTTGGACTGTTCACCTATTTTCAAGGTCGAAGTCATAATTGGACTTTGCTGTGTATCATTCCGAGTGCCCTGATTTTATTAACCATTTATGCAGATATCTTGTTGGAGAAAATCAAAACCAATAAACTTATTCATCCTTATACTTTGGCCTTCGTGCTGATTATTTTGGTGTTGGGATTCTCTTGGCTTGATTTATTCAGAAATGATAATAAACTGCGCAAACTGACTACGCAAAGCAATGAACGCCTGCAAAATCTTGAAGAACAAAAACAAATCGAAACCAACATTGCTTTTATTCAAAAGCAACTACCCCAAACAACCGAATATGTCTATATTCATACGAGTAACAAATATCAAGCACTTTATTTTGCGCCGATAAATAAAAAATCGCCTTTTAATCCCAGTATTATAGATATTTTTACACACGAAAATTGTACTCGTCTCAAAAATCAAATGCTCTCGGACACCTTCGATGTATTCATCGAAACGCCGAATTTTTATTATGGATACGTGCAAAACACCAACGCTGCCATGTGTGCCACACGTAGTGTGAAAGCTGATAACGGACGAATGGTTTATTTCAAACGAAGAACCTACGCAACACCGACAAAACCTGTTCTACAAGAAACCTCAAAAGACGTTTTGCTATACGAAAAATTCACCGATGATACCGCCTCTTTGAATAAACGCGTAGAAGCTTCCATGCAAGGCAAACCTGCTATAACTTGGGGCACAAAGTATTCCATTGAAGTGGTATTCTATGCAGAAAAGCAAGCCTTCCAAGCAGCTGCTGTTTTTAGCAATAGCACAGATAGCGCCGGAATAGAACTCCTCAACGGGAATAGGGAAAATTATTACATGCTTAGATGGGGAGCAAACAACGGCGTAAGTCTAAATCTGCAACAAAACCGCTGGCATTACTTAGTTATGCAAACCGACGGACAACAGATAACGATAATCTTAAACGGACAACCCTTGTATAACTTCCGCTTGGAAAAACCCATCGAACCTTCTTTGAAAAACGTCTTCATCGGAAGCCCCGGTCCACAAGGCCAACAGTACTTCACCGGTGCTATCAGTGAAATACTAATCAAAAACGGCTACAGTTCTTTAGATGAAATCAAGCAACGCCAACAACGGATTGAAGAATAATTTTGAAAAATGATCATTTTTATAAAAAAAAATAACCTGTTATGAATATCTTTCAACGTATCAAAGAAAACCCATTAAAATACACATTTTGGGGCCTTGTTTTCGTATTGCTCTGCTTCTCGTTTAGAATGAGTTTCGATGCAGGAATGTCGGGAGACGAACAGTTTCAGATAGATCAGGCTAAGAACGTTTACAACTTCTACACAACTCTCGGGAAAGATACGACTGCCGCGCATTTCCGCGAAGATTGGAACTTGGCGCACTACGCCCAATCCGTGGATAATTTAGCTTATGCAGTTGCAAAGATATTCAACATTGAAGACCAACTTTTGGTAAGACACGTTACAAACAGCATTTGTGGATGGCTTATGGTTCTTTTGGGCGGTTTGATTGCCTTTCAGATCGCCGGAAAATGGCGTGCTGCTATCATCGTAGCATTGCTGATGTTTCTTTCGCCCCGATTGCTTGGACATTCGTTCAACAATCTCAAAGATACGTCTTTCGCTACAGCCATGCTGTTTGGTATTTACACGTTTGTTCGCTTTTTCAAAGAATTTCCAAAGCCATCGTGGAAAACATTAGTGTTAATGGCGTTGAGCATCGGATTTGCTCTTGGAGTGCGGATTGGTGGACTTTTGCTCATCCCATATTTGGGACTTTTCGGATTGGTTTATTTTATCAAAACGTATTCAATCAAAGGATTTACCAATGTTAACGAGCGATTGATCTTTTGGAAAATGGTTAAATGGGGGCTAGTGGTTTCGATTATCGGCTATGCGTTGGGCATTTTGGTTTGGCCCTACGGATTGACAGACCCAATTAATCACACGATTCACACATTCAAAGGACAAAGTGCTTTTTCAACGGCTATTCGACAAGTGTTTGAAGGCTCTTCGCAATGGTCGGACAGGCTACCTTGGTATTACACGCCAAACTATATTTTGATGACAATTCCTACAGCCGTATTGATAGGATTAGGTTTGTTTTTCGCTCTATTCTGGAAAGATAAGAAAAATCGGTTTTGGTGTTTTATCGTATTTTTCGCATTTTTCTTTCCGATATTTTGGATTGTTTATACCAATGCCAATGTTTACGGAGGCTGGAGGCATGCCTTATTTGCTTATCCGCCGATGGTTGTGGCGGCAGGATTAGGATTTGATTTATTGATCGAATGGTTGGAAACGAAATTCCCCATACGTCACAAACTTATTTCCATCCTCGGAATTGCCTTTGTGGTACTGCTTTTATGGCATCCCATACGCCATATCATCAAAAATCATCCTTACGAATACGTGTATTTCAACGAGTGGTTTGGTGGTATTAACAAAGCTTATGGTAATTACGAAATGGATTATTACTACCACACCACACGCGAAGCCTCGGAGTGGGTTATCGAAAATGCCGAAAAATCAGGCTTGGAAACCTCCGATAAAATCAAGGTAGCCACGTGGCATCACCCATCTGTAGCGTATTTCCTCAGACATGATACCGCTAATTTTGAAGCCGGTTTTTCGCGTTGGTATGATCGTGGAAACAACGATTGGGATTATGCCATTTTTACCATTACCGGAATGAGTCCGGATATGCTTAAACATCCGGAGGCTTTTCCGCCGGCTAATACCGTTTATCAAGTCAAAGTTGATGATAAACCGATCGCTGTTGTTCTCAAACGTACCGACAAATCCGATTATTACGGTAATATTTTGAAACGTGAAGGCAAAACAGATTCTGCTGTGATACTCCTGCAAAAATCGTTGACCGTTGTGCCTTCCGACGAATCGGTATTGTTGAATTTAGGAGAAATTTATCTCAATAAACGTCAATACGATTCGTCAACTTTATATTTGGACAAACTCCTCGCTTTTGATCCGAAAAATGAATCTGCAAACTACTACAAAGCCTACGCTTTGATGTTTCAAAACCGGTTAGATGAAGCGCAAAGATGCTTGCAAACCGTTGTCAATCACAATCCCAAAAACGAGTCTGCACCTTGGATGGCTGCTCAAATCTACGCACAACAAGGCAATTTGATTCTTATGGAAAAAATGATTGAACGTACATTGATCGCCAATGCCAACAAACAACAAGAGGCTTTGAGTTTGATGCAGCAAATTTATCCTCAAATGGGACTTTCGGCCAATGATGCCACGTATGCTTTCACCAAAATTTGGATTCGTGTTTTAGAGAAATTAGGATATAAAGAGGAAGCGAAACAACTCAAAGGTCAACGGTAAAAGGTAAAAGGTAAAAGGTAAAAGGTGCTACGCCCAATTGTAAGGTACGCACGTAGAAATAAGGCGAAGCACCCTTAACCTTTAACCTTTAACCTTTAACCACTAATCACTAATCACTAATCACTATGAATTCAGAGCATTTCACAATAAAATCCCCCATAGGAAACATCTCCGTAGCCGTGAGTTCACACGGATTGCAGGAGTTGAAGCGCACGTCCGAAACTGCCGTGAAACCTCCACGAACACCGCTCGGGAAACAAGTTCGCGACCAACTCAAACTCTATTTCGCAAAAAAACTCAAGAACTTCGATGTGGAATTGGATTTGCAAGGCACCGATTTTCAAAAAAAAGTTTGGGAAGAGTTGCAAAAAATTCCTTACGGACAAACCGTTTCATACAGCTATATCGCACATCACATCGGTAACCCCAAAGCCGCACGTGCCGTGGGTTCGGCGAATCACAACAACCCTGTTTCCATCATCGTTCCCTGCCACCGTGTTGTAGGCGCAAAAGGACAACTCACAGGCTACGCCGGAGGCTTGGATATGAAAACTTTTTTATTGAAATTGGAGGGGGCTATTTTGGTGTGAAAACAATTTTTATCCTGCAATCAAAGTCTTAACCCCAATACCGATCAAAACCAAACCGCCTAAAAGCTCCGCCAAACGTGGCGAAACAAACTTCGCACGTCGTCCGAAAAACAATCCGATAAGCGAAAAAAGAAAACTTCCCGCAGCAACAATGCCTGCGGATAACCACAAGTTCACTTCTCCCAAACCGATTCCAATTCCCACCACAAAAGCATCAATGCTTGTGGCTATTGAAAGTCCCAAAAGAACCAACCAGCGATCAACACGAAACTCGCTTTCTTCGTGACCTTTCTTCAAGGCTTCAATCACCATTTTCAACCCAATCACCAAAAGCAAACCGAATGCAATCCAATGACTGTAGGTTTCCATAATCACACGGAATCCTTCCCCTAAAAGAGCTCCCAAAAGAAGCATTCCCCCTTGGAAAATACCGAAAAATACCGCCATCTTGAAACCAATACTGCGGGTTACATAACGTTGTGCTCCGCACGACAGCGAAACAGCAAAACAATCCATAGCCAAGCTAATGGAAATGAGAATAAGCGCGAAAATTGACATATTATAATTCGATTTATAAAATTCCCAATTGTTTTTGATAGCCGGTTAGCGTATCAATTAAATTTGAACGAACGTGGATAAATTCATCAACACCTGCCGCTTTGAATGCTTCAAGGTTTTCGCCCGGATGTCCTGCAAGCGTAATGTTTGCTTTGCCTTTCAACAGCGCACAAACACCGTTTACCAATTCCGGATATTCCTCATCGGAACTACACAAAACCACAATATCCGCCTTCGCTGAAAGTGCTGCATTTGCGCCCTCTTCGGGAGTTTTGAATCCTGCATTATCCATAATTTCATAACCTGCACAACCTAAAAAGTTCAATGCAAATCCCGAACGTGCTTTGCGCATCGCAAGATTTCCGTAGGTTAACAAGAAAACAAGCGGTTTTTTCTTTCCGGATTTAACCGCTTTTTCTGTGGCTAAACGCAAGTCTTCAAACGCTTGAGAACCGCGATATGTATGGAGTTTCTTATATTCGCCTACTGAATGTGTTGACGTGCATGAATCCTTTACTGAAATTTTTTCCAACATCGTTTCGTGTTGATTCGGATATTGATTTGTTCCCAAAACAATCGTCTTGCGGTTGGCAATGTCCAAATCACGTTGCTTTGCCGTGTTTTCAATGGCATCCTGAATTTCTCCGCTCTTGAAAGCTGCAACAAAACCGCCTTTATTTTCCACATCTTGGAATAATTTCCAAGCGTGTTGAGCGATTGCATCTGTTAGATTTTCAATATAATACGAACCGCTTGCAGGGTCAACGATTTTATCAAAATACGATTCTTCTTTCAAGATGATTTGCTGATTACGTGCAATGCGTGCAGAAAAATCATCTGCCGGCTTAAACGGATGGTCGTAGGCATCCACGTGAATGGAGTTCGCACCGCCAAGGGCTGCAGACATAGATTCCGTAGTTGTTCGGAGCATATTCACATTCGGATCAAAAACAGATTTGTTCCATTTGGAAGTCGATGCGTGAACAAAAACCTGTGTATATGTTGCGTTATGACCTTTCAGCACATTCGCCCACAACATACGTGCAGCGCGGATTTTAGCGATTTCCATAAAATAGTTTGAGCCAACAGAAACGTGCAAAGTCATACATTTTGCAATCGTGTTCACATCCAAACCCGCGTCTGTGAGCAAACACAAATACTCATTTGCCCAATTCAATCCATAACCCAACTCTTGAACGGCTGTAGCACCCGCATTATGCAGGATTTGAGCGTTCACAGTCAGTAAATGGAAGTTCGGAAGAACCGATGCAAAAGTATCGAAAAGAGCTTTGGTTTCTTTCACATTTTCTTCGAGAGAAGCGTGGAAACTGCCGTGTTTCAAGGCGTAGGCGAAGAAGTCAAAGTTGATTGAACCGTGCACTTCGTTTGTTGCGATTTTATTCGCTTGAAGATAGTCCACAAACAATTTCAGAAACTCCGCATAGTTTGCGGATTTCAGGAAATGAACGCCCACTTTCGTAAGGTCGATATTTTTCAGCAAAGAAGTTAAATCGGCAAGGGTTTTCACGTTCTTTACGTTCAAGCCAACGCTCTGTGCGCCACGTTTCACGGCATCCACAGCGATAGCGTTGATTTTCGAAATTTCACTTTCGGAAATATCCTGACGAATTTCCCAATCGTTGTTCGTTGAAGAATTGCCACGAATGTATGGAAATTCGGCAGGATTCGATTGCAAATATGCCAAATCCTTCAAATCCTCTTCGCGGTAATACGGTTTAACCTTGAACCCTTCGGGAGTTTTCCAAACCAACTTCTTTTCGTAGTCGGCACCTTTAAGGTCTTTGATGATGGTATCCTCCCATTCCTGTGTGCTCACAGGCGGAAATTCTGCGAATAACTTCGAGTTGCTCATAATTCTTTTTTTTAGTCTGCAAAGATACGAAAAAAAAATGACAATTAAAAAAAAACCGCCAATAAAATTTGGTGGTTTCAAAAAAATGTTGTATCTTTGCAGAACGAAGATTCATCTTTCGGTAGCAATGCACGAACCTGCGGCGTAAATCCGGAAGATGTTTTTATTTTATCTGTTCAATAGCCGTGATTGAATACTGAATTTTTTTCGCATTTTTCTTTTGTTTGGTTATGCCTACCAACATCTTCACTTTACTGAAAAAGGGGATAAATAGTTCTGTTTCAGCTGTCATTATAAGCATTTTTGAAAATTTTTCCTGCCGTTTTGATTTGGGTTTATCTGTTCCGATTAGTGTTGCATTTGTAAGTATAAAATCCAATTCAAAAATCGCTATTGTTGATTTGTAATTTCTTGCGGCTTTATTTACAGTTTCTTGCATTCCGTCAAATCGCAAGTAAATATAATCATTCAGTTGTAAATTTTTCTTTCTTTTTAGAGGATTTTTGGAAAGCCATCTGCCAAGTACTGCCCAAACGATATTTTCTCTTGTTTTTATGTCGTTTTTATCTATTCCTTTTGGGATGATGAAGTTGTTGATGTAAACGTTATTATCGTCTTCTGTTATCGTCATTTTAATTGTAGTTTATAAAGTTCATAAAGTTTGTAAAGTAGTGATTAGTGATTAATGTACTATTTTGTTATTTACTATTTACTATTTAGCGTAGCCCTTAGCAAAGAGGTGCAACTAAATAGTAAATAGTAAATCGTTAAATTGTACATTGATTACTATAGGGTCAACACCTTTTACCTTTTACCTTTTACCTTTTACCTTTTACCGTTCATATATATAACGGGAAAAATGCCATTTTCGTATAAATTTTAAGTTAAAGTTTTTTAATATTTCACAAAGACGTAAATATCAATGCGTTTCAAACGGTTTTCAGAGAGTAGGTGTTGGACGATTTCTTAATATTTTTTATGATAGCAAGGGGATCCCGCGTCAAGCGCGAGATGACGGACAACAATTCAACGATTAAACAACTAAACTAATCAACAAAATCAAAAAAAATGTTCGCAGGAACCTCAAAAAAAATGAAACTTCGTTTCATTTTTTTGTTTAATTGTTGATTTGTTGATTTGTTGCATTGCATTTCGTTTTTTTTTCGTATCTTTGTGGATTAAACAGTATAAAAACATGAAAAAAGTCGCACTAATCACAGGGATTACAGGACAGGACGGAGCCTATTTGGCGGAATTTTTATTGAAAAAGAACTACATTGTTCACGGGATTAAACGTCGCACTTCGCTTTTCAATACAGACCGTATCGACCACCTCTACAACGACCCGCACGCGGAAAACAAAGATTTTACATTGCACTACGGCGATATGACCGACTCTATGAATCTCACCCGAATCATTCAAGAAGTTCAGCCGGATGAAATCTACAATCTTGCGGCAATGTCGCACGTAAAGGTATCGTTTGATACGCCTGAATATACTGCAAATGCAGATGGTATAGGCACTTTGAGATTGCTGGAAGCAGTGCGTTTGCTGGGATTAACAAAGAAATGCAAAATTTATCAAGCCTCTACATCCGAGCTCTACGGCTTGGTTCAAGAAGTTCCGCAAAGCGAGAAAACTCCGTTTTATCCTCGTTCACCCTACGCTGTAGCAAAGATGTATGCCTATTGGATTACGGTGAACTATCGTGAGGCTTACGGTATGCACGCAAGTAACGGAATCCTCTTCAATCACGAGTCGCCCGTGCGTGGAGAAACGTTTGTAACCCGCAAAATCACACGTGCCGCAGCACGTATGGCAATGGGAATGCAAGACAAACTTTTCTTGGGAAATCTAAGTTCCAAACGCGATTGGGGACACGCGAAAGACTACGTGGAAGCGATGTATCTGATACTGCAACAAGACGAACCGAGCGACTATGTGATTGCAACAGGCATCACAACAACCATTCGTGATTTTGTGAAAATGACTTTTGCAAAATTGGGTATAACCCTTGAATTTAGAGGAGAAGGCGCAGATGAAAAAGGTTTTATGACCCATATTGATAACGATTTGTTTTCGGAAACGGTTGGTGCTAATTTTTTGGAAAGCTTACAGAAACGATTGAAACAGGATATTGTGGAAGTTGACCCTCGCTATTTCCGTCCAACGGAAGTGGATTTACTGATTGGAGATGCAACGAAAGCGAAAACCCGTTTGGGATGGAAACCGAAATATACGCTCGACACGTTAATTGATGAGATGATTACGAGTGATATCAAACTGTTCAAGAAAGAAAATTATCTCAAAGACGGTGGTTTCACAATTCTCAACTACTTCGAATAACGTGGAAAAGAATGCTAAAATTTATGTTGCAGGACACAAAGGACTTGTGGGTTCTGCAATTCGGGAAAACCTGCAAAACAGAGGGTTCTCGCACGTGTTAGGAAGAACATCGAGCGAACTCGACTTGCGAAATCAATCCGATGTAGATTTATTTTTTGCTACGGAAAAACCGGATTATGTTTTTCTCGCTGCAGCGAAAGTGGGCGGAATTGTTGCAAACAATACGTATCGTGCGGATTTCATCTACGAAAATTTGCAGATTCAAAACAACGTTATTCATTCGGCGTGGAAACACGGTACGAAGAAACTGTTGTTTCTCGGTTCCACGTGCATTTATCCGAAAGATGCGCCTCAACCGATGTCGGAAGATACTTTGCTGACTTCGCCATTGGAATATACCAACGAACCCTACGCTATTGCGAAAATCGCCGGTATCAAGCTTTGCGAGAGTTTTAACCTGCAATACGGAACGAATTTTTTGGCAGTGATGCCAACGAATTTGTATGGTCCAAATGATAATTTCAATTTGGAAACAAGCCACGTTTTGCCGGCTATGCTTAGAAAAATGCACCTTGCAAAACTTCTGAATGAAGGCAATTTTGAAGATGTTCGCAAGGATTTAACGTTGCGACCGATAGAGCATATTTCCGGAACTGCCGATGAGAACACGATTTTAGCAGTGTTGAAGAAATACGGTGTATCTTCCGAGAGTGTGGAAATATGGGGAACAGGCAAACCTTTGCGTGAATTTCTTTGGAGTGAAGATATGGCAGATGCTTGCGTGTTTATTATGGAGAACGTGGATTTCAAAGATTTGTCGAACGGCTCAAAAGAAGTTCGAAATTGCCATATCAATATCGGTACAGGTGTTGAATTATCTATTGCAGAATTGGCGTCAACAATACAAACCATAGTGGGCTACAAAGGGCGATTGATCTATAATTCCGAGAAACCTGACGGAACGATGCGCAAACTGACCGACCCTTCCAAACTCCACAAGTTGGGATGGAAACACACGGTGGAATTGCCCGATGGCATTCGGAAAATGTATGCGTGGTATATGCAATAATTCGAAAGTTGTTATAAGGGGTCAACATCTATAACAACTCGTAAACTCTTATTGGGGGCGTGTTTTGAGAAGTTTTGCAAAACATCCGAAAGTTGTTTTTTGACTTCGGTAATGTTTATTCTTCTGTCAAATTTCAATAAAAATTCCTTGATATAATACGTGTTTATTCGTGATACCAAAGGGAAATTAGGTCCCAACACGTGATTGCTGAAATTCTCACGCAGTTGCTGCGACAAGGCTGTAACACCTTTTTCCAAAACATTGAAATCTTTGTGCTTCAACGCCACTCGAATCAGTCGATAGTAGGGAGGATAGTGAAATTGTTGTCGGTCGTTCAGTTGTGAGAGTGCCATCGCCAAATAATTGTTGTCGATAACTTGCTGCAAAACCGGAAAGTTTTTATTGTAGGTCTGAATAATCACAGAGCCTTGTGTGTCTCGACGTCCCGCACGTCCGCTCACTTGTGCCATCAGTTGAAAACTGCGCTCGTAGGCACGAAAATCGGGAAACGAAATCAAATTGTCCGCACTCAAAATACCCACCACGCTCACATTGTCGAAATCCAAACCCTTTGTAACCATTTGCGTACCTACAAGAATGTCGATTTTTCTATCTTCGAAATCCTGAATGATTTGTCGATAGGCGTTTTTAGAGCGTGTGGTGTCTAAATCCATTCGACGGATTTTTGCATCGGGAAAGAAAACGGATAAGTCGTCTTCGATTTTTTCTGTTCCGAAACCTTTCATCGTGAGGTGCGAATGCCCGCATTTGGGGCATTTCTGAGGCACAGGAATACCCAATCCGCAGTAGTGGCATTTGAGCATATCGCTGTGTTTGTGATAGGTCAGCGTTACATCGCAATTCGTGCATTCGGGCATATAACCACACACGTCGCACTCCAAGCGAAGCGAGAATCCACGCCGGTTTTGGAACAAAATGATTTGCTCTTTTTTCTTCAAAGCCTGTGTCATTTCGTCCATCAACAGTGAAGAAAAATGTGCGTGCATTGTTTTTTCACGGGTTTCCTGTTTTAAGTCGGCAATACGAATCGCCGGCAAATTCGTGTTCCCGTAGCGTTTGAGAAGTTCAACCAAAGCATATTTCCCGATTTGTGCGTTGAAATAACTTTCGATAGACGGTGTTGCAGAACCTAAAACGGTTTTTGCTTGATGCAGATTGGCTAAATAAATCGCAGCATCACGAGCATTGTAGCGCGGTGCAGGATCATATTGCTTGAACGAAGTTTCGTGCTCTTCATCCACAATCACCAAACCTAAATTGTCGAAAGGCATAAAGACAGCCGAACGTGCACCCAACACAATTTGAAACGGCTGTTCGTCTTTATTCATCACACGTTGCCACACTTCAACACGTTCCTGTTCGTTGAATTTGGAATGATAAACACCTACTTTCTTACCAAAGTATTTTCGTAAACGTTGGATAATTTGTGAGGTCAATGCGATTTCCGGAAGAAGATAAAGCACTTGTTTTCCGCTATTGACAGCCTGTTCGATGAGTTTGATATAGATTTCTGTTTTTCCACTTCCTGTAACACCGTGCAACAAAGCAACGTTTTTATTTTGAAAATGCTGTTGAATTTCATCAAACGCAATTTGTTGTTCATTCGATAGGTGTATGTCGTTTAGAGCGTGCGTGGAATCTGCACTTTCCAAGCGCATTTCTGTTCTTTCAACAGGTATGAAAATATCTTTTCTGATTAACGTTTGAATAATCGCCGTTGCGTTCGGAAGTTCTTTAAGAAGCTCAGATCGCTTGATTTCTCTGTGGGTTTGACCATTTGTCAGATGAATGAAAAGCATCAAAACTTCCACTTGCTTAACCGCTCTTTTTTCCAATCGGTCAAACAAATTTTGCAGTTTTTCCTCATCTTCATAATCGCTATGTAGCCTTAGATAAATCTCGATTTTAGGCTTGATTTTTTCCATAATCTCATCTTTGACCATCACGACATTTTTATCGCGCAGGTTTTTGATCAGATGAATGGTTTTAACCAATCCTGTAATCTTTGAAATCTCTTCAATCGACAGTTCCGGCTTGTGATGCAGTGCTTCGGTTACACGAAATTCGCGTTCCGAAAGCGTAGAAACATCTCCATCAAAATCGGGATTTAGCACAATCGTGCTTTCATTGCTCAGTTTGAACGCCGATGGCAGAGCAGTAGCCATCACATCGCCCAAGGTACACATATAATAGGATGAAATCCATTGCCAAAAATCAAGTTGAATGTCTTGAATGATGGGCTTTTCGTCTAAAACCGACTGTGCATATTTCGTGATGTAAGCCGTTGGTGCTTGATGATGGATACGCACAATCAGCCCTGCATATTTCTTGTGATTGGCAAACGGAACAACCATTCGTTTACCCACAGCAATCTCGCCTTCCAACTCCTGCGGAACACGGTAGGTAAACGTGTTTTGCAAAGGCAGCGGAAGTAGAATATCTACGAAATAGGTTAGGCGTTCCATTTTTTTATCTTAAAAATACTAATCCAAAGACATCTCTCTTAACCATTCGCTAAAATGACTATAGGAAAAATCATCGTCGATGATTTTGCCTTCCTTATCCACGAGAATATACCGAGGAATACCGTTGAAACGGAACAGTTGGCGCAGGTAACGATAGTCATCGGTGGGAATTCGATAGGTATGTGTTAATTCCTGTTCGTTCACAAATTTTTCATAGGCATTTAACGGCGATTCATATTCGGAGGTAATGAAAACGAAATCCACGTCCGGATTATCCTTATATTTTTCACGGAGCTTTTTTTGTCTTTTGATATTGCCAAGACAAGGCCCGCAAGAAGTCGCCCAGAAGTCCACCAACAGATATTTGCCGTTGTGTGGTGTTATCAATTCTTTGAAAATATTTGCAGCGGGAGTATTCGGCAATTCGTATGTCTTTTCTACAGTGTCTTCCAAAAAAATCTTCGCAAAAAGTCTTTCGCCTTCTTCTTTCAGAAAAGGTTCCGAGATATTAGAACTTAGGGTTGTCCAATAATCCAACGCGTCTTCCTTACCGCTTTCAAGCATTCGTTCAAAATCGTAGTTTAATCCCCAAATTTTAGTTATATCATACACAATTCCGGGTTGAAGTTTTAGCACATTTGTATAAACTGAATCTTTGAACCGCCACCTTTCAAGTTCAACTTCTTTTGGTGTAATTAGCCTGATTATTTCTACATATTTCTTTTTGTAATTTTCGTAAATTTCCCTTCCATACTTTTTGATGAATTTGTTATACATCGTTTCATAGTCATTCAAAAGTTTTTCCTTGTCTGCTTGCGTAACGCTTTGCGAATATGCATTCCAAACGGAATCTCTTCTTCGCAAAAGAAGTTCATCTTCCGGTGTTTTGGGGAAGCCCAACTCATCAAAC
>QMCE01006611.1_pt1 | contig 13393 bp, 12 predicted proteins | sample 1821851 | NCBI WGS metagenome assembly QMCE01 (sample SAMN09453174, study PRJNA476694) | Termite gut metagenome, whole genome shotgun sequencing project. | isolation source: worker | host: Odontotermes sp. | place: South Africa:Pretoria | collected 2016-01-28 | reverse complement strand
CACAACGTCCACGCGCGCCACCGAGATACTCGTCATGTTTTGCACGGCTTCCTTAACACTTTTCTGCACTTTTTCGCTAATTTCCGGTATCTTTGCCCCATAGGAAACCACCAGCGAAACCATGACATCAGCAACATCGTTTTTCAGTTCCACCGTTACCGCACGCGGCTGGGCAATTTTGTCCAGCAAGGTTTTGGCATTTGTTGGCACAGCGGGTTCCACTCCGCACACCCCTTCCACCTCCAAAGCGGCGTGCCGCGCAATTTTCTCAATCACATCGGTGGAAATTTGCAGGCTTCCGCCGGTGTTGTGCATATGTTGAATGTCCATAACCCCGTCTCCTTTTGCCCATAACGCGGGCCGCGCATTTCACAATATATCAGGCCGGGGTTAATTATACCACCCCGGCCCGCAATTGGCAAATTATACATCTGTTCACTGCTCGCCGGTTGATTTTTCCATCCTTTTCTGCATTTTAGCCTTGTTTTCCGTTATTTCTCGTACTTTCCAACGCGAACTGCGCGCGCACGGCACCAGCCATGTAAAAAGACCCACAAGCACACAGCACATCGTCTGTGGCCGCCTGCCCACATGCAAGCACCACTGCCTGGGCCACATCAGGGCATATGATGGTATCGGCCACGCCCAGACGATTAAAAGCCGCCGCCACATCCGCCGCGGGCAGGGCGCGGGGGTTGTCTGGCTGCACACAATACACCCGCCCCGCCAGCGGCGCCAGCATACCAAACATTGTTTCATGGTCCTTGTCGGCCATCACGCCGGCTATAAAGGTGATTGCCTTGCCGGGAAAATAGTGCGTTAGTGCTTCTTTTAACATGGCAATGCACTGTGGGTTGTGCCCGCCATCCGCAATGAAAGGCGGCGCCGTTTGCATTAGCTCAAAGCGTGCCGGCCAGCGGGCAGCGGCCAACCCCTTGCGCACGGCTTCATCTGGAATGACAACGCCTTTCCCGCACAGCAGCTCCATGGCGCGCACTACTGTAGCGGCGTTGTATATTTGATAGGGCCCTAAAAAAGGTGTCTCCAAGTCCTTCCAGTTGCCATAATCAAAGTGTTGCCCAGCAAAACCGCTCTGCCGTGGGCGCACGGGGGCCAAATCCATCTGAATCAGATTTGCCCCCGCCTTTTCGCAAGCGGAGCGAATCACCACCTCGGCCTCGGGCTGTTGGGGGTAAAGCAGCACATCGCCCCCAGCCTTGACGATACCCGCCTTTTCATAGGCGATTTTTCCAATGGTATCCCCCAGCACGTCGGTGTGGTCAAGGTCGATGGTTGTAATGATGGCCAGCGCCGGGGTTTCAATAACATTGGTGGCGTCCAACCGCCCGCCCAGGCCCACCTCCAGCGCAACAAACTCGCAGCCTTTTTGCCGGAACCACTCAAAGGCCATCACGGTAACCAGTTCAAACTCCGTGGGGTGGTCTTCCATCTTATCGGCGAAGAACCGCACCTTTTCTGCCACCGCGCCCAGCTCTTCGTCGGTGATTTGCGCACCGTCCACCTGCATGCGCTCGTTAAAGCAATTCACGTAAGGCGAGGTATACAGCCCGGTTTTATGGCCCGCCGCGCTAAGGATGGACTGTGCCATGCAGGAAACACTGCTTTTGCCGTTGGTGCCCGCAATGTGGATGTAGCGCATGGTGTTTTGGGGCTTACCCATGTGCGCCAGCAGGGCGAACACCCGCTCCAACCCCAAACGGCTGACGCTCCACGGGTTTGCGGCCACATATTCGATAACCTTGTCTCTATCCACATTTATCCTTTAGGAGATATACTTTTTTCAGCGGAATCCACCACATTGCCCACCAGCACACTGGTGGTAACAGTGCCCACGCCACCGGGCACCGGCGTCACCGCGCCCACAATGCCTTCGGCGGCGGCAAAGTCCACATCGCCGCACATTTTGCCCTCGGCGTCCACATTGATGCCCACATCAACAACCACCTGCCCGGCCGAGAGGGAATCTGCCCCCACAGCCCCTGCCTTCCCGGCGGAAACCACCAGCACTTCGGCATTTTTGCAGATTGCGGCCAAGCCCTTTGTGCGGGTGTGGCACATGGTAACGGTGGCGTTTTTGGCTTGCAGCATAATGGAAACCGGCTTGCCTACCACCAAACTGCGGCCCACCACCACGGCGCGCTTTCCGGTCATGTCGTAGCCATAGTGGTCTAAAATTTCAATGCAGGCTTGTGCGGTGCAAGGGGGGTAGCCCTTGTCTGTGCAGGTGAACACCCCGGCCAGCGAGCCGTCGGTAATGCCATCGATGTCCTTTTCCGGCGCAAGGGTATTGCGCACAACGGCGTCGTCCATGCTTTTGGGCAGGGGCCGCAGCAGCAACACGCCATGCACGGCGTTGTCGGCATTCAGCCCGCACAAGGTCTCCACCAGCGCGTCCTGCGTGATATCGGCGTCCAGTTCCACCGGCCGCACCGCCACACCAATGGTCTCGCACCGCTTGGTAGCGCCGCGCTGGTAGGCAATGTCGTCGCCACGCTGGCCAATGCGCACAATGGCCAGCGTGGGCTGAACGCCCTTTTCTTTTAGTGTGTTTGTGCGCGCAATCAGCCTCTCATTTAGCGCGGCCACCACCGGCGCGCCTTTTAATATTTCTGCCATCTCTGTCTCCTTATTCTGTTCAATCCCTCCGGCATGGCAAGGGGAAGCGCCGGTCTTTTAATACTGTAAAGCAGCAAACCTTTTTAACAATGCCGTCACTCTTGTTTGCTGCGGCGGCGTCAAATCCGGCAGGCGTTTTTCCAGCACCGCGGCAAAAGCGCCCGTGTTTTGCCCGTTAAAGCAAACAGAGGCCCTTTCCGCGTGCTGGGCAACTTCCTTCGGCCTGCAGGTTTGCAGGTGCGCCAACAGGATGGGCAAAACGGTTTTTGCGTAGTCCCCGCCCGCCTTGCACAGGCCCGCAAACACGCTGACGCTGTTGTCCACCGTGATGACGCTGCCGGTCTTATAGGCCGATATCACCGTGTCGATTCCCTCGAAAACCGGCCCGGGCGCGCACGCCGCAATCTGCGCAAGCGCCGTCATGCCGCCCCAAACCAAGCGGTTGTTTTTGGCACGCAGGCAAGCGAGAAAATCCTCCGTGTAAGCGCAAACCAGCGCGGGCTCCCTCTTCCCGATTTCATACAGCACCTTGATACAGTCGCCCGCCACGGCCTTGTCCTTGCCGTGCAGGCCAGCCACTATTTCCTGGATGCCGTTCGCGTCCCGGTTTTGGCACAGTTCCTGCGCCAGCGCTATGTTTGGCGCTTCGTCGCTGCGCCCCAGCTTACAGGCCAATTTTTCTATCATGGCAAACCCTTCCTGACAGGCCGCGCCCGGCACACTAGCGGAAGCGCCCCAGCACACCGCTGTAAATTTCGTCCGCTATCACGGTGTACTTTGCCAGCATAGCGTCGGCCCGCTTTTCCACCTCTTCGGCGTAGGGGCGGTCTTTCATGCTTTTGGTATTGATAAACACATTCAAGCTGGCCGCCAGCAGGGCAGCCTTGCACATGGCCACGCCACAGCCCACGTCGGAGATGGCAATTGCCGTGCCCTTTTCGGCAAAGTCTCCATGCAGCTCTATGGCTTTACAGCATTGTTCCATGATAGCCAACGGCACGTCGCAGCATTCACGCAGGGCCTTTTCCATTACGCGGTCTTTCTCTGCCTGTTGCTCCGGGGTATCCTTCGGCAGGCCGTAGGCGCGGCTTAAAGGCTCAAACACTTCGGCGTCCTTCGCCACCAGCGCCAGCAGCCCGTCCTGCAAGGCGTCGGCCTTGGCTTTCAGGGCCAGAATATCCTCCTGTACATCGGCATATTTCTTTTTGCCCACCGTAAGGCTGCCCACCATGTTGCCCAGCGCCATGCCAATGGCCCCCGCCAGCGCCGACGCCCCGCCGCCACCGGGCACCGGCTCTTTGCTGGCCAGCACACGCACAAATTCCTCGCAGCTTTTTTTTGTAAAATCTTCCATTAGAACAACCCCGAAATCTTGCCGGTCTCGTCCACATCGATACGCTCTGCCGCCGGCACTTTGGGCAAGCCGGGCATGGTCATCACATCGCCGGTAAGGGCCACAATAAAGCCCGCACCCGCACTCACCTTCAGGTTGCGCACCGTTACCTTAAAACCCTTGGGCGCGCCCAAAAGCTTGGGGTCGTCACTAAAGCTGTATTGCGTTTTAGCCATGCAGATGGGCAGGTTTCCAAAGCCCAAATCGGTTAGTTGCTGCACCTGTTTTACCGCGGCACCCACAAGTTCCGCGCCGTCAGCCCGGTAAATTTTCTGCGCTATAGCATTTAACTTGTCCTTGATGGAGAGTTCTTCGCCGTACACATACGCAAAGCTGGAGGGCTGCTGGCACAGGCGCACCACTTCTTCCGCCAGCGCGCGGCCGCCCTCGCCGCCCTTGGCCCACACCTCGCTAAGCGCCACATTCACACCCAGCGCGCGGCACTTGTCTTCCACCATTTTCAGCTCGGCGGCGGTGTCCGTCGGGAAGGCGTTAATGGCTACCACGGCAGGCAAGCCAAATACCTTGGTTACATTTTCCACGTGCTGCAGCAGGTTTGGCAGGCCCTTTTCCAGCGCGTCCAGGTTTTCATTGTTCAGGTCGGGCTTGGCAACACCGCCGTGGTGCTTCAATGCACGCACCGTGGCCACAATCACCACCGCGTCGGGTTTCAGGTCCGCCATGCGGCATTTAATGTCAAGAAACTTCTCAGCGCCCAAATCGGCGCCAAAGCCCGCCTCTGTGCGGGTGGCCATGATGCTGTTGCAGCCATGGGCGATGTTGGCAAAGGGGCCGCCATGAATGAAGGCGGGTGTACCTTCCAGCGTTTGCACCAAATTGGGCTTCAAGGCGTCTTTTAGCAAGGCAGCCATGGCGCCCGCGGCCTTCAAATCGCCCGCGGTAACGGGCTTTTCGTCGCGGGTATAGCCCACAATGATACGCGCCAGGCGTTCCTTCAAATCGCTTACACTGGAGGACAGGCACAAAACAGCCATAACCTCGCTGGCCACGGTAATGTCAAAGCCATCCTCGCGCGGCACACCATTCACGCGGCCGCCAAGGCCGTCGGTAATGAAGCGCAACTGGCGGTCATTCATGTCCACAGCGCGCTTCCAGGTAATGCGGCGCACGTCTATACCCAGTTCATTGCCTTGGTAGATGTGGTTGTCCATCATGGCGGCCAGCAGATTATTGGCCGCGCCAATGGCGTGGAAATCGCCGGTGAAATGCAGGTTGATGTCCTCCATGGGCACCACCTGGGCATAGCCGCCGCCGGCAGCCCCGCCCTTAACGCCAAACACCGGGCCAAGGCTGGGCTCCCGCAGGGCCACCACACTTTTTTTGCCCAGCTTGCGCAGGCCGTCGGCAAGGCCCACGGTGGTGGTGGTTTTGCCCTCGCCCGCCGGGGTGGGCGTAATGGCCGTAACCAAAATCAGTTTGCCGTCGGGGGCACCGGTATCGTTCAGCAGGTTATAGTCAATTTTTGCCTTGTAGGGGCCGTATTGTTCCAAATACACCTCGCCTACGCCAAGTGTCTCCGCCACTTTGGTAATGGGCTGCATCTGTGTAGCCTGCGCAATTTCAATGTCGCTTTTGTACTCCATATTCTTTTGAACCGCCTTTCCTTTATTATTGTTGTGGAAAGCAAGCTTTAGGCACTGTATTCACAGTTCGCGCTTGCTTCATCAGCCAATCATGGCAAGTATAGCACACTTCTTCCCCAACATGCCATTTGCATTTTCTACCAAAATCCGTTATGATAACTATACAATTTTACTTAAAATAGCACACGCGACGGTGGTGAATTTTTTATCGAATTTTCGTTATATATTTATCAAGAACTGAGGAGATGGCACCCATGCAAAACCCACACGGCACCGGTGCCCGCGGCGGCAAAATGCGCGGGCCGCACGGCAGCGCCCGGCCTTCTTTGGCCCCCCTTTCCGGCAGGGCACAGCACACGGCCCGGCCCGGCGGCACAGCGGCGCCCGCCCAGGCTTCCGCGCCTGTGGCCGGCAAGCCGCCAAAACAAAACCTTTCCAACACGTCCCTCGGGGCCTCCATATTCGACACCACTTTTGATGAAGGCTCCACCCACGGCAGCAAGACAGCACCCCCCGAAATGATTGAGCCCGACGACGCCATGCCGTCCCCCGCAAGCGTCCGTGTGCCACGCAAGGGTGTTCGCATTTTGGCCGCCGTGTCAATTCCTGTTTTCGCCGCTGTGTTGGTGTTTGCCTTATGGCAAATTTTTTCCATCCAGTTTGCTTACAGCGAGGCAGCCGGCGAATATGAGGATTTGCGCAAACAGGTTTTTGCCGCACCGCCCACCCAAAGCGCGGCGGCATCTGCCACGGCGGGCGACGCACCGAAAGAGGCGCCGGTTGCCATCACCCTCGGTTCCGTTATAGCCCTGAACCCTGAGTGCACCGGCTGGATTGATATTCCAAACAGCAGCCTAAGCTACCCCTTTGTGCGCGCTGCCGATAATGACAAGTACCTGAACCGCACCTTTTTGGGCAAGCAAAACTCGGCAGGCGCCATTTTTATGGATTACCGCAACCCGGCCGACCTCACCGCCCCCCACTTGATTTTGTATGGGCACAACATGAAAAACGGCAGCATGTTCGGCCTTTTGCCCAGTTATCTGGACGCCGCCTACCTGCAAGCCCATCCCACGCTTGTATTATACAACCAAAGCAAAGTCTATACTTACAAAATATTCTCCGCCCGCGTTTCCGATGCATACGACGCCAGCTACCGGGTGGATTTTTCCGGCGCGGAGGATTTTTCCGCTTTTGCCGCCACCTACGGCGCACCCACCGGCACCAGCCAAATGCTCACCCTGTCCACCTGCACCAACGTGCAAGACGAGGAGCGCATTTTGGTGCATGCCGCGCTGGTAAGTGAAATGGATCTCTAACACGGGCGTGTTCCTAACATATCATAGTGTTATAAGCATGCTATGGAGGTGTCTTCATGTATTGTTATCGTTGCGGAACCGAATTGCCCGAAAACGCGGCGTTTTGCCCCCGGTGCGGAACCGCCCAGCGGCAAGACCAAAGCATGGGGCACCAGGCCCCAGCCGGGACGCCGCCCCAAGCCCAGTGGCAGCCACCGGGCGCCCCTTTGCCACCTTCCGCTCCCATCTATCCGGCAGCTTATCCGCCGCCACATCCTCAGCATTCACCCTACCCGCCTCCACCGCCCTTCCCCGTTATGATGGAAGGCCCACCGCCACCCACTGCCGGTGTAGGCATACCGCCGCCTTGGCCCGGGCAACCAGCTCCGCCGCCGCGCACCGGGCACACAAGCGCCCAGCGTTACCCAACCCCTGCCTTCGTTGCCGCACATGCCCCAAAATGCACCCGCTGGTGCAGGCACACTGCCTGCCACTGCCACACGCCCACCCAAAACACGCACCGACGTAGTTTGCGGCATTCTATTTTTGCTGCTTGCCATTGGGGCCGCCGAAGTTGCCATCCAAGGCTTTATGGCCGTGTCACCGGATATAAGTGGTCTTGTCGGCTTAACGATTGTGCCCGAATTGTTCATTGAAACCGCCGCCTTGTCCATCATCCTCATGGCGGGCTATATGTTTTCTGTTTTGGCCGCTTTGTTCATGCTTTTGGGCGGTGTCTTTTCCTTGAAGCGCGGGCAAGGCCAGCGGCTTGCTGTGGTGGGCATTGTGTCCATGGCGCTCACTGTATGCTCGGACGCGTTGTTCCTGCTGGTGGCAAATGATTGGGGCCTGCTTGGCTATAATATTGGTGCAGCTATTTTTGCCTCCGGCTTCACTTATGCCTTTGAAGTGGTTTTTGTTGTGCTGCCCATTGTTCTGCTCGTACTAAAAAGGCGTGCCAAAAAGCGGGCCATAGCCCCGGCTGCCGCTTCGGCGGCATCATTCCCTGACAGCATAGCACAAGCAGACGCAGCACTGGCACGGCCCACGGCAGAACCCGGCACAGAAGTTCAACCCGCCTTGCCATCCGAACAAGGCCCTCTGCCCGAGTCTACCTCCGAATCGATGGCAGCTGAACCTGCCCGCAAGCTGGAAGCAGACCCGGTATCTGAGCCAAGCACCTTGCCCGAATCCATCCCGGAACCGACGCCGCCCGTGCTGCCCGCTGAACCTTCCGCACAAACAGAGCCTGCCCCGGAACCCGGATCAGGCTCAACGCCACCCGAATCTGCCCCTGTAATTCCATCCGAACCCGCCCCAGCGGAAACCCCGCCCAACGAAGGGAGCGCCTTATGAAACGCCTGCTGTCCTGCGCCGCGTCGGACTTTGCCGCCATGACACCCAAAGAACTGAAGGCCGCCATTTATGCCTCGGCTGGGCGCACGGTGATGAGCGAAACCATTGTTGCCCTGCCGCCGCTGCTGTTGGAGGTTACCAACGCCGAGACGGCTGCCGCCTTCGGGGCCGACCTTATCCTCCTCAACTTCTACGACGCTTTGAACCCTGCCATCATGGGCTTGCCAGACGGTGAAGGCAGCCCCATTGCCCGGCTGAAAAAGCTGGTGGGCCGCCCGGTGGGCATTAATTTGGAGCCTGTGGGCGAGGGCAAGGCCATGGAGGACATTGCGCCACTGCCGCCGGGCCGCACCGCCACCGCCGACACCTTTAAGGCTGCACAGCAGCAAGGCGCCGATTATATTTTGCTGACGGGCAACCCCGGCACCGGCGTTACCAACGATGCCATTGAGCAGGCTGTTCGCCTGTGCAGGCAGCATTTTGAAGGGCTTGTGATTGCCGGGAAGATGCACAGCGCCGGGGTGGACGAGGACGTGCTGAACCCCGAAGCCATCACCCGTTTTATTTCGGCGGGGGCCGACATCATCCTGTTGCCCGCGCCCGGCACAGTGCCCGGTGTCTCGGAACAAGACGCCGCCAAAGCCGTGCGCCACATCCACGAAAAAGGGGCGCTTGCGCTGTCCGCCATCGGCACCTCGCAGGAGGGGGCCGACCCCGGCACAGTGCGGCAAATTGCGCTGGCCTGCACCCGCGCGGGGGTAGACATCCAGCACATTGGCGACGCTGCCGCCTGCGGTATGGCCGACCCGGAGAATATTCTGGCGCTGTCTGTGGCCATTCGGGGCAAGCGGCACACCTGGCTGCGTATGAGCAAAAGTATTTTGCGCTGAACCTATAAAAAGCATAAAGTTTCCCCTTTGGATGCCGATATTATAAAAGAGTATTCCGGCAGGCTGGTTGGCCCTGACCATCTTTGTCAATGCGTGTTTAACCAAGCCCGGAGGGATATAGGCTATCCGAAAGGAGGTGTACAGAATGGATATAGCTGCCATGTCGATGGCATTTGCCCAAAGCCAGGTGATGGTTGCGGCTTCCACGTCTGTCACCAAGAAGGCCATGGACGTCGCCGAAACCCAGATGCAGGGAATTGTTGATATGATGCCGCAGGCACCATCTTTTGGCCATTCCCTCGACATCCGCGCTTAAGCGCGTTCGCCAGACACGTCGCGAACAAAAAACGCATCCCAATAGGGTGCGTTTTTTGTTGTGGATAGAGCCCATGCACCACTTAATTGACAATTTTCTGCCGGAAGCATATACTTAAATAGCTTTTTCTTTGCCATTTATCTGCCGTGAACCTCACAAAGGGGGGCCTGAACATATGCACATTATCCGCTATAACCAATGGCTGCAGCAACGGTTGGAAGACCCTGAACTGACTGCCGAGCTCCATGCCATCCAAAACGAGCCGGAGGCCATCCGCGAGCGGTTTGCCATTGACCTTTCCTTTGGCACCGCCGGTATGCGTGGCGTTATTGGGGCGGGCATCAACCGCATCAATATCTACACTGTGCGCAGGGCCACCCAGGGCCTGGCCAATTTTTTGAAGAAAACCGGCGGCAAGTCCCCCTCAGTGGCTGTAAGCTTTGACAGCCGCATCAAAAGCGACCTCTTTGCCAAGGAGACCGCCCGTGTGCTGGCTGCCAACGGCATCAAGGTGTATATTTATCCTGTTTTGGAGCCGGTGCCTGCACTCTCCTTCGCGGTGCGCCATTTGAAATGCAGTGCAGGCGTGATGATAACCGCCAGCCATAACCCCGCTAAATACAACGGCTACAAGGTGTACGGCCCCGATGGCTGCCAAATGTCTACCGAAAGCGCCGGTATCGTGATGGGCGAAATTGAGCAGCTTGACATCTTCGACGATGTGCGCGTAACCGATTTTACGGGCGCCATGGCTGCCGGTATCATCGCATACATTGGCGAGGACGTGCTGGAGCGTTTCTATGCCAATGTGCGGGCGCAGGCCGTCCGTCCGGGCATTTTGGCCCAAAGTGGCCTTTCGGTAGTGTATTCCCCGCTAAACGGCGCGGGCAACGTGCCGGTGCGGCGTGTGCTGGCCGATTGCGGCCAGAAAGATATCACCGTAGTGCCCCAGCAGGAAAAGCCGGACGGTCACTTTCCCACCTGCCCCTACCCCAACCCCGAAATTCACGAGGCATTGGCCCTGGGGCTGGAACTGGCCGAGAGCACCGGCGCCGACTTGATGCTGGCCACTGACCCCGATGCCGACCGTGTGGGCATTGCCGTGCGCGACAAAAAGGGCAAATACCACCTGATGACCGGCAATGAAGTGGGTGTTTTGCTGCTGCACTATGTTATTAACGGGCGGCTGGACGCAGGCACCATGCCAAAAAAACCCGTGTGCGTGAAAAGTATCGTCTCCACCCCCATGGCCGACGCTGTGGCCACCCGTTACAACGTGGAATGCATCCACGTCCTCACAGGCTTCAAGTATATTGGCGAGCAAATTTTGCTTCTGGAAAAGAAAAAGCAGGAAAATCGCTTCCTTTTCGGTTTTGAAGAAAGCTACGGTTATTTGGCCGGCACCTATGTGCGCGACAAGGATGCCGTGGTGGCCTCCATGCTCATTTGCGAAGCCGCCGCCTTCTACAAAACAATGGGCATCTCACTGTACGAGGCCATGAATGAGCTGTACGCCACCTTCGGCCACTATCTGAACAAAGTGGAAAGCTTTGAGTTCGAGGGCCTTTCCGGCATGGAAAAAATGAGCGAGATTATGTCGCAGCTGCGCAAAACCCCGCCGACGGATATCGGTGGTGTGCCGGTGCAGGCCGTGGCCGACTACCAGGCCCGCATCCAAACCGATTCACGAACGGGCCAGGCCACCGAGCTTGACCTGCCCGCCTCTAACGTGCTTGCCTATCACCTGCGGGGCGGCAGCGTGGTAACGGTGCGCCCCTCCGGCACCGAGCCGAAAATCAAGGTGTACTACGCCATACGGGAGAAAACTGCCGACGCCGCCCGCGGCCTGCACAAAACCCTTGCCGCAGCCATGCACCCGGTGCTTACTTAACACTTGCTTTTATCACAAGCGTGATGTATACTATTTTAGTGTCTTAACTTGGCACAATTTTCCGTTTTCCCATACGCCATCCAAAGCGGGGCAAACGGCGCAAAGAGGTGAAACAAATGAAAGAGGGCATCCATCCCAAGTACCAGGCCGCCACGGTAACCTGCGCCTGCGGCAATACCTTTGAAACCAAAAGCACCCGCCCGGAAATTCACGTGGAAGTTTGCAACAAGTGCCACCCCTTCTATTCCGGCAAGCAGAAATTGGTGGACACCGGCGGCCGTGTTGACCGCTTCAAAAAGCGTTTTAATCTGGAAGACAATAAGTAATAGTAAAGAGACTGCGATAAGGCGTTTCCCCTTATTGCAGTCTCTTTTCGTTATACGTTCTATGCGCCATAAGTGATGGAGAGTTTACCAAGATGCAAAGCTACCACGTACCCGCCCAAAGCGCCGAGGCCCGTCTGGTGGAAAAGAAAAGCGAGTTTATTGCACAGTTGGCGGCAGTGGAGAGTGAAGCCGAAGCCCTTGCCTTTTTGGAGACGATGCGTACCCGGCACCGCACCGCCAGCCACAACGTGTACGCCTATGTGCTGCACCAAGACGCAAGGGCCCGTTACTCCGACGACGGCGAACCCGCCAAAACCGCCGGGCTGCCGGTGCTGGAGGCCATCCGCCACGCCGGGCTATTTAATTGCGCCATTGTTGTAACCCGCTATTATGGGGGCGTAAAGCTGGGCACCGGTGGCCTTGTGCGCGCCTATACCGCCGCTGCTGCCGCTGCCATTCAGGCTGCCGGGGCGGCCACCGTGCGCACGGTACGCCGCTTGTCCCTCACTCTGCCCTACCCTTTGTATGAACCTGCCACTCGCCTTCTGGAACAGCAAAACGCCCGCTTGGAGCGCGAGCCTGCATTCACCGACAGTGTACACGCCGACTATTTGATTCCCGCTGAAGACGCACCGGGACTGCTGGAAAGCCTGCGGGAATTGTTGCGCGGCCAAAGTGGCGCCAGCCTGAGCGCCCCTTTTGAAAAAAACTGGTAGCTTTCACAGCCCTTTGCCTTGTGCAATATGCCGCTCTGAAAGCACACGCTAGCGATAAAAGCGACCATCCGCCAGGCGATATGCCTTACAGATGGTCGCTTTTTGGCGGGAGTATGTGGGAATCGAACCCACCTAAGCGGGGTTAACCACTCGTACTGGTTTTGAAGACCAGAGGGCACACCAGCACCCATCTACTCCCATGCCGCGCGATAGATATCCCGAATTTGGACGCAGAAGTAATAGTATCACAAGCCCCGGGGCTTTGCAAGCACACGCACATCGCCCACCTTGCGGGTAAGGCCCTGGCGGTCGAAATATTCCAGCAGGGGCAGGGCATATTTTCGTGATGCATCAATCATATCTCGGAACTGCGCCAGTGTGAACTCTCCGTTTTGCGCCGCAGCATTTTGAATCATCTGAAAAGCTTCTTTCACTTTGTCGGCGTGGAAAAACATTTGCGGAGATACCACCAACAACACTCCTGTATCCAGCAAAGCATCAAACACGCGCTTCGCGTCGGCGGCATTTTTGGGATAGGCGGCCATCAGTTCTTCCAACGACGGCGGCATATAGCCCGCCGTCAAAAACTTATTCGCTATCTCATCGGAAAGCTTCTTATCCGCCTCGCTGTACACAATCTTGAAGCCCGCCAGCGCCACCCGCCGGCCCACAGCACAGATAAGCCCCTCCTCCTCGTACAAGGCCAACACCTTATCGGCCAGCGACATCTCCCGCCCTGGCAACAGCTTGCCACGCAATTCATCGCGCCGCATGCCCGCCTGCAGTGGGTTTTGGTCGTGGTAGTCCCGCAAAATCTTAGCCAGTTGACGCCCCAGCGTTTCTTTATAGTCGGCCGAAATGGCAGTTTTGCCCGAGAGCCGCACCACCTCGCCCGCCTCCAAAAGGGCAGCAAGCTCCTTGCGGAAGCCGGCATCGTCCATGCCCAAGTGGCGCTGCACCTCAGCC
>QMCE01001471.1_pt1 | contig 13393 bp, 12 predicted proteins | sample 1821851 | NCBI WGS metagenome assembly QMCE01 (sample SAMN09453174, study PRJNA476694) | Termite gut metagenome, whole genome shotgun sequencing project. | isolation source: worker | host: Odontotermes sp. | place: South Africa:Pretoria | collected 2016-01-28 | reverse complement strand
CCGAGGAGATCGTGGACGAAATACTCAGCCACGGCAATATCATGCTCAACCTGTTCGATATCAAGGTATACGACAGCTATACGTATTACCATTGCCTCAGCGTCGCGGTGCTGTCGGTCGTGCTGGGGCTGGGGCTTTCCTATTCCCGCGAGAAACTGGTGCGGCTGGCCTTCGCGGCGCTGCTGCACGACGTAGGCAAGGTGTTCATCGATAACGCCATCATCAACAAGCCGAGCGCCCTCACCCCCGAGGAATACCGGGCGGTGCAGCAGCACCCGCAAATCGGCTATGACTATGTGAAGAAACATTCCGCCTCCATTCCCCGCATGGTACTGCTGGGCGTGCTGGAGCACCACGAGCGCGTGGACGGTTCCGGCTATCCGGGCAAGAAGGCGGGCGGCAAGATCACCGCCTTTGGGCGGCTCATCGCGGTAGCCGACGTGTACGACGCCCTCATCTCCGACAGGCCGTACCGCAAGGGCATGTTCGCGGTCAACGCCGTGGAGTACATACAGGGCAACGCCAACACGCATTTTGATTTTGATATCGTAAATATCTTCTCGCGCAGGGTGGCCATCTTCCCGACGGGCACGTGTGTGATGCTCTCCGACGGCAGCCGAGCCCTGGTCATAGAGAATTTTGACGGCCTCACCCAGCGCCCGCTCGTGCGCGTGTTCGAACAAAACGGCGACCATGCGATGCGTGTCGCGCATGTCATAGGTTTTGTCTGCAAGGGTGGCGTTGAGAGCGTCGTCTTCAATTACTACCGCGCCCTTGATCGAAGTCGCATCCAGTTTGACTTTATCATTGATGAGGATTCTATATGTGAGATTCCGGACGACATCCTCACTTTAGGGTGCAAGGTATATAAAATTCCATCGTACAAGCATTTGCCTGCCTACATACGGGAGCTCAAGAGAATACTGAGCAACTATCAAATTGTCCACTCGCATATGAATTCACTGTCGGTATTCACGCTCTTTGCTGCCAAAAAGGCGGGCGTCCCGGTGAGGATCGCCCACAGCCACAGCACATCCGGAAAAGGCGAATGGAAGCGCAACCTTATGAAATTTTTCTTGCGTCCTTTTTCGAAGTTGTACCCCACGCATATGCTCGCGTGCTCGGAGCACGCCGGGCGTTGGCTTTTCGGCAACAATACGTTTGATCAAGGGAAAGTAACGCTCATCCGGAACGCGATTGATTCCTCCCGTTTTCGATATAACGCCGAAATACGCGAACGCGTCAGAAACGATTTATATCTTGCTGACACGCTCGTGGTAGGTTTTGTCGGGAGATTCATGGCGCAAAAGAATCACAGCTTCCTGCTAGATGTTTTCAAAGAAATAGTCGATCAGCGGGAGAACAGTATCCTATTGCTCGTTGGCGACGGGGAATTGAAGGAAGCAGCCATAAAAAAGGCGAAACGCTTGGGGCTTTTAGAACGGGTTCGTTTTTTAGGGGTGCGTGATGATGTGAATGAACTGTACCAAGCGATGGATGTGTTTTCGATGACCTCGTTGTACGAGGGCTTACCGGTGGTCGGAGTAGAAGCGCAATGCGCTGGATTGCCTTGTGTCTTCTCTGATCGAATTACACAGGAAACAGTGTGCGGACAGATGTCAGAGTTGTTGCCGCTTGAGGTAAAAGAAAAAGAATGGGCGCGCGTTGTTATTCGGCAATCTCGGATTAGCGGACGTGAAGAAGAGAGCGCACTGTGCTGCGCGCAATGGGATATTGGCAATGAGGTTGAGAATTTGATACGGGTGTATGCACACATTGGCGATATTGCTTTACAGCCTGTCAGCGCGGGCGAATATAACACTATTGATGGAAGATAGCACGCACTGATCGTTCACAGCGGCATCGATATTGGCGTAGGAGGGATGATATTATGATTTCCGTTTGGTATATCCTAATTGCAATTTTATGCAATTAACCGAAACAATGGAGTTGATAAAAAGATATGATTCCAAACAAACTCAGGTTGTTGATTTACAAATTTCCATTTTTCCATAGAGCACTAAAAACTGTCGCATACAACGGCTATCCGCTGAGGTATAAATACTTAGCATGGAAGAACGGGTGGTCGGTTTCCTTAAAGCAACTCAAAGACACCATGAACGGCAAACGGTGCTTTATTGTTGGGAATGGACCGAGCCTAACAATGCGGGATTTAGATAGATTAATAGGCGAAGATTGTTTTGCCTGCAACGGCATTTACAAGGCATATCAAAACACGGCTTGGCGTCCTACCTATTTTGTCATGGACGATATTTACATCTTCGATAAAAAAATCCTTGAGCTCGTGCACGACTCCCAAGTGTTTCTGAATTGGTATATTTGGAGGAAGCACAAATTACGTGATCAACATGCGATTTGTGTGCGCGGGCGCTTGGCTTACGGCATATTAAGTCCGGAAAAGGTAAGGTTTAGCGACGATCTGCGGAGTAAAGGAACTTTTTTGATGTCATCTGTCGCCTACAGTATGATACAACTTGCAGCCTACATGGGATACAAAAAAATCTATCTACTAGGTATTGATCACGATTATCCGGTTGTATATATAAAAGGTAATATCGTTCGTCAAGGCGGAAAAGCACACTTCTATGAAGATGCCAACCAACTTCCAATTTATGCTGCTGCTGATCTTGCACGCAATGAAGCGGCTTTTGGAGCCGCAAAAGAATATTGCGATGAACACAATATCATCATACGCAACGCAACACGCGGGGGGAAACTGGAAGTATTCGAACGCGTTAGTTTCGACGCACTGATTAATGAGGGTTAGTGAACGTGGTTTACTATTGTGTGGCTTTGTTACTATCCATAATTACTATAACCCTACTGTACAAGAAAATACCAGCGCGATTTGGTTTCGGTGTTCCTCAGCGCAATGTCAGCAAATACATTGTGAAGGAACGCTTCGGTCACTTGCGGTATGGTTTAGTATTGCCGGAAAAGGACAGGGGAGCGCATCATAACATCGGAACAGGATATTCGCTCATGGAAGTACAAGTGAGCAGAACAAAAGTCTTGCTTTCTATGATGCCTTTGTTCTTGCTTTCTGCGTTCCGCGACGGTGTAGGAACAGATTATTATCCGATATATGTCACTGGCTTTTACGCTCAGGGCTCATACTTCGAGAGCGGTTTTTCTCTATTGATCTGGCTGATACGCTATTTTACTGATAATTATGTCTATTTATTTGTAGTGACTTCCTTTTTGATCAATTATTTCTTTTTCAGAAGTGTGCTGGAACAGTCAGTAGATAAAACGCTCAGCGTGTTAATTTATTTTTTAGGATCGACATATCCGGCCAGCCTCGGATATGTGCGCCAATACCTCGCTGTTAGTATTGTTTGCTACGCGTTGAAGCACTTGCTGAACGGTCGATATATTGTCTATTTCTCTTTTTGTATTGCTGCGGCATTATTCCACACATCCGCAATCATGTCGCTTGCTTTTATATTGCCGGCAATTCTGCCAAGCTTCAGCCTGAAAAAATATATTTTGTTTGCCCTCGCGAGCATTGTTATTTTTTTACTGCTCGCGCCTCAGCTTTTCAATCTTACCTCCGCCATTTTAGGATACGCGGATTATCTTGAAGATCCGAAATATAGCAGCGCGGATGGCATTGTGTGGTGGCTCCTTATTTCCACCCTTCAATTTATCGCGTATTTGGCATATATGAATCACAAAAGCATTCATGCAAATAGAAAATTCCGCTTCTATTTAAACATGTCCTTATTCTTATTGATGATATCGATAGCTAGTTTTACGCTTCCCCTGATACGAAGGGTAATCCCTCTCTTGATTCCAGTTACAATGTTTTCAATACCGTATGCCATATCTTTACAACACAGTAACTTTTTAAGAAAAGTTTCAGTTGCATTTGTATTGATAGTACTATCCGCGTACTTTGTGTATACCTATTATGTTAGCGGTTCCGGTGACATTTTTCCGTATGTCTCCATTTTCAAATGATTTTCAAACTAAAGGGTGTGGATCTTGTGACTAAGTCTGTCTTGGTTGTTGTGCATACCCATTTTCAGCTGTTGACGGCAATACAGTTGAAAATGACAGTATACGAAAAAGATACGGTAGATATCATTCTTTGCGATCATGTTATGGGTTTCAAAGCTGTTTATTTCGAGCTTGGGATATCAACTCTTTTTTCGAGCATTCATTATATTGACGGTGCAAGATACGATAAAATACTACGGAAACTCTTGTTGCTATTCACTCGCCTTGATCCTGTCCTAAAGCCATTCAGCCGCAATTACGACGAATTTGTCTATTTCAATTTTACCGCATTAAATGTTGCGCTTAAGAGGCGTGTCAAGGCAATGAATTCGGCATGTAATGCGCAACTGATGGCGGAGGGTATTTTATCAAATATACAGTATGATTTGCCGTTGAACTTTAACTCGAAAGCAAAACGCTTGATGTACAAGATGTTGGGTGAATCTGAAGCGAGGATAACCGAAGAATCCTATATGTATCTCTACCGGCATGATCTGATCGATTACGAGCGCATACCCATAAAGCCGTTGAGAATACCCGATGTTGATCTTTCACGCTTTGCAGGTTATTTAACATCAATCTATAGAGATTGCAGAGTGATTATTTCTGAAAGATTCATTTTTTTTGAACAGCCTCACAATCAGGATGGTTATTCTTGCGATGACGAGACGTTAATAAATATAACAGCCGATCTAATTGGTAGAGACGACATCATGATTAAACTGCATCCCCGCTCTGTTAATAACCGTTTTCCGGGCCTTAGAACCTTGCCCGCTTCCAAAACGCCTTGGGAAGCGTTTGTCTTGAACCAAAATATGAATGACAAGGTATTTATTACAATAGACAGCGCGAGCGCAATAAATGCGCGTTTGCTTTACAAATGCAAAGCACGGGTCATTTTACTATACAAAGTGCTTGGGATAAGTAATAGAAAATACAGTCCTGTTATATTGGATAAATTCGTTGTCAATATTCGGGAAGCAGCGGGCGGTCAGGAATGGATATATGTACCGAAAGATATCGAGGAATACAAGATTGTTTTAAAAAGGATCAATGATGCTGAAACTCTTTCACATTTATAACAGCATTTCGACGGCCCGCAAGTCTGCTCTCTGGTATGCGTTTATGACGGTGTTGCAAAAAGGGATACAGATCATTACAATACCCATATTTACCCGGATACTGTCGGAAGAATTATTTGGGCTGACAACCGTTTATCAATCTTGGTTCAGCCTTATGTCCATTGTCATGGTATTGGATGTCGACAAGTATACCGGCGTGGGAACAATAAAGAGCAATAACTCCAGTGCTCTAGCATCTTCTCTTCAGGGTCTGATGACCGTAGTATTAACCCCTTTCGCTTTGGTATTTCTGATTAAACACAATTTTGTCTCACAAGTTTTTGGGCTCCCAGCTGTTCTGGTCATGCTCATGCCTTTTCATGTGTTGCTGTCGCAGACGATGGCCATGTGGTCAGTGCAGCAGAGGTATCAATATAGATACCGCAGGTTGGTAGCGTTATCAGTAGTGTATTCAATCCTGATGCCGGTTCTGGCGATAGCCGCCATATTGATGTACCGCTCACACAATGGCGGAACCATCCGGATTGTTGCAGAGATTCTGATGAGCGCATTGTTTTATGGCGTATTATATATCCATGTTTTTCACAAAGGCCCTTTTTATGACAAAGCAACTTGGAAAGCAGCTCTTTGGTTTTCCATTCCCATGATCTTCCATTCCCTGTCGTCCAATATTCTAAACAGCGCAGACAGGATAATGATAGATAATCTGGCAGGCCGGAAAGAAGCCGCTTACTATTCTGTGGCTTATGGAGGTGCAAGGGTGATTAGCATTGCAGCCAATAGCATTATGATGGCATTCGTCCCCGCTTTGCACATAAGAATGAGGAAGAGAGATTTCTCATGGATCCATGAACAGGCCAGTCATCTGTTTACAGGCTTTGCATTCCTGCCTGTTGCTGTATCTATATTTGCTCCGGAGTTAATACGTATCATGGCTCCCGCGGAATACGATTCCGCTGTTTGGGTAGTGCCGTCTGTTGCGGCCAGCGTATACTTTCAGTTTTTGTATGGATTCTTTTCAAACGTTGTGTTCTATTTTGAGAAGACACTTTTCGCGTCCGTTGCAACAGTTATTGCGGCGACTTTGAATATTACGCTGAACTTGCTAGCTATACCGAGATATGGCTATTTGGCTGCAGGGTACACTACTCTAATATGTTACATCGTGTTTGCTGTAGCTCACTATCTTTTTATGCAGGTGATTTGCAGGACAAAGCTTGACAGCGCGGTGATTTATGATAGGAAACGTATTATTATGTTATCGGTGGCAGTGGTTACAGTCTGTTTGGGTGTAACCTTGCTTTACCCGTACCCGGTACACAGATATTTATTGGCGGGCGTGGGAATGCTAATCTGTTTCGTAAAAAGGCATTCTGTGAAATCTTACTTCATTAATCTGTTTGGGCTAGGGAAATAGCCCGGTCACATGGCGTTGTGTTTACGGCCCGACGGCTTGCAAGATGATCGAAACGAGTGGAGTGAAAAGGAAATGAAAACTGTGGGATTACTCACCATAAGGCGTAACAGTAAGCGCATACCTCAAAAAAATATAAAGCTGCTGGGAGATAGGCCTTTATGCTGGTATTCTGCCAACGCTTTACTTCAGGTGCCGGAAATTGATGAGGTGTACGCTTATTGCAGTGATCCGATTATCAGGGAATACCTGCCGGATAAAGTGATATTTTTGCAACGTGATCAATGGCTTGATGGAGATGAAATTCGGGCGAAAGACACATACAGCGCGTTTATCAGAGAGGTTCACGCGGATATTTATGTTGCCGCCTGCACAACCTCTCCATTTATGAAACCGGCTACGGTGAGCGCCGGCGTTCGAAGTGTCCAGTCGGGCGGTTACGATTCGGCATTTACCGTAAAGCGGACGCAGACATTCGCGTGGTATCATGATAGACCCCTCAATTATTCGCCCGAGGAGGTACCGCGCACACAGGATATTGACCCTGTGTTTGTCGAAACCAGCGCGTTTTACATCTTTAAAAAGGAACTATGGACGACACACGGCAGGCGCATTGGTTTTCACCCATATTTAGTGGAAGTAGATGATATTGAGGCTGTCGACATCGACAACCCAGAGGATTTTGCTTTTGCTGAGCTTCTGTTGAAAGCGGGTGCAATATGAACGATTTTTTAAACAGCGGGGGCATGCTGTCGCTTATTGCCGGGCCTTGCGCATTAGAATCTTATGAAAACGCGTTTGCTGTGGCACACGCGTTAAAAGCGTTGGCGAACCGGTTGGGTATTCACTATTATTTCAAGGTGTCTGTTGATAAGGCAAACCGCACAAGTGCCAAACACTACCGCGGCTTGGGGTTTGAGGAAGGCTTAAGGGTTCTCGCGTCCATCAAAAAGGATGCGGGCGTGCGGGTGGTGACAGATATCCACGAACCGTGGCAAGCTGGAAGAATCGCGGAAGTAGCTGACATCATACAGATTCCGGCGTTTCTCTCGCGCCAGACAGATTTGTTAAGGGCGGCCGCCGAAACAGGTCGAATCCTAAACGTAAAAAAGGCGCAGTTTATGAGCCCGGAGGAGATGGGCAAGGTTGCCGATAAAATAAAGCATTTTGGGAACGAGATGATTATTCTTTGTGAGCGCGGCAATGCCTTTGGCTACAACAACCTGATAGTCGATATGACCGGACTGGTCAGGCTAAAAAAACACGGATACCCCGTTGCCTTTGACGCGACGCACAGCGTTCAGATTTCGGGCGGCGGCACAGGGAATTCTAACAGCGGAGCTTCGGAGTTTGTGCCATATCTGGCGCAGGCCGCGCTGGCGACCGGAGCCGTCGATATCCTGTTCATGGAAATTCATCCCGATCCGCCAAGAGCGCTGTGTGACGGAAGTTGTATGCTGCGGCTGGACGACGTCGAGCCAGTACTGACAAAATGCAAAAAAATATTTGAATTGTGCAGGTGGGGTTAATGTTTATTCTGGAACCTGTTTTTCATCATACCATTTGGGGTGGAAACAGGCTGGTTCCGTATTATGGCGACAAGGCGTTGCGGTTGGGACACCTCTATTCCCTGCGGTGTTTCGACAGAACAGCGAACATCATCCTCAACGGGGAGCACAAGGGGAAATGTCTGTATGACATCATAGGAGCATTTCCGCTGTCCATTGCCGTAGACGACGCTTGTGACAATCTGAGCATTCAGGTACACCCGCGGGGAGAGGGCTGCAAATACGAATCCTATTACTTTTTATCGACCCCGGACTGCGGCTATATCTATGCCGGAATTGAGGGTGTCTCAAGCGAGCGTCTTGCAGAGCTGTCTTCCTCGGGAGAGATACTACAACACCTCAAAAGACAGCCTGTGTCGGCTGGTGATTATGTTTTTATAATGCCCCAAACGGTACACGCGCTCACCGCCGGGAGCCTAGTCTTTGAGATCGAGCAGGGTGCAGATGTGACATACCGCTTGTTTGATTACAATCGTCTGGACGAGCGAGGAGACAGGCGGGCATTGCAGGTTGATGCCGCGATCGCGCATGTATGTTCTGAACAAGCCGCTGTCACAGGTCGCTACACCTCTGGACTGCCCATTCGTGAGGAAACCTATTCTACTCGCTTGTTAAGCCATATTGAAGGCTATCAAAACGAAAGCGGGCGCTGTCAGGTGCTGACCATGCTGTCTGAGGGAGCGTGGCTTAGCGGCATTGAACTAAAGATAGGAATGAGTGTGTTGTTGATGCCAGAAGAACGTATTGATGGGGTAACAATGGAGAAATGTATGCTGAGCGAGCCCCACTTCCAAGCAGGAGGTAGCCTATGAACGCTATCTTTTCCGCATCGCTGATGTGCGTCAAGCCCGATCACCTAAAGGACACCATTCAGGAGCTTGAGGACGCCGGCGTTGACAGGATGCATCTGGACTTTATGGACGGAGTGTTTGTGCCAAATTACTCATTGGGTCTACAGGATGTGGAAACCGTATGCCGGCTTTCGTCGGTGCCGTGTGAACTTCATTTGATGACTGTCAATCCAGGAAGGTATATCAGTAAATTTTCAGCCTTTGGTGTAGATGTCATCTATATACATCCCGAATCGGACTATCATCCGTCCACCGCTCTTTCCGCGATTATTGCCTCCGGGGTAAAGCCTGGCATTGTCCTGAGTCCCGGGACATCGGTGGAATCGGTAAAGGATTTGCTACGCATCGCGAGATATGTCCTTGTCATGACGGTCAACCCCGGTGAGGCGGGGCAGGCTTTTTTGCCTTTTGTCTGCGATAAGATACAGCAGCTACTCAAGCTGAAGCGGGAATACGGCTTCGAGATCGAGCTTGACGGTGCGTGTTCACAGGAGCTGATTGAGCGCTATTTTCAGTCGGGCGTCGATGGCTTCGTGCTGGGGACGGCGGCTTTGTTTCACAACAGAGCGTCATACGCAGATTCTATCAGCAAATTGCGGTCAATTACAAATACAATCGCCGACGGCGTAAGCAACCCCACGCCCATCAGGGTGTTTGTGACCGATATTGACGGTACACTGACCGACGGCAAAATCTATATGGGCAATTATGGAGAGGTGATGAAGGCGTTCAACATTAAGGATGGCTACGCCTTGCATGAACTGCTGCCCGAACATTGCATTACGCCTGTCATTGTGACTGGGCGAACCTCTCAAATTTCTGAAAACAGGGCCGCTGAACTTGGCGTTGTGGAGCTGTATCAGGGTATTAGCGATAAAGCGGCAATGCTCAGGGATCTGGCCCAGAAGTTTGATTGTGGTCTGGAGAATATCGCATACATCGGCGACGATGACAACGATATCGGAGCAATGAAGATAGTTGGCTTGGCGGGTTGTCCTTCCGACGCCAGTGAGAATGTGAAAAGAACCTGCGATTATATATGCAGCCGCCGCGGAGGGGAAGGAGCTGTCCGTGAATTTGCCGACAATCTGATCAATATCAAAATCAATAAAGGAACGCAAGTACAATGGAGCAGTTGATTGTCTTTGGAGCCGGTGGTAATGGACAGAGATATGTCAAGGATATTATCGAAAGAGAAACCGCCAATGTCATAGCCTTTCTGGACAACAACAAGGTGAAGCAGGGCACGAGGATCTATGGGATTGAAGTGCTGCCTCCGGAAGAGATATTGGAGTTGCAATATGACGCAGTTGAAATAATGACAGCGCCTGATTCTGAGGAAGAAATTCTGGAACAGCTGGTCGGGCTTGGGGTACCGGGCGAAAGAATCAGGATCCGAACCGCTCTCGCCACAGGGGGCAGAAGTGAAAATGTGCGCAAAAGATGGCTGACGGATTTTGCAAATATTGTATATGCGCGAGACATGCGGGGCAATGTCGCTGAAGCCGGGGTTTTTAGGGGCGACTTTGCCCGGTGCATCAATACAAGCTTCCCCGACAGAACCTTATATTTATTTGACACCTTTCAAGGGTTCCTCGCAGAGGATGTTGCGCGTGAGAAGCTGGCGAGCAACTCTCAGCCGGGTTATTACGCAGAAACAAGCGAGCAGCTCGTTCTGGACAAGCTCCCGCACCCCAAAAAAGCGGTTATTTGCAAAGGGTACTTCCCAATAACAGCGGAGGGAATCGACGACTCCTTTGTTTTTGCGAACCTTGATTTAGATCTGTATGAGCCTACCTACAACGGCTTAAAATATTTCTGGGATAAGGTTGTGGCTGGAGGGGTGTTGCTGGTTCACGATTACTTTAGCATCGATTTTCCGAATGTAAAAACGGCGGTTGCGGATTTTGAGCACGATTTGGGCAAGCGGCTAAGTATGGTGCCCATTGGGGACAGCCTGAGTGTTGGCATCATTAAGGCAGATGTTTCAGAGGGGTAAACTGCGCGGGAAAAGATATAACGTACAGGGTAGATTGTTTGAAACGAGCACTCGAATACATCGAGGGAGGATACAAATATGCCCAAGCAAGGATGTACCGCAGGACGGTTCCCTCTCGCAGGTACTGACGAATACCTATAGGGGGCATATCATATGCTGAAGAGATTGATTAAACAAATTTTGAAAAAAGTTGTAGTTTTCATTGACAGAAAAGACGATGTCAGATATTATTGGAGACTTCGCGAAAAAGCGCTTGCTTCACAAAGCGAATTTATGAGGGCTTATTATTGTCGCATCCTGAAGAAAATCTGCAACAAATTCAATTCCTCTATAGGTTTTGGGGCACGTATTGCGAATATGCCCACGTTCCCGCATGGGCTCAACGGCATTTTTATTACTGGAAAAGCTGTAATAGGCAGTAATTGTGTGATTTTGCAGCAAGTTACAATAGGATTTAACAGTTTTACAGGAGGGGCGCCTGTCATAGGTGACAATGTATTTATTGGCGCCGGCGCGATGATAATCGGCGCTGTTAAGGTTGGCAACAACGTAAGGATAGGAGCAAATTGTGTTGTGGTAAAAGACATACCAGAAAACGGAACTGTAGTACTTCCTCCCGCTAGAATTATTGAGCACGCAGCCAAAAGGAAAGTTTTATTCAGTGCGGATGTGTAGCATGAGCATACAGAGCAAATTCTGAACCCTTCTCGCTTACTTAGACAGCGAAAAGCTAAAATAACAGAACGAATCACAGCGTTGGGAAATCGACATTTCCACTAACTCATCTCGTAGCTGTAAATACCGGACAGCAAAGACATTCTCAAACCATGATGCAACCACTTGTTCCGGTATCGGTAACGGAAGATCCAAAGCCGCTATTATCGTGCACAGATCCTTGACGATGACCACATTGAGCCAGCCCTCGCCGACGGGGAAATTGACACCTACTCGACCGTCCTTTCCATCTGAAATATTGTAGTTTTGCTCGCAGGTGTGTGGTATACGGATAACAGAAGGTTCACAGCGGCCAGAACATGAGTTTGTGCTGTTGGGGGAACCCCGTATGACAACCTACGACATGATACAAGAAAAGGCCGACCCTGTCGCGTACGCCACCAAGGTCTTCAAAAAGCATGTTTTCGAGCGTTTCTACCAATGCAGAAAAGGTGTCGGGGGGAAAAGGATTATGCGTTTTTCATCTGTCGTCAGGCCGTCAATTCTCTATTCATCTCTTTGGTGTTATCAAAAGAAGAATCCCAATTTGCTTTTGACGAAAGCTATCGAATATTTGAAAGACGTGGACGGGAGATCGGTGAGCGAGTGCATGGATTCATTGCTATCAACCCGATCCGATACCGAAAGGTCTATTCACACATCAATTTGGTAGAGCTTGATTATATTGAGATTCACACAAAGAACACTGTATATGCCTGCCTTTATGATATTTCCAAGTACAAAGATACCCGTCACGGGACTTTTTTGACACGCCGTTTAGCGTCAATGAGGTAGCACGCTGCTTAAAAATCACAAGGACAATTGGCCGAAGCGACTACACAGATGACCACCCTACAGCGCTGTTAGACAAAATCAGGGCTAAAGTCGGTGAGACCAAGGCAAGCCTTGAAGATTTCGAGACCATTTGCTGTCAGCCTAACGCAAGAGTTTTACTCAGTTACTTGGCCTACAGCATTTTAGCCTTCAATCGTGAGTTTCTTGGAAAATTGCGCGACGATATAGATGTTCCGTTTCTGTTGGCGGCGGATTATTCCGCCGCATTGGCTGACAAGCCTGCCTCCGCAAACAACGCAATCCTCGCGTATGTTCCTCCGAAAAGACCGCAGGATTACGAAGCTTATGTCAACAATCCGCAGAAATCCAAAAAGGTCGCCTTGATCGAACACAGGGAAAAGGTTGTTGCTACGGCGAGTATCAGGCAGGGCTTCCCTTGGTTTTACAGCATCATTGATGAGGAATTTAAATTCGGGAGAAAGAGTTTCCCCTATTCCAGCCTTCCGTTTATCGTAGCCACCAACGGCGACGAATTTCCTGAACGCTACTTTCTCACGTTCAGCGCGGATGAAATCAGCGGAAGCGATAAAGCTGATGAAGCCGCTGTCACGGCGGCGATGACAAGAATCGTTCAGTCAGCCTGCGAGCCTCATCTGCTGGGAACCTGCACTTCGTCACCCCCTACGCGGGCGATATCATCATCAGCGAAGGGGCCGCTGACGCGATTAGGGTAAAATTGAAAACAACCGGATAAAGGGAAAAACCGGAGGCCGCCAGTGAAAGGGTGGTCTCCGGGTTCATTTATTGTGAGCAGAACGTATATTTTAGGAAGAACGACCGGAACAGTACATTAGGCCATCCTCAAAAAGCCCAAATTATCACAGGGAATCTGCCAAACATCCAAAACCGCAAAAGGGCGCAAAGGGCCTTGACTAAATTCATAGCCA
>QMCE01001354.1_pt1 | contig 13393 bp, 12 predicted proteins | sample 1821851 | NCBI WGS metagenome assembly QMCE01 (sample SAMN09453174, study PRJNA476694) | Termite gut metagenome, whole genome shotgun sequencing project. | isolation source: worker | host: Odontotermes sp. | place: South Africa:Pretoria | collected 2016-01-28 | reverse complement strand
GCGCTGACCATGTTCAAAAAAAGTTACAAGGATATGATGGCTCTGATCGAAAAACACACTGACGATGAATTGTTCACAAAGAAAAAATACACATGGACCGGAACCACGTCTTTGGGAGCATATTTCATTTCAGCAACTTCCAGTCATTACGACTGGGGTCTCAAAACCATTAAACCGCTGAAAAAACTGGTGAAGAAGTAAAAGCCCCGCTCTTTTATTGCCTGTTCCCGCTGTACAGCTTCTTGTTTTTTGATACGATAGAGGAATGCGGGCAAGCAGGGCGATTATACATTTGGATTATTTTTCGGGGAACTTTCGGGCTGCGCGGGAGCGGGTTGGCGGGCGGCGGATTTGTGTTCCGGTTAAAGCTGACGCTTACGGACACGGGGCTTTGCGTATTGCGGAGGCGGCGATGGATGCGGGCGCGTTTTGTCTGGCGGTCGCCGCCGTGGAGGAAGGGGCTGTTTTGCGTTCGGGCGGTATTGACGCGCCGGTTTTGCTTTTTTCCCAGCCATTGTTTGAAGAAATTCCTGAGATTCTGGAAAACCGTTTGACACCGCTTGTTTCTGACGCTGATTTTGCCGGGGCTTTGAACCGGCAGGCTTTGGCGGCGGGCGTTACGGTTGCCGTTCACCTGAAAATTGATACCGGCATGGGACGAATGGGCTGCGCTCCGTCCGATGCTCCGGCACTTGCCCGCTGCATTGCCGGCTGCGCTGCTCTGCGTTATGAGGGCACTATGACGCATCTTGCGGTTTCGGATTCCGCCGAGCCTGCGGACATGGATTATACCCGCCGGCAAATCGATCTGTTTCGCGGCGCGTTGGACGGCATACGTGACAGCGGCCTTGATCCCGGCATTGTCCACGCGGCAAATTCCGGCGCGGTACTTTTTCACCCGGACGCTTGGTTTGACATGGTTCGCCCCGGAATTTTACTGTACGGCTACCATCCGTCCGGGGTATCCGGGCAAAACGGCGCGGCGGACTCTCTGGGATTCCGCCCGGTAATGGAATTAGTTACGACAGTGGTTTTTATCAGAAAAGTGAAACAAGGCGAAAGCGTGTCTTACGGCAGAACATGGACGGCGCGAAATGACACAACTGTCGCCGTGCTTCCAATCGGATATGCCGACGGCCTTCCCCGGCTTGCCAGTGACCGTTGGCAGGCGCATATACGAGGCGGCATGTATCCGCTTGTAGGGCGAATTTGCATGGATCAATGCTTGGCGGATTTAGGGCCGGAGCCTGAGGCGCAACGCTGGGACGAAGTAACAATTTTCGGCGGACAAGCCCCCGGCGCGGACGTACTAGCGGCGCGTGTAGGAACTATCCCCTATGAAATCACCTGCAATATCAATAAACGTGTACCGCGTGTGTATGTTTGCGATTGAGGAATTGTCTTTGCGTGATGAACTTTAGCCCCTAGGAGAATCGAACTCCTCTTTTAAGATTGAGAATCTCATGTCCTAACCGATAGACGAAGGGGCCATCAGATACGCTATCTTGCCCTAAATTTGCATTAAAAGTCAAGCCGTCTTAAAACGCCGCCATCGGAAATCAATTTTCAAAAAACTCTGTTCAAAAAATCAGCGTGAAAATAAATTCAAAACAACTGCCGCTAAAAACTCGCAAAATACATGATATTCTGCGAGACTTATTTTATAAGCGAAACAAAGTTTCGCCGTCATCGAACAAGTCCGGTTTACGAAGTTTGCTAAGGAGGAAAAGAAATGTCAATTTATCAGTTTTCGGTAAAAAATAACAAAGGCGAAAGCGTGTCGTTGTCCGCGTATCAAGGAAAGACGCTGCTTATTGTCAACACGGCAACTAAATGCGGATTGACCCCGCAATATGACGCGCTGGAAGCGTTGTACAAAAAGTACAAGGACAAAGGCTTTGAAATTCTTGATTTTCCCTGCAACCAGTTTTTGAATCAGGCCCCCGGAACAGATGAGGAAATTGCTCAATTCTGTACTCTCAACCACGGCACAACATTCCCCCGTTTTGCTAAAATTGATGTCAACGGCAAAAACGCCGACCCGCTGTATGTATGGCTCAAGGAACAAGCTCCTGAGGATACCGGCAACAAGGCGACACAATCATTTGAAAAAAAAGTGAAATTGCTTACTCTTGGCAATAAAAAGCATGACATTAAATGGAATTTTGGGAAATTTCTGATTGATAAAAATGGCAATGTTGCCGCCCGCTATTCCCCGGCCTATGATCCAAAATTGCTTGAAGCCGATATTGAAAAATTGTTGAATATGTAAAAAAGCGCGAACAAGTTTAGGATAATTTTTTTTGTTCCAGGGAAAACAATTTTCAAAAAAACTAATTTCTATAAGATTCTGGGCGCATTTTGCCGCTTGAAGCAAGCGGCAAAACCGGGCTATCCGCTCCAATTCCTCAACTTTGCATACGCAAAGTCTGCGGGATTTCCGCTTCTATCCCTTGCGCTCCTCACGGGGAGTGGGGAATAGGGAATGGGGATTGGGGAGCGTTGTCAGAAATCTGATCGTGAAAGTAACATGCTCAGATAGTAGTGAGATTCCGGGTCAAGCCCGGAATGACAATACTCAATCCCTATTCCTCATTCCCCAAACGGGGGATAGTCGCAGCCCGCGATAGCGGGCGAAGACGTAAGGGGGGCGGGCGGGGAATGTGGCTGTGCGCGGGTGGCCGTGTGGAAACAGCCCCCCTTTTTGGATTGAACAGAATGCGCGGCGTTGACTATTTTTCTATTTCCGGTACACTTGTTTTTAATGAAGTGTTTTTGGAGAAGATTATGGCGGAAAAATTAAGAATTCTAATTCCCAAAGGGCGGATTTTTGATAATGTGTCGCGGCTTTTTGCCGAGGCGGGATTTCCCGTAGCGCTGGCGGACAGAACATATCGTCCGGCTATCGGCGCGCTTTGGCTTGACGCGAAAATAATGAAGCCGCAAAATGTCGGCGAGCTTTTGGAGCTGGGCAGTCACGACGCGGGTTTTACCGGAATTGACTGGATACAGGAAAGCGGCGCGGATGTGCAGGAGATTCTCGATCTGGGTTTTGACAAAGTAAAAATTGTGGCGGCTGTTCCGCAGTCTCTTGACGAGGCGGCGCTGTCCGCGAAAAAACTCGTGGTTGCTACCGAATATGTGAATCTTGCCGGAAAATGGCTTGACGCGGCGGGGTATAATTACCGGATTTTGCGGACTTACGGCGCGACTGAAGTTTTTCCGCCGGATGACGCGGACATGATCATCGACAATACTTCGTCCGGGCAGACGCTGAAAGACAACGGCCTGAAAATTATCGGGACTGTGCTTGAATCCTCTACGCGCTTTGTCGCGTCTCACGCGGCTATGGCCGATCCGGTCAAGCGGGATCGCATTGAGGAGCTTGCCATGCTGTTCCGCGCAGTGCTGGAGGGGCGTAACCGGGTGATGCTGGAAATGAATGTTCCCAAAGATCGTTTTGAGGCTATCGTAAACGGTCTGCCGTCAATGCGGAGTCCCACGGTTGCCCCGCTGTTCGGCGGCGAAGGGTACGCAGTGAAAATCGCGCTTGACAAGCACGATGTGCCTGAGATTATTCCCCGCCTGAAAAAACTCGGCGCGGTGGATATTGTCGAATACGATCTTCGCAAGGTCGTTCCCTGATCGAGTAGAGCGTTAGGCGCAATTGCCGCGCTTTTTTTGCGGCGCGGTTTATGGAGGCGGTATGTCGCGTATTGCGGAGATTTCAAGAAAGACAAAAGAAACGGATATTTTTATTAAGCTCAATATTGACGGGCGCGGGGAAGCGCGTCTTGATTATCCGGTGGGGTTTATGGCGCACATGCTGAACACGTTTGCCCGTCACGGGTTGTTCGATCTGGAAATTCGCGGGTCAGGCGATCTTGAGGTTGATCAGCATCATTTGGTTGAAGATACGGGAATTGTTTTGGGGCAGTGTTTCGCGCAGGCGCTGGGGGACAAGCGGGGAATTCGCCGCAACGGGAGCTGCCTGTTTCCTATGGACGAAACGCTGTCCCGTGCCGCCGTGGATATTTCAGGCCGCCCTTTTTTGTTTATCGAGAGCGGGCTTTCCGGCGTGCCGCTTGTGTCGGTTTCGCCAAACGGCGATAGCGCGGCGCAGGCGCAGTTTCAGACGGACACAATCGAGGATTTCTGGCAGGGCTTTGTGTCGCAGGCGGGCTGTAATCTTCATCTGGAAATTATTCGCGGCAGAAGCGATCATCACAAAATCGAGGCGATGTTCAAGGCCGCCGCCCGCGCTCTCCGCGCCGCTTGTGAAATCGACGAACGCGCTCGTAACGACATTCCCTCGACGAAAGGCAGCCTTGGCGTTCCCGGTCTTGATAACGGCCCGTGGACTTTGGCGTAAGCGCGGGGACGGAGAGATTTGATGATAGGCGTAATTGATTACGGCGCGGGCAATCTTGGCTCGGTGATGAATGCCCTGAAACGGCTGTCTGTTCCGGCGCGTTTTACGGCGGGGCCTGAAGAATTGCTGCCCGGCGTTTCTCCTTTTGAAAAAATCATTTTTCCCGGTGACGGGCATTTTGTTTCGGCGATGGCCTCGCTGGAAAAATCCGGCTATGACAAAGCGATCAAAGAATGGATTCAGGCGGACAAGCCTTTTCTGGGAATTTGTATTGGGCTGCAATTGCTTTTTGAATCTTCAGAAGAGCGGCCGCTTTCCGGCGGTGAAGAGCCGCGTGGTCTTTCGATTATTCCGGGGACGGTGCGCCGTTTTCCCGGTCGTAAAGTTCCGCAGATTGGCTGGAATCAGACTATGGCGCGGCCTTCGTCGAAATTGTTCCGGGGCATGAGCGGCGATAATTTTTTTTATTACATTCATTCGTATTACGCGGCTCCGGCTGATGACGCGGTATGCGCCGCCGAAGCGGAATATTATTTGCGGTATTGCTGCGCTGTCGAACGTGGCGCGCTTGCCGCCGTGCAATTCCATCCCGAAAAATCAGGCGAGGCGGGAATTGCCTTGCTGAGGAATTGGGTTTTTGGCGGGGATTAGGGATTGGGGAGTAGGGAATTAAGATTTTTGTTCGCTGTCCAGAGCGTATTACTTTCACGATTAGATTGCGTACAACAAATTCCCCATTCCCTAATCCCCATTCCCACTATGACAATAATTGCGTGGAGTTTGGCGCAGCCAAACTCCGTAGCTATTCGCCGTAGGCGAATAGCCAGCCGGGGGATAGCGCAAGACGCGCAGCGGCTGGAGCGTAAGGGGGGCGGGCGAAAAATGTTGCGGTATGCGGGTGGCCGTTTGGAAACAGCCCCCCTTTCTTGATTTAGAAAGAAATTGCGCGGAGCGTAAAACGGAGTTGCAAATGCAGGCGAAGCGGATTATTCCTTGTCTTGATGTTGATGACGGCAGGGTGGTAAAGGGGATTAAGTTTAAGGGGATTGTGGACGCGGGGGACCCGGTGGAGCTGGCGCGGCGTTATAATGACGGGGGCGCGGACGAGCTGACTTTTTTGGATATTGGCGCGTCGTATAAGAGCCGGGCGACACTGCTTGATGTGGTGCGCCGTGTTGCGGAGGAAGTTTTTATTCCGTTGTGTGTGGGCGGGGGAATTCGTGTTCTTGATGATATGCGTGACGCGATGAATGCTGGGGCGGATAAGGTTTCTGTGTGCAGTTCGGCTTTGGCGCGGCCTGAGTTGCTGCGTGAGATGGCTTCGGCTTACGGCAGTCAATGTGTGGTGCTTTCGATTGACGCGAAACGGGTTGAGGGGGCGGGTTCTCTTCGCTGGAATGCTTACTCGCGGGGGGGCAGGACGGACACGGGAATTGACGCTATTGAATGGGCTGCTCAGGCGGTGGAGCTGGGCGCGGGCGAAATTCTTTTGAATTCGATTGACGCGGACGGTACGGGGGCGGGGTATGATTTGGAGCTTACCCGGCGTGTGCTTAATGCTGTGCCGGTTCCGGTTATCGCTTCGGGCGGCGCGGGCAGTCTTGACCAGATTGCTGGTGTGCTGCTCAGTACGGCAAATTCTGAAATGGGCGCGGCGGGGCCGGAGGAATCTCCTGGAGCGGATGCCGCGCTGGTTGCCTCCCTGCTGCACTTTGGAAAAACGACAATTGCGGAAATCAAGCAATACGCGGAATCGCGGGGAGTCTGCGTGCGGCATTAGTTTTTTTGCTGTGTTTGTCTTGAATTTAGCTTTGCGTGTTTTGTAACATGACTTCTCGCAGTACCGCATTGATCCGGCTTTGATAGCCCTTTCCAAAGCCTTTGAACCATGCCAGAATATCAGCGTCAAGACGTATTTGAATGGCTTTTTTTACAGGCTTAAAATATTCTGGATGCCGGGGACGCAGCCGTTTGAGTTCTTCATCGGTCATTACGGGACAATCGGTAAAATTAGTGTTTTTGAATGCCTTTATTTCGGCGATCCGTTCAGGGGATAAAGTTTTTGCGCCATTCATATTTTTTCTTGTCTCACTCGAAACGGCAGTGACTCCTCGTACATTAGGGTTGACGGCGGGTGTGGTACGGGTCAGTTCCTCATCAAGGGCGGCGGCTTCGGCTTCAGTCATTATTGGCATAAAATTTCCTAAGACTGATTTCTCAACCGTGCCTGAACGCAGATTCGTGGAACAGGTATGTGGTGAACATAGAAACAGTATAACGCGAGAAGGTGTAATGGGCAAGACAAAGTTTGTTTTACCTTTCCCCGCCTTGAGTGAGACGCGGATCATGGAATAATTTCGCGCGATATGTTATAAAAAAACCATGATAATAGCTTCTATCGACATTCAAAACGGCAAAGTCGTCCAGCTCAGGCAGGGCGCGGAGCCGGTTCTCGAACGGGACAACGCTCCCGGACTTGCCGCCGAATTCGACCGTTACGGCGAAGTAGCGGTCATCGATCTTGACGCCGCAATGGGCACGGGCGGCAACCTCGAAATGATCAAACCGCTGCTGCGCGTTGCCGAATGCAGAGTCGGCGGCGGAATCAGAACGCCCCGTCAAGCGCGGGAACTGGTCAGTTTCGGCGCGAAAAAAATAATCGTGGGTTCCGCCGCGTTACGCGATCCGGCAAAAAAAGGCGCGGGAGCTGCCGCCGGAGAATTTCAGGTCAACGTTCCCTTCCTCGAATCAATGGCGGACGCAATTGGCCGCGAGCGAGTGATAGCCGCCGTTGACGCAAGAGACGGCGAAATTGTCGTTGACGGCTGGAAAACCCCCACCGGCCTCGATTTATTTGAAACAGCAAAAGCCGTCGAGCCGTATGTCTCAGAAATCCTCTTCACCTGCGTCGAACGCGAAGGAATGATGAGCGGTGTCGACCTCGGCCTCATCAAAAAATTGCGCGAAACAGTCCGCTGCCAAGTCACAGTCGCCGGCGGCGTTTCCACCCTCGACGAAATCACCCGCATAGCCGGCCTCGGCTGCGATGTCCAGCTCGGCATGGCCTTGTACACCGGAAAAATAAATCTCGCCGAAGCCTTCGTAGTCTCTCTCAACTGGAAAAGGGGGGAAGCCTCCCCCCCCGCTGCGAAGCCGCAGGCTTCTCCGCTTCCCCCCTCAGCGGGGGAGACCCCCGCAACGCCCCCCGCGCTGCTTCCCGTCATCGTTCAGTCACCTGACGGCCAGACGCTGATGACCGCTTTTACCGATGCCGAAGCGCTAGGCGAAACTTTCAAGCGGGGCAATGTCTGCTTTCACAGCCGCAGCCGGAACAAACTCTGGATGAAAGGGGAAACTTCCGGCAATGTGTTAAAACTCCTGCGGCTTCGGGCGGACTGCGACCGTGACGCTTTACTCGCAATTGCCGTGCCCGCAGGCCCCGCCTGTCATACCGGCGCGTGGTCATGCTTTGAAACCGGCAGAAAATACACATGGGATTTTTTACAAGAAATTATCGCCGAACGTTTCCGCAACCCCGTGCCCGGTTCGTACACAGCGACTCTTGACGATGAGCTTGTCCGTGAAAAAGTCATGGAAGAAGCGCAAGAGCTCTGTGACGCGAAATCCCATGACGAGCTTGTCTGGGAAGCCGCCGACCTCTTGTATTTTTCGACCACGCTTCTAACACGGGCAGGCGTTTCCGTCCGCGAAATTCTTGACGAGCTCGACCGGAGACACAAAAAACCATGAGCGAATACTGGAACAGCCGCGTCAAAAAACTTTCCCCGTATGTTCCCGGCGAACAGCCGAAAGACAGAAAATTCATCAAGCTCAACACCAACGAAAATCCCTATCCGCCCTCGCCCAAAGTCATACAGGCAATCAAGGATGCCGCCGGGGAAAATCTCAGGCTGTATCCCGATCCTGATTGCCGGGAATTCCGGGAAGCCGCCGCCGCCCGTTACGGAGTTTCGCCCGGTCAAGTTTTTGCGGGCAACGGCTCGGACGAAGTTTTGGCGTTTGCGTTCGGCGCGTTTTTTGAAACGGCGGGCGATCCCGCGCCGCTTTTATTTCCCGACATTACCTACAGCTTTTATCCGGTGTACGCCCGTTTGTGGGATATTCCGTACCGCGCCGTTCCCCTGAAAGAAGATTTTTCGATTGACATTGACGACTACAAAGTCCCATCAGGCGGCGCGGTATTTCCCAACCCGAACGCTCCGACAGGAATCGCGCTTCCCTTACACGACATTTTAACGCTCGCGGAATATCTTGAAAAACAGGGAAAGGTTTTGATCGTTGACGAAGCTTACGCGGCGTTCGGCGGGCAGTCCGCCGCCGGACATATCGGCGAACACCCGAATTTGCTTACCGTGCATACGCTTTCAAAATCCGCTTCCCTTGCCGGACTTCGCGGCGGTTTCGCAATCGGCAATGAAAAATTAATCGAAGCGCTGTGCCGCGCGCGGGATTCTTTTAACTCGTACACCCTTGACCGGCTTGCTCTTGCCGGAGCCGCCGCCGCCATTTCCGACAGCGCGTACTACGATGAAATAAACCGCCATGTTGTTTCGACACGGGAAAGAGTAACGCGATCTTTGCGGGAAATGAGTTTCACCGCGCTTCCTTCGGCGGCGAATTTTCTGCTCGTAAAAGCGCCGGAATCGAAAGATGCGCGTGATGTTCCCTGCGTAAGCGGCGCTGATTTTTTTGCCGCGCTTCGTGAACGGGGAATTCTCGTCAGGCATTTCAACAGCGAAAGAATCGCCGGTTTTATCCGGGTCAGCATTGGAACAGATGATGAAATGGACGCATTTCTCGCAGCCTGTGAGGAAATCATTGACAGATAAGCGGGCGGTACGGCCTGAGGGAGTATGATATGAAAATAATCCGTGATTTTGAATTTGACTCGTACTGGAAAAACAGCGCGGCGCGGGACGATGATAACGCGGTTGATTCCGCCGTCAGGGAAATTATCGCCGCCGTTCGCGCTGAAGGAGACGCCGCTGTCAGGCGTTACGCGGCGCGTTTTGACCGGAGCGCTCCCGAACACATGGAAGTCCCATTGTCCGCCGCAATAGAAGCCGCCCGCAATCTGCGCCAGAGCGATCCTCAGCTTGCCGCCGCAATAGAACTTGCCGCCGGACATATCAAACAGTTTGCCCTGAAACAGAAAGCGCAGTTTTCGGATTTTGAGTACGAAATGGACGCTGGCATTGTCACTGGTCAGCGGGTGATTCCCGTACAGCGGGCGGCGGTTTACGTCCCCGCCGGACGTTTTCCCCTGTTTTCAACGGTGATAATGGGAGTAATTCCCGCGTTATGCGCCGGAGTGGAAGAAGTCGTCCTCGCTTCCCCGCCCGGCGAAAATGGACTTCCCGGCGAAAAAATTCTTGCCGCCGCCGGAATTGCCGCGGAGGCTGCGAAGCTCCGCGTCTTTGCGATGGGCGGAGCGCAGGCAATCGCCGCTCTCGCGTTCGGCACAGAAACCGTTCCCCGCGCCGATATAATTGCCGGGCCGGGAAACAAGTACGTTGCCGCCGCGAAAAAAATTCTCTACGGCGAAGTCGGCATAGATTTTGTCGCGGGCCCGACCGACGTGCTGATCATCGCGGATAACGGCGAGTCAGGCGGCGGCGCTGAGCGGACAGCTGATCTTATCGCGGCGGATATGATCGCCCAGGCTGAGCATGATCCCGATGCCCGCGCTCGCGCCCTTGTGCCGTCAGGCGAACTGGCGGAACAAATCAACGCCGCCATTGAACGCCGTCTTGACGGCCTGTCCACCGCCGCCACAGCCCGCGCTTCACTGGATTCCGGAGCTCTTATCGTCATTTACAAAAACCGGGAAGAAGCTATCCGCATTGCCAATATCATTGCGCCCGAACATTTAGAACTCCAGACAGCGGACACTGAAAATTGGATTCCCCGCCTCAAAAATTACGGCTCGCTTTTTATCGGCAGCCTGTCCGCCGAAGCGCTGGGCGATTATTCGGCGGGTATCAATCACACCCTCCCCACATCGGCAAGCTCCCGGTATACCGGCGGTCTTTCAGTCAGGCATTTCCTCAAGACAGTGACCACCCTGCGCTGTTCCCCCGGCGAAGGCTTTGAAAAAGCGCGTAACGCGGCGCGGCTGCTCGCCGAAGCGGAAGGACTCACCGGACACGCGGCAAGCGCGGCGGCGCGGGAAATTATTTGAGGTGAAAAAATGAAAACAAGAATAGTAATTATTTCAATAATTGTAATGCTTTTTTGTATCAGCTGCCATCCTGCTGTTATCGTTGAAATTGAAAATAGTTCGGAAGAATCAATAGAAACACAGTATTTCATAAAAAATGAATTTTTTATAAATATTGAAGGAGCTGAACAAGAAGTAAACAGAATATTGGAAAGCGGTGAAATAATGAAAGTTAATTGCAGCTGGGGAAATAACACCTTGTCATTTGAAGGATATGACAGAATAGCATTCTATAGCCCTCTGTTTGATTATTTTTCTGTAACTTTTTTGCATAAAAACAGAACAATATCTATGAATGACGAAGATTATTTTAATATTACGTATAGAAAAGAAGGACTAGCGGCTCACTTTTTTACTATACAAATTGTTGGCCCCGAAGTATCAAAAAAATAAAATCTTCATAAACAGAATATCACGCGAAAATCACGCCGAATTACCCGCCCGCTTCTGAGGCGGGCAATTCGCTCCGTCCGTTAAACCGTGTCGCGTTTGATTTTTTTGGTAGTAGTCATCTCCATAGGCTCATCCAGAATCTGCGTCCGGGCTATTTTCTGATAAGGCAGCAGCCGCTGATTTACTTCGGTGACAATAGCGTCAACACGGCTTTTCATCCATTCCTTTGACGGCGCAGCCCCCGAAGCGTCTTTGAAATCCGGGCTGGGGAAAACAAGCGCTTCTATCCCCTCGCTTTTCATTTTTTTGTCAAGCATAAAACCACGAACCAGTATCTGCTCGATTTCCTCAAAAAGCTGAAATTCGTTTTCGATTTCTTCGGGGTAAACATTTTTGCCGCCCTCGGTAACAATCATGTTTTTCGCGCGCCCTGTCAAATACAGATAATTTTCGCTGTCAAGGTATCCCAGATCGCCTGTTTTGAAATAACCGTCTTCAGTAAAAGCAGCGGCAGTTTCCTCAGGCATATTGAAATACCCCTTCATCACCATAGGCCCTTTGAGAATGACCTCGCCGATTCCCCGATCGTCAGGATTGAGAATCTTCATATCAACGCCCGGACAAACGCGGCCTACGCTCGTTTCCTTATACTGCTCAATCGGATTCAAATTGATGATAGGAGACGTTTCAGTAAGACCGTACCCCTGAACAAAGTCAATGCCGAGCTGATTGTATTTTTTGAAAACACTCGGCGCAAGCGGGCCGCCGCCGCAAATACAGATTCGCACCGAAGTCAAACTTGCCTTGTCCAAAATGAATTTAAACATTTTCTTGCCGGGATTTACCCTAAAAACTTTTTTTATCAATCCCGAAATACTCATCAAAAACGAAATCAGCCCGTAGACAATAGGCCCCTTTTCGCGCAGCCCCCGCATAATGCCGGCCAGCACTTTATTAAACAGCATAGGCACGCCCAGCAGCATAGTAATTTTCGCTTCCTTCAAATCTTTCAAAATAGCTTTCGTCACCATGCGCTTGCCGAAAACCACCTCCGCGCCGGTAGAAATTGTTTCAATAAAAACCGCCAGCATAGTATACGAATGATGAATGGGAAGTATCGCGTAAAAAACATCCGTATGCAAAACCCTCAGCGGAGTACCCTGCGCCAGATAACAGTCCGCCACAAGATTTTGATGAGTGAGCATAACGCCTTTCGGCTTCCCCATAGTCCCCGACGTAAACAAAATCGCCGCAAGATCGAATTCCTCCGCCTGCTCGATTTCCGCCTCCGGGCCGTCAAGCTCGTAAATATACTCACCCAGCCCCTTTTTCAGAGAAATAACCGCCTCAAGACTACCCGGATTGTCAGCGTAACGGCCATATTTTTCCTCATCAACAAACAGCATACGCGCGCCCGCCACATTAATCAGCGCGTCAGTCTCCTCATTTTTCAGCTGATAATCAATCGGAACCACCGTAGCCCCGGCAAACAGAATCCCCAGATACGCCACAGTCCACTCCGGCGCATTCTTCCCCGTCAAGGCAATTTTATCCCCCCGGCGAATACCCTTACTATGCAGCCAGCGGGCAGTAGATTCAACAATTTTCAAAGCCTCAACATAGTTCAAACTGATACGATCCGGCTCATAAATCGTAAAACAAGGCCGCTCGCCATAACGGGAAACCGTTATTTTGAACATCTCAGGTAAAGTCGGCCATTCACCAGAAAAAACCTTCCCCCGGTAATCTTCCAGAAAACCCCAAGTGTTAATATATGGTACACTCATCACACATCTCCGGTTGTGAAATTTTCCCGGAAAAAGGCTCCGGTTGTGATTATGACACTAAACTCCCCAAAAAGTTGCATTTTTTTGCCAATGTTAATTGAAAGGGGGGACAATTTCCAAACATTTTCCCGCATACAGTCTGCGGCATGGATGCCGCTTACGTCTCCGCCCGCCAGCGGGCTGCGCCTATCCGCCATATAGCGTACCCCCGCCGCAACGACACCAGGACTTTTCGGTGACAATCACCAAAAAGACAACGGCTTTTTCGTCATTCTGGCGAAAGCCAGAATCTCCGCATTAGTGTAGAGAGATTCCGGGTCAAGCCCGGAATGACAAAACTATCCGGGCAATAAACGTATGTGGTGATTGTCACCGGGGAGATAGCGCCTTTTCGTGATGACGTTCGACAAATGCGTGGAGTTTTACCGCAAGGTAAAACTCCGAAGCTATCCGGCGAAGCCGGATAGCCAGCCGGGGGATAGCGCAAGACGCGCAGCGGCTGGAGCGTAAGGGGGGCGGACGGGAATGTTACTGTGCGCGGGCGGCCGTTTGGAAACAGCCCCCCTTTTCTTATTGCAAATCCGGCAGCTAACGTGTCAT
>QMCE01001353.1_pt1 | contig 13394 bp, 7 predicted proteins | sample 1821851 | NCBI WGS metagenome assembly QMCE01 (sample SAMN09453174, study PRJNA476694) | Termite gut metagenome, whole genome shotgun sequencing project. | isolation source: worker | host: Odontotermes sp. | place: South Africa:Pretoria | collected 2016-01-28 | reverse complement strand
ATGCAAACTATCCGGATAAAGTTATTAATGTGGGCATTGCCGAGCAAAATATGATAGGTATTGCAGCTGGCATAGCATCTGAATCTGGCAGTAATGTGTTTGCTTGTACTTATGCTGAATTTATTATTACAAGAACAGTTGAGATGATACGTCAAAATCTCTCTTATCATCAATTTAATGTTAAGTTAATAGGAAATTCTGCTGGTTTTGCAATGGAGACCTTAGCTGTGTCCCCGCTATCACCACCGATTTCATTTCCCAATGATAGAGCCGCGCCAGAAATATCGTCGACAGCCAGTTCGTGAAATCCTTCGACTCCTCCAGCAGTTCGTCTATCTTGGTTTTGCCGATCTTGCATACGACCGACTCGCCGCACGATTCGTATTGATGGGGGAATGGGATATTCCTGTAAAAAGAGTGAAACGAGATCAATACGGTACCCTTGCCCGCAAATGTGAAAGTCTTCTCCGTCATACCGTCGAAATATGTACGCCGTATTATGCCCTCCTTGATGACATAAAGGCTGTTATCTTTTTTTCCATAAGGTATGAGCGGTTCCTTGTTCTTCAGATGTATTTCGGTCATCAAGCCGAGGAACGCATCCATAGTCTCGTCCTTCATGCGGTAATCGCACTCCACCTCCAGCAATTTTCTCAGCGTTTCCATGATGTATTATGCTATCGTCAAAACGTCAGTGTGAACGTTACTTTACTTCCGGTATTAGATGTCAGGCGCAGCGACCCTCCGTGGAGCCTCATTATCTGGCGCGACAGGCTAAGTCCGATCCCCGAACCCTCTTTCTTGGTCGTAAAGAAAGGCATGAAGATATTTTCGGCTATTTCGGCCGGTATGGCGCCTCCGTTGTTGCTTATGTCTATGATTATATTTTCCGACTCGTCGATACGGGAAGATATCTCCACGAACGGATCGCTGCTGCCGGCCACGGCCTGCACCGCGTTCTTTATAAGGTTGATCGCCACTTGTCCTACTTGATCCTCGTCGGCATAGAGAAGAGTGTCCTCCGGATCCGTCGACAGCGATATGCCGACGTCGTGCCCCGATCCTTGAAGGGCGATGGCACGCTCCAGCAGCGACCGGAGCGAGAAGAGCTTTTTATCCGGTACGGGGATATTGGTGAACTTACGGTACGACTCTACGAACGATATGAGGCTTTTGCTCGTCGCGTTTATCGTTTCGAGTCCCTGCGTTATGGGGCTATCCTCGTTGCCTGTCATGTCTATGAGTGTGTCGCTGAGCGAAGTTATCGGCGCCAGGGAGTTCATTATCTCGTGTGTAAGTATCCTGATAAGCCTCATCCACGATTCGAGCTCCTTTTCGGCCAACTCGTTGTTGATGTCGCTTACAGCTATGATCTTCAATGGCTTTCCTTGTACCGTAACAGCCGATGCCGTGAGCGATACGGTCACTTCGCCCCTCTCGTTGTGGAACGTGAACTGACGCTTCTCGCCCGGCTCCAGATCGTTTATCGCATCGGTTATGGCGGAGTCTATGAGACGCATCTGGTTTATGTGGGTGAATACCTGAATGCCGAAAATGCGAAGCGCCTCGCTGTTGACCTGATAGACGCTTCCCGAATCGCTGAGCGTTATAATCCCTGTACGCACCCTGCTCATTATCAGTTCGTAATATTTCTCCCTCTCTATGACGCTGCGTTTGGTGTTCTCGAGTATCTCCTTTATGCGGTTGAGGACTTCGTTGAATACGGCGTCGTCGGCAAGCGATATGTCTTCCGAGAAGCTGAACGCGTAATCGTCGTTATCTATGGCGTCGAACATGAACGTGACCTTGCGAACCGACCCGGTGTATATGGTTGTCAGGCGGTATATGGCCCACGCGGCCGCAAGGAGTGTTATCGCGGCGTAGATATAAAGGTCTAAGACGGTGAGTGCCGTCGTGGCCGCGACGCCGGAGACGAGCATGGCTATGGCCGCCGCCAGGCTTTTTACCGACACGAAAGCTTTCGTCTTCATAGCTCGTAGCGTTTTATCTTGTTATAGAGCGTCTGGCGTGTTATGCCAAGTTGCTGTGCCACTGCCGACAGGTTTCCTCCCTGACGCTGCATAGCTTCGCGTATCATCTCCCTTTCCATCTCCTCCAACGTGGACGCCTCCTGCCGTGCCGCCTTATGGGGTGTGCCTGGCAATAGAACATCCGTGTCTATTACCCCGCCTTCCGACAGTATGACCGCTTTTTCGACCGTGTGCTGCAATTCACGTATATTACCCGGCCAGGAGTAGGCGGCAAGCGACTTTTTGGCCTCCCTGCCGAAGTCCGATACCGGCTTGCCGTATTTAACGGCATATTTTGCCAGAAACATCTCGGCCAGCGGCACTATATCTTCCCTGCGCCGTCGCAAGGGAGGAAGGTCGAGGTGTATGGTGTTTATGCGGTAGAGCAGGTCTTCGCGGAATGTCGCCTGCGCCGTCATTTCTATTATGTTGCGGTTCGTGGCGCTTATGAGCCTTATGTCGACCGGAACGGGGGTGTTGCTGCCGACCCTCACTATCTGTCCGCTCTGAATGGCGGTCAGCAGTTTGGCCTGCAGGTGTAGCGGAATGTTGGCTATCTCGTCGAGGAAGAGGGTGCCGCGGTCTGCGACCTCGAACTTGCCCGCCCTGTCGGATCTGGCATCGGTGAACGCCCCTTTCACGTGACCGAACAGTTCGCTTTCGAAAAGCGATTCGGGGAGTGCGCCGACATCGACCGCCACCATCATTTCGCTCCTCCGAGGGGAGAGTTTATGTATTTCGCGGGCAAGCATCTCCTTGCCGGTGCCGTTCTCCCCTGTGATGAGGACATTGGCATCGGTCCCGGCGACCTTTTCGACCGTTTCCCTCAGCCGCTTCATCTCATCGCCGTCGCCCCAGTACATGGCTGGTTCGTTGAGCAGTTCGCGCTTTATCTCCTTGAGCTGTTTTACACACTTGCGCGAACGGCGCAGGTTGTAGGCGCCCAGGAGCGTGGCCGCCAACTTCTCGTTGTTCCACGGCTTCGACACGAAATCGTATGCGCCCTCTTTTATCCCCTTCACCGCCAGATCTATGTCGGCATAGGCTGTAAAGAGCACCACCTCCGTTTCGGGACGCTGCTCCTTGATACGCTTCAGCCAGAACAGCCCTTCGTTGCCGCTGTCGATACCCGCTGAGAAATTCATGTCGAGCAATACCACGTCGGGTCTCTCTTCCCTGAGCGCCGTGTCTATCTGGTTGGGGTTCGATGTAGGTACTACTTTGTCGAAGTATTTGGTGAGCAGTAGTTTCAGGGCAGAAAGTATGCTCTTGTTGTCGTCGACTATCAATATGGTGCCTTCTCGTGTCATGCCTTTGTGATATTTATCCAAAATTACAGCTTTTTTCGGAATGGGCGGAATTTTGTTAATAAAAAAGACATTCGTGTAAAAATAATAGACACTTTTCGATGCCGCTATAATTGTAATACAATAATTATTAGTGTGTTGTAATTTATGGCACAAAGCTGGCATAAATCCACCGTATACACAACAATAACCTTAATACCTTATGAAGAGGCTCTATTTACTTTTCTGGATGTTAATTTTTTTGACAGGTGCCGCCGCACAGACCGCTCCGATGACGCTCGACTGGTGTATGGCCTACGCCGTGGAGAACAGCACGAAGGTCAAAAAGCAGAATTACGCCAACGACAATTACCGTCAGGACCGCAACGAGGCATTCGCGTCCCTCTTCCCGACGCTCGGCGGCAGCGTGTCGGGTTCGAGCAATTACGGCCGTTCTATCGATCCGGAGACCAATGCATACACCAATACCAACAACATCGGCAACAGTTATTCGCTCTCGTCCCAGATGCCTCTTTTCGCTGGTTTGAGTGGGATCAACATTTACAGGGCTGCCCGTGTGGGCGTCGCTCTCGGACGCCGTGAGATCGAGCAGGTGCGGGACGAAGTGGCTCTCGAAGTCATGCAGGCCTGGTTCGATGTGGTATATTATTCCAAGGCTGCCGAATTTGCCGCCGAACAGTTGGAAGCGAGCGCTGAGAACTACCGGAAAGGGAGCAAGCAGGAAGAGTTGGGTATGGTAAGCGCCGCCGATGTGCTGCAACTCGAAGCCCAGATGGCGGCCGACGATTACTTCCTCATACAGCAGGAAAACCTCCGCGACCAGGCGATGATAGTTCTCAAGGAGAAGATGAATTACCCCGTGGCGGAAGAACTCACGATAGATACCGATATCCATATATTTACCGGGATCGTCGCCACTCCTGTCGGAGAGATCGTATCGCAGGCCATGGAGACCAATCCCCGTCTGAAGTCGGCCGAACTGAGTCTGCGGCGCAGCGAGCTGTACCATAGTGCGGCAAAGGGCGGCCTGTGGCCGAGCATACACCTTAGCGGCGGTTATTCGACGTCGTATTACTACGACAGGATTACTCCCGACCTTCCATCCTTCGCGACACAGTTGGATAACAAACGCGGCTACTATATAGGAGCCACACTCAGTGTCCCCATTTTCGGCGGTCTCAGCCGGCGTGCGGAGGTACACCGTTCGCGCAACAACATGATGATCGCTCGCCAGAACCTTGTGGAGGCCGAAAGGTCGCTTCAGAGTGAGATAGAACAAAATTACCGCCAGATGCAGGGCTACGGCAAGGAGTTTATACAGGCATCCAGGAAGGTGGAGGCGGCCTCGCTCGCTCACAAGGCCATGACGCAGAAATTCGAACAGGGGGTGGTATCGGCATTCGACCTGCAAACCAGCGCCAGCCGCCTTCTGGAAGCACAGTCGCAGAAATTGAACGCGCACCTGCAATATATGATCAAGTGCCGTCTTATGGAGTACTATGAAGGGCAGCCACTTGTAAGGTCGATTGAAAATTATAAAGAATAAATATATGGAAAACAAGCAGTTTATGGATAATATGGATCGCAGGATCGAGAAGAAGAAGGGCTGGAAGGCCGTTTTCAGGAAGAAGAACTGGCCATGGTTCGCCGTGGTGGTTTTCTTGGCGTTCGTGGCCTGGCTGATATTTCGCGACAACTCGTCGACGCTCAGGGTCGATTCGCGTTTGTTAACCGTCGGCGAAGCGCGCACGGGCGAGTTCAACGATTATATAAGGGTGTCGGGGCAGGTACAGCCCATCACGACGGTGCAGTTGAGTCCCCTCGAAGGAGGCGTGGTCGATAAAAGGATCGTGGAGGAAGGCACCACGGTGAATAGAGGCGACGTCATAGTGGTGCTGAGCAACAACCAGCTCAACCTCTCGATACTCGACAGCGAAGCGCAGCTTGCCGAGAAACAGAACTTCCTGCGCAATACAATGATCACGATGGAGCAGGACAAGCTCCGTCTGCGCCAGGAACAGCTTCAACTCGACCTCGACGTGCAGCGCAAGCAGCGCAGACATATGCAGAACGAGGAACTGTACAGGGAGAAACTGATCCCGCGCGAGGAGTGGCTCCAGTCGAAAGAGGATTACGAACTCTCCGTAAGCAGCCGCGACCTCGTCATGGAGCGCCAGAAGCAGGACTCCATATACCGGACGGTGCAGATAGAGCAGTTGAATGACAACCTCGACAATATGCAGCGCAACATGACCCTGATACGCCAGCGTATCGACAACCTGCACATAAAATCGCCTATCGACGGCGAACTCGGCCTGTTGGATGTTGTGCTCGGCCAGTCTGTGGCAATGGGGCAGAAGATAGGCCAGATCAACGACCTGTCGGACTACAAGATCGAAGCGCAGGTCGACGAGCACTATATCGACCGCGTGAGGACAGGACTCGAAGCCTCTTTCGACCGTCAGGGCACCACATTCGGCGTACTGCTGCACAAGGTATATCCCGAAGTGCGCAACGGGCAGTTCAAAGCCGACTTCACCTTCACGGGCGAACGGCCGGAGAATATCCGCAGCGGACAGACCTACTACCTCAACCTGCAACTCGGCCAGCCCACCGAGGCAGTCATGATCCCGCGCGGGTCGTTCTACCAGAAGACCGGCGGCAAGTGGATCTATGTCCTGGCACCCGACGGCTCCAGAGCCTATAAGCGCACGATAAGCATAGGCCGCCAGAATCCGCAATTCTACGAGGTGCAGGAAGGTCTCACACCCGGCGAAAAAGTCATAGTTTCGGGCTACGACGGCTTCGGAGACAACGATATACTTATACTAAATTGACAGTTGATAGTTGACAATTGACAATGACTGTTTCATTAACTCCATACTTCATATTAATATATGGCTAACCCGCTAAATACAAGGTCGTTTATAAATTATCTCGGCAGGAACAGGCTCTACACGTTTATCAATATCCTGGGGTTGTCGGTGTCGCTGATGTTCGTGATACTGATAGGTATATATGCTTACTCGGAGTATTCGGTCGACAGATGGAATCCGGACAGGGAGCGGATATTTGCGTTGGGCGACAACGAAGGTGCAGGCAGCTCTTACGGTATTGCCCCGTATCTTCTTTCGCGTTATCCCGAAATAGAGAAGATATGCAGCGTATATGCCGAAGAGGATTATTATCCGGCGATCGTACACGGCGAGAAATATGAGGTGGATATACTGTATGCCGACTCCACCTTTTTCGACCTTTTCCCGTTCAGGATAATCGAAGGCGATGCCGGTATACTGCGTACGGTATCGCAGGCCTTCGTCTCGGAGAGATTTGCACTCAGGGCGTTCGGGGGCGAAGATCCTGTGGGGCAGACCATAGCGGTAACGGAGGGACATACGGTCGTTGTGGGCGGCATCGTCGAAGATATCGCCGGTTCGGTCGTTCCTTACGGCGATATAGTGACCAGCGCGGAGGGTATGCGCTTTATCAACCCCAACATGGCCGGTGATGTTTTGGATAACGTAGGTCCCGTGGTCCCATTCATACTCGTCCGCGAAGGGACCGACCTGCAGTCTAAGGCAGCCGATATGGAGGAGTACTTCAATACGTTTTTCTGGGTATATCAAAACGGGTGGAGCGAGGGTGTGTCGCTTACTTCGTTGCGCGATGTCTATTTTATAAATATATCAGGCAATCTTCCTCACGGCAATAAGAGTATGGTAACGCTTCTGTTGACCATCGCTTTGGTCATTCTGATCTTTGCGGTGCTCAATTATATAAACCTCACGGTTGCGCAGACAGGGTTCAGAGCCAAGGAGATGGCCTCGCGCAGACTGTTGGGGGCATCGAAACGGGAGGTATTCCTGAAGTTCATTCTCGAATCCATCGTGCTGTGCGGCATCGCTTTCGTGGCCGGCCTTCTAATGGCGGGCGCTTTCCAGAACGAGTTCGGCAACCTGATCGATGCAAAGATAGATGTTTGGGACAGCCTGTCGTGGCAGGTGTCGGGCGTGTGCCTGCTATTCGTCGTCCTGCTCGGAACGGTGGCCGGGTTGATGCCCGCCATACATATTTTGCGCTACAATCCGCTCGATGTGGTCAAGGGGACGTTCAGGCTGAAGACCAAGATGATCTTCGGCAAATTGTTCATCGTATTCCAGAACGTGGCGACTATCGTCCTGATAGCCTGTTCGCTGACCATAATGCTCCAGATAAGGCACCTGCTGTCGCAACCGTTGGGGCACGACATAAACGATATACTTGCCATCGATGTGTGGGGGCAATCCGCCGATAAGGTCAGGGCACTGAAAGAGGAGATAGGCAGGCTCCCCATGGTGAGGGATATCTCGCTGGCGAACGGCTATCCCATCGGGGGAGGCAACAATAATACGGAAGAATATGGCGACACGGGGAAAGAGGTGTCGTTCCAGATATTCGAGGCCGATTCCGCGTTTTTACGTATTCTTGGGATCAAGGCGAAGAAAGACTACGGTCTGGCGACCCAGGACGGTGTCTGGGTCAATGAGCGCCTGCTTCACGAGACGGGCATAGGCCTTGACGCCGAAGAGATGATCCTGCCGGATTACAACAAAAAGGTGCCGATAAGAGGCATTATCGGGGATATAAAACTTTGGGACGCTCTCGATGCGAGAAATCCGCCGGTGTTTATCCGGATCGATAATGAATTAAAAAGGATATGGAACATACTTGTCCGTGTGGAGGGCGACCATACCGAGACATACGCTGCGGTGGAGGAAGTCTACGAAGAGGTAATGGACGAACGGATGAGCGCCCAATATATGGAAGACGAACTTGCCAGGGGATACGAAGTCCAATACCGGACATTTCATATCGTGACGCTGTTTACCCTGATCGCCGTCGTGATCTCGATACTGGGGCTCGTCGCCATGTCCACCTATTTCATCCGGCAGCGGTCGGGCGAGATTGCCATACGCAGGGTGTTCGGCTCGACGGGGAACAGAATATTCCGCAGGCTGACGTTCAACTTCCTGAAGTTGGTAGTCCTTGCCTGGGTGATAGCCATACCGGTCGTATGGTATCTTATGAGCCGTTGGCTGGCCGGATTCCCTTACCGCATAAGCCTGAGTCCGTGGATATTCGTCGCCACGGGAGTGGCAGCACTTGTTATTTCCGCCGTTGCTGTCAGTTGGCAGAGCTCCGCCGCTGCCCGGCGCAATCCGGTGGAGGCGATAAAGAAAGAGTAAAAACTAATTTCCAAATATAGAATATTATGGCCAATCCATTAAATTTCAGATCATTTTCCAAATTCCTCGAACGGAATAAACTTTACACGGCGATCAACGTCTTCGGGCTTTCTGTATCGCTGATGTTCGTCATTCTTATCGCGGTATATACAACCCGGGAGTTATCGGTCGATAAGTTCCATGCCAACCGCGACAGAATATACGCCCTCGGCAACGAGAATTACTTCGGTTCCGGCTACGGGCTTGCTCCCCATCTGCTTAACCGTTATCCGGAGATAGAGAAGATCACCGCTACGGCACAGGAACACGGTACGGTCGAGGTTATGGACACCCGTTACAGCGTTAACGTGCTGCTGGTCGACAGTACGTTCTACGATATATTCTCATTCCGTATGATCGAGGGCGATCCGGGGGCGATACTGCGTACCACGACGGATGCGATACTCACCGAAGAATTCGCGCACAAAGTATTCGGCGACGCCGATCCGCTGGGGCAGATGCTCAAATTCGATGATGAATTCTCGGTGGTGGTCGCGGGTGTGGCCGAGAATTTCCGCAATACCTCCTTCCCCGAAAGCGACATAATAATGAATATGGAGAATATGGAGGAACATTTCAACGGAGGCATTTCCAACCAGCATATGAATAATGCCGGAGGAGTGGTTTTCTTCATCATGACATATCCCGAAGCTGACCTCGTGTCGAAGATACCCGACATGAAGGAGTATTTCAAGGAGATCTTCTGGGTATATGCGAGAGACATAGTGTCGGAGGTGGTGCTTACTCCGCTCGACGAGTTCTATTTCTCCCAGCTCGAAGCCAGCACCGGTGATCTCGGCAAGGGCGACCGCACGCTTGTGATGATACTCATATCGGTGGGGGCGCTCATATTGATCTTCGCCATAATCAACTACATAAACCTTACGGTGGCGCAGACCGGATTCCGCGCCAAGGAGATGGCCTCCCGCAGGCTTTTGGGAGCCTCGCGCGGGGAGATATTCTCAAAGTTCATACTCGAATCGATCATAGTCTGCGCATTTGCTTTCGCGGTGGGGTTCATGCTCGCCCTGGCGCTGCAAAACGTGACGGGCGACCTGCTTCAGCGGCGGCTCGACGTTATGGGGAGTCTGACGTATGTTTCGGGCGGCATATACATTGCGACGATAGCCCTCATAGGGGCGATATCGGGAATAATACCCGCCGTGTTCATATCGCGCTACAAGCCGATAGACGTGGTGAAAGGCTCCTTCCGTCATAAAAGCAAGATGGTCTTCAGCAAGGTGTTCATCGTATTCCAGAACGTGATAACCATATCGCTCATAGCGGCTTCGTTCACCATGCTACTCCAGATGCGCCACATGATAGAGGCGCCCATGGGGTACAACTACGAAAATATCATAGATATGCCTTCCACGGGCTTCAAATCGAGGGATATGATAAAGACGTTCAAGAACGAACTCCGGCAACTTGCCTCCGTAAAGGAGGTTGTCGCGACCAACGGACACCCATTGAATATGGGCAACAACATGACGGTAGAATACAGGGGCAAGAACGTAAGCTTTCAGACCTTCCATTCCGATACGGCGTTTTTCAACATGATGGGCTTCGAAGTGCTGAAAGACAATAATTTGGCCGATCGCAACGGCTATTGGATAAACGAGACCGCCAGATTCGAACTCGAAATGAGCGACGACGATGTGGATTTCAAGCTCGGCGATCAGGCGGTACCCGTGCTCGGCGTGGTTAAGAATTTCCGAATAGGAGATGTACTGAACGAGCGTGCCTCCCCGGCGCTCATATATCTGATCCCCGAAAACACCGACTTCTGGCCATGGGGATTCCTCATCGAAGTGCAGGGCGACCCCGACGCGGCTTTTGCCGATGTGCGCGGAGTGTACGAGAGGCTTACGGACGTAGAGTTCGAAGGAAAATTCCTGAAGGACCAGATACGGGAAGCCTACGACTCCCAGCGGCGGACCTACACCATCGTGACGATCTTCACCCTTATCGCCGTATTGATATCCATGCTGGGGCTGCTTGCCATGTCGACCTACTTCATACAGCAGCGCGCCTCGGAGATAGCCATTCGAAAGGTGTTCGGCTCCACGCGCAGGGAGATGCTCCGCAGATTGGTTTTCAACTTCCTGAGGCTCGTGCTCATCGCCTTAGTGCTGGCGATACCGGTCATATGGCTGCTAATGAGGTGGTGGCTGTCGAATTACAACTACCGGATCGATCTTTCGCCGTGGATATTCGTGGCCGCCGGAGCGTTGGCGCTCATCATAGCCTTCGTAACCGTGCTGTGGCAAAGCGCACGCGCCGCAAATGCCAACCCGATAGAGGCGATTAAACGTTAGGTGTTTAGTTTGGAGTTGCGGTGTGCTTTGCACGTATCTAAATTAATTTTTGTATGCATAAATCAATATTGTATATAATCGCAAACGAAGTTTGCACCAAAACTCCACACTTCAAACTCCACACTGATAACTGTTAACTGATAACCGAATATGAACAACTTCACATACGCATTGCGCTACCTCTTCAAGTCGAGGGGTAACAACCTGACGAGAATAATCTCCCTCGCGCTGGGGCTGTTGGTGGGACTGCTGATGTTCTCCTACATCACCTACGACCTCACTTACGACAGGTTCATTCCCGACCGCGAGCGGGTTTATCAGATGTGGTACACATCCGGTATGGTCGGCATGAGCGAATATCTCTATGCGCCCATAGCACCGGCCCTGAAAGAGGAGATGCCACAGGTGGAGGCCGCCACGCGGCTTATGCTGCACGGAGCGGATGCTTTCTACTATGGTGATAACTACATCGACGGGCGGTTGCTGTCGGTCGATACCTCTTTCTTCGACGTGCTCGACTACGGTGTGGTGAAGGGCGACCCGCACGAGATTTTCCGCGACGCGCGCAATATCATGATATCGGAGTCTTTCGCCAAAAAGCTGTTCGGCGGCAAAGACCCCGTCGGGGAGATACTCATGCGCCGCAACCGCGTGCCGTTCACTGTCATGGGGGTGTTCAGGGATATCCCGAACAATACGCATCTCGGCAAATTCGATGTGCTCGGCTCGTTCGAAGCGGTTATAAACGACGGGTATGGTACGGGGTGGCTCGGAGGCGATATGTATCCGACATATATAAAACTACATGAAGGGGGTGATATCGCCGAAATAGAGGCGCAGTTGGGCGGTTTCTTCGAGCGCCACGGCCTGGGCGATTCACTGAAGGAGTGGCAGCAAACCTACTTCTTCGTTCCGGTCACCAAGTCCCAGACAACCGGCAACGGCCTGGTGGAAATAGCCATGCTGCTCGCGCTGATAGCATTCGTTACGCTCTTCATCGCCTGCATGAACTATGTGCTGATATCTATTTCCATGCTTCTGAAGCGCGGCAAGACGATAGCGATGCTCAAGGTGGGCGGGGCGAAGAAAAAGGATATATTCTCCATTTTCCTTTGGGAGACGCTCCTGATAGTACTCGTGGCTTTGGCTCTCGCCGTATTGATAATACTCTGTTTCGAGAAACAACTGGAGTCGATGATCCAAATCCCCATTGCCGAGCTGTTCGCGTGGGAGCGCATCTGGGCGCCGTCATTGGTGATACTCGGCATATTCCTGATCGCCGGCATCGTGCCCTCGCGGATATTCGCCTCCATACCCGTGAGCATCGCCTTCAGGGGAACCCCGGCCAGCCGGAGGCGCTGGAAACAGACGTTGATATTCATTCAGATGGTATGCGTAACGTTCGTTGTCGTGTTCCTCATTATCAACGCACGGCAGTATAACCACATATCTACGGCCGATTACGGCTACAACAGATATAATCTCGCGTTGACTTCGCTGCGCGGTACCACGGACGCGATAGCTTCGTACAAGAGCGAGTTGATGTCCATACCCCAAGTCGAGGGGGTGGGCATAGGGTACGACCTGCCGATATGGAACTTCAGTGGACAGCCGGCGTTCGACGACATCACGGGCGAGCTGCTTTTCTCGTGCCGTTACGGTGTCATAGACCACGACTACATCCCCGTCATGGGCATGGAGATCGTCGATGGCCGCAACTTCACCGCCGAAGACGCGGGCGACAAGGTGATAGTGAACGAGAAGTACGTGGAGATGCGCGGCTGGACGGACAGCCCCATAGGAAAGCATATATCGGACAGCCCCGATCAGGGCCACGCCGGGCTCACCGGAGTCGTCCTGCCCGACGGTTATACCATAATAGGCGTCGTGAAGAACTTCTGGACGGCCGATACCGGATATATACCTCCGCTGGTTTACCACAACACCAAAGAGATCCTCACCAGCCCGGACAGGCAGTACAACAGCGGATATATAATGATACGCCTGGGCGACACGGACTCCGGGACGAAGGAGATGCTTACGCAGAAGATAAAGTCGTTCTACGATGTACAGCATTTCGAAGTGTTGTTCTACGAGACACTGGTCGATGAGAGGATATACTACGAAAAGCAATTCCGCGACACCATGATACTCGTGTCGCTGGTGACGCTCTTCATAGCCATTATGGGGCTTGTGGGCTACCTCGGCGACGAGATACGCCGGCGCAGCAAAGAGATAGCCATACGCAGGGTGAACGGTGCTGCAAGGGGCGATATTATCAAACTCATTGCCCGCGACGCCGCCTTGGTAACGCTTCCGGCGGTGGCCGTCGGGCTTGTGGGTGCGTGGTTGTTGGGGTCGATCTGGATGCAGTCGTTCCAGCATAAGGCGGGACTGCCGTGGTGGGTCTTCGTGTGCGGCGGTGCGGCGGTCATACTCATAGTGTACGTCACCGAGTTTATCAAAACATGGAAG
>QMCE01016221.1_pt1 | contig 13401 bp, 15 predicted proteins | sample 1821851 | NCBI WGS metagenome assembly QMCE01 (sample SAMN09453174, study PRJNA476694) | Termite gut metagenome, whole genome shotgun sequencing project. | isolation source: worker | host: Odontotermes sp. | place: South Africa:Pretoria | collected 2016-01-28 | reverse complement strand
GCGGAGAACTTTAAGAATATTTTCGATCTTTACCTTAACTATTCTACTATTGATAAAGCTATGACAGGAAGCAGAACGGTTGATGATTCCATGGCTGAGTTCGCTTTGGGAAGAGCCGCGATGGTACAGAACGGGAATTGGGCTTACGGTCAGATCGCCGGTGTTTCCGGCAATACCGTACAGCCCGAAGATGTGCGCTTCATCCCGATTTATACCGGTATGCCCGGCGAAGAAACGCAGGGGCTTTGCATTGGCACGGAAAATTTCTTCTGCATCAACAAGAACGCCTCCGCCGCGAGTCAGAAGGCATCGCTTGATTTTATGAACTGGCTGTACACTTCGCCGGAAGGCAAAGCCCATGTAAGCAAAGATTTGGGCTTTATCGTTCCTTTTGATACGTTTACCGACACTGAAAAACCCGCCGATCCTCTCGCGATTCAGGTGATGGCTTGGTCGGCAAATACCGCCGTTTCCAACATTCCGTGGAATTTCACCGTGTATCCCAGTCAGCAGTTTAAAGACGATTTTGGATCGGCTCTATTGCTTTATGCTCAGGGACAGATGAGCTGGAACGCCGTAAGAGATACGGTGATAAAAAGCTGGGCTGCCGAAAAAGCGGCTGCCAATTAAGCGCTTGCAATTGTAAAAACTGAAGTTTTGCAATTGCCTCATTAAGGGAATCTCTAAAAATCCCGCGCGGGTTTTTAGCAGTCTTTTGAAAATCTCCCCTGTTATCGAAGAACATGGCTTCTTTGATAGCAGGGGATGCCGTTCTTGCTATTAAAGAAACGGACATTTTATGATTAAAAATCCTCTCAAATATTTTCCTATATTTGTTTTACCGGCCCTCGTCATGTTTTCGATAGCCTTTTTAATCCCCTTTATTATGGGATTAGGCCTTTCTTTTTTTGACTTTACCATCGTAACGGATGCGCGGTTTAATGGGCTGGATAATTATATCCGCGCTTTTCAGGACCCAAGTAGTAACTTTTTGTATTCGCTGGGATTCACCACGCTCTTTACCGTCGTGTCGGTTGTTTCTGTAAATATATTGGCCTTTATTTTCGCGCTTCTTTTAACCAAGGGGCTGAAAGGAACAAACTTTTTCAAGGCCGTTTTTTTTACGCCGAATCTCATCGGAGGCATCGTGCTGGGCTACGTCTGGCAGACTATTATCAACGGGGTGCTTGCTCATTTCAATATGACAATATTGATGAACCCGTCCTATGGTTTTTGGGGCCTGGTACTCATTACCAACTGGCAGCTTATCGGCTACACGATGGTAATTTATATCGCGGGAATCCAGAATATTTCGGTTGATGTGCTTGAAGCCGCGAAGATAGACGGCGCCGGCAATGGACGAATCACCCTAAACATTATTATACCTTTGGTGATGCAGTCTGTTACCATTTGCAGTTTCTTGACGCTTACGAATTCTTTTAAAATGTTTGATCAGAACCTGGCACTCACGAGCGGAGGACCCGCGAATCAAACGGAAATGCTGGCGTTAAATATCTACCGGACTTTCTATGGCCGCAACGGCTGGTCCGGAGCGGGGCAAGCGAAAGCCGTTGTCTTTTTTGTTATTGTGGGGATTATCGCCTTGATTCAGCTCCGCATAACCCGGAACAAGGAGGCCTCATCATGATGAATAAAGCTGAGAGCGGCATCAAGTTTCTGTCGTATATTCTGCTCATTGCGATGACCTTAGTTATCGCGGCTCCTATCGTCGTCATTCTGATGAATTCGTTTAAGGGACGGCTTTTTATATCGGATAATCTTTTTGGGTTCATAAACCGTGAAAACTTTGTCGGATTTTCAAATTATCTTCTGGGTTTTACAAGGATGAGATTTTTCGATTCCTTTCTGACTTCTCTGTTTATTACCGTAGCGTCAACCTTTTTTATCGTGATACTTTGCTCGATGACCGCCTGGTATATTATAAGAGTAAAAAACAAATGGACTTCGATGCTGTATTATCTTTTTGTGTTCGCGATGATCGTTCCCTTTCAAATGGTAATGTTTACCATGAGCTGGATGTCCAGTACGCTGAGACTGGGAAATCCTTTGGGGATTTTGATTATGTATGTCGGATTCGGATCGGGCATGTCGATATTTATGATTTCAGGCTTTGTAAAAACCATTCCGCTGGAAATTGAGGAATCCGCCGAAATTGACGGATGTACTCCGGTACAGACTTTCTTCAATGTGGTGATTCATATTCTTATGCCGATAGCCGTTACCGTCGCGATCCTTAACGCCATGTGGATTTGGAATGATTATCTCCTGCCGCTTCTGGTCCTTGATTCAAAATATTCAACGCTTCCGGTAGCTATTCAGAAGATATTTACCGGTTCTTACGGCGGCAGGGACATGGGCGGACTCATGGCGATGCTTGTACTGTCGATTATTCCCATCATCATTTTTTATTTATCAGCGCAGAAATATATTATCCAGGGCGTTACCGCCGGCGCCGTAAAAGGATAAAAGGTATATATGGCGCTTAAGACCGAAAAGCGGGGAGCGGGAATACTGCTGCCCGTTTTCAGCCTTCCTTCACAATACGGTATCGGCAGTTTCGGCGATGCCGCGTACCGGTGGATCGATTTTCTCTCTATGTCGGGGCAGACTTACTGGCAGGTTCTTCCTTTGCATCCTACAAGCTATGGGGACAGCCCGTATCAAAGCGTGTCGGCATTTGCGGGGAATCCTTACTTCATCGATCTTGAGACCCTTTGTCGTGAAGGACTGCTTACCGAAGACGAATGCCGCGCGCAGAGTTTCGGGGAGGATTCATCCAGGGTAGATTACTATGCCCTTTACCAGGGAAGAAATACCGTCCTCCGAAAGGCTTTTGAACGCTATGCCACGCGTTCCCGAAATAAAGACATAGAAGCGTTTCGGGACGTTCACGCGGCATGGCTGGAACCTTACGCGCTTTTTATGGCGCTGAAAGCCTCTCAGGACGGACGTTCCTGGACCGAATGGGACGATGATCTCAAGCACTACGATGAACGGAAACTTTCATCCGTCAGAAATCATCTTAAAAGAGAAATTGATTATCATGTCTTTGCGCAGTATCTTTTTTTTACACAGTGGTCTCTTGTAAAAAACTATGCCAGCACCAAGGGCGTCAAGATTATCGGGGACATACCTTTGTACGCGGCTATGGACAGCGTGGATGTCTGGTCGAAAAGCGGTCTGTTTTTGCTGGATAAGGAAAAAGTTCCCATTCTTGTGGCGGGGGTTCCGCCCGATCATTTTTCGGCGCAGGGGCAGCTTTGGGGAAATCCCCTATACGATTGGGAAGTTTCCAAGAATGACGGTTATGCCTGGTGGCTGTCCAGGCTTTCCATGATGTTTTCCCTGTATGATGTTCTGCGGATCGATCATTTCCGGGGCCTTGAAAGTTATTATGCCGTTCCTTACGGAGAGGCGACTGCCGAAAACGGAACCTGGCAGAAAGGACCGGGTTTGTCCTTCATCAACGCGGTAAAACAGTCTCTGGGAGACGCGGATATTATCGCGGAAGACCTTGGCTACCTTACTCCCGAAGTACGGGAACTCGTCCGCGCCCGTATAAATACGATCCCAATTCCGTCGTGTACACCGGAACTCACGATAACGACACCATACGCGGCTGGTTTTCCAGCGCCTCATCGGACGACGCGGCCCTGGCGCTGCGGTATTTTGGCTTGAAGAACGATGAAGACGGGCATTGGGGATTCATCCGTTCCGCTCTCGGCAGCGTTTCAAACCGCGCGGTCATTCCTTTTCAGGATTATCTCAACCTTGGAAGCGAAGCCCGGATCAATACGCCTTCTACTTTGGGTAATTGGCACTGGAGAATGCGGAACGATGCCCTCAGCCCGGAACTGGCACAGAACATTGCCGGATTAACAAAACTGTACGGACGATGACAGAATCCGGCCCGCGGTATTTGACTGTTCGGGTTAAACGATAAGGAAAGACACCGACGCGGGCGGAAAGACTCTTGTCAGCGGCGGAATCTCGGTGTATGATACTATCATGTGCTGGTATTGCGGATCCGCGGTAAAAGATGAAGAACCTATCGGCCGTTCTCTCAAGTGCGAGGTATGCGGGCGGGACCTCCGTTCCTGCAGGAATTGCCGTTTTTATCTGCCTGAAGCGCAGGGCTCCTGTTCCGAAACAAATGCTGAAAAGCAGTCCGATCCTGAGCGCGGGAATTTCTGTGACTGGTATAAACTGAATTTCAAATTTAAATCCGTCACTCCGGGTGAAAAAGCGGCACAGGAAGGAACTCTGGCAGCCCGGAAAGCTTTTGAGGATCTTTTTTCATAACATCATGGATAACAGGCCCATACTTTTTTTGGATTCTGGGATCGGCGGTCTGCCGTATTTTCAGCATATCAGTTCCGTAAATCCTCATGAACGGTTTATTTATACCGCTGACAGAAACAATTTTCCCTATGGTTCTAAAGATAAAGAGACGCTGGTTCATTTGCTGGAAATGCTGATTCACGCGCTCGTTTCCATCTATGATCCAAAAGTGATTGTTCTTGCATGTAATACCGCTTCTGTCACCGCTTTGGACGCGCTCCGGAACCGTTTCCCTGACATCCCTTTTATCGGTACGGTTCCCGCCGTAAAACCCGCGGCGTTGAAAACACGAAGCGGAATTATCGGCGTGCTTGGTACTCAAAGAACCATAGAAGACCCATATATCGAGGCTTTGGTAAAAGAATCGGGAAGATCTGTCGAAGTAAAAAAAATCGCGGCTCCTCTGCTCGTGGATTTTGTAGAGCATCAATACGCGTCGGCATCAACAGAAGAAAGACTGCATGTTGTATCAAAGTATATTGATGAATTGAGGGCCGCCGGAGTTGACGCGCTTGTTCTCGGTTGTACGCATTTTCTTTTTCTTCTGGATGAGTTCAGGAAAGCCGCGTCTCCCGGCATAGAAATTTATGATTCAATAGAAGGCGTCAGTCAAAGGCTCGGCTCAGTGCTGAATAAAAATAAGCTCAGAACATCTGTAATAAGTGATTGTGATAATATATTGCTTGTTACAGGAAAAGATGATGCGGAACCGGTATGGAAACAAAGGGCGGAAATGTATAATATGGAACTTAAAGTGTTTGGCCGTATTTTGGAAGATAAAGGAAAATCATGAAAGGGCTGGTTATCCGGGGATCGAGAAATATTTTTACCGTAAAGGATGATTCGGGACAGAAACTGGAATGCCGGATAAAAGGAAAAATCCTGAAAGGAGCCGAAGGTTTTTATAATCCTTTGGCTCCGGGCGATTTTGTCGAATACGATGAAGATGTATCTCATCCGGGGACGGGGCTTATTACTTCTCTTGTGGAAAGAAAAAACGCGTTTACCCGCTTCAATCAAAAAGGGCAGGCATCCCAGCTTCTTGCTGCAAACGTTGATGTTGTATGCTGTATCACCACTCCTGTGTCTCCGCCGTTCAGGCCGCGTTTTTTGGACAGGGTTTTGCTGCAAGGCGAGAAGGCCGGAATCCCGTGTATTGTAATATGCAATAAATATGACATCAGCGAAGATGATCCTGATGTGGAAGACCGGCTTGAAGATTTTAACCGTATCGGATATCCCGTCCTGCGCGTTTCCGCGAAAACAGGCGAAGGGATTGATGAGTTAAAATCTTTGTTACAAGCAAAAACCTCGGTGATGCTTGGTCAGTCGGGGGTAGGAAAATCCAGTTTGATTAACGCGCTTATTTCAGGTTTGCGGATTAAAACCGGCGGCGTAAATGAAAAATATGACCGGGGAAATCATACCACAACGTTGGCTTCCCTCTATGAAATGCCGGATAATGAAGGAATCATTATTGATACGCCCGGCGTCCGCGCTTTGGTGCCGGACGGTATTGCCGCTCAGGATGTAATTTTATATATGCGTGAATTTGCTCCCTTGGCGGGCAAATGCAGTTTCGGCTTATCTTGTTCTCATGAAACAGAACCCGGCTGCAAAATCATGGAAGCTGTTCATGCCGGTGTGATTCACGAAGACCGCTACGAAAGTTTTCTCCGCATAAAAGCAGACCTTGCGTCTTCATAGAAGCAGTTTGATCCACGCATGAAAACTTGTTTTTAGGGCGTGATTATGGTATGATTATGGCATATAAAGGAGACAGATATGCCGCTTATCATTCCCATTCGTGACTTGAAAAAAACCAGCGAACTTTCCGAAATGTGCCGCCGGACAAAAGAACCTGTTTTTATTACAAAAAACGGGTATGGTGATATGGTGATTATGAGTATGGAAACATATGAAGAATCTATACTTCAAAACGATGTTTATTACAAATTAGAGCAAGGCGAGCGTTCAATACGTGAAGGTAATGTTAAAGACGGGTTTGATTCCTTGAATGCGATTCGGGAAAAACATGGCCTATAAACTTATTGTTTCAGAAGACGCTCATAGGGATGTTGATGAAATTGTAACCTATATCGCCAAGGAACTCAAAAATCCGCAGGCAGCAAGCCGTTTCCTTGATGATGTGGAGCAGGCTTATCTGCGCATTGCTGATAATCCGTGTTTGTTTGCCTTGTGTCATGACGAACGTCTGCAAAAGCAGGGGTACCGCAAAGTTGTTATAAGAAACTACCTTGTAGTGTACCGTGAAGACGCAGAAGGAAATACTGTCTATATTGTTCGAGTCCTTTATGGCGCGCGCGATTACACAAAGCTGTTATAGTAGAGTTGTTTGGAAACTTAAATTTCCGAATGGGTAGAAGTAATTGCAAAAATTCAGTTTTTGCAAAAGGCTCGGTAAAATAATCGGAACATTTTCAGGACAATCATGAACGAAAAAATAATAACCCTTTTAGAATTTGATACAATCCGGCAGCGTGCCGCGGACAGAGCTTTAAGCGAAGAAGCGGCTGCTATTATCCGAAACGATCTGCCTTTTTGCGGCAGTGAAAAGGTGCATGAACTTAAAACCTTAATTGAAGAATTATCCGGACAGGATGAACCCCGCTCCGGAATTCCCAGCATCGGATTTTTGTTTCCCAAACTCGACGTAGAGGGCACGAATCTTGAAATCGATGAGGCTTTCGCCCTTGGGCTTTTTGTTTTGCAGGCGGAAGCTCTTATCTCGTGGCTTGCGAAATGCGGAAAAGACAATCTTTCTGTAACAGGTAATAGCGGCGGGAATTCTATCTTCAAATTGATAGAAGATATTCCCGATTGCGGTTCCGTATCAAAAGAAGTTTTCAGAATATTAAACAAAGATGGAAGTTTAAAAGATTTGCCTGAATTCCGCGAGATAAAGAGACGCATTCAAAACCTGACTTCCGATTTGGAAAGGGCCGCCGCGAAATATACCGGCAGCGAAGAAACGCGCAGAATGCTCCAGTCTGCGCTGCCTTCCCAGCGGGACGGCAGAACCGTATTGGCGGTGAAAGCTAATTTCCGCGGACGCATCAAAGGGATTGTTCATGAAGTATCGGCGACCGGTCAGACGGTTTTTATTGAACCCGAAGATGTTGTTGAAAAGAACAATGAAATCCTTATCGAACAAAGAAGGCTTGACGCGGAGATTTTAAAAGTTTTAAAAAACATGACAAGATTAATCGCCGAACAGCGTTCTGCCCTTCAAACTTTGCATGAAAAAATAATATTTCTTGAAACTTTGCGGGCAAGGGCGAGATACAGCATCGAAACAAAAGGGGTTTTTGCCAAAGATTCCGCGTCCCATAAAGGAATCATTTTAAAAAAGGCAAGGCATCCTCTCTTGGGCTCCGCTGCCGTTCCCATCGATTTTGAGATGCGTGAAGGCACCGGGACGGTAATTATCACCGGACCCAATACCGGCGGTAAAACGGTAACGTTGAAAACCGCCGGCCTTTTTGCCCTGATGAACCAGTTCGGCCTCGCCATCCCCGCCGAAGAAGGTTCCCAAATGCCGGTTTTTGACGGAGTGTATGCCGATATTGGTGACGAACAATCTATCAAACAATCGTTATCAACATTTTCGGCGCACATGACAAATATCGCGTCGATCACGGAATCTGCTGCAGAACATTCGCTCGTACTCCTCGATGAACTTGGTTCGGGAACCGATCCAGAGGAGGGGAGCGCCATCGCTATGGCAATCCTGGATTATTTAATCGAAAAAAAATCGATGTTGATTATTACAACCCATCATGGCATTTTGAAAAATTACGGATACACCCGAAGCGGAGTTGAAAACGCGTCGGTTGAATTTGACGGAAAAACGCTTTCGCCCACATACCGGATTATCATGGGGATTCCGGGAGAAAGCCGCGCTGTGGATATTGCGGGGCGAAACGGCCTTAAAAAAGAGATCGTCGAAAAAGCCCGTTCTTATATCGATGAAGAACGTTCCGATATTTCCGCCCTGATTACCGGGCTCAAGCAAAAACACCGGGAACTTGACGCGGCTGAAATTTCCCAAAAAACCGAAGAACGGAAACTTCGCGAAGAACGGCGCCGGGCGGATCTTAAGGCTTTGCAGTTAAAACAAAAAGAACTGGAATTAAAATCCGCCGGTGCCGGCAGTCTCCGGCAGCTTCTCGGTGAAAGCAGAAAAACCCTGGAAAATCTTGTCCGGGAAATTAAAGAGGGCGAAATCACAAGGGAAAAGACGCTGGCGGTAAAAGAGTTTCTGTCAAAACTGGAAAAGTCGGCGGCGCGGGAAGATGATCAATTAGCCAGGGAATCCGAAGAGCTTGCAAAAGAACGAAATGTGTTATATGCATCATTAGATGATGTTTCGCCGAACATTGTGCGTGGAACAATCGAACCCGGCTCCGAAGTTCTGGCGGGTGAATTTAAAAGGCGGGGAACTGTTCTTCGTCCGGCAAAAAAGGGACATTGGATTGTGGAAATCGGTTCTTTAAAAATGACCGTACCGGAAAAAGATCTTATTCTCTTGGAGCCGTCAAAACAAAAGGAATTGAAACCGCTCGTTTCCCACGATTTATCATCAGACGTTGACGCAAAGTTTGAGTTGAGCGTCAGGGGAATGAGGCTGGAAGAAGCTCTTGAAACGTTACAGAGGCAGATTGACGCAGCTGTTCTTTCAGGGCTTTACGAGTTTTCTGTAGTGCATGGCAAAGGCGACGGAATCCTCCAAAAGGGCGTTCACGATTTTTTGAAACGCCAAAGCGTAGTGCAGGATTATTATTTTTCACGGCCTGAACTGGGAGGCTTCGGAAGAACGGAAGTTGTTCTCAAAAGATAAAAGCAAAAACGCGTCCTCCGTTGACAATAAAAAGGAGTGCAGTCAATATGATAAAAGCGTACCCCATCATTCTTACTCCTGACGGCAGCGGATATGTTGTATCCGTTCCGGACCTTGAAATCAATACACAGGGCGATAATTTGGCGGAGGCTCTGTACATGGCGCGTGATGCCATCAGTGAATGGGGAATTTGCCAACAGGACGCAGGCCGGGCAATTCCCGAACCCTCAAAATCCGAACCGCCGCATGAGGTTGATGAACTTGTGTCGTGGATCGATATTGACTGGAATTCCATTGTAGTTCATACCCCGAGGCTTTCCCCGGAAAAAATACTAACATGATTATATGAGTCTCATGAAAACATTCAATTCGTCCGCTGATATTGCCGCTGTCAAAAACTAAAAATCTTCCAAAGATAGATCGTTTTCCAGGTATTCTCTGATAACGTACACGATGGCTCCGGTTTTCTTCACCATTATTTCGGCGATGCCCTTGTTCACAAGAATTTCCAAATCTTTTTTAGCGTCATCCACGGATATATTCGCTTCCAAAGCAACATCGGAAATAATCAGAATTCCCTTATTCCGTTTTGCCAGCTTAAGGATGATTCTTTCAACGCTTTCCTTGGGAGCGGAAACGATGGTTGATACGCCGTCGCGGACGATGCGTTCTTTTGGGGGGACATTATTCTCAAAAAGGGCATTCCTGATATTGGCTTCCTTGACCTGCCTTGAAAGGGTAACCAAATCATACAAAGAACCGATTCCTAAAAGGCCGCCCGTGAACATCCAGAGCAGGCCGGTCGGAATTTTTCCAATATAAAACCGATGAAATCCCAAAGCTCCGCACCCGGAAACCACCCAGAGCAGATAAGCCAATCCGACACTATACATTTCTTTTCTCCGTATATCTTTGTATCTTTTTTTTTATGATATTGCAATATGACTCCAATTGTCAAATGATATTATATTTCTGTGATTACCTGGATACTCTTTGTTGTATTCATTCTCCGCTTCTTCCTTCAGTAAGATAAAAGCACTGATGGCGGGCAGTAAAAAACGATGTTAATTACTGCCTGCTCTTTTCATTTGCCTGCTGTTTTTTCTTGTGAGGAAATTGCAAAACTTCAGTTTTTGCAATTTTAACCTCTTAAAAACGCGTATTTCACAGCCTTTAGGCGCGAAATCGCATGAGCTTGTGCAAAACTAACCGAGTTTTGCAACAAGCTCTTGTTTCTTTTCTCTTTTTCATTGCTAATTGCCAATTGTATTTTTACCGATACTATACGCATGAATAAAAAAGGTTTTTTAACGCTCATAGCAGCTTTATTTTGTCTGGGGACAACGGTTTACGCTCAGGATTTAACGATTGCGGAATCGGATTTGCGGATTGAACAAGGTATTGATGGAGGATTCCATCTTTTTATCCGGAAAAAACCGGGAATCGGATCGGTTTTGTTGACCGAGACGACGCGGGATCCCAATCTCCAGGCTGATAATTATGCGTACCGCGCGCCGGAATGGAACGCGGTTAATGGTGATGAAATCCGCTTTCTTGACGGCGCTCCTATTCCCCAGGAAAGCCGTATATATTCACTCATCGATTCCACTCCGGAACAGCACCCGGAATTGGGCGAAGCCTTTCATATTTACATTCCTTACATGCTGGAATACGGGTATCCCTGGACCCGGAACGGTGAGGTCTATGTTCATGATGGAACCTTTTTTAATATCCGCGCTTTTGCTCTGCCTATGGGAAATTACGATGGGGCCTTTAGAGATAACCCTTACGAGCTTAGCGTTACCCAAAAGCCGCTGGAAGGACCGCCGGAAGGCAACTTTATGCCTGATACTGTAGAAGCCTTTACGGAACTTGCCTCCGGGAATCCGGTATATTCTACCGGAGCGGAAGATTTGGTGGATAAAATCGTGCTTATTCTCAATCAACTTGTAGGAAAAACGGTTGATATTGTGCTTTGTCTTGATACCACTGAAAGCATGGAGAATGATATCGATCCTGTCAGAAGGCGGCTTATCCCTGAAATGAGGAAGATTGTATCCGAATACGCGTCATTCCGGATCGGGATGGTGCTTTACAAGGATTATTTTGATGATTACATTAACAGGTCTATTCCTTTTACCAGCGATTTTACGGTATTCCAGAATAATTTGAACGCAATCCGTGTTTCAGGCGGCAGGGATATTCCCGAATCTGTATACGAAGCTTTGCATCAGGCGGCGGTTTTCTTTCCTTGGTCGGCGGAAGAAAAAATCATCATCTTGATCGGCGACGCGCCGCCTCACGCAAGACCCCGCGGCAGAATAACCAAAGAAATGGTGGACGAAGAAGTCGCAAAACGGCAGTTGAAGGTTCTTCCCATCATTCTGCCGCAGTAGAGAATAAGACTAAAGATTTCGGTTAGTTTTTTATCATTCCGCGGCATCAACGGAAGCCGGTTCGCTTTGAATGTTTCCGTCGGCCGTCATCTTTTCCATAACCTTTTCCGCCAGAATCCTAAAATGCTGGGGCAGAAAAACGGCGTCGGGACCTTCATAGCGGGCTAAAAGCTGCTCAAACCCGGTTTGGGCTTCCGTAAAATTCTTTTGCTTGTAGTTGAGAAAAGCGATTTCATATTCCGCGGTACACACAAGATCGATGTTGGTTGAATGCCTTTCAAGAAGAATTTCATAGTATTGTTTCGCGTCATCAAACCTGTTCCGGTCAGAAGCTTCCTGGGCGCGTTGAATGATTTCGGAAGGACTCATGTCATCAGGAACAACAATCGGACCGGAAGCGCAGGCCGCGATAAAAAATACCGGGATCAATAAGCAAATTAAAAAGAATCGTTTCATAGAGAATTCTATATCACGATATGCCGTCAAAAACAAGCCCCGGAATCAAGTAACAGTTAACAAATAGCAGTGAGCAGTGAATAATGAGCAGCTGCAATGAACAATGTTTTTTCTTTGTTAATTTTCCTGCTCACTGTTAATCGACTAAAAGTCCGTTTCTTCAGTGATGATGTATAGTTCATCTTTATTCGGCAAATCTTTCTTTAATTCCCGAAGAAAGGTCCTTGAATCGCCCATTTCATCGTAGGAGTCGCAGGCATCCTGATAGCGGCGGCCGATGGTACAATATTTGTATATCTTTTCTTCGCCAAGCTTTTTCTTCCATTTTCCGGCTGCACAGCGGATGCGCAGAACGTAGCGGGTTTTTCCTTCCTGGATTTCAGGGATGAGTTTGCAGTTAATGCAGTTTGCGCAATAAATCTTATTCGCTGAAAAATCTTGTTCATCATCCATCTGAAAAACACTTTCGATTTGGTTCTCAACATCCCGTATTCTTGCCTGAACCATAATTCACCTCTCGTTCGCAAAGGAAAATCCTTTCCGTTAATCAATATCCCCGCAGCCCTAACTGTTAAGACATTTTCGCTGTATGGGAAATTGTTACATAGGCGGAATTTAGACTCCGCCTTTCAATGAACCCATATGCATAAATATTCCATTTATCGTTTATTTGGTCAAGCGTTTTTATGACGTTTTTTGCGGTTTTTTGCATATTTTTACAAAAAAATCATCAAAAATGTATAAAAGATGGATATTTTATCATTTGTCTGCTTGACAGAAATAAATATTTATGCAATTTTATTAATATGAAAAACACAAGAGTTCTTCTTGACACATCTTTTTCTTTTCTCGCGGTACTGCCGCTCCGTCGCAGCCGTTAATTTTTCTTCGCTTTTGTATTAGGAATATCTGTGCTAAGCTGTGTATGCTTGGCTTTATCTGTTTGGTTTTTGGAGTAGTTATGATTGTTGGAATTATCGGCGCAACTGGTTACGGCGGAATCGAGTTGATACATTTTCTGTCCGGACATCCCAAGGTTTCGGAAATAGTTTTTTCGTCAACATCTTTTGAAGGACAGAAGATCGAGGCGATATATCCCCATCTTTTTGGACGGATTTCCGCGGTACTGTTAAAGGCCGAAGATGTGATTAACAAAGCTGATGTGGTTTTTTCGGCGCTCCCGCATGGAGCGGGCGAACCCTTTGCAAAATTGTGCATGGAACAAGGAAAAACCTTTATCGATCTTTCGGCGGATTTCCGTTTTGATGATGATAATGATACATTTGCCGCGTGGTACGGAAAAGGCTTTGTGTATCCTGAACTCCG
>QMCE01001919.1_pt1 | contig 13405 bp, 10 predicted proteins | sample 1821851 | NCBI WGS metagenome assembly QMCE01 (sample SAMN09453174, study PRJNA476694) | Termite gut metagenome, whole genome shotgun sequencing project. | isolation source: worker | host: Odontotermes sp. | place: South Africa:Pretoria | collected 2016-01-28 | reverse complement strand
ATGATAACGTCGCGATCGGGACGAATATGGTACTCGTCTTTGTATGAATATAGATACACACCCTCGGGAGTCTCGTCGAAAACATGCTTCGATGTGTCCTTGCCCAAAAGGCCGTCGTACAGTACGGAGATGATTCCCGTGCTCTCGTCGTAACTCCAGACACCCGCCAGCCTGTCGTCTTTGGGACGGTAAATGCCCAGGCACCGGCAGTCGGCCAAAAACCCGATAGACCAATCGTCCGGACCATATTCGTTTTCGATTTCCCATTCTCCGCGGACACGGAACTCCTGCCTGACCACATCCCAGGCTCCCTCGAAAGGATGTTTCGTTGTTTTCATTGTTTTGAAGCGTTAAGGGTATACTGCTCCACGGCACAAAAAATGGACGTGGTAGCAACCCCGACTCGTTGGTCTTAGGAAACCAATAATCAGAAGACTGCCCCACGCCCGAAGTAGCCGTGGCAAATGTAATGCCACGGCACGCCTTCGAGCCGACAACCTTTCCTGATTATAAACACGTTGATTATCAACGTTCCTAAGTTCACGAGTCGGAAAAATTGTTTGCTCGTTAATATGTTGTCACAAAGATACGAAAATTCCTATTAAATATTACCTCCCTCCGCTATTCGGCGCCAGTCTTCGGCTGACAAGCCGGCTCCGGTCGATGAGCCTCGCATCTCCGATGCTCGTTTGCCGTTGGTTTTTTACCGCTACTCCCGAGGGTTTTAACCCTCGGTGAGAAGAATATTCATTATAACTATTGCCGTTGGCTTTAGCCAACGGATAACAAGAGCAACAAAAACCGGGCTTCAGCCCAACCCCGTCATTCCGAGCGAGAACGATCCCTAAACTCTCCACAGACCAATCGACCGTCCATCGTTCGACGAGGAATCTACCGAATAAACTATAAGGAAGTTACAAAGACCCGAAAATTCCCGTAGGGAATATCTCTCGGTAGAAAAACATCCTCACCGCCCCGACTCATCGCATACCGTCAGGTATGCGCCCCTGCTCGTTGGCGGAGAAATTTCTTCCCACCGATATCCGAACTCTTCATATTTTTCGTACCTTCGGGGCGAAGAATGGGCAACGTCAAAATAATAGCGGCCTCCGCCGGATCGGGCAAAACCTACCGCCTCGCCTATGAATATGTGCGTAGCGTGGTGGAGAACCCCGCGCTCTACCGCCACATCCTCGCCGTGACCTTCACCAACAAGGCCACCGAGGAGATGTCGGCCCGCATTCTGGAGCGTCTGCACGAACTCGCCACCCCCGGCGCGCCGAGCCCCTATCTGAATGATCTGCTGGGCGACCTCCCTTTCGACGAGGCGAAAATACGCGCGCGCGCCAAGGAGGCCCAAAGACTTATACTTCACGATTACAGCCGGTTCGCGGTGCTGACCATCGACCGTTTCTTCCAGCGCCTGATCCGTTCGTTCATGCGCGAACTCGGGATCGACGGCGGTTTCAACCTCGAACTCGAAACCGATTCTCTTCTGGAACTCGCCGCCGACGCGCTCATCGAAGAGGCGGCGACCGACGGCGGGGTACGCGACAGGGTTTTCGCCGCAACGTCCGACAGGCTCGAAGAGGGCCGCAGGTGGGACATTCGCGAAGGATTGGTCGCCCTCGGCAACGAACTTTTCGGCGAAGAGTACCTAAAGACCGCAACAAACACCACAAACGACGCCGACACCCCGACACTGATCGAGGCGATAATCGCAAAAGCCGACGCCGCGCGCCGCAAATTCCGCGACGCGGCTCTCGAAGCACAGAAAACGATCGCCGAACTCGGTCTTTCCGCCGACGATTTCCGCGGCAAATCGAAGGGGCTCACGGCATATCTCGCCAAGGCGGCGAAGGGCGAGTTCATCCCTCTGTCGAAATACGCCCGCGACGAACTCGAAAATCCCGCCCGTCCCGCCGCCCTGCGCGATCCGCTCGCGGAGATGGACGAAACATACGAACACTCCGCACGCCTCGTCTCCAGCGCCGCACTTCTACGCGAGAACCGCCACAACTTCGTGCTGCTGGCCGATCTGCAACGTCAGGTCGAACGCATCTGCCGCGAAGAGAATATAGTACCCATCTCCGAAACGGGCCGCATGATCGCGCGTCTTGTGGGCGGCAACGACACCCCCTTCATCTTCGAGCGGGCGGGCAGCTACTTTTCGCGCTTCTTTATCGACGAATTTCAGGATACATCCTCCTCGCAGTGGGAAAATTTCGTGCCGCTACTCCGAAACGCCATCGCCTCGGAAGAGGGCGCTCCGGTAATGCTGATAGGCGACGTCAAACAGGCCATATACCGCTGGAGAGGAAGCGACTGGCGCATCCTGTCGCGGCGTGTGCGCGAGCAGATGGGCCCGGACAGGGTCGAGGCGGAGACGCTCGACGTCAACCACCGCAGCCTGCGCCGCGTGGTGGAGTTCAACAATATGGCGGTCGGCAAGCTGGTCGAAGCGGGAAACGCCTCCCTCGACGCGATGCTCGCCGAAGCCCGCGCCGGGGGTGCGCTCTCCGGGGACGAGGCCGCAGAACTTCAAGGAATGCTCGCAGGCGCCTACGAAGGCCACACCCAGCGGCCGCGCTCCGAAGCCGACGAAGGCTACGTCACGCTGACGGTTTACGGCCCCGACGGGGAAGGGAACTATGTACCGCCGGTGGTCGAGCGGATCGAGGAGTTGCAGTCGAGGGACTACCGCGCGGGCGACATCGCGGTGCTCGTGCGCTCCAACACGCAAGGGGCGCGCATTGCGCAAATGCTCCTCGGCCGCAAACGCGAAAACCCCGCCTCGCCCTACAATTACGATGTCGTCACCCAGGAGGCTCTGACGGTGGGAGCGTCGGCGGCGAGCCGTTTCATTATCGCGTGCCTCTCTCTCGCGGTCGACACCGCCGACTCCATCCAGAGAGCGGTCTTCAACCGTTGGATGGAGCGCGCCTTCGACGCGCCGCTCACCGCCGAAGACGAGGATTTTTTCGCGCGCCTTGCCGCTCTGTCGCCCGAACAGGCCTTCGAGGAGACTGTGCTGCGGTTCGGATTGAACGACCGCACCACCGACATAGCCTACATTCAGGCCCTCCACGGGCAGATCGTGACCTTTTCGTCGCGCAAGGTGGCCGACCTGCCGCTTTTTCTGGGGTGGTGGAACGAGCGCGGCGCGGCGGCCTCGATCACGGTGGGACAGGACAGCGATGCGATCACCATCTCCACTATACACAAATCGAAAGGACTTCAGTATAAAGTCGTTATAGTGCCATACCTGTCGTGGCCCATGGCGCCCGACACGCGCGGACGCAGGCTCGTGGTGTGGGCCGACCCGTCGCGCGGGGAGTTCGGCGACATGGGCGCCGTCCCCGTGAATTACAAGGAGGCGATGGCGCAGTCCCATTTCTCGGCTCGATACTACCGCGAACAGGTTCTCTCGCACATCGACGCCGCGAACCTGTTCTACGTGGCCGCGACGCGCGCCGAGCGCGAACTGCATCTGATGACCTCGTCGAACCCTCGCGACGGACGCGGCAGTGTCGGGAATCTGTTGCGCAATGTTTTGAATATCACCGAAGACTTCACCGAATGGGGCGCGCCACTGCATCCCTCGCAAAGTCCGAAAACCGCAACGGACGCCCTTCGCACCTATCCCACCTCGCGCCCCGGAGCCAAACTGCGGCTGAAGTTGCCTTCGTCGCGCTACATCGAAGAGGCTGGGGAGGAGGCGGTACTTTCGCCGCGCGATATGGGAGTGCTGATGCACCGCGCATTCGAGGGCGCCTCCACCGCGGACGATGTACGCCGGGCGATCGAACTTATGGCGGCCGACGCGCTTCTCTCTCCTTCGGAACTCACACATTTACAAGAGATGGCCCGGCGTGCATTCACGAATCCGACCGTCTCCGGGTGGTTCGGTGGGGAATGGGACGAAGTACGCAACGAGGGCGACATCGTCCTCCCCGGCGATCCGGCCATCCGCCGTCCCGACCGCGTGATGACAAGGGGAAAGAGGGCGGTCGTGGTCGACTACAAGTTCGGCCGCCGCGAATCCGCCGCCCACGCCACCCAACTTCGTGGCTATATGAACCTGCTGAGCCGAATGGGCTACACCGACGTCGACGGCTATCTGTGGTACGTCTCTCTCGACCGCATCCTAAAAATCGCGTCAAACTGATGCAAATATCTACTATACAGACGCTATAAAAGAGGATAATTTGCATGGTTAGAAAATATTGTCTATATTCTTGTGTCATTAAAATTAGATGGTAATTGATTAGTGGACACTAATGATTTTAGGTTTGAATGGATTGGTATTCAAGTGAAAAATGATATAGGTAAGTCCGAGAGGGCATTCGATATAAGGAAGGAACAACAACGACGTACAATATTGACATAATGCAAGACGAATAGTGTGCTTATTATGGTTATTTAGGCTATTATAGGAGCTATTTAAGTGATTGTGTATTAGTTAGGAATTTCTTACCTTTGTCGAAAATTATGAGCCCTTATGAAACGAAGTTTCGAGAAGTACCTCAAAGGAGTTTTTCTGACCTCAATGGCATCGTTGGTTTATCCTTCGGACATACAAGCATCGCCAATCTCATTTCTCAATGACTATAATTCCGACGATTCAGAAGTTCGGAATGCACTTGGCAATGACAACAAACAGAAAAAATTTGTCCTGAAGATGAGCAACGATGACAGTTACCTGATAGCTGCTCATCGAAGCCATAGTTCCCATCGGTCGCATTCTTCCCATAGATCACATTCATCGCATCGTTCCAGTTCCGGCTCCGGTAGTTATTCCCGACCTGCGAGTACATCGCGCTCAAGTACATCAACCTATCAAATTACCACTCCCCGTGTTTATTTTTTAGGAGAGAGGGTTATTTCTGTCGGTGCCTCCGGTGGTGATGTCAAAGAACTGGCCGAACACCTGATACGACATGGTTTCTTGAATCGGGAGCATATCGTTATTGTCGGCTCGAATGCAACTTGTAACACTAATATGGAAACTGCCATTAAGAATTTCCAAAGAGAATGCGGGCTTGCTGTGGATGGTAAAGCCGGCTCTACGACGATAACCCATATCAGAAATTACACTCCTCCAGTTGCAGAAGATGTGTCTAAGATAAACTTGGGAGACAGGGTGCTTCAAAAAGGTATGACCGGTTCTGATGTAACTCAACTCAAAAACATTCTGATCGACAAGGAATATATTTCTGGCGAATTGGTCAAGGGTGTTACTACGTTTGACCGATCGATTCACGATGCTGTGGTAGCATTCCAGCGTGCCATCGGAATCGATGCCGATGGGATTGTGAATGCGCAAACTGTCTATTTCCTTAAAAAACAGGATGATTAGTACGCAGGTCATAGGAAATAGGCTGATCGTCGACATTGACGACTCTATATACAGTGATTCGGTAATCTCCAAAGTATGTTACTGGTTATCTGGGAATCATATTGTATACAGAGAGAATCTTTCCGACTCTGTACACAGACTTACCATAGAGCCTAAAACGGAGATTATGGATAATTTCCATTTCGACAATCTTAAACACAGGATCAGTCAATCACTTGCCGACCACAAAATGCGGGAAATGATACTTGTGGAGACTAACGACATCCGCAATATTCTTTACGTCAAGGCTTTTGCTAACAACGACGAGTTCGAAGACTACAACTTCGAATTTTAGCCTATGTATCACCTTCTCCCTTTTAAATTTGGCCGGTTATCGGATCGTGAACTTATTGTGAATGAGGTCGGCGATTATTTAGTCGTACCGGAAGGCACTGTCGAGAAGATTGTCAGTAAGCAAGTCGAACCAGTGGACTCTCTGTACAAGGATCTTGTTGCCAATTGGTTTATCAGAGAAAAAGCGATCCCCGATCTGATCGATAACTATGCCGTTCGGTTGCGGACAAAGAAGGCATTCCTCGACAGTTTTACTGCCCTGCATATTTTTGTCCTGACCTTACGCTGTAATCAGAATTGTGTCTATTGCCAAGCCTCAAGCAAAGAAAAAGCATGTCCGGCTCAATATGATATGTCAGAAGAAACGATCCGGCAATCAGTAGAGTTGATGTTAAGAAGCCCTTCGGAGCATCTGACTATGGAGTTCCAGGGAGGAGAATCTACTCTTGTCCCTCATTTGTTGAGGTTTGCTATTGAAACATCTGAAGCGTTAAACGAGACGAAACAGAAGAGCATCACATATGTACTATGCACGAACTGTGTCGACATATCGGAAGAGATTTTGGAACTGTGTCAGAAATATGGCATAATTATATCGACCTCTCTCGATGGATTCGAACAATTGCATAATACGAACCGGGGTAAAAAAGAGAGCTACCAAAAGACGATGGCCGGGATAGAAAAGTGCCGAGAGATATTGGGCTTCGATAAAGTATCCGCTCTGATGACAACATCCGAAATATCACTCTGCTATCCTCAAGAAATCGTGGACGCATATCTGGCCAATGATTTCCGAAGCATCTTTATTCGGGCACTTAATCCCTACGGCTTGGCTGCAACCAACGACGATTGGGATGCCTATTATGAGCGTTTTATCGGGTTTTATAAAAAAGCCCTTGATCACATCATTGAGATTAATACAGAAGGTGAATTTTTCGTAGAAGAATTTACGGCACTTATCCTGCGGAAAATTCTTACTCCCTTTTCAACCGGATTCGTCGATCTTCAATCACCGGCGGGAATCATCAACAGTGTGGTGGTTTATAATTACGATGGCTATGTTTACGCTTCCGATGAATCGAGGATGCTTGCCGAACTCGGTGATTATACATTTCGACTTGGATCGGTAGAAGACTCCTACGAAAACCTGTTCTATGGCATCAAAGCGCAGGAAATAGCAAAAGTCTGGGCGACAGAAGCCCTTGCCGGGTGTTCGGATTGTGTATTTCAGGCTTATTGCGGTGCAGACCCGGTCCGTAATTATTCTACCCAGGAAGACCCTTACGGATATCGGCCATCCTCTTGGTTTTGCAAAAAGCACAAGGCTGTTATCAAACATATCTTCAAGCTCCTCATCGAGCGGGGTGATGAAGTATTGCCTATTTTCAGAAACTGGATCGTTCAAACACAGGGATGATTAGAGACACGATAGACATAAACTCTAACGACAACACATTGTACGTCACGTCACAATGTGACAACCGTTGCCTGATGTGTTGCCAACCTCCTAACCACGATAATGATCTGGATTATTACTACCAAAAAAATCTCTCGATCATCAATAACGCCCCCAAGGAGCTAAAAGAGATCGGCATTACCGGAGGTGAGCCTACGCTGTTGAATGAGCGCTTTTTCGCCCTATTGCAACATATCAATTCCGTCTTGCCGGACACCCATATTCAGGTATTAAGTAACGGTCGCCGTTTTTCCAATCGTTCCTATTGTCGAGGCTTTGAGACGATAAACAAAAAGTTGCTTCTGGTCGGAATCCCATTGCATTCTGACTATTGCGACGATCACGATCGGATAACCCGCATAAAAGGCTCCTATATACAAACGATGAAAGGACTATACAACTTGGGGCGTCTGAATATCCCTGTGGAACTGCGCATCGTAATCAATAAATTGAATTATGAACGCTTGCCTCAAATCTCATCATTAATTTACCGTAACCTGCCATTCGTGAAATATGTTTCGTTCATGGGTATGGAAACGACGGGATGGGCAGTTAAGAACAAGGATTATGTATGGATTGACCCTTGGGATTATCGCACTGAACTCGAACAGGCTGTTTTGAGTTTGTCATCATGCGGAATTGACACAGCCGTTTTTAATTTGCCTCATTGTCTTCTTTCTGCATCACTACATCCGTATGCGACAAAGTCCATCTCGGACTGGAAGGTTAAATTTTTAGCAAGTTGCTCGGATTGTTCCTTCCGGCAAGATTGCTGTGGCTTATTTTCAACCTCAGAGATTAACAGTAGCGTAGTAGGAAAAGGTTAAATCTTTGTCACAGAATACAGTAGCATAAAAAACCTCCCATGACGGGAGGTTTTTTATTACATCCGGATTGCCGCTTCGACCTCTTGGGTTGTTATCGGGATACGGCGCGCCCCCAACAACCTGTTACCGTCCGCGGTGATTAGCATATCGTCCTCCAGTCTCACGCCTCCGAAGTCGAGATAGGTGGCCGCGCGGTCGAAGTCGACGAACTTCGAGGCCACGCCGCCTTCCCTCCTCCATTTGGCTATGAGGGCGGGAACGAAGTAGATACCCGGCTCGACCGAAACGACCATCCCTTCCTGCAGACGGCGTCCCATGCGGCAAGCGCTGCAAGAAGGATGGGTCGACCGCGGAGTCTCCTCGTCATAACCGACGAACCGCTCGCCGAGATCCTCCATGTCGTGGACGTCGAGGCCCATTTGGTGGCCCAGGCCGTGGGGCATGAACAGGGAGTGGGCTCCTTCGGTTACGGCGTCGTCGACCGAGCCGTGTATAAGGCCCAATGATTTAAGTCCTTCGACCAGGATGCGGGCGGAGGCGAGGTGGACGTCGACGTAGCGAACGCCCGGTGCGGAGATCGCGAAGGCGTGGTTGTTTGCCGCCAGGACTATGTCGTAGATATCTTTTTGGCGGGGCGTGAATTTTCCGTCGACCGGGATCGTGCGCGTGAAATCGCTCGCGTAGCCGCTCGCAGCCTCGGCTCCGGCGTCGACCAGAAGCATCCGGCCCGACTGAAGGATCCCGTCGTGGGAGTGGTTGTGAAGGGTTTCACCGTGCTGCGACACTATCGAGTGGAACGACACCCCCCAGCCTTTCCGCAGGGCAATCCCCTCGATGGCGCCCGCTATCTCGCGCTCGGCCACTCCCGGGCGGCACATTCGCATTGCCAGGGTGTGCATCTCGTAGCCCGTGGCGCACGCCTCCTCGATCCGGGCGATCTCCTCGTCCGATTTTTTGTCGCGCATCGACACGACGGCGCGGATCAGGTCGTCGGAGTGTACTGCGCCGGGCAGCAGGCTACTTATCAGGAGTTTGGTTTCGCCGCGGTAGGGGGGCAGGAAGTGAACCTCGCGCCCTTTGGCCACGGCCTCGGAGACGATGGCGGCGAGAGCGGCGGCGGGGGAGGTTTTCAGGACGCCCACACTCGCGGCGAGTTCCGAGACGCTCGGTTGGGGGCCCATCCAGATTATGTCGTCGATCGTGAAGTCGTCGCCGAAAAGGGTCGCCTCGCCCGTTTCGGTGTCGAGGGTTGCCGCCAGACCGGGCAGCGCCAAGCCGAAATAGTAGAGGAAACTGCTGTCCTGACGGAAGCGGTAGGCGTTATTCGGATAGTTCACCGGCGACTCGGCGTGTCCCGGCAGGAGGATTATGCCGCGGTTCGCCATTTTTTTGGTTAGGTCGGCGCGTCTTTTTCGGTAGGTTTCTTTTGGGAACATTTGGTTATTTGGTTTAATCGTGAGTCTGTTTTTATGGGCGCCACGAAGATAGTACATTTATTTAAAACGAGCTGATGGGGAAGTGTCTGGCAGATAAAAATACCTATGGCTTTTACTTTTATAAATAGATGCTTGTTAAAGAGAAAAAATACACCTAATTTTATTCACCTAATCATGAAAAAGAAACCATGATGAATGTTAAGTCTATGGATTTAAAAGCTATTCTGGGAAGGACGGTAACTTCTTTTGTAGGTAAAGCACTTGATGAATTTGTAGAAGAAGTTAAGCAACTTATTTGTATATTATCGGCGAATAGATTTTAGTCCGAGGCACTATACCAGAGAGATCTCTTATGCCAGCTTAAATCCATATTTCTCTTCACGCTTCCTAAACGCCTGATGGCCTCCCTCAAGAATCTCACAAACATGTTCCCTAATGCCTTGTGTATCTAAAACGATATGAGGATTGAGTATCTGTTTTGGATATGTCGTTTCCAGACTTCCACACACATATTGGAACTTGACACCGTCTTTGTTGGGACTATCTTTACCATGTTGGTTTGCAACAATAATTTGCTCAGCATCAGCACTAACAACCACGTTGGAATTATGGGTCACTAAAATTATTTGTCTTTCCTTTTTCTTGCTTTTCAAATATTCGACCAGTTCACTATAGATAGCTCTATTATCCAAGCTGTCTTCAGGCTGATCGATTAGAATTGGGCATTTTTTGTCGCTAAACTCCAACAGCAGCTTTAAAATAACGAAGGCTTGTTTTCCTTGCGACATCTCAGTAAATCCATCATTCTGATATATTAGTTCGAAGGCTATATCAAACCAATTCGTAGATAATAACTCTGACACTACATTCTCGGCAATATTACCATTTTTGTAGTCAATTTGCCCCATCAGGTTTTTATTAACGAAATCGCGTGTAATTTTCTCAATTTGAGAAGGATAGTTTTTAACAATATTTACTACTGACTCCTGGCGAGCATAACCTCGTTGATTGAGGCGACCTTCCAAAAAAGACGATAAATCGCCCTCATTGTATATTTTTGTCGATTTTATTTCTAATCCTTCGTGAGTGAATTTTAGTTTGGCAACAAGCTCGTTAGTTTTAGAATTGTATAGTTTGTGTAATGCGAGAATCTCTTTCTTGAGATCTTCAATCTGATCCGATGTAGCATGAAGTCGTTTCTCTGTCGCCTCAATATCGGTAAGTTTTTGGCGTTCCATATCCAATTTACCCTGAAGCTCTTTGTAAACGATATTGTTGTTGATGTCCTCCAATCCTTTTTTGTATAGTTCAGAATCCTCTATGGTTTTGATTCGAGCGATAGAGGCATCCTTATCAGCATTAAGCGACAAGATTTTTTCTGCAATCAGTCTACTCCATTCGTTTTTAGCATCGCTCGAAATCGTATCGAAGATTGTTCTAACTGCCGAAGATACATTATCTGACAGTGAATTAAATTCATAAGGAATAGATTTATTGATAATATCTCTCTGCGTCAGTTCGGTCAGACGTTCGATATCTCTTTCGATTATTTTAATCCTTTCTCTGTGGCTTATATTTTCTTGATTACTCTTCTCAAACTCCTTAACCTCATCCACTGAAAGGGTCGAATGTGTTTTTATATCCGCTATCTTTTTTTCTATGGCCTGCATCTCTAATGCTACACCCTTACTCTCTCCTTTTTCTCGGATTGTTTGCATTAATGCTAAAAATTGCTTCTGAATCTTGAAGAGAGTATTTACCTTCTGTATGATTTCGGATTTATTGTTGTCGCAAAAACCTCGAAACGAAGCTAACAAATTCCCTTCATCCGTAGTGTTAATTATGCCCAATATGAGACTGTTGAGTTTCTCTTGACTCTTTGCAATTTCATGCATATAATCCTGAGCGTAGTATTCTATGTCTCTGGGTGCTGTGGCCTGATCTTGCCATCTTAATGCTATGGAATTAGCACTGTCGCAAATGAAAGAGTCGGTACTGTACTCTGGATTAACCTCTTTTGCAATGCACTTTAATAGCGTGGATTTGCCAGAGGAGCGTCCTCCGATAATCGTATTCAGGTTAGGATTCAAATAAAGTTCACAATTATTTTGAAAATTACTGCCCTTCAGAATAACCGCATCAATAACATGGTAGCCAGTCTTCTCTTCAGGTTTGCTGTCAACTAACCGAACTCGGTCTTGTGGCTCGAATAATATTTGTCTCAATCCTTCAAAGGTTGGGTCTGCCTTAATCCATGTATATTTAGTTCCAATGGTGGCTTTATCGTGAGCGTCTGACGCAATAACTGAAGGAAGACCAAATGTGTCTCGATAAAAAACATCGCTGTCGTTTTCTTTTCGAATTTCACAAATGTCTATGTAATTACGCATCAATTCTTCTTTGACGGGTCCAAGAGAGTCGTATAGGTGCTTAACGTTTCGTGGTGAGTTCCCATCGTGTTTCATTTCTTCAACAGAATTAGCCTTTGAGCCTGCGTGGGCAGAGATTAGTCCTCCGTGTTGGCGTATAAGTTTCGATGCCTTTTTAAAATCGACCTGAAGCAAAAACATTCCTTTTTTGAACGCAGCCTCATCGCTAATGGAGGCGTCTTCTTCGCGTCCCTTTGCTATTATTGCTGTTTCGGACAGCCCAAGAGGACTCAATATCAAATCATGTAACGCTCTGGAATTTAATGCTGTTTCATTGTAATCATCAGGAAATAATCCTATCATATGGACACAACTGCTCCCATACTCTGTCCGAAATTCGATGCCGGAGATAACTTTAATACCATTGCTTAAACCAAGCTGTTTTATTTCATCGACATTTTTAGCCGTATGATGGTCTGTCAAAGCAATGACAGAAATTCTTTTAGACACAGCCTCTTCAATAATTTCTTGTGGTGAAGCACTCCCGTCAGATGCAGTCGAATGGATGTGTAAATCCCATTTTCGCCACTCTGAACCTCTTGGATACAAATTAGTCATAACCAATATGCTATATATTCAAATTGTTGTTGACAAAGATACAAAAAGAAAAAGCTGTTATGCGAATTAAACCGACTAATTCACACCTATTTTAGAAAATAGAATATATTCTGATCCTTTTCAAGTGAACATAACTGAAGGACATTAATTAGGTGCGGAGAGTTATTTAGTGCCGATGCCGTGGAAAAATTCCTCGAAGGTTACACCGTAGTAGTCGCACAGGTCGGTAAGGGTCGAGATCGTGATGCTGTGTCGTCCCATTTCGATGCGGCTGATGTTGAGGTTGAGGTCGAAACGCACGTTTTCCTGCGTGATGCCCTTATCTTTGCAGACTTCTTTCAGCCTTCCGGCCAGCGTCTTCGCCAATTCCACATCTTTCTTTTTGATGCCCATCGGTTACGGTTTGAATCGGTCGAGAGGGGGAAAAATGTCCGAGATCGCGCATTCGAAAAATTGGGCCATTAGATAGATTTGGTTGGCGGAATACTTGGCGTAGTTGTCTTTGGTTTCGATTTGCCCAACAAAGCCACGCCCCGTTCCTATTACCTCGGCAAGTACAGCCTGAGAGACATCGTGCTTCTGTCTCAACTCTTTTACCCTTTCGATAATCGCTATATCAACTTTTGTCCTCATAATATTTTGCTCAGTATTGCAAAGCAACAGATAATCCATATCTTTGTTGCTTATATTACAAGCATTCAAGATTATGGGAACAAATGACGGAACTGAAAACATCTTTACTGGCGAGTGGCGGGTGGTTAGCCTGTACTGTAATGTGGTCGATCGGGGGTGGACTTTGTTTAAACGTTACGGGCGGGGATCGTTCGTTTGGGAGTTTTACGGGGTCGGGAGTTTGAGGTCTCCCGGCGGCAGTGTGATCCATTGCGGTTTATTGCGCGAATCGCGCCTCGGGCACAAGCCGGAGACGACCGAATACACTTACCGCCCGGCGGAGAGGTTGCTGTATATCGACCGTTCGGGTTGCGGGCCGGATGACTTGGTGAATA
>QMCE01003561.1_pt1 | contig 13414 bp, 11 predicted proteins | sample 1821851 | NCBI WGS metagenome assembly QMCE01 (sample SAMN09453174, study PRJNA476694) | Termite gut metagenome, whole genome shotgun sequencing project. | isolation source: worker | host: Odontotermes sp. | place: South Africa:Pretoria | collected 2016-01-28 | reverse complement strand
ATTTAAATATTTTTTTCTAAATTATTTTTCGCTCCTGAAAACTGGTGGTATGATTTTTTAAGCGCAAGGCTTAAAAAAGGTATCCGATTTCTGCATTTTGATAGACAAGAAAAGGAGAAAAACATGAAAATTAAATTCAAGCTGAGTTTAATCGTGATCGTGCTTATAGCGATTGTTGTGACAGGGATTGCGTCATTATCTTTGTATGAGGCTTCCAATATAAGCACGGATTTGAGTATCAGGAGCGCTCGATATTTGGCTCAAGCGCAGGCTGAATACTGGAAAGGCCGTGAAGACAGCTATATACGGATAGCGCGTACACTGGCGGAGATTATGGCGGATTATGAAACTATGCCGGCGGAAACCAGGCGGGATCGTTTTGACAGTATGCTTCATGGCACAATAGAGGCGGAACCCATGCTGATTAATCTGTATACCGTATGGAAGCCCAACGCGGTGGACGGCATGGACGCAAAAAATATAGGCCGGGTCGGGTCAACTCCGGACGGTCAGTACGCCATAACCTATACCAGGGAAACCGGAGAGATAACAGGCCGTACCACTACGGACGTGGCAAATTCTATGGCTTATTTCAATGGCCCTAACTCAAAGCGAGACCGGGTAGAACAGCCTTTTTACAGAAATGTAAACGGAGTGGACAGCTATCTGACCAGAATGATGGTTCCGATCATCAATCCCCAGACCAATGAAACCGTCGGAGGTGTGGGACTCCTGCTGGATATAAGCGCTATACAGCCAGGTGTTCAAGAGGTAATAAGAAACAACAATGAGATTGAGATGCTTACGGTTTTTTCCAGTAACGGGTTTATTCTAGGGCATTTGCTGCCCGAACGGGTAGGAAAGACGCTGACCGAAGTGGAAACGATTTTCGGCGAATATGTGGACGAAGCCAGCGCGGCTGTGGCGGCAGGCATAGAATTTGAACGCAAAACCTATTCACCAATTCTCGGAACAAATGTAGAAGTCATCATGTATCCCTTCATGATAGGCAATTCGGATATGAGCTGGACAATCATGATTGCCCTTGCGGAATCGACTATTATGGCTCCGGTAAGCGAACTGACCAGATTTATGATAATCCTGGCTTTGGCGTCTTTGGTCGTGGCGGCGGCCATCACTTACGCGGCCATGCATTATTCAATCAAACCAATCGTTACCGTAACGGATAATCTCAAAGAGATTGCACAGGGCGAAGGGGATCTGACCCGTACCATCACCATCAAGGCAAAAGACGAAACCGGCGCTCTTGCCCTTTACTTTAATCAAACCCTGGAAAAGATCAGAAATCTTGTGGTAGTCATAAAAAAGCAGTCGCTGTCTCTCTTTGATATTGCCACCGAGCTTGCCAGCAACATGACCGAAACAGCGGCGGCAGTTAATCAAATTACCGCCAATATCCAGAGCATCAAGGGCCGTGTCATCAACCAAAGCGCCAGTGTTACCGAAACCAACGCAACAATGGAACAGATAACAGAAAATATCGGCAAGCTCAACAACCATGTAGAAAAACAGACTATGAATGTAACCCAGTCTTCATCGGCTATCGAAGAAATGCTGTCCAATATTCAATCCGTTACTCATACGCTGGTCAGAAACTCGAATAACGTAAACGAGCTTTCCGCCGCATCGGAGGTAGGACACAGCGGCCTGCGGGAAGTGGCGGTGGACATACAGGAAATCGCAAAAGAATCAGAAGGGCTTTTGGAAATAAACGCCGTTATGGAAAACATTGCAAGTCAGACAAGCCATAGAAGCGGCACACGCGGGGGAAGCGGGAAAAGGATTTGCGGTAGTTGCCGATGAAATCCGAAAACTGGCGGAAAGTTCCGGCGAGCAGTCCAAAACGATCAGCACGGTGCTCAAGAAGATAAAAAGTTCCATCGACAAAATTACCTCTTCTACAGATAACGTCCTCACCAAGTTTGAAGCGATAGACAGCGGAGTGAGAACGGTTGCGGATCAGGAAGAGAATATCCGTAACGCGATGGAGGAGCAGGGGCAGGGGAGCAAGCTGATCCTTGAATCAGTCGGGGAATTGAATGAAACGACCCAGTTGGTAAAGAACGGATCAATGGAGATGCTGGAAGGCTCGACAGAGGTAATCCGGGAGAGCAAAAACCTTGAAAAGGTGACTCAGGAGATAGCCGGCGGTATGAACGAGATGGCATCCGGCGCGGATCAGATCAATACAGCGGTAAACCGGGTCAATGAATTGTCCGGCAAAAACCGGGAAAATATCGATATGCTATTAAAAGAAGTCGCAAAGTTTAAAGTTGAATAGCTGAGATTTAAGAAAGGGGGGACACTTTCCGTGCCGTCATCGGCACACCGAAACATCCGTCGTGTCCCCCCTTACGTCCGAGCCCGCTATCACGGTCTCGGACTATCCCCCAAATTTTGTCATTCCGGGCGTGACCCGGAATCTCTCTTGCGGAGATTCTGGCTTTCGCCAGAATGACAAAAGAATCGTTATCAAGACACTAACATCGTCTAATTCGCAAAAACGCGCTTGCCGTTAAATTAACGGCGCGGGGCGGGCGCAGGTACTCGGCACATCGTAATATTTTCCCGAAGACGAAGCGTCATGGATTCCGTGCATTATGTCGAGAACGTGATACGTCATTTCACCGGAAGCGCGGTGCGGGCGGCCTTCGTCTATGGCTTCGGCCATATCGGTCACGCCAATACCGCGCAGATTGTTCAGCAGCTGCCAGTCGTCTTTGGCTTTGGGATTGTCCGGGCACGGCAGAACAAGGGGAATCTGAGACCAGTTTTCTTCACGGAAACGGCGCAGACGTACTTCGCCCCGGAAATAATTCGGATCGGGAACTTGGAGAGTTCCTTCCGTGCCGTAAATTTCGATAAAAGGCATGGAACTAGACCACACGTCAAAACTGGTTACGATAACGCCGACCGCGCCGGACACAAAATCCAAGACTCCTGTTACATGAGTGGGAACGTCAACCGTGATTGTTTTTCCGTTCAGCGGCTCGCTGGAAATAAGCCGTTCGGCCTGTCCTTTCTGGGCGGAACCGGAAATCCGCGCCACAGGCCCCAAAAGGTTTACCAGTGCCGTCAAATAATACGGGCCCATATCGAACATCGGGCCGCCGCCTGACTTGTAGTAAAACTCCGGATCGGGATGCCAGTGCTCGTGTCCATGACAGAGCATATAGGCGCTTGCCGCGACAGGCCGGCCTATCCAGCCCTCGTCGATAATTTTCCGGCAGGTTTGTATGCCGGGTCCCAGAAAAGTATCCGGCGCGCCGCCAACGCGGACATTCCGGCTTTTCGCGGTTGCCAAAAGCTCTGCTCCCTCTTCCCTTTTCGCGCAAAGGGGCTTTTCGTTGTAAACATGTTTGCCCGCCTTAACCGCCGCCATCGCAAGCCCGTAATGATTTTGCGGCTGGGTTAGATTAAGCACAATATCCACATCGGGACTATTTACAAGATCGTCCGTTGACTTGAACGCCGTTACGTGAAATTCTTCGGCGGCTTTCTCGGCCCGCTCCTGAATCACATCGGTTACACCAGTTAGTTTAACCCGCTTGCCGAACATTCCCGTCAGATTTTTCAAGTATATCCCGCTAATTTTTCCTATTCCGGCAATTCCTATACGCCGCATATTTTTCTCCTTTTTTTACCGGCTGGTTTCGCATAACACGCGCCGGCTCAAATCCCAGCGCAAACACCGCAAATTCCCAGCCATCATTTATGACAAAAAATAGTTACCTCGGAAGTCTTTGCATTTGCTCCCGTTTTGTTCCAAAACGCTGCGCAAAATGCAGTTTTGCTCTGGAAGTTCCTCGAAAACTGAAGTTTCTGAGGAACTTTAATACATTCCCTTGTCGGATTTCCACTCGTCCGCCGTCAGTCCTTTTTCGCGGGCAATGCGTTTGCCTTCAGCCGCCCAGAGCAGGCCGCGTTTCATCAGTTCCCACGCTTCGGGAATATCAAAAACGTCGTTGTGATGCCCCAGCGCGTTATAGAAAACCCGTCCATGTCCCCATTTCCGCGTCCACACCTGAGGCACGTCAACTTCGCCGTTGGCGCTGTGATACCATTTCACGGTCGGAAAGCGGGTTGTCGCCAGCACTTCATTCGCGGGATCAACATGAAGATAATATTGCTCGGAACAAACGTCAAAATGTCCAATCCCTTCGGTAATGGGATTTGATTTACTGACGATATTGATGTGATGCTTAACGCCGTCACAGCCGGGATGCGCCACCCAGTTCGCGCCAGTCATAAATTGCCACGCGACATTGTTTCTGAATGCGTCACACATACCGCCGTGGCAGCCCGCGACTCCCATTCCCGAACCAACAACCTCAAGGAAAGGCTCAAAAAACGGCTTGGGCAGTTCTTCTTTGGCCATTGTCCAAACCGGAATAAACAAGTCCAGCTCCATGAGGCGCTGCTTGTCCTCAAACACGTCCAGCGTTTCCGCGACAGACACTTCAAATCCTTGTGTCTCCAGAAACTGCTTAAACCGCGCGGTAATCTGCTTCGGCTCATGTCCGTCCCAGCCGCCGCAGAGAATCAAAACTTTTCCACTCATACTTCACCTCTTTTTTTGCGCCGCGCAATACGGCGAATATAATCGGGCGGCATTGTGTAGTAGTGACGCCGCCTCTTTGTACGCCGTGTGAACGGCGATATTTTTACGCTAAAACCTTTACCGCAGAACTCGTTCCGATTCTGTCGGCTCCGGCTTCGATAAACGCGATAAAATCCTCGCGAGTTCTTATGCCGCCCGCTGCTTTGATTTTTACGCCGGGAGCTATGTGCCGCTTGAATAGCTTTATATCGTCAAGCGCCGCTCCCGCGCTTCCAAAACCGGTCGATGTTTTAATGTAATCCGCGCCGGCTTCGCTGACGATTCCGCACAGGCGGACTTTTTCATCTTCCGAAAGATAACAAGTCTCGATGATCACTTTGAGGATTTTACCCCCGCACGCTTTTTTCACTAGCTTGATTTCTTCCAGAACCCAGTCGAGATGTCCGCTCTTTACATCGGCGATATTTATCACCATGTCGATTTCGGCGGCTCCGCTTTTTACGGCGCGTTCCGCTTCCAGTGTTTTGGCCGCGGTAATGCTGTAACCGAGCGGGAAACCGATTACCGTACAGATAACAGGCTCATTCCCATATTCCTCAAAAACCGGTTTCACATAGCAGGGAGGGATACACACTGATGCCGTCTTAAAACGAAGCGCCTCATCGCAGAGAGTTTTTATCTCTTGCCACGAGGCGCTCATCTTTAGCAGTGTGTGATCAATCCGGCTGAATAATTCCTGATTGGTCAACACAGCCGCCTTAATTCAAAAAGAAGCGCAGAACAAAGATGGCAAACAGTATCCATGTTACAACCGTAATGTCCTTGAATTTTCCTGTAGCGGCTTTGAGGATAACAAAGGAAAGAACGCCGTACACAATACCTTCGGCAATGCTGTACGCGAACGGCATCATTACAATGGCGAGAAAAGCCGGAATACCTTCAGTCGGATCATCGAAGTTAATAGACGCAACCGGCTTCATCATCAAAAATCCTACCATTATCAACGCCGGCGCGGTTGCCGCTCCAGGGATAAGGAGGAACAGGGGCGAAAGGAACAGCGCGAGCAGGAACAGGATTCCGGTAGTCAGCGCGGTCAGTCCGGTACGACCCCCGGCGGCAACTCCCGCCGTGCTTTCAACATAACTCGTAACGGTGGAAGTTCCCAGCGCCGCGCCCGCGACAGTGCCCACCGCGTCAGCAAGCAGCGCTTGTTTTACACGGGGGATATTTCCGTTTTTGTCAATGAGTCCGCCCTGTGTAGTAACGCCGACCAGCGTTCCAACCGTGTCAAAAATATCAACAAACAGGAAAGTAAAAAACACGGTAAAAAACTTAAAGCTCACAACCGAGGAGAAATCGAACTTGAACAAAAGCGGCGCGTCAGGACTGGCAAAAACCTTCCAGCCTTCCGGTATGGAGGTGATACCCATCGGAATACCGATAATTGTGGTGAGCAAAATTCCAATCAGAATTGAGCCGGGGACTTTAAGTGTGTACAGAATCATGATGATGATAAAACCTACGAGCGCCAACAGCGGGCTGCCTCCGCCCAAATTACCCAATCCGATTACTGTGCCCGCGTCGTTTACCACGATACCCGCATTGGCAAGACCGATAAGAGCGATAAACAGGCCGATACCGACCGCGACCGCTTTTTTCAGATTTGCCGGAATCGCGTTAATGATCGCCTCACGGACATTGAAGAATGAAAGGATGATAAACAGGATTCCTTCAAGAAAGACCGCTGTAAGCGCTGTCTGCCAGGTGTACCCCATAGTGAAAACTACGGTAAAGGTAAAAAATGCGTTTAGACCCATGCCCGGAGCCAAAGCAATCGGAAGATTTGCCGCAAACGCCATAACCAGAGTCGCTATGGCCGAAGCAATAGCGGTAGCCGTAAAAACAGCGCCCGGAGTCATCCCGTTGCCTATCGAACCCAACATGCCGGGGTTGACGGCTAAAATGTAAGCCATCGTCAGAAAGGTCGTAATACCAGCGAGAACTTCCCGCTGAACTGTGGTTCCATGCTCTTTGAGCTTGAACATTTTTTCCATTTCCTTCCTCCAAAATTAGCCGCGTGAACGGCGATATTAAAAACGGCTTTGCATTGCAAAGCCGCTTCCGCCAAAATAGCTATTTTTTATACAGAGTCCGTCCCTCGTACTTGGTATGCAGAAGTTCGTGGGCTTTGTGACCGTTCGGCTCGCCCAGGAATTCTTTGTAGACTTGGCCGATGAAGGGATTCTGATGAGAGCAGCGGTACTGCGATTTTTCATCGTCATTGTAGATTCCCGCCGTCCGCTGTTTGCGGATTTCATCGGTACAGCCATAGGGCTGGCCGCCGCCGCCGATACAACCGCCCCGGCAGGCCATAACTTCGACGAAATGATACGGTATTTCCTTGCCGGTATCCCGCGCTTCCCGGATTTTATCCAGCACAGCAGCGATATTTCCCATCTGATGAGCAATGGCGATGCGGATTTTGCTTCCGTTTCCTCCAACGTCCGTACCGAAATCAACTTCGGCTTCTTTGACTCCTTCAAGTCCGCGAGCGGGTTTGAAATTGACATCGGACAGCTCATTTTTTGTTACCAGATAGTACGCGCTGCGGACAGCCGCTTCCATAACGCCGCCTGTGACACCGAAAATCGTTCCCGCGCCGGTATAGGGACCCATCGGGCTGTCCGCTTCCTCATCGGCAAGCTGGGCGATTTCTATCCCTGCCTGCTTGATCATTCGCGCCAGTTCCCGCGTGGTAATGGCAATGTCGACATCGTAGCCCGCTTCCACGCCGAGAAATTTCCCCGCGCTTTTCATGTCATCGTTGCGTTTGGTTTCCCATTTTTTTGCCGTACAGGGCATGACCGACACCGAGAAAACTTTGGCGGGATCAACTCCGGCCTTCGCCGCCCAGTACGCTTTGATCATCGCGCCCATCATCTGCTGGGGACTTTTTGCCGTGGAGAAATTGGGGATCATGTCGGAGTAGTATTTTTCCATATAATCGACCCATGCCGGACAGCAGGAAGTGATCAGCGGGATCGCGCTTCCCTTTTCGGTGAGACGTTTTACCAGTTCCGTTCCTTCTTCCATTATGGTAAGGTCGGCGGAAAAGTTGGTGTCAAAAACGGTCTTGAAACCGAGGCGGCGCAGCGCGGCGTAGATTTTTTTGGTAAACACCGTTCCCGGAGGAAGCCCGAATTCTTCGGCAAGAGCAACACGCACCGCCGGGGCAATCTGGACCACCGTATGAACTTCCGGGTCTTGCAGAGCGTTCCAGACTTCGATGGTATCGTCACGCTCGTAAATCGCCCCAACCGGACAATGCGCCGAACATTGGCCGCATTTGATACAAGGACTTTCGCCCAGCGGAGCGTCCGCAGCGCTGGCGATTTTTCCCTTTATGCCGCGTCCCAGAAATTCCAGCGCCCAGACATTCTGCACTTCCTGACACACCTTTACGCAGCGCCCGCAGCGAACGCATTTTTCGGGGTTCAATATTATCGAAGGATTAGAATCGTCTACGGGAAGATTGTTCAGGATTTTTTTGAAAGGCGATTCCCGGACACCGAAATCCGCCGCCAATTCCTGAAGCTCGCAGTTACCGTTGCGGGGGCACTGGAGACAATCGTTGGGATGATTGGAAAGGATCAGCTCCAGCACTGTCCGGCGGGTAGAGATGATCTCGGCATCGTGGGTAATTATTTCCTTGCCTTCCATGCCGCCGTCAATCGGAGTAGTACACGCCCTGACCATTTTCGGCGATCCGGCGAGCCGCACTATGCAGATTCCGCAGGAAGCCCAGGGAGGAAGATCGGGGTTATGGCACAGAGTCGGGATGTGTACGTTTACTTTTTTGGCCGCTTCAAGAATTGTCGTTCCTTCTTCGACCTGAATCGGAATGCCGTTTATTTTAAGGTTAATCATCATTATATTTACTCCTTCTCCTTAACCCTTTAAGATGGCTCCAAATTTGCAAGTTTTGAGACATTCGCCGCACTTGAGACATGCGCTCTGCTCAATAACATAGGGAGGCCGCTTTTTGTCGGGGAACTGCGCCGCGTCACACGGAGTAATACAGTTGGCGGGGCATTTTTTGGCACACGCGCCGCACCCGATACATTTTGGTGTATCGACCGTAAAACTGACCAGCTTTTTGCACTTCCCTGCACGGCATTTCTTGTCATGGATATGCTCAAGGTATTCCTCGCGGAAATTTTTCAACGTGGACAGCACCGGATTTGCCGCCGAACCGCCGAGCATACAGAGGCTGGCTTTGGTCATAGCCGTGCCAATTTCCTGCAGCTTGTCAAGATCGGACTCTTCACCGTTACCGTTGGCGATTTTTTCCAGCAGATTGAGAATCTGGGTTGTGCCGATACGGCAGGGCGAACACTTTCCGCAGCTTTCATCGACGCAGAATTCCATGTAGAAGCGGGCAACGTCAACAACGCAGTCGTCCTCGTCCATGACGATAAGTCCGCCTGAACCCATCATCGAGCCGTTGGCGGTCAATGTTTCAAAGTCAATGGGCAGGTCAAGGAATTTCTCGGCGAGGATTCCGCCGGAAGGCCCGCCTGACTGCACACCCTTGAATTTTTTGCCGTCTTTAATGCCGCCGCCAATGTCAAAAACAATTTCCCGCAGGGTTGTCCCCATAGGCACTTCCACAAGACCTGAGTTTTTGACCGCGCCGGTCAGGGCAAACACTTTAGTTCCCTTTGATCTTTCCGTTCCCAGCCGGGCAAGCCACGCGCCGCCTTTCGAGGTTATGACGGGAACGTTGGCAAAGGTTTCCACGTTGTTGATAATCGTGGGTTTTCCCCACAGTCCCTTGTTTGCCGGGAAGGGCGGCTTTGGCACGGGCATTCCCCGGTTGCCTTCGACAGATTTGATCAAGGCCGTTTCCTCGCCGCAGACAAATGCCCCCGCGCCCAGGCGGATTTCAAGGTCAAAATCAAATCCCGAATTGAGAATATTTTTTCCTAATAAGCCGTAATCCTCGGCCTGTTTCAGGGCAATTTTGAGCCGCTGAATGGCAAGGGGATATTCGGCGCGAATGTACACAAAGCCCTGATGCGCGCCTATGGCCTTGCCCGCCGTGATCATTCCCTCGATAACCGAGTGGGGATCGCCTTCGATAGTCGAGCGATCCATGTACGCGCCGGGATCGCCTTCGTCCGCGTTGCAGATAACGTATTTGGTATCGCCCTGGGCTTTGCGGCAGAGGTCCCATTTCAGCCATGTGGGGAAACCCGCGCCGCCGCGTCCCCGCAGACCAGACGTTTTCATTTCTTCGATGATCTGTTCGGGAGTCCACTGGAACAGCACTTTTTCAAGGCCAGAGTAGCCTTCGCGGGCTATGTATTCGTCAATGCTTTCGGGATCGATAACGCCGCAGTTACGGAGCACTACCCGGAACTGTTTCTGGTAGAAACCGATGTCCTCAACGGTATTGGCGGTTTTTTCCTCGCCATCGCTCTTATAGAGCAGACGCTTGACTTCCCGGCCCTTGAGGATATGCTCGGCGATAATTTCTTCCGCGTCTTCCGGTTTTACATCAACATAAAATGAATCTTCCGGCAGTACCTTTACAATGGGCCCGCGCTCGCAGAACCCAAAACAACCGGTTTTAACAATCTGCACCGCGTCTTTAACGCCCTGTTTTTTCGCTTCCTCAATGAGCTTCGTGTAAATCTCCGCTCCTTTGTTGGATTCGCAGGCAGTTCCTCCGCAGGTGAGGATGTAGTGGTTATACGCCATCTTTTCCCCCTTATTTTGCGCTTAAAATATCCACGGCGGGCTTGTCCAGAATATGACCGTCCAGAAGCTCCCTACCGATAATATGCTTGTTTACGATGTCTTCAACAACGCCGGCGTCAACTTTCCCGTAGATAACCGCGGGCATACCCGGCACGATTACCTCGACAGTCGGCTCAGAATGACAAAGCCCCATACAGCCGGTCTGTCTGACCAGAACGCTGTCTACCAGTTTGTGCGAATCCAGCGCGTTTATAAAAGCGTCCAAAGTCTGCTTTGCTCCGGCGGCAATCCCACACGTTCCCATACCGACAATAACTTGAATTTCCTTGCCGTCCGCGTCCCGCTTACGCAGATCGTTCTTTTTAGAATCCCGCAACTGTCTCAGATCGTCCAAACTCATTTTGGCCATATATCTCTCCTTAATCCTGCTATAAAAATTATCAATACTATCGCTTCTATACTATTTTCTGAAAAAACGCGCCGCGTTTTTAGTCATCCTCCAGAGAGCGCAGATACTTGTTCAACAGCGCAAGAGAAGCGGTATCCTCCAGACTCCCTAACGCTTCGGCAAGCTCCGTTTTACGAATTTCGTATTCCAGAACGGGGCAGTTCTCCTTTTCAAGCCGGCGGCGGAGCAGCATGTCCTGCTTTCCCTCAAAAAGCAGCACTGTCCTAAACATGCCCGCTATATCACCCACCGGCGGAGTGTCAACATTGGTCATGTCAAACCACGCCGTTGTCACTGTTCCCTTCCCTTTTTCGGACTGAATGTCCCAGCCTCCGCCCGACTGTTCAGCCGTCTGGATCAAAAACGGTATACCCAACCCGACTTTCCGGCGCGGGTGCTTTATCCCGTTGGTGACAAAAGGATCAACCGCCCGTTTAAGTTCCTCCGCGCTCATGCCCTTCCCGTTGTCCCTGACCGTGAACCGGAATTCTCCGCCGCTTTCCCTGACATCAAGTTCGACCATTGCCGCCCCTGCTTCACAGGAGTTCTGGGTAATGTCCGTCACCAGATCGGCCAGGGTAAAATGCACTAAAAAACCTCCGGTTTTTTAGTGCTGGGGAGTTTTCTGCGAAAACTCCATGCACGCTGAGCTAGAGGAAATTCGTTACAAAAACTCCATGCACCCTGTGCTAGAGAAAAATCGTTGCGAAAACTCCATGCGCGTTGTGCTGGAGGGAATTCCAGGCCGGGGGAATTATACATTTTGATATTTGGCGATAATGCCGGGAAGCATATCCTTGGTAAGTTTGCCGTAGGTATCATTTCCCACAGTCAACACCGGCGCGAGACCGCAACAGCCGACACAGCGGACAGGGTCTACCGAGAATTGGCCGTCTTCAGTAACGGCATCCGGCTCAAGCCCCAGCAAATTGCGGGTTTCTTCGATAATATCGCTCCCGCCTTTCAGATAACAAGCCGTTCCCAAACAGACCGAAATCTTATGCTTTCCCGGTTTTGTTGTCTTGAAAAAATGGTAAAAAGTAATAACCCCGTAAATACGGGCAAGCGGAATCCCCGTAAGTTCGGAAAGTTTATCCGCCGAAGACCGGGAAATATACCCAAAAGTCTCCTGAGTTTTGTGGAGAATCATGATAAGACTCCCCGGTTTGACTTTCCATTCATCAATAAAATCGGTCAGTTCCTTGGGAAATTCCACGTCTCCCCCCTTATCTTTCTCGCTCATCGCAGCAGCCATGAAACACTTACCTCCATCAATATTTTTGTTTGAATGATGTAATATGTTCAGTCTATAGAGTTATGCTCAAATTTAGCAAGAGATGTTTTTGTGTCCGCAGAGAAATCAATTTTCAAAAAAAGTAATTTCTGTAATATTTTTGGCGCATTTTGCCGCTTGTTTCAAGCGGCAAAACCGGGCTATCCGTTTCAATTCCTCGACTTTGCTCACGCAAAGTCTGCGGGATTTCCACTTCTATCCCTTCCGCTGCTATTCGCCTGCGGCGAATAGCTTGGGAGTTTTCCTTTGGAAAACTCCATCCATGAATTACCGCAAATTGATTTCTGTGTTGTGTAACGGGTATTTTTGCCGTAGCGAAAGCCATAATCTCAGCATATTACAGCGAGATTCCGGGTCAAGCCCGGAATGACAAAACATGTACTTGACGATTGATACTCAATCCCCATTCCCCAGTCCCACTATCCTGAGAAGTCAATTCCAGATGACTTCGTAGGTCAGCGGTTCTTCCAAAACCAGAAGGTCAAGCAGGGGGATTTCAAATTCTACCCGGCGGCCTGAAAAAGTTCCGCCCTCGGCGCTTTGAATCACGCCGGGAAAGTCAACCGAGGCGCGGATTGTTGAGACGGCAATTTCATCGGCGACACCTTTGCCGTACACGCTTTCTACCAGTTCAAGGTATTCCTCGCTGTTGATTTCTTCGCCGGTGGCGATGGGGGCCATGAGCGCTTCAAGGTAGGCGGTCACTTCGGCGGAAACGCGGGAAAGAATTGCCGGGCCGAGTTCACGCCGGAGATCAATCGTACAACGTCCGCCCGCGCCCTGTCCCTGTTCAAAACGGATAAAGCCTTCGCCGCCGGAACTGAGAAAGTCGCCGATACGAGATATTCTCACTGGGCCTTCAATTGACTGGGGGGACGTATTTTCAAAAGAAACTGACGCTACTCCCGGAGCGCGGGTCATGGATTCGGCAATTGTCCGCCCGTCAATAATTTGCTGATCCTGCCCTTGTTCCCCGGAAAGAGAGCGCAGGGAGTGAATTAACGCCGAAATCCTCGGCTGTAAACTGGCCGTAATGGTAAAACTGCCCGCGCTTTCATTGTTCAGCGATCCTGAAATCCGCGCGGAGCAGGAAGAAATCGACAAAACCAAAGCGCACAAGACGCAAAACAGAAGTTTCCCTAAAGGCGTATTCTTTCTCATACTGTTATTGTAACAAAAATAAAGGGCTGCGGTAACAGGTCTTGTGGGGGACTGGGGGGCTGTGGCTCAATTCGTCATTCTGGCGGAAGCCAGTGTGTCATTGCGAGGAGCGTTAGCGACGAAGCAATCTTGACAATGCAGGATTGCCACGCTTCGCTCGCAATGA
>QMCE01003723.1_pt1 | contig 13424 bp, 15 predicted proteins | sample 1821851 | NCBI WGS metagenome assembly QMCE01 (sample SAMN09453174, study PRJNA476694) | Termite gut metagenome, whole genome shotgun sequencing project. | isolation source: worker | host: Odontotermes sp. | place: South Africa:Pretoria | collected 2016-01-28 | reverse complement strand
GGTTTCCTTAACGCGCCTACTTATCGTATGGCGCGACGCAGGCTCCCAATGCCGGGTTTCCTGCACCACCCTGCCGCCATCCTCAAGCACCTCGGCCTGTCTGCATATCTCATAAGCCAGTCCATCGTGCAGGTTTTTGAAGGAGTTCATGTTCTTGAGCTCGGTCTTAGTGCCAAAGGTGCTGGAGCCGCGCGGACGCAAGCTCACATTGCCGTCGCATCTGAGCGATCCATGCTCCATGGAGCAGTCCGAAATACCGATGGAAAGGTAGATGGTGCGCAGCTTCTGCAAAAAGAGACGTGCCTCCTCGGGAGTACGCAGATCCGGCTCGGTGACAAGCTCGATGAGCGGGGTACCGCAGCGATTGTAATCGACGAGGCTGTAGCTAGCGCCGGTAATGCGACCACTCTCGCCACCGATGTGTATGAGCTTGCCGGCATCTTCCTCCATATGGATGCGTGTAATGCCAACATAGGTGGAGTAACCCTCCTCGTGCTCAAGCTCTTCAGTGCCTTCCAGGTGTGTGCGCTCCCTGGCGGATGCACCGGGCACCTCCAGGTTAAGGCCGCCGTGCATACAAAAGGCCAGCGGCCCCTGTGTAATCTGGAAGTTCCTCGACATATCCGGATAAAAATAGTTTTTGCGATAAAACATGGTGTGCTTTTCGATGGTGCAGTTTGTCGCCATGCCGGCAAGGAGAATACTCTCAATAGCCGCCTTGTTGGGAACACCCATCGCACCAGGCATACCGAGACAGGCGGGGCATACGTGCGTGTTGGGGGCAGCACCGTACTCTATCTTGCATGAACAGAACATCTTGGTGTTAAGCGTAGTAAGCTCGGTGTGCACCTCAAGGCCTATGACGGCTTCCCATCTCTGGAGTACTTCGGCGAGAGACTTCATGCCACACCTCCTTCTTTCAAAGAAAGTGTCTGCCCGATGGGTGCCACGCGTTGAACGTCGTAGCATGTCTCCAGGGCTGCCGCCACGCGCAGAATGTTAGCATCCTTGAATTGCGGTCCAATTATCTGTACCGCTACTGGCATGCCACTCTCCTCGCCAAGGCCCACCGGCAAACTCAGGCCACCATTACCAGCGATATTAACGGGAATGGTGAAGATGTCGGAGAGGTGCATGGAGGTGGGGTCGGATACCTCGCCACACTTAAATGCCGTGCGGGGGCTCACTGGTGTCAGAAGTACATCAGCCTGCTCAAAAGCACGCTGATAGTCCTGCGTGATGAGCGTGCGTACCTGCTGCGCCGGATAGTAATACGTGTTATACACACCGCTTGAGAGCAGATACGAGCCGAGCATGATACGACGCGTCGTCTCCGGGCCAAATCCACCGGCTCTGCTCTGCTCGTACAATTCTTCCAGGTTTGAGACACCGTTGGCACGGTAGCCATAACGCACCGAATCAAAGCGAGAAAGGTTAGAAAAAGCCTCGCAGGGCCCGATGATGTAATAGGCGGGAAGCGCGGCGTAGTCGTTGGGGAGCTCTATCTCCACGATGGTAGCACCCAGACGCTCCGCATGCTTGATGGCGCCCTTGAGGGCCTGCGTGATTTCCGGGGCAACACCCTCGGCCTCAAGATAGGCGGGAATAACACCCACGCGCATGCCCTTGATGCCTTCCTCTTTTCCTGCCTGGGCGCTGGCAGAAAAGTGCGCCTCGATGTTCTGGCTCGTACAATCCAGCGGGTCGCGACCGCAGATGGCATCAACTACAGCGGCAACATCGGCCACAGAGCGACCAAACGGCCCTACCTGGTCGAGCGATGAGGCAAAAGCCACAACACCGGATCGACTTACCACGCCATACGAGGGCTTAAAACCCACCACGCCACAGAAGGCTGCGGGTTGGCGAATGGAGCCCCCGGTATCGGAGCCCAGGCTCACGGTGAGCATTCCGGAGGCAACCGCCGCGGCGCTGCCGCCACTTGAGCCGCCGGGAACCCGTTCCAGATCCCAGGGGTTGCGCGTCTTCTTAAACGCCGAAGTCTCGGTGGAGGATCCAAAGGCAAATTCATCCATATTAAGCTTGCCCAGGGGAAGCACGCCGGCAGCCTGTGCTTTGAGAACACAGGTTGCAGAATAGGTGCTCTCATAGTTTTCCAGCATGCGGCTTCCGCAGGTGGTGCGGCTACCGAGCAGATTCATGTTGTCCTTGAACCCCAGGGGGACACCAGCCAAACGTCCGATGTCTGCTGCCTTTTTGCCTGCGGAAAGCTCGGCATCGACGTGCTTTGCAGCTGCCAGGGCCAACTCGGGCGTACAGGAAATAAAGGCATCCACCTTTCCTGCGTCCAGTGCCTCAACGGCAGAGAGGGCTGCTTCGGCAAGCTCATGCGCACTGAAGTTCCTCTCAGTAAGGCCCGCCTGTATGTCTGCGATAGAAAGTTTGGTGTACTCGGCAAAGGAAAGTGTCATCTATCTCCCCCTCCGCCGCCAAGAATGGTTGCAATCTTAAACTGACCATCCTCTGTCTCCGGGGCATTCGACAACGCTTCCTCCTGAGTAAAGCCCGGCTCCGCAACGTCTTCGCGCATGACATTGGCAAGTCCGGCTATGGGGTGAAAGGTTGGCTCCACGCCCTCCAGATTGTACTGTGTAATGGGTTCGAGGCTCTTAATGATACTGTTGAGATTGCGCGTCATCTCCCCAATCTCATCTTCGGGCAGTCCAATACGAACATAGGTGGCAATGCCACGCACATCTTCTTCGGTAAGATACATGTAAGGTCTCCAAATCAGTCGCACAATATAATAGCGGAAGGACTGGACGTGTGTACGGTTGAAATAGTGGAAAAAAGGATTCTCGCTTCTGTGCAAATGGTAAAAATGCTACTGCGAGGCTCAACAGGAGCCGCGGCAATCCAGTTTTACAAGTCTGCTTCTGAATCGCCCCATCATTTTGCGACTCGCGATGACGTGCGGAGCAGTTGCTATACGAGAATGACGCACAACGTATTGCACTAAGGAATATGTCGAGAGGTGTATTATGCCGAAGGACGACGAACGGCTGAGACTGCCAGGCAGAATCTGTCGGCAAAGCGGCTAAGGGTTTCTGCGTCGTTGTTGGCTAAATGCACCTGAATGGCACGTCTTCCGCGAGAGGCTATGGCGGCAAAATCGCCCTGAGCCTGGATGCTTGCCAACTCACCGAGAGTAAACTCCTCGCCCGGAATGAGTATGTCGCTTTCCTCATTAGCGGAAAGAAAGCAGAATACCCCTGTGTTGGGGCCGCCCTTTTGGAGCTGCCCGGTGGAGTGCAGGTACCGGGGTCCTATCTCGAGACACGCTGCAGCGCCCAAACGACTGGCAACGCGATTGCGTATTCGCTCCAGAGCCTCACGGCGGCCATAGTCTCTAAAGGGCATAAAGGCATTTATTGAGAAGTAGTCGCCCAGACGTATCGCACCTAAAAGCGATCTGAGCACGAGGTCAACGGTAAGGTTTTCCGCTTTAAGTTTCTCTGCCTCAATCAGCGCCCGAGAAACTCGGATACAGCGAATGTAATCCAACTCAGAGAAGAGGATCTCAACATGGTCGGGATACTCATTGGTGCAGGGATCAAAGGTATCCGCATTTTCACTTACGAGGGCCAAAAGTTCTCGCACACGCTTTTTGGTGTCTTCCACATCAGGCTGATCAAAGGGATTCACCTTCATGAGCAGCCCCAGCATAGCTACGGCATATTCCCAGGTCACAAAGCGCCCAAAAAGCTCGCCCACAGAATCCAGGCTGTAGTGCCTGGCCGGTATGGAGGGATCAAAATGCTGCAGTGACTCGGTAAAGCCCTCGGGGCGTCCCACCACATAGGTGATAACCAGCCGGTCATCATGGGGAACATGCAGTATGGATGCATCCACCTCAACATTAGGCAGAATACCCTTACCCTGCTTACCCAGACTCTCCGCAATAAGTTGTTCCAGCCAAAGGCCAAATACCTGCCCGGAGGGCGGCATGACCAGAGATATCTTGTCGCGACCCTTCAGATAGTTTTCATAGATAAAGCAGGCCAGAGCCAGAGCCGGATTATCTTCGGAGTCTTCTGCGCAACGTTGCTCAATGCGGGCTGCGCTGTCCACCGCCTGCTCAATGTCAATACCGATGCACGCTGCCGGAAACAGTGCAAACACGCTGAGGGCAGAAAACCTGCCTCCCACGTCTTTAGGTGAGGAGAAGACAAATCGGTAGTCCTTAACCAGCGCCAGCTGTTCGAGTCTGCTGCCGGGATCGGTGATGGCAACGAATCGTTTGGCGGCTCCCTTACTACCCAGGTGGCCGGTAACATACTGCCAGGCAACACGCTCCAGCATCAGAGGCTCAATGGTCGATCCGGATTTACTGGAAACAATATACAGCGTGCGCGCCGGATCGGACGACTGAAGGATGTGATTGACAAAAACCGGTGAGAGGGAGTCCATCGTACGAAAAGCAACGTCGGCACCTCTGCGCACCTCATACAGTTTAGTGATGGTCATTGAGGCCTGGGAAGACCCTCCTTGACCAATAAGCACTACGGCATCGAGACCTTCCATGCGAATGCCAGCGGCAATAGCCGCAATTTCTGCGAGGTCGGTTGGGGGGTTGGAGGCAAGATCGGTCCAGCCGAGGCATTTTTCTATCTGCGCCTCGTCTGCTACGCCCGCAAAAAGACTGCCGTCCTTGTTGTGCAATCTGGAAGGAGCCTGCTCAATGAGCAGGCTCTCCATACACTCACAGTACTCTGAGCTATTTTTGAGGCTCATCTTCTGCCGGAACTTCCTCAGCGGTTGCAGCCTCTTCCGCGTCCTCGGCGGGAGCTGCTTCTTCTACAGCTTCGCTTGCAGTAACCTCTTCGGCTGCTGCTTCTGCTGCAGGTTCTTCGGCAGGAGTTTCCTCGGCAGACTCTTCAGCGGGAGCTTCCTCTGCGGGAGCTTCCTCAACAGTTTCTTCAACAGAAGCCTCGACTGCATCAGCGCTTTCTACTGCAGCAGCCTCTTCGGCCTCTACAACGTCTTCTGCGGCTTCATCGGCAGCGGCAACAGCGACGGCATCTGCTGCCTTCTCGCTCTTCTTGCCTGCCTTCTTCTCAATCTTCATGCCGCTCTTCTTGTCCTTTTCCTCAGACGCTGCGGCCTTTTTCTTAAACTGAACCGGTTCCTGTACGAGCTCCATCAAAACGATGGTCGCATCGTCGCCACGACGCTTTCCTACCTTGTAGATACGACTGTACCCACCGGGGCGATCCTTAAACAGACCTTGCTCAACCTTTGCAAAAATCTCAGCTACAAGCTGCTTATCGCCAAGTTTGGCAATGGCCAAACGACGGGAGTGTACATCGCCGCGCTTTGCCCAGGTAATAACCTTGTCCACGTCACCGCGAATCTCCTTGGCACGCTCGAGCGTGGTTTTGATGCGGTCATTTAAAAAGAGATTAACCACCAGATTCTTTTTTATGGCCTCTGTATGGCTGGCATCGGTGCCCAGCTTGCGGCCCTTCTTGTAATGTCTCATATCGTATCTCCCGGTTTATGGTTTGAGGCCGAGACCCATGGCCTGCAGCTTATCCTTGACTTCTTCAATGGACTTGGCACCAAAGTTGCGAATATTGAGCAGGTCGTTCTCGGAGAAGTCAACCAGCTGACGCACACTGTGGATGCCCGCACGCTTCAAGCAGTTATAGGAGCGCACAGAAAGGTCAAGATCCTCAACCTGCTTTTCCAATTCGGTATTGGAGGTGGTGTCCTCGTGAGCAAAGATGGACTGTGCCTCTGCCGCCACTTCTTCGTCGTCGCTGAGCACCATGAAGGCATCCATGTGCTGCTTGACGATGTTGGCAGCATGCACGACCGCTTCAGCGGGAGAGGTAGCGCCGTTGGTTTCAACCTCCAGCACCAGCTTGTCGTAGTCGGTACGCTGGCCCACACGAGTATCGGTAACACTCATCGTGCACCTGCGAACCGGACTGAACAGCGAATCCACGTGGATGTAACCAATGGGATCGGAAGGCTGCTTGTTGCGTTCTGCAGAAATGTAACCACGGCCAACGCCCAAACGCAGCGTCATCTCCAGCTTGCCTCCTTCGGCAAGTGTTGCTATGACATGGTCGGGGTTGATAAGAGTAAAGTCCGAGGGAACCTGCAAGTCGCCGCCGGTAACAACCGTCTCCTTCTTCGTGCCCTCCACCATGATGGTGGCAGTGCCCTCAGAGGCGGTACCAAGCGCCTTGAAAACCAAACCCTTAACATTGAGCACGATGTCAGTGACGTCTTCAATGACGCCCTCAGCCACCGAAAACTCATGCTGCACACCCTCAATCTTGAGCGCGGTAACCGCTGCTCCATCCAGAGAGGAGAGCAGCACACGGCGCATGCTGTTTCCCAACGTTTGGCCAAAGCCACGCTCAAGCGGCTCGGCAATGAAACGGGTGAGTGTGTCGCTGACGTTCTCTGCTTTGACCTGTGGTCTCATGAACTCTGTCATCGAAATATCTCCTTAATCTCCGTAAATCTACTTGGAGTACAACTCGACGATGAGCTGTTCGTGAATATCCAGATCGATCTGGTCTCGCGAAGGCAGAGAGAGTACCGAACCCTGGAGCTTCTCGATATCAACCTCTAGCCATTGCGGTACTTCGGTGCGCTGTGCAGAAATCAGAGCGCTTTTGATAACCAGCAGCTCGCGAGCCTTGGGCAGCACCGCCACCAAATCGCCCTCTTTAACGCGAAATGAGGGAATGTCTACCCTGCGGCCGTTTACAGAAATGTGTCCGTGGCGCACCTGTTGACGAGCCTCATCACGGCTCTTGGCAAAGCCGAGACGATACACTACGTTATCCAGACGGCTCTCCAGAATACGCAGCAGGTTCTCGCCGGTAACACCAGCCTGGCGGTTTGCCAGCTCGTAGTACCCACGGAACTGCTTCTCGAGCAAGCCGTAGATACGCTTGGTCTTCTGCTTCTCACGCAGCTGATTACGGTATTCAGATTCTTTCGGGCGCTTCTTGCCGGCGTCTCCGGGAGGATAATCCCTGCGCTCCTGAGCGCACTTATCCGAGTAGCAACGATCTCCCTTTAAGAAGAGCTTTGCTCCCTCCCTGCGACAGAGTCTGCAATCCGCCCCAGTATATCTAGCCATTATGCTTTCCTTTCATAGTGCAGAAGGACACCATGGAAAACCACGGTGCTCTTGTGCGTATGCTAACTGTCGGAGCTAAACGCGACGGCGCTTGCGCTGGCGTACACCGTTGTGCGGTATGGGCGTGCAGTCCTGAATGCTGGCAATCTCGAGGCCATTGGCCTGGAGCGTACGTATTGCCGTCTCCCGTCCCGAACCGGGGCCCTTTACAAAGACGCTCACCTTGCGCACACCATGCTCGCTGGCTATCTTGGCACACTGCTCTGCAGCCAACTGGGCGGCAAAGGGGGTGGATTTACGTGAGCCTTTGAACCCAACCGTACCCGCGCTCTGCCAGGCAATCGTATTGCCCTGCGGATCGGTGATGGTGATAATGGTGTTATTGAAGGTGGATTTGATATGCGCCTGTCCAACAGCGATGTTTTTGCGCTCCGAGCGCTTGATACGAGTACGAACAACCTTTTTTGCTGCCATTACTTCTTCTTGCCTCCAATCTGCTTCCTCGGGCCTTTACGCGTACGGGCATTCGTATGAGTACGTTGTCCGCGCACGGGCAAGCCGCGACGATGCCGGAGGCCGCGATAGCAACCAATCTCCATCAAACGCTTGATGTTCATGGAGGTTTCACGGCGCAAATCGCCTTCGATCATGAGGTTTTTATCAATGTATTCGCGGAGTTTTACGGTTTCCTCTTCGGAGAGGTCCTTAACGCGAGTATCTGGGTCTACACCAGTGGCCGATAGAATTTCCTTGGCGGTGGTGAGCCCAATGCCGTAGATATAGGTCAACCCAATTTCCACGCGCTTCTCGCGCGGCAGGTCGACGCCGGCAATACGGGCCATAGAGTTGCTCCCTTCCTAGCCCTGGCGCTGCTTATGGCGGGGATTCTCGCAGATGACAAGAACCCGGCCATGGCGCCGGATGATTTTACATTTATCGCACATTTTCTTTACAGAGGGACGCACTTTCATTCGTCTCGTGTGTATTCTATATCCACGCCGCAGCCGCAGGCGTTGTTTTTGTGGTGCAGTGTTTGCTGCTATTTGTAGCGATACGTGATTCTGCCGCGTGTCAGGTCATAAGGTGAAAGCTCCACCGTGACCTTATCGCCGGGCAAAATACGGATGTAGTGCATGCGCATCTTTCCAGAGACATGCGCCAGCACGACATGACCGTTTTCCAGTTCAACTCTGAACATGGCGTTGGGGAGCGGTTCTACAACCGTTCCCTCAAGTTCTATTGCATCTTCTTTTGCCAAAGTATCCGGTCTCTCACGTTTGGTTACAAAAATCCGCAGCCGCTAATGATACCGCAACTCCTGTCCAGAGAACAAGGGTGAAGCACCAGAAGTCTGGGTGATGGTTACTATTACTCGTCTTCGCCTGTTTCGGCTAAGTAGTTGCGCACAATGGTCGTATCAACCGAAACGCCCGGGCCCATGGAGGATGCCAGGGTTACGGACTTGACGTAACGTCCTTTTGCAGCAGCCGGCTTGGCACGCAGTATCTCATCAAGCAGCGCACCATAGTTATCTACCAGCTTTTCGGACTCAAATGAAACCTTACCAATGGGTACGTGGCAGATACCGTAACGGTCGGCGCGATATTCCACACGACCGGCCTTGAGCTCTCCAACGATTTTGGCTATGTCATTGGTAACGGTGCCGAGTTTGGGATTAGGCATGAGGGCACGGGGGCCGAGGATTTTGCCGAGCTTACCTACCTTGCTCATCTGGTCGGGTGTTGCCACGGCGGCATCAAAGTCGAGCATGCCACCCTGAATAAGGGTAACCAGGTCGTCTGAGCCAACGACTTCTGCTCCGGCCTCTTCTGCCTCACGGGCTTTTTCGCCCTCTGCAAATACTGCTACGCGCACCTCTTTTCCGATGCCGTGGGGCAGGGAGATAGATCCGCGCACCTGTTGGTCGGCTTGGCGGGTGTCAATGCCCAGACGAACATGCACCTCAACCGTCTCGTCAAATTTGGCGCTTGCGACATCCTGCACCAGGCGAACAGCCGGAAGCGGCGCATACAGCTTTGTCTTATCGACCTTTTTAAGCTGTTCCTTACGGTTCTTGCTAATCTTTGGCATGATACATTCCTTTCGTCAGAGGGATTGTGGTTAGCGAGTCATGCCGACTCTCCCACGCATTACCACTGTTTTATGCTTCGGCAGATTCCTCTGCTGTTGCTTCGGCCACTTCCTCAACCTGCTGTTGTGGAGTGATTACCTGAACAGGTCCCTTGCCGCGTTTCTTGCCTTTACCGTAGACACCGGTGTCGGCAACGCCTTCGACGCGTACGCCCATGGAGCGGGCAGTGCCCTGTACCACTTTCATGGCAGCTTCAATATCGTTTGCGTTGAGATCGGGCAGCTTGGTCTCTGCGATGGCTCGCAGCTGATCCTTCGTGAGCTGACCCACCTTGTTGGTGTGAGGTTCGCCAGAACCGCTGGCAAGCCCAAGAGCCTCCTTGATGAGCACAGCTGCCGGAGGTGTCTTGGTTACAAAGTCAAAGGACTTGTCTTCGTATACCGTAATGACAACCGGAACGACCGTCTTGCCCATATCTGCCGTAGCAGCATTAAAGGCCTGACAGAACTGCATGATGTTAACGCTCTTGGCACCAAGTGCCGGACCAACCGGAGGAGCCGGTGTGGCAGCGCCTGCCGGAATCTGTAATTTAATGTAACCCGCAATGGGTTTCGTGCTGGGAGCCATGTGTTTCTCCTTGATTAGATTCTTCTATTTCTATCTCAACCGATGAGAAGCTCCCATGCGTTTAGCAGACGCGGGCATCGGCTAATTCACAACTTAAATCCTGGTAACCTGGTCGTAGCTCAGCTCTACCGGTGTCTCGCGTCCAAAGATGGACACCAGCACCTTGATCTTGCCTGCTTCCGGGTTAACCTCGGAGATGGTGCCGTCAAACTCTGCTAGCGCTCCTGAGATAACTTTAACGCTCATGCCAACGCTGAGGTTGGATGAAGTCTTCTTGGGAGCTGCGGGGTCAACGTGTTTCATAATCTTGTTATATTCCTCGCGCGAAAGCGGCGAAGGCTTGCCTTGAGCACCAACAAACCCGGTGACTCCGGGCGTGTTGCGCACGACATTCCAGGAAGCATCGTCCAGTTCCATGCGAACCAGAACGTATCCGGGGAATATCTTCTTTTCGGAGGTGACCCTGCGGCCTCCATCCTTGATTTCCACAATTTCCTCAGAGGGAATCTGGATATCGAATATCTTGCCCTCAACACCCAGAGTCTCAACGCGGTGCTCAATATTTCGTTTTACCTTGTTCTCATAGCCGCTGTAGGTATGGAGAACGTACCACTTCTTAGACATTATCCTACTCCCCGCCACTTCCGGAGGCAGCTTCGTTGGGATCCGTTCCGCTGTCTGCAACTGCTGATGCGTCGGTTCCTGAGGTCAGGTCCGCGGAGCCGGAATCCAGGCCGGTAAGTGCCGACGGATCCAACGCAGCACTAGCTGCCGCATCGGGAGCAAGCGTTCCATATAACTCAAGAAGAGTAACCATAATGAAGTTGATGACGAAGATGAAGATGCCAAAGAACAGTAGCGCCACGATGACGATAATCGTCATGTTGAGTACTTCGTTTTTGGTTGGCCACGTCGTTCGCTTTATCTCGAGGCGCACCTGCTTGATGTACTCGATAAAGCGTCGAAAGATGTTGGGCTTTTTGTTAGCCTTCTTCGGATCCTTGGCTCGTGCCTTGGACTTGACAACCGCCTCTTTCTTGCCCTTGTCGCCGCTCCCCTTGCCCGCAGTCTTTGCCTTTGACTCTGAGGCTGCGCTTTTTACTGGCGCAACTTCCTCGTCCTGACTGCGCACGTCGGAAGCAGCAGGAGCAGTGGCCGGCTGCCTGGAGGCTTTTCTTTTTTTACTGTTCGCCATCATCTTCCCGTCGATAGTAGGTGTTTGTCTGGCAGGCCAGGAGGGACTCGAACCCCCAACAAACGGTTTTGGAGACCGCCGCTCTACCATTGGAGCTACTGGCCTGTCTTACTCACCTGCTCAGATACCAGGTCTACCTGGTTTCCTTGTGCATAGTATGGGTCTGGCACCACTTGCAGTACTTCTTGTACTCGATGCGCTCAGGGTTACTTTGCTTATTTTTCTTTGTCGTATAATTACGGCGCTTGCATTGTTCGCAAGCAAGCGTTACCAGCGTACGCATAAAACCTCCTGTGCCATGTTCACTCACTGCCGCGCCTTTGCCCGGAGACAAAACTGCGGATGCGCACATGGCTGACTTACAAAACCGGAAACTGGCAATCAGTCCTAGAGCGCATTCAGCCGGGCGACCAACCTGTGGCCGCCCGGCAGACAGATACAAAACCTACTTAAGAATCTTTGTTACACGTCCGGAACCAACGGTGCGGCCACCCTCACGGATAGCAAAGCGCAGGCCCTCTTCCATAGCGATGGGGGCGATGAGCTGGCCGGTGATAAGGACGTTGTCGCCAGGCATGACCATCTCGGTGCCGGAAGGCAGGTGGGCGATACCGGTAACGTCGGTGGTGCGGAAGTAGAACTGAGGACGATAGCCATCGAAGAACGGGGTGTGACGTCCGCCCTCTTCCTTTGTGAGAACGTAGACCTGGCCCTCAAACTCGGTGTGCGGGGTAACGCTACCGGGCTTGCAGAGAACCTGACCGCGGATGATCTCTTCGCGCTTGATACCACGGAGGAGGATACCGACGTTGTCGCCAGCCTCACCCTGATCAAGAATCTTACGGAACATTTCAACACCGGTGCAGACCGTCTTCTGGGTCTCCTTGATACCGATGATCTCGACGTTGTCGTTGACGTGAATAACGCCACGCTCGATACGGCCGGTGGCTACGGTGCCACGACCGGTGATGGTGAAGACGTCCTCAACAGCCATGAGGAAGGGCTTCTCGGTGTCACGGGCGGGGGTGGGGATAAAGGTATCCACGGCATCGATGAGCTCCCAGATGGCCTTCTGAGCCTCTTCGTCGCCCTCGAGGGCGTTGAGTGCAGAGCCACGGATGATGGGGGTGTCGTCGCCGGGGAACTCGTACGTGTCGAGCAGCTCGCGAACTTCCATCTCTACGAGCTCCAGGAGCTCCTCGTCGTCAACCATGTCGCACTTGTTGAGGAATACGACGATGTAGGGTACGCCCACCTGACGGGCGAGCAGGATGTGCTCACGGGTCTGAGCCATGGGGCCGTCGGTGGCGGCGATAACCAGGATGGCACCGTCCATCTGGGCAGCACCGGTAATCATGTTCTTGACGTAGTCGGCGTGGCCGGGGCAGTCAACGTGTGCATAGTGACGGGTCTCGGACTGGTACTCGATGTGAGCGATGGAGATGGTAATACCACGCTCTCTCTCTTCCGGAGCCTTGTCGATTTGGTCAAATGCGGTAAAGTCCGCAAGACCCTTGGCCGACAGAGTCTTTGAGATTGCTGCCGTGAGAGTGGTTTTGCCGTGGTCAACGTGGCCAATGGTGCCAATATTGACATGCGGCTTGGTGCGCTCAAACTTTGATTTTGCCATTACAATTCCTCCTTAATCAGGCGCATAAACGCGCGTATGTTGATGCCTCTGCATCAATCGGGCGCGCCTGCGCGCGCAAGTGTCTGTGGTAGCGGTGACTGGATTTGAACCAGTGACGCCACGGGTATGAACCGTGTGCTCTGACCAACTGAGCTACACCGCCCTGGAGCCCACAACCGGACTTGAACCGGTGACCTCTTCCTTACCAAGGAAGTGCTCTACCGTCTGAGCTATGTGGGCGCGTCGCAAAAAACTTCGCTTAGCTCCGCTTCAGCCAAAGGCGCTGAAGCTGCGCGCGCTCCGTCATTGCTCCTTTCCCCAAAAATCATCGGCTTTGCCGATGGGCAATTTCTGGGGGCTCCAGGAAAATGACCTGGAACTATAATCCTACGCATCGAGCATGCGTTGAATCTGTACGTGGTGGGGGCGCGTGGATTCGAACCACGGTAGGCATAGCCAATGGGTTTACAGCCCATCCCCTTTAGCCACTCGGGCACACCCCCACGTATTGGGATAGTGCTTGAATAGTGCTTGGTAACTCTGTGCGCTTGTCAAGTTGCGTGCTTGCGCACGCAGACCCTCCGCGTGCAGCTTATGAATAGTACTTGAAAACATCCCTGTGGTCAACGAAAATCTTGGTGTACACGCCCCCGCGCGTATCTATAGTTACCATCCGGACCTCCTTTGTCATTCTGAGACGTAAGCAAAGAGTCCTGTTCCTTGCATGGTAAAAGAGACTTTGCGGAGTTTATCC
>QMCE01001346.1_pt1 | contig 13438 bp, 12 predicted proteins | sample 1821851 | NCBI WGS metagenome assembly QMCE01 (sample SAMN09453174, study PRJNA476694) | Termite gut metagenome, whole genome shotgun sequencing project. | isolation source: worker | host: Odontotermes sp. | place: South Africa:Pretoria | collected 2016-01-28 | reverse complement strand
CCCCCGCCCCGGCAAAGCCCAAAGCAAAATAGCAAAGCATGCTCCCCAGCACCCCGGACAGGGAAATCAAAACCTGCCTCATCAGACAATGTAGCCAACTCTTTCATACGCTGATCTCCCATTATCATCCTATTTATAAGTTGGTTGTCATTAATATTTATTCCTTCTTGATTAATAACTTTATCAATAGAATTTATATAAGACTTAGCTAAGTTATAAACTGCTGAGTTCTGTGAGTCTGAATAATCAGTAGCTGTTTCCCAATTAATGGTTCCATCTTCATTAGTAGTGAATTTAGTTGCAGAGAGATTCTTGTTACCAAGTTCCCCTCTCTTCAACATTACATCCAACTGCTCAATAATATCTTGTTTCCTTCCATTTCTTAAAAGATATAGTAACTCTTGTTTATTAGCTTGTGGAACTTTCCTATTATTGACAGCATCAACACCAGCAAATATACCTCCACCAAGCATACCACCAAAGAAAGACATACCATATCTTGCTCCAGCATCTTCCCAAGCATCAAGTTTAACAGCTCTATTATCTGTCCAACCCATCTCGGATGCCCAGTTAAAAGTAGATTTAGACAAATCGACCATCGCCTCTTCAAGAACTTCTTCAATACCCTCAGCAACCATCTTTTGCCCAACAGAGAGAGAGTGGTTTTGTATACCTTTCCAGAACTTTATAGATTCATTCTTAGAAGCATCATATAACTTACCTAACCATTTCTTCTTATCAGTCTTATCAATAACCTCATTCTTAGCTGTTTTGAAAGCCTTAGAGAGTTCCTCTCCTAATTTAACAGTAGTCTTAGTAATCTCTGGAGATTTACTTAGCTCTGGAAAGAACACCTCGCCAAAACCCACTCTATCAACTCCAAACATACCTGCCATAGCTCCCCATGTAACGGCAGCAGCTTCAGCTCTTGTAGCTCCTTGTTCTAATGAAGATTCATAAGTATCAGCACTTGAAACCAAAGCCATATAACCTAATGCTATATCAGCTGCTTTTCTGTTATTACTCTCTAACAAAGGACGAAGTTTATTCATCGCTTGTATCTGAGACATCTCAACCGCAGAAGAAACATTTTGTGGTGTTATATTTTGTTTGCTCAGAATATCCTCAGCTGTCTTTTGGAATTTTCTATCAAATCGTTTAGTTCCCTGAGAACCTACAATTTTATTAAATCCTTTAAAGATAGCTCTTTGTTGTGCCCATTGAAGAGAGACATCAGTAACCAAATTAAAGAAGTTCTCAGCACTAACCATATTTTCTTTTGAATATTCTGTTGTACTTTTTTCAAAAGATCGTCCTATTCCCTCTATATAATTTAATGTTGGAGTTTCCTTATCAATAAAACCAAAAGTAGTCTTATATAACACAGGTAACACAGATGCAAGTTCAGACATCACCATCCCACCAGCATAAGCAACGTTAACATAAGGTATAAACAAAGGTACAATAGACGCTACTGTTCTTGCTACACTACCAACTACAGATTTATCAATACCATCAGAATCAAAGAAATCGTATTTATTTAATTTGCTTCCATCTATTGTAATAGAGTCAGATATAGATTTTACTTGTTTTCCATATACATCTCTGTCACCAAGTGTTTCATAGTATGGTCTACCATTATGATTTATTTTCTACTCTCCTTTCTTATGACTAACAACTTTACCTGTAACAGGATCAGTATGTTCACCATCACTATCCCATGTAGCTAAAACCAAAGGTTCTGTCATTGATTCAAACCACCCACCAATATTATTAGTAAGAGTTCGATCATTAGGAGAGTAATCCTTAAAAGATCCTGTTTCCCAATCAAATACATTCTCTCTTTGAGCTATTTCAGATACAGACATCTTACTCTCTGTAATACTATTCATACCAGAAGCTCCTATAGAAATTTCTTGTGGATTAGGATTATATAGTATTTGAGTATTTGATTTTTTTACATTATCTCCAGCAGGTCTATATATGTCATAAGGATCATATTTCATGTTATAAAGCTCATCTTCATACTGGTCAGAAGTAAAGGCTTGATATGAGTCTGCTGCATTTTGATAAAAACTATCAAAACGTACCTGATCAAATTTACCCTCATCGTTGGTGAAAATATTCTGTATAACAGGACTTTTCTTATATTCATCTTTGCTTAACAGTTGTGTATTTTCCTGAGTTAGACCAACATTTTTGAAATTATTAAAATCAAATTCGGGATTTTGTGCAACTGCTAATATCCAGTCGTTTTGCTTCAAATTTTTGCTCATTGCCATAAGTTTGCGGAATCTGGTTTTCTAAACTCAGCTTCCATCATTCTTCTTTGTTGTATATCTATATTATTTATTCCTGTTCCTGTTCTAATAGGATTTTGTCCAGAAACACTTTGTGCCATACCATTTGGAGACAAAGGAATGAAAATAGTTCCTTTATATATTCTATCTAAATCAGTAGCCATACCAAGAGTTTCCATTTGAGCTTTTACTGCATCAGCATCAATACGTCTATCATCATCAATATCAGTTATAAACCTATCAGTATCAGGAACATCTGAATTAACTACTCCTTTTGATGGTCCTAAACCAAACCAAGATGTATCCTCAGCAGCATAACCATCAACCATTAACATAGGAACAGTAGTGAAATTATTATATTGTATTTCTCCTTTCTCATTAACACCAAGAACATAATTCTGAAGATTGTTTTTATCTATGAGAGCTTGCATCTCAACAACAGGAACTTTACCATTATTTCTCTCAAGTTCTTTATATTCCCTATAAAATGTGTCCATTCTCATAAGCACACCCAAGTCAGGTTGTAATCCACCATACTCATCAGTAGTAACTGGAATATTTCCTCTTTTTAATTCTGTACTTGTTTGCATTACTTGATTATATTGAGAAGGATCTACTCTCTGATTACCAAAGTAAACTCCTTGAGAGATATCACTAATTGAACCAACTCCTTGATTGAAGAAAGTTTCTAAAGATCCTTGAGGAATAGGTTTTCTATCAGCACCAATAGGTTGACTAAAGGATTGTGCTGGAATAATCAATTGAAAATCTGTTCTTGGTGTTATATTGACAGTAGTATTCCTGCCACCTATACCACTTTGATATTGCATCATAGGAGTAACTTCCATCTTATTAGTAGATGAAGATCCTCCGTTTAAAGCTGTGGTAGCAGAACTATCAAAGTCTGGTGTAATAGATCTGCTTTCACCAGTACCAGAACGTATCATATTCGTCAATATTACAGCTTCTCCATTGTCACCTAATCCAGAATTAGCAGCATAATATCTTAACAGTGTCCTTTGATTTGCTGGTAAGGTAGACAGTATATAACTCATGGCATGATTAATCTGAGCATTTTGACTTTTACCTTCCTCTTTAACTTTATAAACACCATTTGGACCATCTCCAATAAGATCATTTATATTTGTCTTATAATTACCATCTACATCCTCAGCAGTCAACTGTCTAACACCTTTAGCAGCTTTCTCTTGAGCTTTTGTAAGATATTTAGTTCCACTATAAGAACTGCTTTCCAATTTCGTTATAATATCCCAAACATTCTTGTTTATTTCGTCCATACTGGTACTATTATTGATTATAGTAGCGACATTGGTATTAAACGCCATTGAGTCATTATAAGCTCTTGACTCCGCTACTTCTCCAACAGTAAGTATATGTTCATATTCTCTATCAACTTGATTCAGAAGTTTCTTTGACATCTTTCCTTCTGCATCAATAGTAATTACCCTACCATCTACATCAATAGCTATTTCACTAAGAGCATTTTTCTTCTTAGCGGTATCAATAGCATTATCATATTGTTGTTTGTTATTACGAATTGTATTCAAATAACGTATCAAGGTTCTATATTGATTTGCAGATGAACTTCCCATCAAGGAATTACCAGAGAAAAAAGTATCAATATTCTCTAAGAATTTATTTACATCACTTGGTAATCCATGTTCTGCCAGCATACCTATTACCTTATCATTTATAAGTCCTCCAGATTTTTCTTCTGTTCCCTGTGATTGTGCAGGAGAGCCAGACATTTCTTGATTTGGAGACATTACTGGTTGAGGTACATTAGTAAAACTGACAAAAGGGGGCATACCGCCCCCTTGTTGTAGTTTTGTTATTCTTTTCATATTACAATGACATTCCTTTTAATATAAGAGCTGCTGTCAATGGTGATAAACTTTTAATCAAATCAGCATGAATTTGTTTAGATCTCATCATATCTGTATGAAACTATTTAGCATCATCTCTCAATCTCTTATTGAAATCCTTAGCTTGCTCAATACCATGTATATCTTTAGCACTTAACTTACCACCTCTTTTTCTATATTGAGGAGTAACATTATAAAATGGTTGTATAGACTCATACAACCAACCATCTAAGTTATTTTGATTCTTAGAAGCAAATATCTCAGAAGACATATTATTGCGAATCTGATTTATTTGTGCTAAGATGTTCTTACCAACATCACTCTTTTGGAAATCTTGTTCAGTTAATCCAGGATTAGCTTTCGTGAATTGACTAAAAGCATTTTGATATTGACTCATAAGAGCCTGTTGTTGATCAGAATATTTAGCTTGTATAGCAGATTGATTCTGTAAGTTAGCATTATTTTGATCAATTGCTGTCTTTTGTCTATATCTATTTTCAACACCAGCAACATAAGGAGCTATTACCTGTTGATAATCAGCAGTAAGTTTAGCAGCATCAATTTGTTTCTTAGCAGCTTCCACTTGATTAATTCTTGCTCTATTCTCATTATCAACTTGAACTCTTCTTGCTTTAGTGGCATCAGATTCCTGTTGAGCCAAAGCTCTTGTTTTATAGAATTGATCAGCATCAGCTAAGTCTCCTTGTAATTGCAATTGCCTTCCCTTGTTATTAGCTTCCAACTCCATAGCCAACTGAAGACTTGCATCTGATGTTCTTGGTCTACTTGCTTGAGTATTCAACATAGCAGACTGTAATTGAGCTGATAACTTAGCGAATTGATTACCTTGTATAGGAACTATATTCTCATAAGTATTCGCTATAACAGGTTTCAACGCTTCTTTATAAGTCTTAGCCGCTTGTGCGTTTGTAACTAATCCACCAACCATTCTTCCCATTTCTAAGAAGTTCTCTGGTCTGAAAGTGTTGTTTCCATTCTGTGTTCCAGCAACAAAAGTACTACTGTTCTTACCAGAATTGGAAGGACTAACACTCTTAGTTTTTATAGCATTAACATCAGGAGTTATAGCTGACAAATCTAATGCTTTATTATTCCCTTTTATTGATGGTGGTATATTTGAAATAACAGGTTTACCATTATTAAAATAAACTCCATTTATAGCTGTTTCTGGAGTAGTAGCGTTCTTTTGTATATAATTCAACCATTCTCTCCTACTATTTGTTGAAAGACCACCTAAATCATATTTATCAGCATTATTACCAAAATATGTATTGTTGAGATATTGATTCTTATTAAACCAATTATTGAAATTGCTCCAGCCTGTTTGATTATAACCAACAGTCTTTGGTGAATTAGCTATTATATTTTCTCCTTCTATCAACCAATCAAGAAAAGATTGTCCTTGTAAACCTCCATTTACACCAGAGTAATCAACATTATTCCATGTACTCGGGTTTTTAGCATCAATATCAGAACCATAGAAAGACCCTTGTTTACGATTTATATTACCAAGAGACCCTATAGTGCTTCCAAGTTGATGTTTAGGAATTAACTTACCGCCCTCTTTTTCATAAGTAATATCTGATGAAAACCCACCAGGTCGAATGTTTCCAATAAGAGAAGTGTTATTTTTAATGGTTTTCTTTTTAGGTTGTGATTTTGTAGTGATTTTTGGATAATTGTTTTTCACTTGGTTTCTTATTTTTTTGAAATTCTTTAAGATTTCCAAATCACTTTTTCCTTCAGTTAATGTTGGACTTAACCTTCTTGCATTATTAACAAGCGCTTTATCAATGTCTGATTGACTAACACCTTTTAAATCCATTTTTTGAAATCTGGCTTCAATAGCATTATATAAATTAACTTCTTTTGGATCTAATTTAGGATTAGCTTTTAATATCTCTATATCCTCTTTAACAGGAGATTTAGTTGGTTTTTGTTTTGGTGCTATATCTGCACCATAAGCTCTTTGAAAATTTGGTTTATTATCACTACCAACAATAAAATCTCCTTTCATTTTTGGCCCAGTATTCAATTGGTATTCGTAATGTTGACTTGTACCAATTTTCTTGAATGGATACATATCGAAATCTTTTAGAAATCGAGTACCATATTCAAAATTAGGGTCATTGGTAATTTCTTTTGCAAGTTTCCTCTTATTTTTAAAACCTTTTGTGTTTGATAAAGCTTCTGCTTGTTCAGTTGATACACTATGTGTTGTTTTGTTTTTACCCTATAATATAACATTTCCTGTCTTTTTCAAGTCTTTATTTGATTTAACACCACGTCTTCCTGCACCAACCAAAGAAACTAAGACATTAGCTAATTCACCAAGATTATACAAGTCTTGTTTAGTCCAATCTTTTAAGTCTTTAGTAGCCATTGTTTCAATGGTTTTAGTAAGTTCTGGGGCGTTGTGGACAACTCCTAAAGCTGTAAGAGTAGGTATTGCAACCTTAACTGCTTTCATAATTCTACGAGCCTTAGAAAGATTACCTAAACCAGGAAGAATCTCAACAGCATTTAATCCCAAATTAGTAGCGAAATTACCCAAATCGCTCATCTGAAAACCATCCTCTGCTATATCAGCAGCAAAGTTAGCACCACTACCAACAACTCCTGTACCCAAGCTAATGGCTGTTCCTGCACCAGGAACAAAACCTGAAACTAACGAAATCAAATCAGTACCCAAAGCTCCAAAACGTAATATATCAGAAGCACTTAAACCAGAAGAAAGTTTCTCATTTCTTGGAGATTGTTTTTCTTGTAGTTGAGTTGTAGTAGTCTTAACTTGTTTTGATGTATCAGGTTTATTTGCAGTATCTTCTTGAAGACTCTTTCTAACTTCATCTTCAATAGTGAAATTTCTACCACCAAGTTGATATTTAACTACACCACCATCTTTCTTTTTGTATGTTGGTATAATCTTTTTAGTCTTATCCATGAAGTCTTGATATAAATCTTTAGTAAACATATTACTAACATTAATAGGAACTCTTTCAACTTTATTAGTTGTAGTATTCACACGATACACATAATAATCCTTATCATTTATCGTTTCAGGAATATATATATATTCATTACCAAAGTCATCTTTTTCTTTGTACTTATCCAAAGCATCATTACCAACAGTTTGATAAACACTAAACATCTTAGCGAATTCTTCTGGGTCAACCTTGTCTGTTCCTTCAAGAGACTTAAAATAACTAAAAGGATTTACATTTTCTAATAAAGCCTTTCTTCCTTCCGATGTGGAAAGTCTTTCATTAATTTCCTCTTGTGAGATTTCTCTAAGAGAGGCTTGCACCATAGGCGGTAATATAGCAGAACTAATAACCTCGGGATTATATAGCACACTGTTATCATGTAAATTCATTCCAAGATTCTTAGCATTTATCAAAGAAACATTAGGAGTAATCATGAAAGATGTACTATCTTTAGGTAATGTTTTCTCAGACCAGTCTGTAAACTCATCTTTAGTAGTAAGAGTTTTTTCAGGTTCTTCAATTTCTTCCTTTCCCTTTGTTTTTAAGAACCTATCCAGATTATTAATTCCGAGTTCATTAGCTAAGATTATATCATTTTTATCCAACTTGCCATCCCTTAGACTTTGAGTCAGTTTATTCTTAGCATCAACCAAAGATTGATAAGACTTGAAACTTGGACTAAGTTTATATTTAGTGTTAAAAGAGTTCTCATCCAAATCAGTAAAAGAAGAATCTAATATGTCAGCAATAAGATTACCTCTATTTGCTGTAGATCCATCTTCATCATGCATTGCCCATACACCAGAATTGAAGTTATTACCACCAAAATGTTTTGATTTGATGGAATCTTCCAAGTCAATACCAAAAGTTGGTAATTCTGTAGGCATATTTGTTTTAGGAGTCAATCCATTTAAGACATTATTGGCTAAGCTTGCTACTCTATTATATGTATTATTAGACTTGTCAAATAACTTAAATTTTCCAGTACTCTTAGCATTACCCTCTTTATCAATATATTGACCAGAGTTATTCCTAACAATAGTACCTTTATTTATTCCTTCTACAAAGTATTTAACACCCTCACGAAACTCATTTGACTGTTTTTCGTTAAGGTTGTTATCCCTTATAAAGTTATCGACATTTCTAACAATAGCAGATGTAAAGTCATTAGCGTTGAAATTACCAACATCTTCCCAAACAAACTCTCCTCCGTCTTGAAATTTTCTTATTACTTGTGACATAGTATAAAATTAAAAAGGGGAGCCATAAAACATAGCTCCCCAAGTTTTTATCGAATGCGTTGAAGTTTTCCTCCACGTTTCGCAAAAGTAGGTTCCTCTTGTGCAGGAGCTGCTTGTTGAGCCTGTCCTTGTGCGAGTTGTACCAAAGTTTGACAAACAGCCATCGCAGCTTCACAATTCTGTGTTTGTACAGCCTGAGCCGCTACAGAAAGAAGTTGTGCCATCGGATCTTGTTCGGCTGGTGCACCAGCAGGAGCACCACTATTATCGACAGCACCTCCTGCTTGAAAACGTTTTACTTTACTTTTAAATTCCATAATTAAAATTAAAATTTTGTTTAAACAAAGTTATATAACTAACAACAATATTACCACTTTTAATCAAAATAATGAAGTAAACAATTGAAAATTATTTACTAACATATTCTGGTTCTCTGGAATCTTGCTCAGCTATGTATTTGAATATCTTTCTACCTAACTTCCTATAATCACTATCTGATTCAGAAGCATCAGCTTTTTTAGCTAACTTGATGAGTGTCTTAGTATTTTTCCTTGAAAAAATCCTCTCACCTGATTTTATGACAGCTTGTGTCTTACCCTCAGAATCAAGAACAATCATATCAGTATTACTCTCTAATTCATCTTCATCAAAATCAACTTCATCACCCTCATTAACATCCTCATCAGCATTGATCTCTAAAACATATTTTACATTATCCTCTTCAGCAATTGTTTCATCATTAGGTAGTCCGTTATAAATAGAGATAACTTCCTAATCTTCATTAATAAAAATAATTGATAATGGTATCAATGTATCCTTCATCCACATAGATACTGTAGTAGGTTCTGGAAAAACAAATAACATACCCTCATTATCAGGTAGATTCTCTATTCCTTGTAGCCCTCTACTCTTCTCATCCTCTGTTTGAGCTACTCTTACAGAGTATTCTTTATCATTGAGTTCTAATTTCATACTTGTTCCATTAAACCAGATTTATCAATAGTATTTTCCATTATCTCTCGTGTAAGTAATTTACCAGCTTCTAACATCGCTTCCTCAGAACCATCTTTTGCTAACTCTTCTAATTTCTTAGTCAATTCCAGCCTCAAGATTATCTCAGAATGTTCAACTTCTGCATGTTGTATAATACCACCATCTTCTTTCTCAGAGATTACAGGAATACCTTTGTCAGTTAAAACTTCGTATTTCTCATCAATTTCACTAAGATTGTGTTTATGTGCATGTAACGCTCCTTCTGGAATTACATTAAATGCTCCCCCTTCTTGAAACTTTAGGGTTGAACCATTACTTTCAGCTTTTTGAGTTTTTCTCAATAAATCTAAAACCTTTTGAGTAAAATCAACATGTTTAATTTTAAATCCCTCTTTTCCTATTCTTAAAGGTTTTACTCCACCACTAAGTCGAGTTTGCACTCCTGTTGAAAATAAAGCATTATTTGCAGATGTAAAATCATCTGTAGCATTACCCATTATATCTTCGATATTTCTGTCTTTTAACTTTTGAGTTTTAATCATCTCATTAGCTTTTCTTCTACCAAATAATAATTTAGCGTTTGCATTTCCAGCAGCTGTGTTTGCGGAATCAATAACACCGTTGTAACCTGTTGTGTTTGATACAATCTAAGAACGATTATAATCATCTGTCTTTGGAGTAAAATATCCTGCACCAGGTAAAGCTAATGCCATTATAGAATTAGCGACATCAGCTCCTTTACCCAATCCCTGAGAAGAATCAGTGAATCCCCCAGTCTTGTCAAAAACTGATAATATTCCCGAGGCGAGAACACCCCATGGACCTGCCGCACCACTACCTAAAGTGTTGATTGCTTGGTCTCTAATTCCTTGTGTAAATTGATCATTTTCGTTAATGTTTTTATCTGCACTTGGAATAGCACTCATCAATGATCCTATACCACCACCAATCATTCCTGCAACATTACCAAAACTCTGTTTAGTATTTCCACCACCAACATTATTCTAAGCTTGTAATCTTGCTAACAAATCTTGATATGCTATAGTAGACTGTTGCTGACCAACATTAGATTGTATATTTGTTGTTCTTGGTATTAAATCAGGCATAACTTATATTATAAAAAGTTTTTATGGCATTTATTATAGCCAAATCTTCTCCAGTATATCTTATTCTTATCTTCATATATTTATCTCTTAAACGAGTTTCTTTACGTTTAGACCATTGACCAGTACCAAAGTTGTCACTTGACATTATATTATCTGGGCCAACATCATATCCTGCTTCTTTCAATGTGTCAGAACCAAGGATATTAGTAACAGGAACAGAACTATCTAAAGAAGGGTCATATAATAATTCAGGATATATCTTTGGAACTGTCAATGTTTGATCTCCTTCATTCTATTGCTGGAACACAATAGGATTTATAGTTACTTGCCAGATATCCTCTTGGTATTGAGCATTTCCTCTTATACGACCTACATTATTTATATCAGCTAACTTGGCATGTGTCCATATCTTAAACTCTTCAGTAGTATTATCATATACTATCTCAGTACCACTAAGATTAACATAATCCTTATTAGGAGAAGTCATTTGTCTATATTGGTCTTCTATCTCATTGATAGTATCAACTCTCTTATAATAAAGAGGAAAGATGGTAGAGACAAAATTCTTTTTATAGTCATCAGCTAACTAAACATAATCCCTATTAAAAGTTATATCAGAACCATTAGCTTGGAACAAATCCTTTGTGGCTTCTTGTCTTATAAAGATATTTCTCTTATCATTATGTGAGTAATCAGAATCATCAGCAGTATGATTAACAAAATCATAAACTTCTCCGACAACTTCATAATGTAAAGAATCAGGTTTAGCCTTATTGCTTATAATCTGTAAATTAGAGAATATTTTATGGAAAGCGGGCATATCATTAACAATAAACTCATACTCAAAAGGATGTTGTTTTCCATACCATTTAGTAGGTTTGATTTTATCCTTTATATCAATGATGCCACCTTGACCATGTTTCCAGAAATCTGTAGTTAAACCTTTCTTATAAAAATCATCAGTACAGATATAGAAAACATATTCAAAAGCACCAGCATTTTCTAAGAACCACTCATTAGATTTGTTATAACTCTCTTTTAATGAATTTGGAGCATTAGGACTTGGTGGAACGAATTGTAAAGTTCCTCTAACTTTTAAAGATAAAATGTTATTAGACAAAGGATTATCTTTCACAATTTGTGATAACCTATTATAATCATCAGTATAATTGTTTGTTATATAATATAACGTGTTATTTTCTATAACAAAATTCTTATAATCTAATCCTGAGATTATATCACATTCCAAATTAGCTATTGAAACATTTCCTAAGTATTCATTCGCTTTATCAGTCAGTATAAAATCACCAACCTTAACTTTACCATTAACAGGAACACTGTCTTTAGACAACAAAGATTCAGAAAGTTTAAAGTAATGATTACCAAACTGATTTATCTTAGCGATAAACTTAGATGTATTCCTATCAAAACTAAATGGTATATTATCAATATTCTCCATAAACGATGGAACCCAAGAGTAGAAGGTAGTCCATTTCTGAGTAATCTCAGAATAGCATATATTCCATACTTTCTCCTCAAAGCTATAGATGTTATCATAGAATGTAAACATTATATCACTCTTAAAAGCATTATATATCGTTTTAACATTCTTAACACCTACTATAGGAGTCAATTCCCTCTCAGATAATGAGATGTTATCATTTAAGAATTTCTGTATCCTAAAATCAGAGATAACCTCTAACTGTTCACCATTAGTTCTCCATATCTTCTTAGCCACAGTATCAACACCATATACATAATAAGGAGTAGCTATAATACTGTCTTTCCATTGAGAACCGAACATATCAGATAACATCCTCGGATTTTCTGGTAAGACATTAGATGTATTGATAAATACATTACCACCATCTCCTTCTCCAGCTACAGCCCTCTCATTAACAGGTATTAAAGCAACACCATGCTCAAAGACACAGATTATATTACCAAACCAGTCTATCAACTTAACAATAGACCCAAACATATTAGAGTAATCCCTATAATGTTGTGATCTGAATACTCTAAATCCATTAGCAAAAGCATTCTTTACATCTATATCAGAATACATGATTCTTGTATTATAGATATTTTTTATGTATGGTGAATCAGGAACAACATAATTCTCTCTCATTCCCAATGTATAACGATTACCGCCATTATAAGCGAATGATTCTGGAGTTTTATAAGCTCCCTCAGTAGCTATACCAGACTGTTGAAAGAATGTCCTCGGATGACCTGTTAAACCATACTCAGTAGGATAAGAATAATCCAATGACCTAAGATATAAGTTATATGATGATCGTACAGTAAACGTTATCCAATGACCTATCTTAACAGCATTAACATCACCTCTATTTATAAGTTGTAACTTCTCAAGATCGTTTTCCTCATAGTTATCTATCCATGTATTAGGATCAATTATCTCATCATTATTTGGAGCTTCAGGATCTTGAAAATTCCTTATCATTCTATGAGTGAATTGACATATATAACAGTCTCCTCTATAGAATGTATTATCTCCGTTTTGTAGATTACTTATCTCCAAACGATCAGAAATAGGATAATAAGGAGACGCATCTTCAGAACGAATCTTAAAATATTGTGGAAAATCTTCATTGTAACCAGAAACAAAGACATCAACTAACTTATTTTTAAAGAATCTACTTAGTCCTAAATAAGGTCCGAACGAGCCTCTTACAAATCTATCACCTATTTCTCTAACCTTATAAGCTTCTTCAGCTTCACCAGCTCTTGCCCTAAACTTAGTATTAGACAACTGTATTATAGGAACATTATCATTAACAGCTAAAATCTCAGAGGTATATATATTAGAATCTAATAAAATATCATCAGAATCTTCTATAATGAAGTTATTGCTTCCTTGTTCTTGTCTTAAAACATAATTAG
>QMCE01005254.1_pt1 | contig 13444 bp, 8 predicted proteins | sample 1821851 | NCBI WGS metagenome assembly QMCE01 (sample SAMN09453174, study PRJNA476694) | Termite gut metagenome, whole genome shotgun sequencing project. | isolation source: worker | host: Odontotermes sp. | place: South Africa:Pretoria | collected 2016-01-28 | reverse complement strand
CAACTTCGTAATTATATCGCTCAATACAAAATGTATCAAACCATTATGTAATATAATAACGCCTAAAAATCAGCCCTATTGGGCATCATTACCGTTTTTTAATTATTTGCAACCATTCGATCGATCGGGGACGGGAACTTCTACTCCTCTTTTTTCAATATTATTTTACGGGAGAATGCGGTGATCATGTCGCCGTAATATTTTTTGAGCAAATTGTAGTCGGGACCGGGATATACGGCATTCTTAAATGCAAATTGAGCAGTGCCGATTATGGTATCCCCATTCTGAACGGCCGAATAGACCATCGATATTTCGCGGTTGTCGATCCTTTGTGGTTCGGGCAGATATTCAACCGTATAACCTTCGGGTATGGAGATGGATACGATGTAGCTGTCCGATGATTTTGCCACCATGTCGATGGGGTATTGCCTTCGGGTCTCGGTGAAGATATTATCCTTAGGCGCCAGGTGCTCCAGAGGGTTTATGGATAGTTGGCCGTCCTGCGGATCCTCCGTATCCTCCTGTCTGGATTCGAAACTGTATTTTATCAGGAATGGCAGTTCGGTGTCGCCGAAGTTTTCCGTGGAGGCCTCCGCGAGGGTGAAATTACCTAAATCTTTAGAGATGATCGTTTCGAGATTCTCTTGATCGCCGCCATACAGTTGCCTGTATTTTACGGCGTCGAGGCCGGAGTACGATTCTACGACGTCGCCCGACACGATACCCGATTCAGGATTTATGGTCAGCGTCATTTCTGCGTTGCTTACCGAAGGATAGTGGTTGGTGATCATCGCCCACTCTTCAGCCTTGGGTTTCAACACCAGCCCCTCCGTGTCGATGCAATCCATAGACACCATATCGAAAGGAGCATAGGTGTTGGCGGCGTCCAGATAGTAGGTATTACCGCCGGCTACCGCCTGGATCACCACAAAGTCGAAAAGGGCTTCGAACGGATAGGCTTTGTTAATGATGCCGTTGGGCTTAGTGCTTACTACTACCGGGTAGGACTCTATGCCTGCCGCCTGAAGCATTCCGGCAAGAAAGAGATTCAGGTTGCCCGTATTGCCTCTCTTCTCCATAAGGAATGCGGAGAGTTTTTTTGACGCCGATATTCCGTAGTCGCCATCCCAGATGTAATTATTCTTGACATATTTTACGATAGCCTCTATCTTTCCCGCGTCGTCGTGATCCTGAAGGTCCAGGCCGGCGATTATCTTCTTTGCCTCTTTAGCCGATGATTTTACATACCGTCCGAAGCCGGCGTTACTCAGCAGTTCCTTTCTAAGGAGTGGCCAGGATACCAGATATTCTATTACGCTCCGGTTGCCGGAACCTGCGACCGCCGACAGCCGGGGATGTACCGCAATGCGGTAATCAACCGGATTGCGCAGAAAGTCCACTTCTTCGAAAGCTTCGAGATCCCTCATCCCGTAAGTGTAGCTGTGCAAGGTCTGCACGGAAGAATATGCGGCTCCGGAGGTGTTTATGGATTTTTCCTCTTCTTTGTAGACATCGAATTTTGGCGCTCCCTTCAAGATCATCGCATATCTGCGGAAGGCGCTTTCATCGTACTGTAGTTCGCTGTACACGACGGGGATCGTCTTCTGAAAATCCCATACCGGCATATCGTAGTAAATGGAACTCTGGCTGTAACGCAACTCTACTATGGAGCCCTCGCGTGCTTCGGGCATTGTTATTTTCTTCACATACAAATTGTTCGCTACTTTTTCGTCGATTATCGCGCTTATATCCAGAGGGGTTTGTATTATATTGTAGCTGTCGTCCGGATTATAAGTATATCCTTCGATGGTCAGTACGTCCACGTCGTCAAGCGAGGAGTAGTATGGTATTTCGAGAGTGGCGTGTTCGACACCCTCCTGTTTCAGGATGTGTATGCGGACATAGACATCGCGGTGGAAGCGCTCGTAGTAATTATCGCTCATGCCGCTCCCTTCCGAAGAGATGGAGGCTCTTGCGGGATCGCTTTGCTGTTCTGCGGGAGGGGCTTTAGAAATACCTGTAGTGCTCCCCAACACCGTCTTGGTGGAGGAATGCGCGATATCCGTGGCGAAGGAATACCTCCCCGACTCATATACTACACACGCGGTCGCGTTTTTGTCCTTGAGGTCATAGGTGCGCATAAAGTCGTAATATGTCACCTTCCCGAATTCGGGCGTATCGTTCTGCGAATAGAGGCATATGCAGGACGATAACGATACGAATAATGTAACAATTAGTTTTTTCATAGTAATATGATTTAGGGGTTGCTCGGCAAGTTATCGGAGGTGGTTTAAATTTTGCGACCGAAGCGCGGTTAAATCGCTTCGGTCGCAAACTCCAAACAGGCACTTAATTTTTTCTCAATACTATATTCCCAGAGAATGCAGTTATCATGTCGCCGTAATACTTTTTGAGAATATTGTAGTCCGCGGCGGGGTAGACCTCGCTCTTGAATGTGAATTGCGCGTTGATGTTTATGACATTCCCATTGGTGTTGGCGGAATATATCATCGAGAATTCACGGGTGTCGACCTTTTTGGATGCAGGCAGGGATTCCACCGCATAGCCTTCGGGTACGGTGATCGAGACAGAGTAGCTGTTCGAGGACTTTGTCACGAAATCTACGGGGTATTGCCTTCGGGTTTCGGTGAAGATGTTCTCTTTAGGCGCCAGATGCCCCAGAGGGTTTATGGATAGTTTGCCATCCTGCGCCTCCGTTCCGGATTCGAAACTGTACTTTATAAGGAACGGCAGTTCGGTGTCACCGAAGTTTTCCGTGGAGGCCTCCGTAAGGGTAAAATTCCCGAGGTCTTTAAAGATCGCTTCGAGATTCTCCCGGTCGTCGCCATACAGTTGCCTGTATTTTACGGCGTCGAGGCCGGAATACGATTCTACGACGTCGCCCGACACGACACCCGATTCAGGATTTATGGTAAGGGTCGTGTTCGCAAAGCTCGTCGACGAATGGGGATTGGTGATAATAACCCACTCCTCCGATTTGGGCATAATAACGAATCCCTCGGCGTTTATGCAGTTCAACGACACCATATCGAAGGGGGCATAGGTATTCGTAGCATCGAGATAATATACTTTCCCGTCAGCTTTCGCCTGTAATACCACGAAGTTGAACAGTTCCCTGAAAGGATAGCTTCGGTTGACGGTGCCGTCGGGCTTGAGGCGTAATACTACGGGATATACCTCTATGTTCGCCTCCTGAAGCATCCCGGCAAGGAAGAGGTTGATGTTGCCGGCGTTGCCGGTTTTTTCTTTCAGGAAGGCGGGGAGTTTCTTCGATGCATCCGTGCCGTCCGTGCCGTCCCAGACGTAGTTGTTTTTGACGTATTTTACTATGGCCTCTATTTTTTCCGCGCCGCTAAGATCTTCGAGGCCTAATTCCCAGAGTATTTTCTTGGCCTCTTTAGCCGACGATTTTATATATCTGCCGAAGTTGCCGCTGCTTAAGAAATCCTTTCTCATAACAGACCAGGATGTCGAATAATCTATTACTTTTCCGTATTGTATGATAGACGACAACTGGGGATATATGGCTACGCGGTAATCTATGGCGTTGCGCAGGAAATCTACATCCCCGTTGAAAGCTTCGAGATTTTTCATCCCGTATGTGTAGATATTCTGAGTTTGTGTCGAGGAACGGTATCCCGCACCGTCGGTCACCGAGTGTTCGGTTTCCTGTTTGTAAACATCGAACTTTTCCGCCCCCTTGAAGATCATCGCATATCTGCGATCGGTGGCTTCTTGGTATCGGAGTTCGCTGTAAACTACCGGGATGTCCTTTTGGAAACTCCATACGGGCATTTGGTTATAAAGGGAGCTGTGTGTGTAACGCAGTTCGATTATGGAGCCCTCGCGCACTTCGGGCATTATTATTTTTTTGATATGCAGAGTGTCCGATACTCTTTCATCGATTATCGTGCTTATATCCAGAGGGGTTTGTATTATATTGTAGCTGTCGTCCGAATTATATGTGAAGCCATCGATGATCAGTTTGTCGACGTATCCGGACGAGTAGTAGTAAGGTATTTCGATAGTGCCGTGTTCGACGCCCGCCTGTTTCATGATATGTATACGGATATATACGTCTTGAGTGAAAAGATTCTGGGTGGACTTGCTGCCCTCCAGCGTGGCTCCGATGGCGTTTTCATTCACTTTCTGGTTGGAAAGGCTCGAAATGTCGGTCGAAAAAGAATATCTCCCCGATTCATATACCACACACGCGGTCGCTGTCTTGTCCTTAAGGTTATAGGTGCGCATGAAATCGTAATATGTCAACTTGCCGAACGTGGGGATCGTGTCCTGCGAATAGAGGCATATATTGGATAATACCAATACTAACAATGCAACGGTTGTTTTTTTCATAATGTTATTATTTGGCGTTCTGCTTGCAATATATTAATTTTTTCTCAATATTATATTGCCTGAGAATAGATTTATCATGTCGCCGTAATATTTTTTAAGCATATCGTAGTCGGAAGGACGATATACAGCATATTTAAATGAGAACATTGCATTAATGTGGACGGTATTTCCGTCCGCATCCGCCGAAAAGATCATCGAAATTTCGCGGGTATCGATGGTTTTGGATTCGGGCAGATATTCCACATCATAACCTTCGGGTATGGCGATCGAGACCTTGTAGCTGGACATACTCCTGGCGACGAGATCTATGGGGAACTTTCTTTGGGTCTCCTTGAAGATATTGTCCTTGGGCGCAAGATGGGCCAACGGCTCTATGAATATCTTGTCCGCTCCCGTTCCGGTCATCTCCGCTTCGAACCCGTATGTTATTTTAAAGGGCAGTTCTACATTGTTGTAATTTTCCGCGGAGACCTCCGTGAGGATAAAATCCTTATCCTTGAACATCGCTTCGAGCCTCTCCCGGTCGCCGCCATACCATTGCCTCTCCCTTACGGCATCGAGTCCCGAGTACGATTCGACGACATCGCCCGATATGATTCCCGATACGGGGTCTATGGTCAGCGTCATATCAGCGAAGCTTACCGACGGATGGGGATTGGTGATCACCACCCACTCTTCAGTTTCGGATTTCAGCACCAAACCCTCGGTGTTTATGCATTCCCGCGACACCATGTCGAAAGGAGTGCACGTGTCGGTGGCGTCCAGATAATATGTTTTCCCTCCTGCGGTTGCCTGTACCACTACGAAGTTGAAGAAATCGATGAAAGGATAATCTTTATTTATTTGGCCGTCGGACATTTTCCTCAATATCACCGGATATGCTTCGATCCCTGCCGCCTGAAGCATTCCGATCAGGAAGAGGTTCAGATTGCCCGCGTTACCTGTTTTTTTCTTAAGGAATCCGGATAGTTTGTCGTATGCATATTTGCCGCCCGTCCCGTCCCAGGTATAATTGTTCCTCACATATCTGACTATGGCCTTTATCTTACCCGCGTCGTCGTAATTATCAAGACCCGATGCCGCCATCAACTTTCCGGCTTCTTTGACCGACGATTTTATATATTTCCCGAAAGATGCGTGATCGGACAGATTCTCCCTGAGTTCGGAAGGCGAGGGAAAGACAGTTACCTTCTGAGGGTGGATGCCCGGACGGTAATCCACCGCGTTGCGTAGGAAATCCACCTCTTCCAGGGCATCGATGTCTCTCATTGCATACGTAAAGGTGTCGAAAAACCTCTTGGAAGATTTGGCTCCGGCGGCTACGTCCTTCCCGTTGATGCTGTGAACGTCGAAATCCTCCTCCCTTCTGAAAATCATGGCATAGTTCTGGGCGCTGGCTTCATCGTAGCGTAGTTGGCTGTACAGGACCGGGATATCCTTCTGGAATTCCCATGGGGGCATAACGAAATAGTAGGAGCCCTGATTGTAATGCAGTTCGATCAGGGAGCCCTCCCTCGCGTCGGGCATGACGATCTTGCGGATGAAAATATTCTCATCCACTTTTTCGTCGAGGATATTTATTTTATCGAGAGGGGTCCGTATCACCATATTGTTCGGTCCCGGATTATATGTACACCCCTCGACGGTCAATCTGTCAATATGGGCGGCCGAAGAGAAGAAGGGGATCTCGAAGTCGGCATATTCGATACCTGCCTGCTTCAGGATGTGTATGCGTATGTACACATCGCGGAAGAACCGGCCGTTGGCGAAATAGTATCTTCCCTCTTCATGTACCACGCACGCCGGCGCTTCCTTGTCCTTAAGGTCGTAAGTGCGTGTCAGGTCGGAATACTCCACCTTGCCGAATTTCGGTATGGTGTCCTGCGAATAGAGGCGCATCGGGGTAAATAATACCAATGCCGCCACTATAACATAAATATTCTTCATGTTGTTAAAGTCACTCTTTTTTCTTCAAAATTACATTCTCGGAGAATACATTTATCATGTCGCCGTAGTACTTTTTGAGAATATTGTAGTCCACGGCGGGGTAGACGGCGTTCTTGAATGTGAATTGCGCGTTAATAGTTATGGTATCCCCGTCGGCACCGGTGGAATACATCATCGAGAATTCACGTGTATCGACATTTTTGGATGCAGGCAGGTATTCTATCGTATAGCCTTCCGGTATGGCGATCGAGACGGAGTAGCTGTTCGTGAATCTTGGGTCTCCTTGAAAATGTTGTCATGGGGCGCCAGATGGGACAGGGGTTCTATGAATATTTTATCCGTCATCGGCTCGTCCTGTTCGGTCTCGAAAGTGTATTTTATTTTGAAGGGCTTATCGGTACGGTTGTAATCTTCGGCCGAGACCTCTTTCAGGATAAAATCCGCATTCTTGACCATTGCTTCGAGCCTCTCGGGGTCGCCGCCGTACATTTCCCTGTATTTGACTGCATTGAGGCCGGAATACGATTTAACCACCTCTCCGTAGACGGTGCCCGTCCCGGGGTCTACGGACATGGTCATCGCCGCAAAACTTAGCGAAGAATGGGGGTTGGTGATCATCACCCACTCCTCCGATTTAGGCATGACAACAAAGCCTTCGGTATTTATGCAGTCCCGCGAAACCATGTCGAAAGGGGTACGGGTGTCGGTAGCGTCCAGATAGTATGTCTTCCCTCCCGCTTTTGCCATCACTACGACGAAATTGAAAGAATCCCTGAAAGTATAGCTTCTGTTTACGGTGCCATCGGATTTAAGCCTTAATATTACCGGATACGACTCTATTTCCGCCGCCTGGAGTACTCCGGCCAGAAAGAGGTTCATATTGCCGGCATTGCCGGTTTTTTCCTTAAGGAATTCGGAGAGTTTTTTCGATGCGTATTCCCCGTTCGCCCGGTTCCATGTATAGTTGTTCTTGACGTACCTCACTATGGCCTCTATCTTTCCTGCGTCGTCGAGCCCCTGAAGGTTCAGTCCTGCGATTATATTCTTTTTGGCCTCTTTCGAAGACGATTTTATATATCCTCCGAAATTGCCATTGGATAACAGGTCTTTTCGGAGTTTTGGCCAGGAAGATAAAAAATCTATTATGTTCCCTGTCCTCATATCTCTGGCGAAAGCCAACTGCGGATATATGGCTACACGGTAATCTATGGCGTTGCGCAGAAAATCAACATCCTCGAAAGCTTCGAGATTCCTCATCCCGTATTTGTATTTTTTTAAAGTCTGCGAAGAGGCATATGCCGCTCCGGTAACCGTGTGGTCGTCATTTTCTTCATAGACATCGAACTTTTCCGTCCCCTTGAAGATCATCACATATCTGAGGTTGAGGCTCTCTTCGTACCGGAGTTCGCTGTACAGGACGGGGATATCCTTCTGGAACTCCCATACGGGCATATAGAAATAACGGGAGCCCTGCTTGTAATGGAATTCTATTATGGAACCCTCCCTCGCGTCGGGCATGGCTATTTTCTTGAGATAAATATTGTCCGACACTTTTTCATCGAGTATAGCTTTGGGATCCAGAGCGGTACGTATGACCATGTCGTTTTCGCCCGTATTGTATGTGTACCCTTCGATGGTAAATTTATCCACGTCGTCGGACGAGGAGTAATACGGTATCTCGAAATTGGCATACTCGATACCCGCCTGTTTCAGGATATGTATACGGATGTATACGTCGCGGAAGAAGCGATTGTATATATAGTTGCCGTCTTCCTCCGTCGAAAATGAATATCTTCCGTATTCATGCACCACACACGCGGAAGCGTCTTTGTCCTTCAGGTTGTAGGTGCGCGTAAGATCGGAGTATGTTACGTTGCCGAATTCGGGATTGTGCTGTGAATAGAGGCATATATGGGATAATCCCGATAGTAATAATGTGATAAGTAATCTTTTCATGTTGTGTTCGCAGGGGTTATTATTTAACAGTTTATTCGGTTTTCTTCAAAACTATGTTGTCCGAGAACTTGGCTATCATGTCGCCGTAGTACTTTTTGAGCGTCTCGTAGTCCGCGGCGGGGTAGACCGCACTCTTGAATGTGAATTGCGCGTTGATGTTTATGGTGTCCCCGTCCGTGCCCGCGGCGTATATCATCGAGATCTCGCGGCTGTCGACATTTGTGAATTCGGGCAGATATTCCACGGTATAGCCTTCGGGGATGGGGATGGATATGTTGTAGCCGTCCATGGATCTCGAGACCATGTCGATGGGGTATTGCCGCGGTTCGGTTTCCTTGAAGATGTTGTCTTTCGGCGCAATGTTGGCCATCGGCTCGATGAATATCTTATCCGCCATCGGTTCGTCCAGTTCGGATTCGAACGTGTATTTTATTTTGAAAGGCTGCTCGGTCTTATTATAGTTTTCCGTGGAGGCATCCTTCAGGGTAAAATTCTCATAGTCTTCGAACATCGCTTCGAGCTTCTCCTGATCGCCGCCATACCATTTTTTACGCAAAATGCCGTTGATCCCGGAGGAGGTTTCGACCGCGTCTCCCGATATGATACCCGATTCGGGGTCTATGGTCAGTGTAACGGTTGCAAAGTTGACGGACGGGTGGGGGTTGGTGATCATCACCCACTCCTCCGCACCGGGCTTTATTACGAATCCTTCCGTGTTTATGCAATTCGGCGAAACCATATTGAAAGGCGTATAGGTATCGGTAGCATCCAGATAATATGTCTTTCCATCCGCCTTAGCCATTACTACGACGAAATTGAAAAGGTCTCTGTACGGATACTCCTTGTTGATCGTGCCGTGTGATTTTTTACTCAGGATCACCGGATACGATTCGATACCCGCTGCCTGAAGCATTCCGGTCAGAAAAAGGTTTATATTGCCGGCATTGCCCGTTTTACTCCTGAGGAATGCCGAAAGGCTGCCTTCCGCCAGCTCGATGTTACGGCCGTTCCATGTGTAGTTGTTCTTGACATAGCGTACTATGGCTTCTATTTTCTCCGTATCGCCGGTCCCTAAAGATATATCCTCGAGTATTTTCTTTGCCCTGCGAGCCGAAGAGTTAATGTATTTGCCGAAATCGGCATCGCTTAAATAGTCGTTCCTGAGCGAACCCCAATTGGTCGTATAGGTTCGCACCTCGCTACTGCCGTTGCTGTTAAGTATCGCCGCCAGCTGCGGATAGACGGCTACACGGTAATCTATGGCGTTAAGAACGAAATCCTCCTCTTCGAATGCCCTTAAATTTACCATGCCGTACGTATATGTGTTAAGTTGCCGTGCGACCGAATTGAAGTCGAAACTGTCGGTTTTGAATGCCCCGTTGGGTACGGAGGATTGACCGACGGCCGAATGCTGATCGTTCACGTTATAGATGTCGTATTTTTCCGCCCCCCTAAGAATAAGATCGTATTTGAACGAAGGGGTTTCCTGATATCGAAGCTGGCTGTAAAGTACGGGAATCGCTTTCTGGAAATACCATGGCTGCATCACGAAGTAACGGGTATTGTGGCTGTAATACAATTCGATGACCGAGCCTTCGCCGACGTCGGGCATGGCGATCTTCTTGACATATATGTTATCCGAAGACTTCTCGTCGAAAATAGAGTTCTTATTCAGCGGGGTACGGACAAGTTCGTTGTTGCTGTTCAGATTATAGGTATAACCCTCTATGTCTATTTTATCGAGCGCCGTACTCGAAGAGTAGTATGGGATCTCGAACTCGGCATATTCTATACCGGCCTGCTTCACCACGTGTATCTTTATGTAGTGGGCTTTGTTGAAATGCAAACCGTCCAGTTCCTCGCCGAAATAATAGGTTCCCTCTTCGAATATCACATATGCAGGAACATCCATGTCGGCGAGGACTTCCGGAACCGTAAAGTCGGATTGTGTGATCCTCCCCAGATTCGTTGTCGAATATTGCTGGGGAAACAGGCAGGTTGCGGAAAAACCACATATTATTAATGTCAACAGCGCTTTTTTCATAGGATGTTTATGTTAAGTTTGGATTTTTCTTCTTTACGGACTTGTGAAATGAATTTGTAGAAATCGGGATATTCTTCCAGGGTGTATATGCCGGCGTTAAGCAATATGGACTTTTTTACCACCAGCTTGTCTCCGTCGAGCGAATAGCTTATTCGGTAGGCGCCGTATTTCGACTCTATACTTACCGGTTCGGGCAGGCTGCCCGGCTTTATGGAGGGGATGTCGTATGTCAATATGTATTCGTTGTAAGAAGGTGTGCTTATCTCGACGCCCGACTGCCGTTTGTCGGGATGTTCGAACGGCGGGAGGTAAATGGGGAAATTGGATATTACCGCATTCTTACCGTATGTGCGCAGAAAACCTCCGGCGGTGATATCGGCGGTGAGCGATATCTCGGGCAGTTCCATCTCTTTTTTAACCACACTGTAATCGAGCAAGTCGTAGTTGCCCGAATAGATGATGTCGCGTATATATTTGTCGAACGAGGCTTTGTCCATGCCATTGGCGCGCCCGTTGATCCATTCGTAGTCCGCGCCGCGCAGCAGCCTGTCGAAATGCACGGCGGCGTTGCCCTCGCCGTCGACTTTGATGTCGTAGTTGTAAACGCACTTCACCTCTTCGGGTTTGGATGCGGGGATGGATATAAGATGGCTGCCGCTCTTTTTTGTCAGAATCGCCTTGCGTCCCTGAATCTGGGAGTGCACATATCCGAAAGGATCGTTTTTGGAAGTGCATTCCAGGTAAATGGTATCGCCTTTATAGGGAACGACGTTGATGACGTGGTTGAATACCGCATCATTGGGGAAGTCGTCATAAATTTCGGGATGCCGGTGGCCGAGCCATATTGCGGCGGTATGGGACTCTATGCCTATGAATTTGAGCATGGCCTTCATATAAGTCGTCAGCGCCTTGCAGTCGCCGTACCGGTTTGCGCAGACATACGATGCGGGGTAGCTCTTCTGTCCGCCGATATCCGTGGATACGTTGACATACCTGTTGCGGTCCTGCATATAGCGGTAGAGTATCTTCATTTTCTCAAGGTCGTCCTCCACGCCGACCAGCATGGTGGCTATGGCGAACTTCTCGGATTCGGGCAGTTCGTCGAGGCCTTCGTTGAGGGCGTAATACCAGTTGCCGTAACTTTCCCAGGTCGCCATACTGCCTTTGACGCCGCCGTATTCGAACTTGTCGGGGACGACCGTTATTTTCGGTATGCCGAGCGAACCTTCGTAGGGCATTATCTCCGGTTTGTACGGGTCGTATGAATATTTCCATGTGTATTTGGTGGCGTAGTCCGCCGCGGTTATCAGGACTTTGGACGTATCCGGATCGGGAACGTTTTCGTATCTCATATGGACTCCGTCGGCGTAGTCGGGGATCGTCAGGGTGACGGTCGCGTCGTTCAAAGGCAGATCCGCACGGTGGGCGATATTCAGCAGGTCTATATAATTGCGATCTGTTACGGAGTAAGAATATACAAGCCTGTACGGGTGCCTGTTATGTAGCAACTGAAAATATTTGACAAAATGGTCCATATACATCGATCCGGAAGATACCGCCTGGGTTTCATTGATATCGCTGTTCTTCAGTTTCCGGATCACATTACCGTTCATATCCTCGATACGGGCGTAGTGGATGGTGACCTTGTCGCCTTTTTGATAGTGGATCCATATTTGGGTGTATATGTCTCCTTCTCTTCCAGTGATAAGACGCGTCGATGTGGTCGTGGTTTTCCTACCGGAATATTGTGTGAGTTCCACGTCGTACTGCCAGTTTTCTATGACACATTTGTGCCGGTCGGATCCGTTATTCTGGGCGGACGCGTGCCCGGCGCGGCAAAGCAGGATCGCCGATAAGGCCAGAAAAGGCAGGCAGACAGTTCGAAAATTGCGGTGTTTCATCGTAATAGCTGTGTTTAGTGATTTTATTTTAATCGCAAGACGTTTGTGTGGTAGAATAAACAGGACGGGAACATATGAAACCGGCGATACGAAAAATGAAAATTTGTATCGCCGATTGTATATAAGTTCTTAGAACGGCAGATCGTCCGGATCGTCCTGTGGAACAGGTTCCGTAGCGGGTGGATGAGGCTTATTGCCTTGCTGGGGAGCGGCTTGCCGGTAATCACCCTGCTGTCCGCCCTGATATGAGCCGCCCTGTCCCGACGATATCGGTGCGGGAGAGCCGCCTTCGGGTTTGCGTCCGAGCAGCTTCAGATCGTCGGCCACTATTTCTATCGAATAGCGTTTCACTCCCTGGTTATCAGTCCATTCGCGGCTGCGGAGGCGGCCTTCGATGTATATCTGCGAGCCCGTGCGCACGAAACGGTCGGCCACATCGGCCAGATTGCGCCACAGGGTGACGCGGTGCCACTCGGTGTGTTCCCTGGTCTCCTGATTTTCGCGGTTGTACATCCTTTCGGTGGTCGCCATTCTTATCGTGGCCACCTTTATTCCGGTTTCAAGGGTGCGGATCTCCGGATCGGCTCCCACGTTGCCTATCAGTATTACTTTGTTTATCATAGTTTAACAGTTAATATTTATAGTTTTTCCAGCAATCCCGTGAATAGCTTCGTCATGTTCTTCTCGGCTTTGCGTCCCTCGGCCTGCACCTCTTCGTGCGACACACTCGTCCCGCCCGCAAGGTCGGTGATGATCGACATACCGAAGCATGGGATACCCATGTGGCGCGCCGCGATGACCTCCGGCGTGGTGGACATACCCACCGCGTCGCCGCCTATTGCCTTCACGTAATAATACTCCTTCGGGGTCTCGAAGGTGGGACCGGTAAGGCTCACGTAGCAACCGAACTGAAGTTTTATCTTTTCGTCCGCCGCAACTGCAACGGCCTTCCCGATGAGGGTCTGGTCGTAGGCCTCGTTCATGTCGGGGAAGCGCGGGCCCAATTCGGCGATATTGGGGCCAAGGAGCGGGTTGGGGATGAGGTTTATGTGATCGGTAATGACCATCAGGTCGCCGATCCTGAACGACGGGTTCATGCCGCCGGCGGCATTCGACACGAACAGGTACTTTATGCCGAGAAACTTCATAACCCTGACGGGGAAGACCACCTGCTGCGGAGTGTATCCCTCGTAGTAGTGGAACCTGCCCTGCATCGCCA
>QMCE01001345.1_pt1 | contig 13444 bp, 11 predicted proteins | sample 1821851 | NCBI WGS metagenome assembly QMCE01 (sample SAMN09453174, study PRJNA476694) | Termite gut metagenome, whole genome shotgun sequencing project. | isolation source: worker | host: Odontotermes sp. | place: South Africa:Pretoria | collected 2016-01-28 | reverse complement strand
AATGGCGCTGGAGTTTAGGGACGACGGAGACTTTATCTCTTCATTTGGAGATTTAGAGAGCGAGGGCACTTACGAGGTGGATGGAAACGACGTTCTCGTTACGATAGGCGACGACGACACGGAGACGCTTACGCTACAGGGCGGCAGGCTGTTGATGCCTACGAAGCTGATCGAAGCGGACGTACTGCTTACGTTCGAAAAGAGCGGAAGCGCCTCCCGGAGCTCGTCGCGGAGCGGGAGGGATTCGGACAGCGAGGAGGCGGATGGCGAAGCCTCGCGGAATGAAGATTTGGAGGATGAACCTGCCTCCGAGCGCGAACCGGCGTTCGGCGTGGACGATTTACTCGGCGCACTCGGCGGCGATACCAGCCTAATAGGCACTTGGGTTTTTGTCTCGGCGGAAATACAGGGCGAAACGCTCTCGGCAGAAGAATACATGAAAACGCCGGACGGTTCTAATGTGGAAATGTGGCTTAAATTTGAAGACGACGGTGGCTTAAGAACTATCTCGAACGAAGGACGAAAGATAGAAAATTCGTACGAAATGAACGGAAACGAAATACTTGTGAGCAATAGCCTGCCAGTAACGCACGATGGCGGCAGGGTGACTTTGGGATTCGAAGGATACTATTTCCATTACGAGAAGCAACATGTCAATCCGTTCCCCGATGTCACCATTGCCGATTTAACCGGCGGAACTTGGGTATGCGTCGCAATAGAACGCGACGGAGAGAGGCTTACTCCGGAGGAGGCGGGAATACAAGAAACTGAAACGTTTACGTTTTATGACGACGGAACGGTGCTCCGCACGAGCGGCAGTTACACGGAAAGAGGAACCCGCGAATGCGAATTTGACGGTAACTTTATTTATCTAGATAACTATGCCGATGTTCTCATGTACGAGGACGGCGTGCTTATTTCGGGAGGAGTAGGGGATTTCCGATTTATTCTCCAGAAGCAATAAACCTTTATAGTCATAACTGCAGCATCGGTTAAGGAGGCTATGAAATTGAAAAAAACAGACCCGTTATATAAAATCGCGGCCATAATCGCCGCAGTGGCCGTCCTCGTCGCGGCGTTTTCCGCGATATTCATACACGGCGGCGAGATCGGATTGCCGGGCGGGGATAGAGAGACGCTTTCGAGCGCGGACGCCCCGGAGCGAAGCGCGTCCGCTCGGCGGGAGCGGAGCGCCGCCGGGGACGGCAAAGAGGACAGCGAAGAGGACGCGGCCGCCTCGCCCAGCCCGTCGCCCACGGCAACCGCTTCGCCAACCCCGTCCCCAACACCCTACTCACCGCCAGCCGAATTGCATGAAACGCTTCCCGGCGTTTTCGAAAAGCTGCTCGAATTGTCGCAGGCGGATCGCGCGGACTATGCAGGGCTCGGCATGGAAAAGCAACCAACGCGCAGCGACGCAATGAGCGACGTATATTACGGATCTCCGGTTTTCGGCGGGCATGAATGGTGGTTTTCCGCGAGCGTGGATAAACCGCTTGGCGAGGAACACCCCCAAAGCTATTACGCGTACTATTTCATGGATCCGTTTGACCCGGATTTAATGTCGGAAGCGGCTGTAGCGTGCTATGAGGAGCTCGAGGCGCGATATGGCGAGCCGGAAACCGTCGCAGTTTTTACCGATAATTACGACGACATATTTTACGAGACCGAAGGGGGCTATACCTCCGAGCACGCGGCCCGGATGTTTCATGAGGACGACGAGAACACTTATTCTTCCGTAACATGGGAAGTATATTTTGGAGATGTGCCGGCAGAAGTGAATCTTCATTTCAACCGCTATGAGGCAGAGTCCTCCATACAAGTTAATATCTTGCTGCCGCCCGGCGCAAAGAAACAGGGCGCGGCGCAAGCCCAGCCCAGCCCATCGACTTCAACCGCTCCCGCGCCCGCCGTGCCCTCCGGCGTAGGCGGAACCATCTCTACCGTATACGAATACCTCGCCGATTACGCGGGGAACGGAACCGCCGATGAGTTTATCGACGCCGGTTTAACTAACGAGAGCGAGGGCACGTACGGTACGACCTACTCGACGAGGGTGGAGATCGGCGGCTACCGATGGGACGTATCGGCATATCTCAGCGAAGGCAGGTACCCCGACGTCGACATGGAGCATGATTCGTCCGACGGCCACGAGGCCGCCGCGAAGGCGTTTGCCGACGTCTACGCGTTCTTTACCGATATGTACGGCCCGCACGATTACCTGGGCTACGAGGAAGACGACGGCTATGATCTTACGCTGGACGACGTTTTGCAATGGTTTGAGCCCAACGAATCGTACTTCATCATGGCCGACTGGGCTTTTGAGGATGGCGGCCGGACCAAGCGGGCTTCGCTTACGGCCTATTTAGAGGAAGACGGCAGTTTCAGTATTATTATAGGCATATAGCTTTGTGAGGTAAGAATAATGAAAAAGACAGATCCATTATACAAAATCGCGGCCGCAATAGCCGCGCTGGCCGTTATCATCGCGGCGTTTTCCGCAATATTCATATACGGCGGCGAAATCGGCCTGCCCGGAGCAGAGGCGGCCGCGCTCACGAACGCGGACGCCCCAGAGCGAAGTGAAAACGCGTCCGGCGAAGATGACAGCGAAGCGCCAGATTACGCGCCCAGTCCCTCGGCTGCAGCGAGCGCTTTGCCCAGTCCGACGCCCGAGCCGGACGCAGTCGGGTTTAACGAAGAGTTCACCGGCGTTTACGACGTACTGCTCGAATTTGCCGAGACGGAAGGCATGGGCTACGCCGAGTACGGCTTGATTAAGTCGCAGAATCCGGGCATTAAATATAAAGCGTATGAAGGAGAGGTGGAATTCTCTGAGCACGAGTGGCAGTTTTCCATAGACTTGGACAGACCGATGCTCCATGGGCCGATTAACAACTTTTCTGCGGGATATCATCCGGAGTCCCATGATGCGGATATGATGGCTCGGGCGTTCGCGGATTGGTTCGCGTTTCTCTCGGCACAGTATGGCGAGCCTGTAATGTTCTCCGTTGCGGACGGCGAAAACGACGCCGAGTACGAGGAAAAAGAAGCTTCAGGAACCCTCACCCCCGAAGACGCGTCCCGGGCGTTTCATAGCGGCGGCGAGGAGGCGTATGCCTTTGCGCGCTGGGAAGCCACTATTGCGGGCCGTCCGGCTAATGTAGAGCTACAGATAAATTGCCCTCCGGATTGGGCGTCTATGGGCATTGATATCTGGTATAGGTTAAGCGCCGGGGAGACGAGCACGTTGCAAGCCGAGCCCGGCCCGTCGCCTTCGCCGTCTCGGTCTCCCGCGCGCTCGCCGTCTCCTTCTTCCGCGCCCACGGCGCCTCGGTCTTCCGCGCCTCCGGCATCTCGGTCTTCCGCGCCAGCGGCGTCCCAGCCTTCCGCGCCAGCGGCGGCTCGGCCTTCCGCGCCCACGGCGTCTCTGTCTCCCGCTTCCCCGGCATCCCGGCTTCCCGCGCCCACGGCATATCGGTTTACGCCGCCCACGCCGTCTCCGTCTCCCGCGCCCACGGCGTCGCCGTCTCCCGCGCCTACGCCCACGCCGCCTCCCGCCCCCGCGCCAAACGCCCCGCAAGACGGATCGGGCGGTACGAATACCGACGTCATAGACGACCTTTTAGAAAACGCGCGGGGCGGAACCGCCGGGGATTCCATCGGATCAAGCGTTTCGCTTGAATTCGGAGGCGATTCCTGGCTTTTCTCGGAGGTGATCGCCGACGGCGAGGACGGCTTCACAATGAAACATTATTCAGGCGGAGGCCATGCCGCTGGCGCTATAGCGTTTACCGACGGCTTAGAGTATTTTAGCGGGCGTTACGGCGAGCCTGTAGCCATAGGCGGTCAAGGAGCCGATCCTACTCAGGTTTATGACACGGGCGCATATTTAGAATCGTTTCGGTACGGCGTACCGCACAATATTTATGCCTTTTGGCGCTTTATACCGAGCCAACGGAATTGGGTGCTTTGGTTAAAGGTCGATTTTGAGGACGACGGCGGCTACAGCATAGAGATAACCGTGGAAGAAGAGTAAGGAGGTTATGAGGGTGAAAAAAACCGATCCCTTATACAAGCTCGCGGCTATAATCGCCTCATTAGCCGTCCTCATCGCGGCGTTCTCCGCGATATTCATACACGGCGGCGAAATCGAATTACCGGGAGGGAAAGAAACGGCTACGCTTTCGCGCGGCGCAAACGAACGCGGCGAGGACGTGCGCGGCGCAAACGAACGCGGCGAGGACACGGGCGAAGCGCCGCGCGGCGGCGGCGATAACGAGAGCGAGCGCAGGGCGGGCGAAGGCGGCCCCGCGCCGCGCCCGGCGTCCCGCGCGGAGGACGACGAAGGGAACTCGCCCGGCCCTTCGCCTACGGCGACCGCTTCGCCCAGCCCGACGCCCAGCTCCGGCGCGGACGCCGGGTTGAACGAAGAGGTCACCGGCGAATTCGACGAGCTTCGCGAATTGTCCGAAATGGAAAGCACATCCGTCCCGTCCTCTGCGCCCGACGTTGCGCCCTCCGGCGTGGGCGCGACGTTTCCCGACGTCATGGATTTCTTTTGGGAAATATCTCGGGGGAAAACAGCCGGGGACTTCACCGGAGTTGGCATGGTTTATACCGAGGATCACAAAGGATGGACGGATCTCTACACGATAACTAAGGAATTCGGAAACCACGCTTGGCGCTACTCGGCGGAGCTATTCGCCGACCTGGAATTCTGTATCTTCTCCATAGAATATGAATCGTCCGGCGATCACGCCGCTTGCGCTCAGGCGTTTTCAGAAGGCTATGCATACCTTACCGATAGCCACGGCCCGCATAATTCTTTGAGCTTTATAAGCGACGACATCAACGCAAAGCGTACCGAGGACGAAGTTGTTTCACAGATTCTGCAAGGCGGATCGGACAAGGTTCTGGCCGGCTGGATTGTCGAACGGGGAGGGTGGTACTGGTCGGTTATGCTCGACGTCTCTTATTGGGAAGACGGCGGCTTCAGTATAGCCCTTGAAATGGAGTAGTTTAAAGGAGTTTATAAAAAAACGGGAGGTATTTTAGAATGGATATCATGGATCTTATGGGTATGGGCGGGGGCCTGCTTGGCGGCGGGCTCGCCGGTTTTGGCAGGGCGATAGTCGCGTATATCATCGCAGTTATACTCGGTATCGCCGGGGCAATCGTCGCCTACTGCTTGTTTTCGCGCCCGAAGAAAAGGCCGCTGTTCCTGCACAAGCCCCGGCTGCTGTTGCTGCACGATTTTCTGAACTACAAGAAGATGTGGACGCCCTGGTTCAATAAGCTCCTCTATCTTATAGTCGTTTGCGTCATGAACCTGTGCTTCATCGTCGACATTTTCACCAAAAGCTTCTTCGGGGCCCTGTTTTCAATGATCATCGCGAATATCCTCGTGCGCGGGCTGTACGAGCTTATCACGGTATCCTTCTCGATCCATTCGAACCTGAATCTCATTACCGACATGCTGCTCGGCCGTGAAAGGGACGACGGCGTAAGCGCGGAGCAGGTCTTCGGCGGCATAGGCGATCAGCTCAAGGCCAAGCAGCAGGAGCTGCGCGAGCGTGCCGAGGCGAAGCGCGCGCAAGAGGAAGCCGAGTTAAGGCGCGCGCAGGATACGGAGCGCCGTGCGAGGGAAGAGGCCGAGCGCCGCGAACGCAATGAACAGCAAGCGTATCAGCCGCCGCCGGAACAGGCCGCACCGCCCGCCCCGGCCAAGAAGCGTTTGTTCTGCACAAAATGCGGCAATCCTCTGGATGGAGATGGCGCGTTCTGTCCGAAGTGCGGCGCGCCGGTTTAAGCAGATTTGCGCATACGATGATTAATGTCCCGGCGAATCGATTTACGGCGGTCGGGCATGGAAGCCCCACCCTGCCAGATGTGTTTTTCGTGGTACGCAGGAGCAATAGAGATGGTATGTATCATTCGAATCAGAGCGGCGCTTTGTGCTTTTATACTGGCGCTTTGCCTCGCGCCCGGACAAACCCGCGCCGCAAGCAGTCCAAAGCCCGCGCGCGGGCCGCTCCCGCCGCTGTCCGCGATAAAGGCGGCGCGGTTTAAGGCGCGGGACGGCGTTTTGGTCAATGATAGCGCGGAAAACACGGGCGAGGCGGTCCTGATGTTCGTCGGGGACTTAATGGCGCTCTCGGCCCAGCAAAACGCGGCCAGATCCGGCGGAAACTACAACTTCAACGGCAGCTTTGAGCATGTGCGGGGCATTTTCGCGCAGGCGGATTTTGTCATGGGCAATCTGGAGACGATGCTGTCCCATACGTTTTACTACACCCACGAGAGAAAGAAGCACGGGAGATGGCCGCTGTGCAACGCGCCATCGACCTATCTGGACGCGCTGCGCTACGCCGGGTTTGACGCCGTCGCCACGGCGAACAACCATTGCGCCGACGCGGGAGATATCGGGATAGAGGAGACGCATGGCCTGCTCGATCGATATCAGATTGCCCATACCGGTACATTTAGATTCGCTGCCGAGCCGCGCTTTCTGTTGGCGGACGTCAACGGAATCCGCATTGCGATAATGTCCTATTCAGATGTGTTTAACAAGAAGGATCGCAATATTCCGAAGGATAAGCGCGATGTGATGCTAAACGCGTACGGCGAAGCCCGCGTCGTGCGGGACGTGCGCGCAGCCAAGCGCGCGGGGGCGGAGTTTATCGTGGCGTATACGCACTGGGGCAGGGAAAACACGCACAACGTGACCAGGGAGCAAACGCGCCACGCCAAGGAGATGGCGGACGCCGGGGTGGACTTGATCCTGGGCTCGCATCCGCATTGCCTGCAAAGAGCACAGACGATAACCGCCGCCGACGGGAGAGAGGCGCTGTGTATATATTCGCTTGGGAATTTTGTGTCAAGCATGGAGAAAGCGATAAATAACGATACGATAGCGGCGCGCGTGCAGCTAAAACGGAGAGGGGATACGGTCGCGCTCGCGGACGCGGCGTATTACCCCTGTTATGTTATGAGCTCACGCCAAAGCGGCCGGTTCGTGGTAACGCCGGTCGATCCCAAATTGAACGGAGGCCTCTCAAACGCCTCGTTGAAATCGGCTCGGGCAAGAATCGCGAAAGCCATGGGAGGAGAGCTGAGCGAGATCATCGCGTGAGCCCCGGCGAGCGTTCCCCCTGGTCGTGATGGGGGAGTGAACTCACATGTCTACGGCCTGCCAAGGGCTGCGGCGAATACCAGTACCCGCCCGATACCGCGCTCGTTTAAATCATCGTCCGAATCGGTGCAGGTCGATAATACGAGAATATCCGCGTCCTTGGGAGCGCCCAGCTCGGAGGAATAGCGTTCCACGCTTTCCGGCCCCTTGCCGGGAAGATTGAAAGCCGTATCGTATACATCCGTGGTACGGATGGCAAATACGCCGTATACCCTTGCCTCGCCATTCCGCGTGATAACGGATATCGTATGATTTTCCGCTTCAAGGCTGTTTCCTGGATAGCCGAGAAGCGGCGCAAACATGCTTCCGTCCTTCATGTTGTGCCCGTAAATAAGAGCAAAAGCCGAATCAAATCTTCCGCGCACCGGCAGTCCATAAATATAGCGCCAGAAGCGTTTTTTTCGCCCGTGAAGGTCGTGTCTAAATATCGATCGTTATCCGGGCCCTTTACGACGGGATAGTCGATCTCGGTACTGTCCACACGCAGCCAGCCGACATAGTCCGAATTGATTTCCGTCAGCTCCGTCTGCGGCTCATTGTCTTCCGTACCGGAAGAGACCTGCGCCCTATTGGGACGTTCCCCTTGCGCGGAAGCGGACGGCGAATCCAAAGCGCCGGGAAAAGAAGCTTCAACAGGAGACGCTGAGGAAACGCCAAAATCAGAAGCGTCATACGATACTGCAATAGCCGTGGGCGCAAGCTTTCGCAGCTGAGCGTATTCCGCCTGCGCCTGTGTGTAGTTCGACTGTGCGAAGACGATATTAACAGCCGCTGTAATTCCCGCTGCGGCAAACAGTATGAAAAGGGCGGCGAAAATAGCCGGATGCTTAAGCCGCCTTGACTTCATCCGTTTCCCGGTATAAATGCGGCTTTTCTTCCGCCTGATCGATACCGCAGCTTGCTCTAAGAGCGCGTAAAAGAGGCCCAGTGAAACCATCAAAACCGTCTCGTTGACGATAAGAACGCCGATATCCGGGATATACGTAACATGGAAATAACCCAGCAAAACCAACATGCAGTCGACGATGATTATGACCGCGAGGTTGTGGCGGAATTCGGGTTTTTTGATCGGAACGAGCGCGGCTAGACATACCGCGCCGGCCGATATGATGTACAAGCTTTCATCAAGCATCCGGTTTGCGTCCCTTTTTCGCTTCCTGCCTGTTTCTTCCGTAGAAAAACAGGAACAACAAGCCCATTACAGAGTTGATCAGCAGCATAATCCACAGAGTTATATCCGTTTCGTCGCCCGTCTTCGGGACTTTGGTATTCAAGGCGAATACTGCCTCGAGCGTATGGTCGGCGCTAATATTTTCAAACGTATAAGCCGGAGTGTAGCCTATACTCACGCCGTCTATGACTACGTCGGCCACATGGTACCCTCGCGCCGGGTTGATCGCAATGGTCACGCTGTCTCCGGCCTGAACGTCGATAATGCCGAAGGGCGATACACTGCCGTTGGGATCTGCCGTCGCCGTAATGGTATAAGCCCTCGATGCCGGACGCGCCGCCCCAACGGAGTCAACGCCGCTGCGCGGCGACCAAAACCAGGCCACAATCGTATGGTCTGCCTTTACGTCTTCAAAAGTATATGAAGTCACCGGGCCTACGCTGATTCCGTCAACGCGCACATCGAAGATTTCATAGCCTTTTGAGGGGTTGATGGCAAAGCTGCGCGTTCCGCCGTTTTCGACGCCGATTGCCCCGGAAGGAGATATTGTTCCGCCGGGCGACCCTGTTTTCAAATCTGCAGCCTTAACGCCCCCGCCGGGAAGGAACATGAACGAACCGGGCGTCTCGGCCCTAGCCGTTATGATGTAGCCGCTCGGCTCGAAATTCGCCGTAAGCGATACGTCGCCTGCCGGCATCGAGAACGATGCGGGATTCGCGTTGGAATCGATGGATACGCCATTTACAGTCCATCCGGTAAAAATTGAGCCCGCAGAGGGAACCGCCTCCACATATACGTCGTCGCCGGTAAGGTATACGCCTGACTGCGTGCCCGTTACGCTGCCGCCCGCGCTTGCGGAAACGGATAGCGCCCGCTCATTCATCGCGAAGTCGTAGGCGCTGAATTTATTTACATGGAGCAGGACATACTGCCCGTCCTGCGTGAAGTATTCGCCGCCGAGCGCGTCGCCTTCCCGCAGTTGCTCGACGGGCAGTTCGCCGTGCAGCCGGTATACCGCGTCGATCGTTCTGCCGCGCAGGTTCGCGGGCAATGGCACGGCGATATCGAGGTACTTTTGCCCGAGGTCGGGCAGATATTCGTCCTTATCGCTAAGATAAAGGCCTTCCCCGGTATAGTATTTTCTCAACACCGACAGATCAACGTACATCACCGATTGCCGGCCTTCCGCCGCCGCCGTGGCGTCCAGCGCGCTCATATCCGCCGGAGAGGCCTCTTCCGCGAGCAGCTCTATTTCCACAGTACCGCCATTGGCGACGAACTCCCTGTCCTGCTGGGGATGCAGCACAGCGTCTGTAAAAAGCTCGGACAGTCCGCCGACGGCCACCTTCGGAGCACCGGCGCTGACGGTCACTATGCTCTGCGTTTTGCCGGGCGCGAAGCGGATATCCGGGACTTTTTCATTTATCCCGTCCTTGATCAGAATGCTTTCCGTAATCTTATACTCGTCGTTGTCCGCCACGACGTTATAGCGTCCGTCCGGTATGCCTTCAAACGTATACACAAAGCTCTTTCCCGGCGGAATAAGCTGCTTCAGCGTCGGCGCGACGACTGTGCTGCCCTCGTGCAGCGTCACCAAAACCGTTATGGAATTGAGCGGATCGTCGTTGAATATCTCGCCCGTGATTACGGCGTTCTCTACCGTTTTAGGAATCATGAACAGCGAGGATACCTCCGCTTCAAGGCCGCCCGCCATGCTACCCGGCAAGGCGTCCTTGCCCGTGTTTATCGCCGTAAGCCGTACTTCGTATGCCGTATCCTCCCCCAAGTCCGTAAAGGCGACCGTCTCCGTAATACTCAATAAATTACCGGCGGCTACGCCGTTTTGCGCATATACGGTTATCCAGCCGCCGGGCCCATGCTCGCGGTACTCCATAATCACGTCGTATTCGTGCTGAGCGAAGATAACGCTTCCGTGCAGCTCTACGCCGGTCGGCTACTCCCTCGTCTTGCAGTCGTTATACGCAGCCATCCACGATCTTACAGTGCCTACCCACTCGAAGAAATGCACGCTGGTTGTACTTTCAAAATAACGGAGGATCGTACCCTTGTCGATCATGACGTCCACCATCGCGCCGGCCGCCGGGTATGTACCCGCCGTCTTCAGCGACAGGTAGGTGGTGGGCGCGCTGAAAAACTCCGTCAGCTGCGCCGCCGTGCCCTGCGTGTCCGGGTCGGCGATGGTGATGTTCATGCTTGTGAACTCCGCCGTGGTTGGGCTGATAACGACCGACCAGCCGGATCTCGCGGCGAAGTTAAACGTCATTTCTGACGGGAACGCGAGGTTGATGGACTTATAGCCCAAGAAGCCGCTGGGCGGCTCCGCTACTACCACGTCCTGGAATACCCACTTGCCTTCCGCCGAATTATACATGAGCGTATAGCTTATCTCGGTGGTCAGCGTCGACATGACGGCGAACATCACGCCCCCGCTGACGGTGACGCTGACGGCCGGCAACTCAACGCCCTCCGCCAACGCCTCGTCCTCGTTCAGCGCGAGAACAGGCTCGAAGCGATATGTACCCGGTACGTCCGGATTGTATTCGCCCTCGGCGAGCTCGCCGTTCACGTCCTCCGTGTCCCAATTTACGACGCCGATACACTTCCATCTGTCAACCGAGACGGTATAGGCGAATTCCTCGCCGCCCTCCACTGTGGCTTTAAGCGTATCCGGCAAGGGGAGGTCGTCTTTTGCCGTACCCATGTCCGCGTAGATATCGTGGGTATCGGGGTCGTCCGGGTCGGTGTATGGGTTTGGATCAAATTCGATTATTATGACGGCGTCCGTCGGCGACGCAACCGCCGGCGCGGGAGACGGAGATGGAGTCGGGCTGGGCGACGGCGACAGGCTGGGCGGCGGCGAAGGCTCGGCGCTCGGCTCCGGAGACGGTTGGGCTTCCGAATCCTGCGACGGTATCGGCGTAAGCGAAAGCGTCGGCTCCGGCGGCGTTGGCCCCGGCTCTGCGGATTGCGAAGTCTCGGGCGAAGGAGAAGAATCCTGCGATAAGTCCGTCGAAGCAGGCGGCTCCGAGGTCTGCTGCGGTTTGGTATCGGCGGCCGGTTCGGGGCTGGAAACGTTCGCGGCCGTCGTAGCTGTATCGGGCGGCGCAGCCGTTTCGCCCAGTTCGGCTAAGGCGGATAGAGGCATGGCCGCGAGCGAAAACAGAAAGGCAAGCGCGAGGGCGATTGCGCTTTTCCAGCGCCCCCAACGCGAAAGCATACCCAAAAATTTCTCCGCAAATTCCGAGACCCTGGACATATACGTCGCCGCCCTCTGCTGCCTGATGTTCTCGTACGAATATCCCGCGCTTAGGCAGTTATGACAAAATGGCAAGACCCGCCCTTTTGGCGCGGCTCGCCCCGCATACTGCAAACGCCCGTTACGGCATAATAAGCGTAATGTGTCTGATGCCAACTATACACCATATATTAGGATGTTTGTTTAATAAAGTGCATATTATACAATAATTTTATGATATACCAAATAATAGCAAACTATACTTGCATGGAGCTTTTGTTACGGTTGATCCGCTGAAGACAGCGCAATCTGAAGGCCACGCTATATAATAGATATGCCATCGAGTTGCACCCGCGCGGACATGCTGGTACAATGATCGCAGCGGAAGCCGCCGGCAATAGGCGCGGCAATCAATATTTGGAGGAAGCGGATGGAGGATACTCGGCTTTTCGGCGCGGCAAAGCGTAGCGACGCGGAGCGTTTGAGCCCGCTTGTGCTCGCCTTTGCGGGCGATGCCGTGTACAATCTCTACGTCCGCACGCGCCTGACGTCCGAGCGCGACTTTACGCCAAACGCGCTGCACAGGCTGTGTTCAAAGGCGGTTTGCGCCAAGGCGCAGGCGCTCGCGGCGGACATGCTGTATCCGGTTCTAACGGCGGACGAGGCAGACGTCTTTCGCAGGGGGAAGAACGCGAAGCCGGGTACAGTGCCCAAAAACGCCGACCCTGGCGATTATGCCAAGGCAACGGGGCTTGAAGCAGTAATAGGCTGCCTGTATCTTGGCGGCGAAGAGCAAAGGGTTCAAGAGCTTCTATCAAGGGCCTACGAATACAGCATGGAGGGATTGCGATGAACGCATCTTTGCGCGTGCGCCTTTTGCGCCATACGCCGGAGCCGGAGAGGACGGTCGCGCTTGCGGCGCGCATGTGCTACAGCGCGGCGAGCTTTGACGACATACTTTCGGCCGCTTCCGAGCCGGACCCGATTGGCGACGCGAAATTCCTTGCGGGGCTTTTGGCTTCCAACCACCTGTCGCCGCTGGAACACTCTTCTTTCACGTTTCTCGTCGGCGGCGTGTCGCGCGCGCTGTTAGCGCAGCTAACGCGGCACCGCATCGCGAGCTTCTCCGTACAGTCGCAGCGCTATGTAAACGCCAGGGGCGCGGGCTATGTCGTACCGCAGCGCGTTCAGTCCTTGGGCGAGGAGGCCGTCGCCCGCTTTGGCGAGCAGATGGACACGATCGCGTCGTTTTACGAGGAATGGATAGACGCTTTAGGCGAATCGGGCAAGGAGGACGCGCGCTTCGTACTGCCGAACGCCGCGCCGACGCAGCTGATCATGACGATGAACGCCCGCGAGCTGCTGCATTTCTTCTCGCTGCGTTGCTGCAATAGGGCGCAATGGGAGATTCGCGCGCTGGCCAATAGCATGCTCGCGTACGTAAAGGCCGCCGCTCCGGCGCTTTTCAAAAATGCGGGGCCGGGCTGCCTATATGGCGCTTGCCCGGAGGGCAGGATGTCCTGCGGGCAAGCGCAAGAAGTCCGCGAACGGCTGGAACGCCTTGCGGAGGTTGATACTAAGGTTGAAGCGTCTGTGATCGCGTGGGCGGCGTCCGACCCGAAACTGTAGGGGCGAACTGTGTTCGCCCGCGACCCAATAGACGGACTTTCATATGTAGGGACACGATATATCGTGTCCGTGACCCATATCACGTCCGTGGCCAATATCGTGTCCGTGGCCAATATCGCGTCCGCGACCGGATATCGCGTAATGATAATCACGGACGCCATATATGGCGTCCCTACATGATATTTACGACAAC
>QMCE01005271.1_pt1 | contig 13446 bp, 13 predicted proteins | sample 1821851 | NCBI WGS metagenome assembly QMCE01 (sample SAMN09453174, study PRJNA476694) | Termite gut metagenome, whole genome shotgun sequencing project. | isolation source: worker | host: Odontotermes sp. | place: South Africa:Pretoria | collected 2016-01-28 | reverse complement strand
CGAATGCCATCCGTTCTTCACCGGCAAGCAGAAGTTCGTCGACACGGCGGGCCGCATCGAGAAGTTCCAGAAGCGGTTCAACCTGGCCGAGGGGACGGGGACGGCCGAGGTGCTGAAGACGAAGAAGGCTCTGAGCAAGAAGCAGGCGCAGTCCGCCGCGATTCAGCAGGAGAAGCGGCTGAAGGCGGCGCGCAAGGCGCCGAAAAAGGCGGACGGCAAAGCCGGGGACGGCGCGGCCGCGCCGGCGGAGGACGCGGCGGCTTCGGGCGACGCGCCCGCCGAGTAGCGCATCGCCACGTGCGGGATTGTGGGGTCTGTCCTCCGGACAGACCCTGACGCCGCGCCGGTCCGGACTGGGCTGGCGCGCGTTTGCGTTGAACAGCGTCGCTCTGCTGCGAAAAACGGGAAGCCATGCTCGATCCGAAGACAAGGGAAAAGCTCGACGACCGCCTCGCCCGGTTCACCGAACTGGACAGGAAGCTGGCCGACCCGGCGGTCGGCTCTGATCCGCAGATCGGCGACTACATGCGGGAGCGCGGGACGCTCGCCAAATCGATGGAAACGTATCAGGCGTATCTTGCGGTCGGCGGGGAACTGGCGGACAATCGCGACATCGCGGCGGATACGAATCAGGACGCGGAGCTCCGCGAGCTGGCGGCGGCGGAAATCCCCGGCCTTGAGGAAAAGCTCGGCGTCCTCGAAACCGAAATCGTCGACATGATCCTGGGGCAGGGCGCGGACAACAACCGGAACGCCATCCTCGAAATCCGCGCCGGGACGGGCGGAGAGGAGGCTGCGCTGTTCGCGGGGGATTTGTTCCGCATGTACCGGAACCACGCGGACGCGCGGGGCTGGAAATTCGACGTCATGTCCATGTCGGAGTCGGAGCGGGGCGGGTTCAAGGAGGTCATCGTCTCGGTCGAGGGCGAGAACGTCTTCCGCGATTTGCGGATGGAGGGGGGCGGCCACCGCGTCCAGCGCGTTCCCGAGACCGAGGCGCAGGGCAGGGTGCACACGTCGGCCGCGACAGTGGCGGTGATGCCCGAGGCTGAGGAATACGAGGTGGAGATCAAGCCTGAAGACCTCCAGATCACGATCCAGTGTTCGGGCGGCCCGGGCGGGCAGTCTGTGAACACGACGCAGTCGAGCGTGCGCATCATCCACATCCCCACGGGGATCACCGTGTTCATGCAGGAGGAGAAGAGCCAGCACAAGAACAAGGCGAAGGGGATGCGCGTCCTGCGTTCGCGCCTGTATGAATTGAAGAAGGCGGAGGAAGACGCCAAGCGCGCTGCCGAGCGGCGCGGCCAGACCGGGTCGGGCGATCGTTCGGAGCGGGTTCGGACGTACAATTTCCCGCAGGATCGCTGCACGGATCACCGTTTGGGGAAGAATTTCGCGCTTGCGGACATTATCGAGGGCAAGCTGGACAAGCTTATCGCCGAGCTGGTCGAATACGCCAAAAGGGAGGATTTGCGGAATTAGCCCGCGCTGCGCCATATTGATTGCGCACGCGCACCTTTTTCTCGATGTTTTTGAAACAACAGGCGCGTTTTCAGCAAGTAAGAGCTACACAATTTCGGCTTGAAAGGGGTATTCCATGTTGCATTCATTGCGGAAAATCAGCGGCGTCGCCATCCTGGCCTGCGCTGTCGCGCTTGCGTCCGGCGTTGTTTCCGGCGAAGCTCCGGCCGGGCAGCGCCGCGCCCAGTCGCCCATTCCGGGGCGTCTTATGAAGGTGAAGGAGGGGGACTGGATTCTCACCCGCACGAGCGAGGGGCTGATAAAGGAGACCGCCACCAAAATCGAGGTGACCGAGGCGGACCCGGAAAACAACATCGAGCCGTTCTACATGGTGCTGTACACGCTGGAGAAATTCGATCCCGCCACGGGCAGGCCGCTGGAAAAGCCTCTCGACGTCGGCCGCGATCTTGAGACCGAAGCCGACGAGAACCTGGCGAATGTCGAAGGCATGGTCGCGCGGCCCCAGCGCCGCAAGGTGAAGATAGGCGGCAGGGACATCAACGTCATCGTCATCCGGAAGCAGGAAGAGGGCGGCGTCAATGTCGAGGAATGGTTCTCGGACGAGGTGGGCATAGACGGCCGCGTGGCCATCGTGTTTTCGGGCGAGGAAATAGAGCCGTACACGGCGCTGGAGGCGCTGGCCTTCGGCGACGCCCGCACGCCGCTGGACATCAACAGGTATCTGTCGAGGAAATAGCTGCCGCATGGCGGATGAAAAATCCTGGCAACCCTTGGCGCTCGTCAAGGTTTCGGCCGACTATCTCGCGAGGAAGCAGGTGCCCAACCCCCGGCTCGACGCCGAGGCGCTGCTCTGCGCCGTCATGGGCCTGAAGCGGCGCGTCGATCTGTACGCCGGTTTTGAGCGCGCTCTTTCCGAAGCGGAGCTGGCGGCCTACAGGGAGCTGATCAAGCGGCGTTCCGCGCGGGAGCCGGTGAGCCGGATTCTGGGGCGGCGCGAATTCATGGGCCTGAATTTCGCCGTGACGCCGGACGTGCTGTCTCCCCGTCCCGAGACGGAATTGCTGGTCGGCGCGGCTCTGGAGCTGTTTTCGCCGCGCAGGCCGCGCGAAGCCGCGGCGGAGGGCGGCGCGGCGGAGGCGCAGGCCGGGGACGAAGCCGCTCCGGCGATTTCCGCCGAGATGGAACAGCTTCTCGACAGCTATGCCGAAGACGCTCCGGACGACGGAGGCGACGGCGTCGGCGAAGAAGTTTCCCGGGGCGACACGACCATCCATGCCGCCGGCCCCGGCACGAGGGCGCGGATAGCGGCGCGCGCGGAGCGGGAGCGGCGCGCGCACAGCGCGTACCGTCCCGCGGCGAACGGGGCGGGCGGCGCGGCGAATCCGGCGAACCCCGCAAACACGGCCACGGCGGCGGAGGAATCCGCCCGCGCGGCGCGGGTGCTGGATTTGGGCACGGGGAGCGGCTGCGTGGCTGTCTCGGTGGCGGCGCTTCTTCCCTCGGCGCGGGTTGTGGCTGTCGACGCCAGTCCGGGGGCGCTGTCGGTGGCGAAGAAAAACGCGGCGGCGGCGAATGTGGCGGATCGGGTGCGGTTCCGTCAGGGCGACTGGTTCGGCGGCTGCCGCGACGGCGAGGTTTTCGACGCCATCCTGTCCAACCCTCCGTATCTGGTTGAGGGCGACGACGCCATCTGGCCCGAGGTGTCGCGGTACGATCCGCCTGCCGCGCTGTACGGCGGCAGGGACGGGCTGGACTGCTACAGGCGGATCATCCCCGACGCTCCGGAATGGCTTGCTCCCGACGGGTGGCTTTTTCTCGAAGTGGGCGCGGGCCAGGCCGGCCGCGTGTCGGAAATGCTCCGCCGGCGCGGTTTTCGCGGGGTGGGGATTGTGCAGGATTACGGCGGCGTGGAGCGCGTGGTGCGGGCCATGGCCCCCGGAGAATGAAAAAAAACTTTGGCGCATCGGCCGCGCCACGGTATAGTATGCGGGTTTGCCTGAATGCGAAGAAAACATGCATGCCGGAGCCGCCGGCGCCGCGCCGCGGATCGGGGAGGGATGGCGAGATGAATCCGTTGAGCAACATCAAAGGGACGCACAAGGTGGTCACCCTGCGGGTTCCGGGGCGGCAGCCCGCGCGCATTCTTTGTCTGGCGCAGCCGGACGGCGCGGGCGAGGACGCCTACTACGTGCTGGCCGAGTGCGAGGGCAGCGCGCTCAGGTGGCGCAGCATGATCAAGGACAACGCGGTTCGCCGCCTGCGGGACGAATTCCTCCGCTGCATCAGCGACGAGGAAGTGATCGACACCCTTGACGTCGAGACCATTTTCTTCTGCACAGTCGAGGCGTCGAAGGCGTAGAGAGCACATGTTCGAATCCATCACAGACAGCTTGAACAAGGTTTTCCGCTCTGTCCTGGGCAAATCCAGGCTGAGCGAGGACAATGTGGCGGACGCGATGCGCGAGGTGCGCATCGCGCTTCTGGAAGCCGACGTCAACAACCGGGTCGCCTCTTCCTTTGTCGATCGGGTCAAGAATCTCGCGCTCGGGATGGAGGTCATTGCCGGCGTCGATCCGGGCCAGCAGTTCGTCAAGGTGGTCTACGACGAGCTTGTGAAGCTTCTCGGCGGCGAGACCGCCGGGATCGCCTGGTCGGACAAAGGCCCCACCGTGGTCATGCTCTGCGGCCTTCAGGGTTCGGGCAAGACCACCACGGCGGGCAAGCTCGCCCGCAAATGGAAAGCCGAGGGCAGGCGTCCGCTTCTCGTCGCCGCGGACGTCCAGCGTCCCGCGGCGATTGAGCAGCTCAAGGTTCTGGGCGCTCAGATCGACGTCCCCGTCTTTTTCCAGACCGGCTCCAATCCCGTCTCCATCTGCCGCAATTCCCTGAACGCGGCGCAGCTGCACAGCGCCGACGTGATTGTTCTGGACACGGCGGGGCGTCTTCATGTCGACGACGAGTTGATGGGCGAGCTTGACGCCATACGGGACGCGGTGAATCCCGTGGAGATCATTTTCGTCTGCGACGCGATGATCGGCCAGAGCGCGGTGGACACGGCGGAGGAGTTCAAGCGCCGTCTTCCGCTGACCGGCGCGGCGATGACGAAGATGGATTCGGACGCGCGCGGCGGCGCGGCCTTGTCGCTCCGGGAGAGTACGGGGGTTCCGATCAAGTTCATCGCCACGGGCGAGAAGCTCGACGCTCTGGAGGAGTTTCATCCGGATCGCATGGCGGGCCGCATTCTCGGGATGGGCGACGTGGTGAGCCTTGTCGAGCGGGCGCAGGCGGTGATCGACGAGAAGGAGGCGAAGGAGCTCCAGGACAAGCTGGCTGCGAACCAGTTCAATCTGGACGATTTCCTGTCGCAGCTGGCCAGCATCAGGAAGATGGGGTCGTTGAAGGACCTTCTGGGGATGATTCCCGGCCTCGGGTCGCAGTTGAAGGATGTGGATGTTGACGAGGGTCAGTTCAAGCAGATCGAATCCATCATCCAGTCGATGACGAAAGAGGAGCGGCGGAATCCGGACATCATAGACGCGAAGCGTCGCCAGCGCATTGCGAGGGGTTCGGGGAAGACGGTGCGCGATGTCGGCGACATACTGAAGCAATTCGGCGAGATGCGGAAGATCACCGGGCGGATGGGTCGTCTGGGGATGTTCGGGAGCGCGGGGAAGGAAGCGCTTGAGGCGCTCAACCCGCATCGTCTGTCGTCATTGGCGATGGGCCGGTCGCTGTATGGATCGAAGAAACAGGGCTCGAAGGCCCAGCAGAAGAAAAAAGATAAAAAGAAGGACAAGAAGAAGAAAAGGAGACGCTAGGTGTCAGTCGTCATTCGTTTGTCGCGCGCGGGCCGCGTGCATCTTCCGTATTATCACATTGGCGTATACGACAGCCGCACCCGTCGCGACGGACGTCCGGTCGAGCAGCTTGGCTTTTACGATCCCCGGTCGGAGAAGGAGCCGGTCCGCATTGATCTGGATCGGGCGAAGCACTGGTTGTCTGTGGGTGCGAGGCCGTCGGCGACGGTGGCGACGATTCTGAAGGGTCAGGGCGTGTCGTCTTCGGAGTGGAGCGTGAAGAAGGCTGTTTCGGCCGCGAAGAAGGAAAAGAAGGTTGCGGCGAAAAAGGCTTCGGCGAAGAAAGCGGCTGCGAAGCGTCCGGCGAAGAAGTCTGATTCTGCGGACGCCAAGCCGGCGAGGAGGCGGAAGCCGCGCACGGTGTCTTCGAAGAAGCGTGGCGAGAAGGCTGCCGCGAAGTAGCCGGGTTGATCCGGGAAAAAGCATGATGCCGGGCGGGTCTTCCGTTGAGGGGCGGAGGCCGCGCGGTTTTGTGTATATATGGGTTTAGGTTCTGTCTGAGGTATTTATTTGCCTGTAAAACATACCTCAGACAGAACTTGGGAATCGGGGGGATTGGCCATGAAGTGTTGGTTTTGCGACAATGAGGCTCGTGGCGTGTGTGCTGCGTGCGGGCGCGGGGTGTGTTATGATCATGCGCATATTCATGATGCGATGACGTTGGCGAAGACGGACACGTCGAGCGGGTACACGAGTTATTACAATGTGCTCAATTCGTTGAAGTGTTCGGATTGTCGTCTGGAGTGGATTTACCACAAGCCGGGCGATTGAGCGGTTCCAACAGGGGCGCTCTGGCCCTGAGCGAAGCCGTGTCTCCGTATCCCGCTCGATGCAACCGAGTCCGAGAGGGGAGGGTGTCCAGGCGAAGGCCTGGTCGCGGGGTGTGGGGGCGCGATGAGCCCCCACGTTCTTGAATCCATAAAAAAGTCAAATAAGCGGTTGAGCGGTTTGCGGTTATGCGGTTATTTTTTGTAATTAATGGAGTGCGCGATACAGAAGAACATTCACAGGAGGGGAAAAGCGTTTGCTGTGAATTGATCGCGCACGACTTCCTCGCAGAGGCAAACAGGCCCCGCAGGGCCGGCTTTGCCGTGCGGCTCGATTGGGAGCGTCTGCCTCCTCACCGAAGGGCTTTCGGCAGGGAGCCGGAATTCGGGGACACGAGCGAATGGCACGGAAATAATGTCAAAAGTTCTCCATTGGCAGCATTTTCTTGAGTTTATTCCGTGACATTCGCTCGTGTCCCCGAATTCCGGCTCCTTGACAAGGAACGTTCGGGAAAGCCGCCTTGCCAGAAGCGCCTGCAGGAGGAATCCTCCATCAAGCGTTTTGTACCGGGCTTCGCTCAGAACGCATCTCCTCCACCGAATAAAACAACTCGTCCGGCTTCATCGCAGCCAATTCCTCCGCATCCGCCGTGCTCGCATACGCAACCGCAAGCATCCCCACGCCCGCCTTCCGCGCAGCCGAAATATCCGAAGGCGCATCCCCCACATACACAGCCTCATCCGGCTTCAACCCATGACGCTCCAAAATCCGCCCAATCCCCGGCGCCTTGTCCGCCCGATCAGGCGCCCCTGTCTCAACATCGGAAAACCACCCCGCCAACCCATACCGCGCAAACGTCATCTCCGCGCTCTTCGCCCCCTTCCCCGTCACCACCCCGAGAATCACCCCCTTCCCCCTGAGAAACGCCAACAACTCCCGAATCCCCCCAAACGGCTCAGGACACATCCCATGCAACGCCGCATACCGCTCATGGTACAAAGCAACCCCCTCCTCATACCGATCCGGCAGAAAAACCCTGATGGTGTGCTCCTCCGACGGCCCGAACGTGGCCTTCAACTCCCCGTCCGACACAACCGCCCCCGACAACACCCCAATCGATTCCCTGAATGCGGCCATGCACAGGGCCAGCGTGTCCCCAAGCGTCCCGTCAACGTCAAACAAAACAGCCTTGATCATGTCTTTCCCCAATATGCACGTCCGCTCTCACGCGGCAAAGATGGCCCATTTTCCATGGAACAGCATATTTTGCAATGCCCCGCGCAACGCTTCGGCTATAATCGCTTCAGCCCCCATCCACCGGAACAAACGATCCGGAGCCGGGACAGGAGAACACGATACATGCGAAACGTGCTGGTCTTTCCCTGCGGCAGCGAAATAGGACTGGAAATCCACCGCTCCCTCTCCTCCTCCCCCCATTTCACCCTGTACGGCGCGTCCACAGTCCCGGATCACGGACGCTTCGCATACAAACACTACAGACAAATCAACAGCATGGCGGACGACCCCGGCTTCGAAGCCGAAATGAACGCCCTCATCGAAGACCTGTGCATCGACTTCGTCATGCCTGCCCACGACGAGGCAATCCTCCGCATAGCCCAGCTCCAAACCCAAAACCGCCTCGCAGCCGAAGCGGTGACGCCCCCCTTCGACGCCTGCGCCGTCTGCCGATCAAAACAGGCGACATACAGGCTGTTCAGAGACGCCATGCGCGTGCCCCGGATATACTCCGAAAACGAATTCGCAACCGCCCCCTGGCCCCTGTTCGGCAAACCGGACAAAGGCCAGGGCAGCCGGGGCGCGGAACTCCTCCCCGACGAACAGGCAGCCCGGGAAAAACTCCGCCGCAGCCCCGACACGGTGATTATGGAATTCCTCCCCGGCCCCGAATACACTGTCGACTGCTTCACAGACAAGTCTGGCGCGCTGCTCTTCCGATCCGCCCGCGCGCGCGCGCGGATCGCGGGCGGCATCAGCGTCCACTCCCGCGCAGCCGATCACCCCTCGCTCATGGCGATGGCGACAGCGATCAACGATCTGCTCCCCATGCGGGGCGCATGGTTTTTCCAGGCCAGGGAAAACGCGGCGGGCGAGGCCGCGCTCCTCGAAATCGCCCCCCGCATCGCGGGATCGTCCGGCTTCCAGCGCGCGCGCGGCGTGAACCTGGCCCTCCTCTCGCTCTACGACCGCGTGGGCCTCCCCCTGCGGGTGGCGGCGAACAGCCTCGGGGACATGGAAACGGACAGGGCCCTCGCGACCTCGTTCGCGCTCGGCTACGATTTCGAGGCGGCGTACATCGATTTCGACGACACGCTGTTCAGCTCGCGGTTCGGCGTGAATTCCGACGCGGTGAAATTCATCTTCCAGTGCCGCAACCGCGGGAAAAAAGTGACCCTCCTCTCCCGCCACCTGGGAGACCTGGACGCAACGCTCAGGGAAACCGGGCTGGCCGGCCTGTGCGACAATATCGTCCACATCAGGGACAACACGTCGAAAGCCGAATACATACGGGAGAAGAAGGCGGTTTTCATCGACGACTCGTTTGCCGAACGCGAAGACGTGGCGAAACGGCTGGGAATTCCCGTATTCGATCCGTCCTCGTTCGACGCGCTTTTCGATCCGAAATCATGGTAGCCGCGGCAAAAGCCCATTTTTGGAATTGAACGGAACAGCGTCGCGCGGTATAGTGTTCAACGACGAGCGGAAACAAACGAAAACACAGAACGCTCCTGAAAACCGTCCCCATCCAGAAATCATCATTTCGTCATTTTGCGAATGTCGTCTTTTTTTTCCATCCGGAGGAGAACAGCATGGCCACAGCAAAGAATCTGGGAGAAAGCGCGAACGCCAATCCCAAAACGCCTGTCATCGGCGTCTTCGCCACAAACGATCCGCGCATCGACAAGTCGTTCTGGAAGCGCGGCCAGAACATCGTCAAAATGGCTGCCGACGTCATCGCCAAAGGCGTCAAACTTCCCGGCGGACTCTCCCCGCAGGTCGTCTACACAACGACACTCGTGAAAGAGGAGCGCTCCGCAGACATCGCCGCGCGGCAACTCCGCGAAGCGGGCGCGGACATCCTCGTCTGCGTCCCCGATTCCTGGTGCTTCCCCCAGCCCACGCTCATGTCGTTCCTCGCGCATTTCCCGACAGACATTCCGATCAACCTCACCTGCGGCAATTCGGCGACCCTTCCCGGCGTCGTCTTCGCGCAGGCCGTCGTCGGCGCGATGTCCCAGTCCGGCCGCATGGTCCACCTGAACGTCGGCACCTGGCCCGACACAGGCGACGATCCGAAGATGACCAAAGCCACGGGCGAAGCCCTTGTCGACTGGTGCCAGGGCGCTCTCGCCCACGCCGCCCTCAAGGGCCGCCGCGTCGTCGTCTTCGGCCACGATTCGATGGGGATGGAAACAGCCCTCGCCCACGTCATCGCCACGCGCCGGACTTTCGGGCTGGAAATCACCCGCCTCGACATGAAGCTCCTGGCCGATCTGCTGAACAAGAAATCGTTCAAGGCCGCGGAGGTGAAGGAACTCCGGGGCTGGCTCGACAAGCACCTGGGCAAACGCCTCGAAATGAAGACAAAAGCCGATTCCGAACGCTTCAACCAGAGCCTCGCGATGTACATCATCGTCCGCGATCTCATGGCCGATCTCAACGCCGTCGGCGGCGGCTTCATGAGCCAGCTCGAATGGGGCTCCGATCCGCGCGGCCTGCCGCTGCCTGTCGCCGACGTGATGGAATCGCTCTTCAACGCCACCTTCGATCACAACGGCCCCAAGGCGCCCATCCCCTACGCGACCGAATCCGACATGCAGGGCCTTTTGACCATGCTGTACTTCACCTGGCTGTCGGGCGGCAATCCGCCCCTGTTCATGGATTTCCGGAAGGTCTGGGAACCGTGGGAGATCAAGGCCATGGCGGAGAAGGTCGGCGTCCCTCTCCCGAAAGCCCCCTGGGCGACGAAGGGCTTTGTCGACGGCGACAACTCCGGTTCCGCGTCGCTGGACTGGGCCGGGCTGCCCGGGGCAAAACCGGCGGACATTCTCAAGAACGTCGCCATGCCCATCGTCGATCTGGACTACTTCATGGGCGGCGGCAATTCGGTGACGTTCGTCTCGCCGGGCGGCATTGAAGGCATTGCGGGCCGGCTCGCCTACAGCGCGGTGTCGGATCAATTCACCCTGTTCTGGGACGAAGCGACGACGGCGGAGCTGCCTCCCGCCCTCACCGAGGCGGTGCGGAAGACGTCGGCCTACAACTGGCCCCACACCTGGATCGTGCCGAAATACGCGTCCATGACCGAGTACAAGCACTATGCGCCCGCGAACCACCTGCACATGACCTGGGGTCTCAGGCCGGCCCGTCTGCAGTACTGGATGGATTTGGCCAAGGTCAATTCCGGCACGCCCTGGGCGGCGCGTCCGGTCTTTGTCGAAGGGGTTGACAGGCCGCAGCCTCTCATCCACCTCCTGAACGGCGGCGAAACCCTCGCCAAGCGTCTTTTGAAATAAGCAGGCAAGGAAAAGGAGCCCGGATCATGTTGAAGACGGAAATTCTCCATCCCGAACTCATCCGCGCGCTGGCCGAGGCCGGCCACGGGGCGCGGATTCTCATGGGCGATTCCAATTATCCCGTGACGGTGAAGTCCAATCCGGCGGCGCGCCGGGTGTTTCTCAATTTCACGCCGGGGACGGTGGACGGCGCGTCGATCATCCGCGCGCTGGCGGCGACGATTCCTGTGGAATCGGCGTTGTACATGACGCCTGATTCCGGGGAGACGCCGGAGATTGTGAAGGAGTACCAGAAGATTCTGGGGGACGCGGTTCCCTTCGCGTCGACGACGCGATTTCCCTTTTACGAGGAGGCGTCCACGCCCGACACGTGCCTCGTGATCGCGTCGGGGGAGCAGCGCGTCTACGCGAATCTGCTGTTGACGGTGGGCGTGCGGAAACCGTAGGGTCTGTCGTCACGAGCCATTTGGGCCGCTTTTCCGCCCATTTTGCGCTGTGCTTCGCCCGCTTTTCTTGACAATAGTGACCTATTGCCTTCGAAAATCGGACTCGCCCAGCACAAAACGGACGAAAAATCGACCCAAAGCGCTCGTGACGACAAACCCTAGAGCGCAAAGAGCATGCAGGCGCGGGGACAGTATGGAACGGCGCTGAAACAAGGAATATCCTTGTTTCAGCGTTATTTTATGTAAATCGCTTTATCGCTTGTCTGACGAAATTCCTTACTGTATACTTAAGAGTAAGGAGGAAAGGCATGAGCGGGAACAAGGCGATGCGGATCAGGATGACGACGAAGCGGCAAGCCACGTTCCCCCGGCGGCTCTGCGAGGAAATGCGGCTTGAACCCGGCAACGCGCTTCAGGTTGAACCGGCGACGCTCGACGGACGGCGGGTCTGGGTGCTTTCCGCCCCGCCTGAACCGCCCGACATGAGCTGGGTGGGTTCGTTGCGGCGCCATGCGGGCAGCTCCAGGGCGCTTTCCATGGAAGCGGTGCGGGCGAAAATCGTGGAAGGGATGGCCCATGGCGATCTCGACTGACGTCGGTCTTGATACGTCCGCCGTTCTCCGGCTGCTCCTGGGCGAACCGCCGGAGCAGGCGAAAGCCGCCGCGGAAGCTCTTGTCCGCGCGAGAGTGAACGGAGCCTCCGTCCTTGTGTCCGACATTGTCGCGCTGGAGGCCTATTTTGCTCTCCAGACCGCGTACAGGATACCCAAAAAAGCCGCGTTGACCGCTCTTGCGGGGATGTTCAATTCCGGCGCAGTCCAGCCCGAGCCGGGCGGCTGCGCGAAAGAGATTCTCAATGCGTGTCTTGAATCCGCGTCAAAGCCCGGTTTTGCGGATCGCATGATCCATGCGCGTTACCGCAGTCACGGCGCGAGAATGCTGACCTTTGAAAAAGCCTCGTCCAAATTGACAGGCGCGGAAGTGTTGTAAGCTTCTAACGTGAGGATTCCGCCAGTCTCCGCAATCCCTCTGCGCACCGGTTCATCGCCGCCCCGTCCGCGCCGTGGCCGCCCATGCGGATTGCCGGTTTCATCCTGCCGTGAAAATCGCTCCCGCACGTCGCGACAAGCCCAAGCCTGTCGGCCTCGGCCTTCCAGCGAAGCCGATCTTCGGGCGAATGGTAGCTGCTGTACGCTTCGATTCCCGACAAGCCCGCTCCTGCGATCCCGGCGAAGAGATGTTCTTTTCCGCGAAGCGACTGCCCCGGATGCGCCAGCGCGGCTGCGCCGCCCGCCGAGGCGATGAGGGCGAGACAGTCTGCGAACGACATGTATTCCACGGGAACATGCGCGGATTTTCCCGGCGCGCAATAGTCCCAGTAAAAATTGACATACGGATTGTCCGACCGCGCTCCGCCGGGGCGGAAGGGAAGGAGGAGCGGGTTTCCGTCATTCCGCGAATCGGCGAGAGCGGCTTCCGCGATCATTTCGCAGATCGCGACGCCTCCCGCCGCGAGGGCTGCGACGGTATCGCTGTCCACTGTTATGCCCAGCGCCCGCACCAGCTCGATCCGTTGGCTTTCCGCAGCGCGTTCCCGGTTCTCGACGTCGCGCCGGACAGCCTCGAAGCGCGCATCTTTGTGATCGATGCAATACCCGAGAACATGGAGCGACGCGCTTTCGCCGCCGCGTTCATACAGGCAGTCCAGTTCCACGCAGGGGATGACGGCCACATTTTCCTCCGCGCCTGCCGCCACGGCTTCGGCCACGCCGGCCACGCTGTTGTGATCGCTTACGGCGATGCAGCGGATGCCTGATTTCCTGGCCATGCGCACCAGTTCCCGGGGGGCGTATTCGCCGTCCGGGCTGTATCGGGAATGCATATGCATATCAATGCCGGAGTTTGTCGTCATTTAGCGTTTCCCTTCATGGTTCTGAGCGCGTCTCCTGCGAGGAATTCGGGGACAGTATAGAATGGCGCTGAAATAAGGACAAATCTTTTCATCGCTCTAACAGTGTTGCCGCGCTTTCACCCTGAGTTCAACCTATCCGCAAAAAAAATTCCCCTATCCAAATCCAGCGTTCCCCGACGCGTGAACGCCGCTACGATCCCCATCATGGAAACGAACGAACCGGCGGCCCGACGAGCCGCCCAGCCCACTGATAAAGAGGTCTGCGACTTCGCCCTCGTCCTCGCCATTGACGAAGGACTGGAGGACGAGGCGAAGCTCGCCGCCCTGCGCTGGCCGGAGAACGCGCCCGCGCCGGACGGGGGGGCGCAGCCATACGGATGGGCGGCGAAATACAAGGAAAAGGCGCGGATCGCCCTTGCGGAGCGGATGGCTCAGAGCGAGGT
>QMCE01004611.1_pt1 | contig 13454 bp, 9 predicted proteins | sample 1821851 | NCBI WGS metagenome assembly QMCE01 (sample SAMN09453174, study PRJNA476694) | Termite gut metagenome, whole genome shotgun sequencing project. | isolation source: worker | host: Odontotermes sp. | place: South Africa:Pretoria | collected 2016-01-28 | reverse complement strand
GCTCCGGCGGCGCCCGCAGCTCCGGCGGCGCCCGCAGACCCGGCAGCGCCCGCGGCTCCGGCGGTGCCCGCCGCCCCGGTCGATCCACAGGTTGATCAGACGCTGAAATTCAACATCGACCAGGAACCCACGATACTCGACCCCTTCCAGTATCGTGACGATAAAGCTTCTCCGATCGTGATGGCGATTCACGAGCCGCTGATCCGCATCTCCGGCGAGAGCGGCAAGGAATGGGAGCCCGGCCTGGCCACTGGCTTTACGGCCAACGCCGATAACTCCGTCTTCACCGTCACACTGCGCCAGGGCGCTCTCTGGAGCGACGGCTCGCCGATTACCGCGGACGACGTCGTATACAGCTTCCAGCGCGCCGTCGATCCCGCCTTCGCCTCTGAAAAGGCGTTCGACTACTATATCTTCCAGAACGCGCAGGAGATCGTCGAGGGTACGATGCAGCCCGCCGACCTGGGCGTCAAGGCGACGGACGCGTCTACCATAGAGTTTACACTGACCGCGCCGATGGACTATTTCCCCGACTATTTGAAGCTTCCGGGCTTCGCGCCGGTACAGAAGGCCGCCGCCGAGCAGCACGGCAATCTCTACGGCACGGAAGCCGCAAACATGGTGTTCTCCGGCCCGTTCATAATGACGGATTGGCAGCATGAGAATTCGATTACATTGGTTAAAAACGAAAGCTATTGGGACGCGGCGAGCGTTCAGCTGCAAACGATCGAAATCAGCCTCGCCACGGACTCCAATACCATCAACGGCCTGTATATGGCGGACGATCTGGACTTCCTGAACGTAAAACCCGACATGAAGGCCCAGTACATCAGCGATCCTAACTTCCAGACGCTGCGCCTTACGCGCGTCAGCTTCATCGAATTCAATCCGCAGATGGACTTCCTCAACAACAAGAAGATCCGCGAAGCCCTTTCCATGACCTTTGACCGCCAGGCTTACGCTGCGGGCGTAATGGACGAGCCGGACATCGCGGCATACGGCCTTGTGCCCTTCGGCATCCGCGGCAAGGCGGGCGGAGACTTCCGCGAGCAGGCGGGAAACATCGTGCAGGATCTCGCGAGCGATCCGTCTATGGCGGCGACGGCTTTGCAGCTCTTTGAAGAAGGGCTTGCCGAAGTCGGCAAAACCCGCGCCGATATGGAGGCGTATCTGGAGATTCTCTGCGTAGACAGCCCCGGCGCAAAGAATCAGGCGCAGGCAATCCAGGCCATGTGGAAGCAATACCTGAACCTGAACCTGCCCGTGACGCCCATGCAGGTGAGTATGCTCATTCCCATGCTGATGGACGGCAGCTTCAAGTGCGTGGTCGGCGGCGGCAGAACCGCGCTCACGAGCGACAGCGCCTATTTCATCGACTTCATCTATCACGAGAACAAGTGGGACGACGAGCACTTCCGCACGGAGATGGAAAAATCCTTCTCGCAGGCTGGGGATGAGCGCATCCAGACCTTGATGGATTTGGAAAAATATGTGCTGGAAAACTACGTGTACATCCCGCAGGTCTATGAAAACTTCAACTACGTGCAAAAGGACAACCTCGCGGGCCTGCGCCTTTACCCGTACGCCTCCCAATACGACTTCAAGTACGCTTATAAGACGAACTAGCAGGAATATAAGGGGCCGCCGCTGACGGCGGCCCCTTTTCAGGAGCAAAAATGACCGATGCGGAACGCGTGATGTCGCGTTTTTTGGAGGGCTATTCTTCGGAAAAGCTCAGGCTCGTGGGCGAGCATATTGCCGATGCTTTTTTGCACGGCTTTGTGAGCCAGTTTCGCGAGCGGGGCGGGCGCGGCGGCGTCCGGCTGTTTTACCGCCTGGGGCAAGAGGCGATTGCGGACTGCGTTTGTTCCGCGCTCCACCGACGCGGGCTGCGGCCTGTGCGAATGCCCGCGAAGGGGATGCTTACGGCGCCGAGCGGCATTCCGCAAACCGAAGAAGCGTATGCCGGATGGTTAAAGGAGCGCGCGGGAGAGCTGAAGACCATATGCGGAACGATCAGCATCGACCACTTCGGCTCGCCAGCGGGGTTTGAGCGCGGCGACGCGGCCCTTGAATCGGTAAAGCGCCGCTTGGAATCGCAATATCTTCCTCCCTCCACGCAATCCTACTGCAAGGTCGCGTTTCCCAATCCGCTTATCGGCGAATGCTTTGAGGAGCTGTTCGATAAATTCGTCGAAATCAACACGACCCGGCCCGAACCCTATGAACGCGCGCAGCAGGCGATCATCGACGCGCTGGACGAGTGCCATTCCGTGCGCATCGTAGGACGCGAGGGCAATCGGACCGACCTAACGGCCGCGCTCAACACGCTCGCGGATTCGGACCAGCACACGAATTTTCTCAATTGCGGCGGCGATCTGAACATCCCTCACGGCGAAGTGTTTACCACGCCAAAGCTTTCGGGTACTCACGGCAGGCTGCATGTCGGAGAAATCTGCTTGCGCGGCATACGCTACGAGGAGCTGCGCCTCGATTTTGAAGACGGACGCCTCGTTGCGTTTTCATGCGGCAATGGCGGCAGTAAGTATGTACAGGAGACGCTTTTGGACGGGCGGCCCTCCCTGCCCATAGGGGAATTGGCAATCGGCACGAACACGAGGCTGGGCGCTGTTGCCGAGCGATACCGCCTCGGCTCCGTGCTGCCCATACTATTGATGGAAAAGACGGGCCCGCATATCGCCCTCGGCGACCCTTGCTTCGCCCGGGCCGAGGACGCGCCCGTATATAATCTGCGCGCCGGTGAAGCCGCTGCGCGCGGGAAAGAGATGACGGCGCGGGAAAACGAGATCACGGCGCGGCGCAAAACGGACGCCGCGGTCTATATGGATGCGCATATCGACATCACGCTGCCGCTCAGGGATACCGCGCTGCTATGCGGCGTAAGCAGCGGCGGAGAAATAAAGATCATAGAGAACGGCCGGTTTGTTTTGCCGGGAACGGAATTGCTTTGGCCGGACGGCGAAACGGGCGGAGCGTATGATGAGTGATATGAAAACACAGTTTATCGGAGATTTTTTATTTACGGGCAGCGAATGCCTGGATAGCTTTGCGATGACGGTGCAGGACGGCAGGATACTGCGGCTAGCGCCCCGCGCCGAGGCGGAAAAGGACTGCGAGACGGTCGATCTTTCCGGCGGCTTCGTACTGCCGGGATTGATCGACGCGCATGTGCACCTGCGCATGTTCGCGGACGCGCGGCCTCCGGCGGCGGCGGGAAAAGACGCGCAGGAAGCGGAGCTTGCGGCGCGTAGCGTTCGGAACGCGCAGGAGCTGCTTGGCGCGGGCATTGTAGCCTGCCGCGACCTCGGTTCCGCGCGGGGCAGCAGCATAGGCATACGCAACGCGATTTCGGCCGGAGACATCGTCGGGCCGCGCGTCGTCGCCGCTGGGCGGGCCATCTGCGCCACCGGGGGACATGGCGTCGAGTGCGGCTTGGAGTGCGACGGCGCGGACGCGGTTACGCGCGGCGTACGCCAGGTAATTAAGGACGGCGCGGACGTGGTTAAGCTGATGGTCTCCGGCGTCGCCCGCTCAAAATGGCAAGCGCCGGGTCCCAGCGAGCTGAGCGACGCCGAGATTGCCGCGGGGATAGAAGCGGCGCATATGCTTGGCCGCAAGGTTTCGGCGCACGCAAACGGCGAAAGCTCCATAAAAAGCTGCGTACGCGCCGGAATAGACTCGATAGAGCATGGGGTGTATCTCACCGATGAGCTCATGGATGAGATGAAGGCGCGGGGTACCTTCCTCGTACCGACGCTGTCGCCGCCCTATCACGCCGCGACAGAGGGACAGCGGCAGGAGCCGGATGATCCGGGCCATAAGCGCAGCGCGTCCGTCATCACGCGGCATCGCGCGGCTATGCTTGAGGCGTTTAGGCGCGGCGTTCCAGTGGCGATGGGCAGCGACGCCGGCACGCCTTATAATCCTCACGCGGGCGCGGCGTATGAGCTTGTGCTCATGGTGGAGGCCGGGCTTACGGCGCGGGAAGCGATCGTCTGCGCGACGGTAAACGCCGCTGCGCTTTTGGATATCGAGGATGAGCTTGGCATCCTTTCGGCGGGGAAGGAAGCCAGCTTTTTGGTGCTGAAAGGGAATCCGTTCGATGATATTTCCGCCGTTTGCGGAGAGAAGTCCATATACCTGAAGGGAAAAAGGCTGGGAGGCGTTTTAAATGGCAGCATATGATTTTTATCAGCCCACCCGCGTGCATTTTGGCGCGGGCAGGCTAAACGAACTGGGCGCAATCATGAAAAAATATGGCGGAAAGTGCCTGCTTATCACCACGAGCAACGACGAAGCGGCGCTTCGCCCGCTCTACGATAGGGTCAAGTCCATCCTGAAAGAGGCGGGAATCGAATGCCTGCACTTCGACGAGGCGGTTCCAAACCCGACGATCGGCTCGATCGAAAAGGCGATTGACGTCGTCAACAGGGAATGCGTGCAGTCAGTTCTGGCTGTGGGCGGAGGCAGCTCGATGGACACCGCGAAATCAGTCGCATTATTCTACGGCGCGGGCAAGATTGACTGGCAGGATGTTTTCGGCAGATATACCGGCGCTTTCGAAGAATACGCGCCGCTGTCCAATCCGATTCTTCCCGTAGTCACCTTACCCACGACGGCGGGAACCGGCAGCGAGATCACGCAGGCCATGATCGTATCCGATCCGGCCCGCAATGAAAAAATGTGTATTTTCCACGATAAGGTTTTTCCGCGCGAGGCGATTATCGACGTTGAGCTGACGGCGACGCTGCCCAAAGCCCTTACAGCCATGACGGGCTTTGACGCTTTTTCGCACGCGTTCGAGAGCTATACCAACGACATCGCCTCTCCGTATACGATGCTGATTGGCGAAAAGGCCATGCGGCTGATTATCGGAGCGCTGCCGCGCCTGATGGAGGAGCCCGATAACCTTGCCCTTCGCGAGGATATGTCGCAGGCCGCCCTGTTTGCGGGTATTTCCCTGGCCAACGCGGCGGCGTCCATCCCGCATCCTTTAAGCGAGATCGTCGGCGGAGTCGCGCCGCGCATCCCGCACGGCCAATGCCTCGCAACGCTGTATCCCGAATTCATCGCTTATGTTTGTGAGAAGCGGCCGTCTCGGTGCGCGGCCGTGGCCCGCCTATTCGACGCCAGCCTCGCGGACGCCGCGGATGAAGTAGCCGCCGCCGCGCTTCCGGGGTTGATGCGCGCCTTCTTAGAATCGATCGGGCTGGACAAAACGTTTTCCGAATTGGGCGTAACGCGGGCCGAGCTTGAGGAGATGGAAGGGAACTTCTTATTCAACGTATTGCCCTTTGCGCCAAAGGAAACGCTCGTATCAATTTTACATAACAGCTATTGAGAGATTGAAAGGGGATCGCCATGAAACATATTAAAATCGCCGCGGGCATGGCCCATGTGAATTACGGCCATATCGCCGCGGTCGTAAAGGAAGCCGCTGATGCCGGCGCGGACTATATTCACTCCGACGCCGCCGATATGCACGATTTGAAAAACCTTCAGCTGATGGGAGGGCATCAGATTATCGAAGCCATCCGCCCCGTGACGGAAAAGCCCATCGAATGCCATTTTTACACGAAGGACTGCGACCGCCTCTTTATAGAGAAGATTGCGAAAGCGGGCGCGGATATGCTCATTCTGCCCGTGGAAAACTTTATAGGCGCGCCGCTTGCGTATATCATGAATTACTGCCGCGAGTTCGGCATGAAAATCGGCCTTACGGCGGGCTGCTATACTCCGCTGTGCTTCCTCGACGAAGCGGTATACGACATCGACCGCGTCCAGCTTGTCATCCACGGCGTAACCAATACGGACGGGCGTGAGAATTGGGACTGGCGGCGTAGCAGCCTTGATATGATCCGGCGCGCGCGCAAGATGATCGATGAGAAAAATCCCGGCTGCGAGCTGGCGGTGGACGGCGGTCTGCGGTATAACAATATGGACGAGGTAATCGCCTGTAACCCGGACGTGGTTATTCTGTCATCCGCTATTTTCCGCGATCCCGACGGGATTGCCGCAGGCGTTCAAAAGTGCCGCAAGGCAATCGACGAAGCCGCGCTCAAATATAATCTGTAATAACCATCCGAATCACAAAAACCGACGACGGCTCACGGGTAAAATCGTGAGCCGCTCTTTTTCTACATTTGTTTCAAAGCGCAGTCGCCGCTTCATCCTGCCCTTGTTCTCGTCAAACGCCTTTTTAGCGCGCAGAAGCGTCTGCCAGAACCGCCCCCATGCCCCCGTTACAGTCGGAAAAGGGGTGGATGGTTTCTATTTTATAATGCAAGGTAACCGCTGATTAATCGACCGGCCCGTCCAAGGTTTGTTATAATAAGCCAAAGGACGGTTGATCAAGATGAAGCAGCAAACATTTACGGATATCGAGTATGGAAATCGAAAGCGCCGGACGAAGCGGGAAGAATTTCTGGAGATCATGAATGAAATCATCCCGTGGGACGAATGGGTAGCGTATATAAAGCCCGTATACTTCGATAATAAGGTAGGCCGCCCCGCACGTGGTATCGAAATCATGCTTCGGATGTTCTTACTGCAAGCGTGGTTCAATTTGTCCGACGAAGGAATCGAAGACGCGAAGCATGATTGCGACATGTAGCCGTCATCCATAGCTGCTATGAAGATGATATTGACGGCGGGATTCATCTGTTGCAGCCTTTTCGCAAGAATCAACCCATGCATTTCCGGCAGCTCCGTGTCTATAAACGCTGCGTCCACAGCGTTTTCGCCCATGCGCTTAATGGCGTCCTTCGGAAAGCGAATTCCGGTTAATTCCGCGCCGGGAGCCGCCTTCCTGATTTTTCGCATCAGAGAGCGCAGTTGAAGCGATTCGCTTGTAACGGCCATTATACGCATCCCGCTCCGCCTCCGTTTCCGCGATATTGCCAGTACCGTTAGATGGAGGAAAGCGCCTGTGCCAGGGGCGCTTTCGCTGGGACAACTATACCATATAAGAAATAAAAAAAGCCGAACTTTACCGAAAAGTAAGGTTCGGCTTTTTCGCCCTCTACCGCCTAACGATCCTCCCGTCGCTGAAAATCTGGTACGGCGTGCCTACTTCGGCTGCGCCGGGCAGGTTCGGGTGCGTGGAGATATTAACCGTATTCCAAGAGTACCCCGGCGCTTCTATGGTTCCGAAGCCTATGCCGTCCTCGCCGATGGTTACGGCCGTTGAATACTTATCGTTCAGCCGGACGGTAACAGCTCCGGGCATACTGCCGCGCGCGTTCGCGATATATACCTTAAAGGAGAAGATGTCGCCGGTTTTGGTTACGTCGTAGAGGATGCCGACGATGGGGGGAGGAAGGTCGGACTTGGGCCTCTCCTGCGCGGGCACGCCGGACGGCGGCACGTAATCCGGCCCCAAAAGCTCGACGTACAGGGCGCGGTCCTCTGTGTCTTCGATGTGATAATAATCATCTGCTCCCCACACCAATTCGTGTTCCGCTGGACCGTCAACGTTGTCGCTGCCCTTTGCGATGCCATAGGGTTCGTTTTCGCAATAAACTGCGCCATCGTTGCCTTTAGCAATCAGTCTGCCGGTGCCGGTGACTGCTATGCCTCCACATGAAATGCCCCGCGAACTACCAGCATTTGCTGCTTGGCCTATGGCTGTTACAGTTCCGCCTCTAATATTTAATACATCTGTTGTATAGTTGTTCACAATGCCCATGGAGCTACCATTCGGTACATTGCCTGCCGTGACGGTCAACGAACCGTCGCCTTCAATGTTTAAGGCGTTTCTGAAGTCTACACCGTACGAAGAAGGAGTAAGTTCAGAATAAGTGCTGGTAATTGAATTGTTTCCTTCCAAAATAATAGTCACCCCGGTTCTAAGCAACATTGCCGTTGCCGCCGAGGTTGTAAAGTGGAAGTTTTTCAGCGTCAGCGTATTGGTGTCTGTATCCCATTCCCACGAACCGGTATCATAGATGCCGGCAGCGTCTGGGTCTGCATCATTAATCTCCCATGTAGTAGTGGCTGGCGCATCTGGAGGATCCGCCAGCGCAGGCCCTCCCGCGCACACCACCGTCATAACGAGCAGCAGAGCCAACATCGCGCTTGTAAACCTTTTCATGAGTAACCTCCCAAAACGTCTTTTTTACACCCACGCCGGGTGTTTAATACATAAACTCCGCGTACCGATACATTGCGAAAAGCGCCCGTGCAAGGGGCGCTTTCGCTGGGATTAAGTATATCATAATAAATATATAAAACGCCGAATGTTACCAAAAAGTAAGGTTCGGATTTTTCTGTATGGGCGAACTGTGTTCGCCCGTGACCCCAAAACTGTAGGGGCAGACCTTGTGTCTGCCCTATGACCCCAACGCCGTGACCCCAAAACCCGGCATTCACGCTAAACGCGCGTTTTTGCGCGGGCGATTCGTGAATCGCCCCTACAGGTTTGGGTCGGCCTCTGGGGTCGAAAACACCCGCCCGCAGGCGAGGTCCCTGACATTCATCTGTAGGGGCGAACTGTGTTCGCCCGTGACCCCAAAACCCGGCATTCACGTTAATTGCGGGCGGGCATGGAAGCCCGCCCATACATTATGGGGTCAGCGCCGGACTATCCTCCCGTCGCTGAAAATCTGGTACGGCGTGCCTACTTCGGCTGCGCCGGGCAGATTCGGGTGCGTGGAGATATTAACCGTATTCCACGAGTACCCCGGCGCTTCGATGGTTCCGAAGCCTACGCCGTCCTCGCCGATGGTTACCGTTGTGCTCCGGGCATACTGCCGCGCGCGTTCGCGATATATACCTTAAAGGAGAAGATGTCGCCGGTTTTGGTTACGTCGTAGAGGATGCCGACGATGGGGGGCGGGGCGCTGGGCCTGGGCCTCTCCCCCGCGGGTACGGCTGCGGCGACGATTCTGAGCACCGTAAGCTCGATGTACAGGGCTACATCTCCATCGATATCTTCGTACCTGTTTAGCATCGGATTCCAATACAAATCGACAAGATTCGTGGTACCGCCGTCTGTTGTGCCTCTGGCGGTTACGCCCTGCGGTTCCTGACCGTATTGGAAGGTTGTAGTTCCTTCCGCTGTAAGCACGCCCGAACCCGTTACGCTAAAAGCGCCGCCAACGCTGATGCCGGTTGAACCGGTCTCGATGCCCTCGCCGTGCAGCGTGCCGCCGGTGACGGTTAGGTCGCCGGTAATGTCCGCTCCCGCAGCTCCACCAACGGCGCTTAAGCTTGCCGAGCCCTCGATTGTCAGGCCGCCCTCGGCTTTAATTCCTGTACCGGCAATGTTATCGCTCGTAATGCTGCTGTCTCCATCCAAGACGAGCGTCATGCCGTCGGGCAGCACCAGCCCTATAGCCGCCGTGGTCGCGAAGGTGAAGCCGTTCAGCGTTAAGGTGCTGCCGTCGGCGGCAAAGTTCGACATGGCTACTTGGTTGGCCGGAATAAACGGTGAGTCGGCGTTGTAGAACGCTTCGGTATCCGGGTCGTAGTACAGCATGTAGTCGCATGTGATGTTAAACTTGGCGTCGGGGTTGTCTATCACTGCCAGTTCAACGCTGGTTCCCGTGAGTTTGCCTGCGGGTATTTTGATGATGAACGCATCCCCTGACGTGACCGTGGGCGTACCGCCAAAGGTAAGGGTGATCGACGAGCCGCCCTGCGAGCCGGTAGCCCGAACGGACATGCCGCCGGGCAGATTTTCAAACCAGCCGGCTGCGTCTTCGTTTAAATCGTCCGCCAGCGTATAGACCTCAAGCGTGATCGTGGCTGTAGGCGGCGAGGTCAGCGCCACATTCAGATCGCCGTCTATGGTAACGCTGCCAACCTTGGCCGATGGGTCCGGTATGAACGTCAGCTCGACGTACTTGGCGGCGGCGCCGCCGAACACGTAATGGTCGGCGTTATCCCATTCCAAAGGCAGCGCTCCCGCCGAAGCGTCTGTATTGCCTATCGCTGCAATGTTGCCTGTGGGTTGCGCCGCTCCCTTGAACCCGTATGCGGTAGTTACCGAACCGCTTGCTGTGCCGGTGATCTTGCCCTGGCCGGATATGGCCGTTGCACCGTCGGACTTCACGCCATAAGAACTGGCATTACCATTTCCTTTGCCGACGCCCTCCAATGTGCCGGCAACGCTGATGGAACCCGCGTTTACACCTACGGAGTTACCAGCGTTGTTGGGATCAGTGGTTCCGCCGGTTCCGATGACCGTTACGCCGCTTTTGACCTCAAGCGCGCCAGCGACGTTCAAGCCAATGGGATTAACGTGGGCATAGTCCGCCGTAGCAGAGAGAGTGCCGCTGCCCTCAATGGTCAGTGCGCTCCCTGCGTTAATGCCGATGGCGTCGTTTTGTATCTCTACAGCAGTATTGTTACAAGTAAAGCTGTTGCTGCCTTCTATCACGATCGTCGCATCGCCATTATAAATGTACAATCCGGTTGCCGCAGTGGTAGTGTAATTGAAATTGCTCAGCGTGATGGTGCTGCCGCTCCAGGTCAAGCCTGCCAGATCGCCGGGTTGAATGTAATTACCCTGTCCTTGTAGCATTGTGCCTCCAGATGCATTGAATGACAGCATTACGCCAGAGTAATCCGCATACGGCTGCGCGCCTACCCATCCCCCCTGCAAAGCCGCGGCCGGTGTCGGCTCCGCTTCCGGCTCTTCCGGCTCGGCTGCTGCGCCCTCCGTATCCTCGGGCGCGTCGCTCGGCGAGGCTAACGCCTGCCCGTCTAGGCCGCCCTCCGGCGCGGCTGGGACATTAAGGTCGTCCTCCGGCTCGGCTGGCCTGTTAAGACCGTCCTCCGGCGCGTCCGGCCCGTCGCCCGGTTCGATAGCCAGCGCCGGAACCCCCGCGCACACCACTGCCATGACGAGCAGCAGAGCCAACATCGCGCTTGTAAACCTTTTCATGATAAGCCTCCCGAAATATTTTTTTACGCTCCCGCCGGGTGCTGTTATACATTAAAGCCGCGTACCAAATACATTGCAAAAAGCGCCCGTGCAATGGGCGCTTTCGCTGGGATTAAGTATATCGTAATAAATATATAAAACGCCGAATGTTACCAAAAAGTAAGGTTCGGATTTTTGATAGGCTTCTACAGCACAGTAAGCCGATACCCTTTCCCGCGCTGATGCTCGATATCTATGCTCTTCGTAATCCCTGCGTCGTCCAGCCCCAGCTTTTTCCGCAAGGCGGATATGCGCACGTACAGCGTGCGGATATCCCTCCCGGCGTCCAGGCCCGTTGTTTTAACATAGAGCTCCTTAGCCGATAAGAATTTGCCGGGGTTTGACATGAGATGGATCAGAATTTTATATTGCATCGGCGTAAGCAAAAGGTCTTCCCCATAGAGGAATACGCGGCCCGCGTTATGGTCGAAGGCGTATGAGCCGATGCTATCCGGCAGCTTTTGGTCGTCCGGCTTGTATCGGAGGTTTTGCAGCTCCTTTTTCAGCCGCTCAACCCTTGGCGGCTTTCTTACGTAGCCCGACGCGTAGAGCTGAAAGGCTTCGTCCATATACTCCGTGTAGCCCGTGACGAAGATGATGTTCATATCCGGCTTGATTTTTGTCAATACCTTCGCGAGCTGCAAGCCGCTGACGTCTCCTATCTCTATGTCGAGAAAAGCCACGTCAACCGGCTGTTCCTTCGCGTACTGCAAGGCGTCTTTTGCGTTTGAAAAGCAAGCCGGCGCTTCTCCCACCGCGGCTTTTTGGATTGCCTTGCTCATCAGCGACAACGCCGCCGGTTCGTCGTCCACGACTATGATGTTCATTTCGCCGCCTCACTAGCCATCGGGATTGTGATTACGCATTTTGTGCCGAAGCCCGGAGCGCTTTCGATTTCCAGCGTGCCGGAGCACAGCGCTTTCAGGCGCTCCCGGACGTTTTGGATTCCGACGTGGATTCGCTCGCCGCTCGGCGCTGCGGCGGGGTCGAAGCCGACGCCGTCGTCCTCCACCGTAATGATATGCGCGCCAGCCGAACGCTCCGCGCGAATTCTTACCGTGCCGCCCTCCTTCTTCTTCATCAAGCCATGCCGCACCGCGTTTTCCGCGATGGGTTGAACCGTCAGCGGCGGAACGTTCATGTCGGTCGCCTCTATTTCGTAGACGACATGCAGCCGCTCTCCGAAGCGCAGCTTTTCGAGCGACAGGTAGGTTTCGACGTGCTCCAGCTCTTCCTCAAAGGGCAGCATTTTCTTTTGCGTTATAGATTTCAAATTTCCATGCAGATAATGGGCGAAGTCGTTGATCGCGGTTTTGGCTCTTTCGATATCGGCGTCGCATATGTCCTCAATCGCGGAGAGCGAATTGTACAGAAAATGCGGCTGGATTTGGCTTAGCATCAAGGAAATGCGATTCTCGGCCATTTCGACCTCCTGCTCCGCATAGCGCTGGTTTAGCTCCAAATGTATGTTAACATACATTATGGTGACCCCGACTGAGCTTCCGAGGTAGCTTATCCATAACCCGCTGAACGACGCTTCCGCAAAATAGCAAGCGGCGGGAATAAAGAAATAACAAAGCAGCGAAAGCAACTCGCGCGTTTTGAGAATGCGAATATTTCTTATCGGGGCCGTGAGGGCCAGCGCGACAGACACAAACGGGAGGAGCATCGACCTGCTGATATCGTTTAGCCAGCCGGGCAGGGAGAAGAACAAGGCGGCGGACACCAAGAGAACCAACGCGGCCTCCAGATATAAAACTATACAAAGCGGTATCCGCGAGGGATTAATTCTCATGGAAAGGAATGCGTGCACATATAAAGCGAACGCGGCTCGAATTACGCTCCCAAAGACGTAATCCGCATAATCCAGATAAACGAGCGCTCTTGGCCAAGCGCCGCCGCTTACATTAACGTAGAGCGCCCAAACCAATTCAATTAGGCAGCCCGCCAGCGCAAACAGCACTAAAACAAGAATATATTTGTACAGCTTCTTTTGAAGGCTGCCGCTCCGAAGGATGCTTAACAGTATCGGAACAAGAAATATCGCTCCGCAGGCCGCGCAGGAAGCGGTAATTATATCGAATGTAGTCATTGCATCACCTAAATTTCGATATATAACTCAGCATAATATAACATTAACTGGATGATATTTTCAATAGTTTTGCTATTTTTAGAATGATTCATTTACAGCGTTATATTGTAACAGGCCAAACCGTCCAGGTTACAGCGTTTCCGATTTCGGGGTTCTGCGTCCGGCGAGCAGGGAAAGTTGCATTCCACTCCACTTCCGTGCTCCACGATTTCCTCTTTGGGCTGAGTAGGAACCTTGACACGGACCAAATTGTCAGGAGTGGCTAAAAGCTCCGCGCTATGATAAAATAAAGGCATGGAAACAGAGAAAAGGAAAAGCCCAAGATGCGGGGCGGAAAAAGGGCAGCATAGCATAGGAAAAACGTCGGCTGGAAGTAGAAGATATCGGTGTACATGCTGCAAGAGGGAATACACG
>QMCE01001343.1_pt1 | contig 13464 bp, 6 predicted proteins | sample 1821851 | NCBI WGS metagenome assembly QMCE01 (sample SAMN09453174, study PRJNA476694) | Termite gut metagenome, whole genome shotgun sequencing project. | isolation source: worker | host: Odontotermes sp. | place: South Africa:Pretoria | collected 2016-01-28 | reverse complement strand
GTGAGCATCTGCATATCGTTACGACTCGCGTCCGAGGCGACGGCACTCTGATTAGCGACAGGAATAATTATGAGCGGAGCCGGAAGATTACCGACGATTTGGAACGGAAGTACGGCCTGCGTCCGAAAGGAGAACTGCAGGGTGAATCATGGCGACTGGCTCCGGTGGATGCGTCGGCGGGAGATCTGAAACGGCAGGTAGGTAATGTTGTCAAATCACTTGCCGAGCAGTATAAGTTTCACTCCCTGCCGGGTTTTCGGGCGTTGCTGTCGCTGTACAACGTAGGTATCGAGAAAGTCGAGGGCGATAACAGGGGAAATCGGTACACAGGACTGGTTTACTCGGCTCTCGATGTCGACGGCAACCGCGTCGGCCAACCGCTCAAATCGTCGCTGTTTGGCAAGAAGTACGGCATCGCACATCTGGAGGGGCGGATGCAGGAGGTGAAGACCAAAGGTTTCCCTACAAGTATCCGCGCCACGGTTGCTACGTCGCTCGCCGAATCCACTACCGGCGGCGAGTTTCGGACGCAGTTGCGCAAACGCGGCATCGACCTCATCCTTCGTTACGGCAACGGCGACCGTCTGTTCGGCGCAACGTTCATCGACCACAACACCCGCACCGTCCTCAACGGCTCCGCTCTCGGAAAAGATTTCGCCGCCAACGCTCTCGCCGAACGGTTTCCTGATATTGCGGCAGCAAGTCATGAAAACAGGCGACCTGTTCAGGCTCCCATCGAAAATACGCAACCGATACCTGCAACACCATCGCACACCGGGAACGACCAAAACGTTTCGGCACTCACACCCACGAAGGAAACACCACGCCCAACTGTGCTGTCAGCACCGGACGACCGTGGCCCGGCGATTCCACCTACAACACCCGACCTGTCTCCACTTGCCGATGCAGCAGGCAGCATGTTCTCCATACTCACCCCCGATCCCGGAGGCCAAAGCGACAATAACCAGCCTATCCGCAAGCTTCGACCGAAGAAAAAGAAACAGTCGCAAGGACAGTCGAGGTAAGGCGGTTTATCGTTTTAAGTTTACACACAAGAAATAAGGGAAAAGTGTTACCTTTGCGAAAACTTGACCCGTAGAATGTTTAAAGTAAGTTGGGATAAAGATACAGGTGGCATAAAGCTGAATTCTCGCGTGGACTCGGGTACGCTTGGTATATCTCCTCGCCCGGTTTTCTATGAAGAATTGGATTTGCTGAAGCTTAATGAATTAGGGTGGAGTTATCCGAGAAGTAACGATCCATTACTATGGGCTTGCAATAAACAATATTTCTATCGTGGGGAGTTTGTTTTCGAAGTAAAAGGAGCCAATATTTACGACGCTCCAACCGTCTTGTTGCAGCCTGATTTCCAAAAACTGGAACTGAAGCCTATTGACGTAAAGGGTATGCTTCAGCGTTGCAAAGATGAAATGTTTTTGCTCGAAAGTGAGGCCATAGAGTTTATACGAGGAGTATATGTGCAATATTCCAGTGCTCGCGAAAGCGTAGAACGGGTGAAATCCAACCGGATGGATTACGAATCGTTGGTTGCCAAACTCGAAAAACAGACAAAACAAAAGATGGCCATTGTCAAACAAGATTGCGATAGTTTTGATATTATGCCTCTTGACAATGCCAAGCGAGAAGGAAAAAAGACCTACCAAACCACTAATATTGATAAATTCTTGGCCTCGTTTAGTGGAGGCAAGGATAGTCAAGTAGTACTTGACCTTTGTGTACGTGCCATCCCCCCATCTGCTTTCGAGGTAATATACTCTGATACCGGCTATGAATTACCGACATCTTTGGCTCTATATAAAGAGGTGGAGGATTATTACAAGGGCAAATTTCCTGAATTGAGGTTCTCCACGGCGCGTAACCACGAAACAGTACTCAATTATTGGGATAAAATAGGGACACCTTCAGACACTCATCGCTGGTGCTGTTCCATTATGAAGACTGCGCCTTTGTATCGTATGCTCAAAGTTGATGGAACGAATAAGCAAGCCCGCGTATTGACCTTTGATGGGGTTCGTGCCGAAGAAAGTACACGCCGTAGCGAATATGTTCGTATCGGCAAAGGTGTTAAACACGACACCGTTATTAATGCTCGGCCTATCTTAGACTGGAATACAACAGAGATATTTCTCTACTTATTTCGGCATGACTTACCGATAAATGAAGCATATAGGCATGGCAAAGCAAGGGTGGGTTGTGTCATTTGTCCATATTCTTCAAGTTGGGATGATATGATTTCTAATACTCTTTATAAGCCAGAACTTGCACCATTTCTCTCAAGAATTATTAGCAGTGCAAAAAAAGGAGGGATAAAAGATGTCGATGATTATATAAAAGACCGTAAATGGAAATTTCGTGCTGGCGGGAATTTTTTAGAATCCGATTCTTCAATATCATTCGCCAGCATCACGCCAAATTTGAAAGCATCTATACTTGGCGCAAAACAGAAAATCGAGACATGGTTACCTGCAATAGGTGACTATACGATTACTGCTTCCGGCAAAACAGCACGAGGAGAAGTTAAGTTTAATAACGCCATTTACTCTTTCTTGATAGAATATGGCGAAAGAAGTAATAACTTTAAATTTACACTCTATAATGTAAATGACGCCCAATTGATTAAACTAATTAAGCGTGTTCTCCATAAAACGACCTTCTGCATAAAGTGTGAGGCGTGCGAAGTCGAGTGTCCGACGGGAGCATTATCTGTACTCCCTGATGTGAAAATTGAACGTTCAAAATGCATTCACTGTCATAAATGTCTTGATTTTCATGATTACGGGTGTATCGTAGCTAATTCATTAATATTAACGACTAACACGAATATGAAAGCAAAATCTGGTATAGACCGATACAATACGTTTGGCTTAAGGGGAGACTGGATAGATATGTATCTCTCCGATACCGAAAATTATTGGGGGAATAATGGACTTGGGACTAAACAAGTACCCGCGATGCAAAACTGGCTGAAAGATGCAGAGATTATTGACGGGAAAAATGAAATTACTAAATTAGGCAAACTCCTCGTCCAAATCTATCAAGACAGACCGCAACTCGTTTGGGAAATTATTTGGATTAATCTTACATATAATTCATTTGTCGCACAATGGTTTGCTGCACGCGCAAAAAACAATATAACTGTCACAAAATCATTGTTGATGGAGATGATTCAAAATGAGTTTCCAAATATTTATAGCGATCGGACTATTAAAAATGCTGTTGACGCACTGATTCGGACATTAAAAGAATCGCCGGTCGGAGAATATACCGTGCTTGTTCAAGCCGATTCTATAACCCGTATCGCCTATAACGATTTAAGTGAAGAGGCAATAGCTTATTCTATTTATCGCTATGCAGAAGCACATAAGACCAAAATGCTGCGTGTATCAGACTTGTATCGCCAAGACGAAGAGTCTGGAGTATATGTTGAATTTAGGACAGACAAATCCAATTTAGAAAAAGCTCTTAGGACTTTGAATTCCTCTTCAAATAGAGTTTTAGTAGCTGAATTGAATATGGGTCTCGATCATATTACATTGCGAGACGATTTAACGCCGTTAACTGTATTGGAAGAATTGACAAAATAATAACAATGATGTTGAATGGTCTTAAAATGCAGTATTACAGAGTCGCTCTTCTTTCGATAAAAAGGAGGAGTAAGGGAGGTATCTTTGTTAATGCGAAACCCATTCTACTATTGGCGTTTTTTGATCTTATCACACGTGGTGTTGTGAAAGACAACAAATTCTTATTTGATTCGAACCTAATCCAAACATATAATAACTTTCATAAGCTATACGAGCCGAACAAAAATATAACTCCTTGTGAATATCCTTTTTATCATATCAGGAACGATGGTTTTACTAAGTTGATCTTTGTGGATAATTACAAGAATCCTCCACATACCCCTTCGGTCAAATATCTTCGAGAGAACGTAAAATATGCGTCGTTTGATAATGCACTTTGGGATTTATTACAAGACGTCGAAGCAAGGAGTATATTAAAAAACGCGGTGATAAATTATTTTCTAACCCAGCACACAGAATAAACCTTACGATATGGCTACCAAATACTCAGACATTGTAAATCTGCGCGAACAGAAAGCAGCTTACAACATCCAAAACGAGCAGGCTGGAGATTGGAGGTCGTTTATTGCAAATGACCAATTCAATGATATTCTGCGCAAAGTAATCGGCGCAGTTCGTAATAACGACGCAGATCTCCATAAATCGTTTTGGATATCCGGTACTTATGGGACAGGGAAAAGCCATGCCGGAGCGGTTATCAAGCACCTACTGTGTGATCCTATTGATGGCATTGCCGATTATATCAACGAGGAATATGCTGATGCAAAATATGAGATGCTTCGGGCAGAGCTACTTAAGCTACGCGATCAAAAACGGCTGTTCCCTGTTATGCTTTATGGGCAGTCAGCCATCGCTCATAAGGAAGATTTGTCATTACAACTTCAGCGTCGAATAATTGAGGCATTGAATAGTGCAGGTATAGACGTTGCAGTGCAAACCGACTTCGACAATTATATAAGGGACATTAAACAAGATCCTGATTTTTGGGATTTGCTTATCGGAAGGAGCCCACTGTTAAAATCCATAACACCCACGCGGCAAAAGCTGATTAATGACCTGAAAGGTGGGGACACCGCAACCCTCAAAATAGTACGCGATGCTTTGCGAGAAAATGGGAAGTCAATTAACTTACCGTTAACCGATATTTCTCAATGGTTTTTTGAAGTGCAACGCCAGCTTGCGGAGACGACAGAGTATGATGGTTTATTGGTGATTTGGGATGAGTTTACCGATGTGATGAATTCTGATCTTGGGCTTAGTCTTTTGGTTACACTTCAGGAGATTGACGAGAGAATAATGAACTCGGAGAACAACTCGTATTTCTTTTATATCTCTCATCCATCCGCACTTAACGCGCTTACCAACGCCGAGCAAGAAAAAACGAAGGGACGATACCATTATATGGGCTATAACATGGAGCCTGTATCGGCCTTTAAAATCATGTCGAGGAAGTTCTTGCCCATCGATAAAAATACTTATGACGAAGTTTCTCAACGTTTTTACGACAAGCAAAATGGTTTGCTCGATATATTCGCAAAATCCTCAACGAACACAGAGGAAACAAAATCAGACCTTCGCAAACTTTTCCCGTTACATCCATCAACGGCAAATTTGGCAACATATTATGCTCGCGAAGCTGGCTCCTCTTCACGAAGCGTTTTCCAATTTATAGGTGAGCATTCCGCTATCCGTGATTTTTTCGACAGCGAAGAGCACTTTGCAAACCACAACACCATTACTGCCGACTATTTATGGGATTATGTTGTGGGAGAGCTTAACGAGAACGTCGCAAAGTTCGGGGCAGTAACTGAGCGTTTCAATTCTCGCAAATTACAGGTTGAAGAGCAGGGGGCTGATTATTTTGCCGTCTTCAAGAGCATCCTTTTGCTAAATGCGTTGAATAACATTGCCAACAACGAAACAGTAACTCCTTCCGAAGACAATATAAAAAATCTTTTTGTCGGTACGTCAATCGAAGAGAACATAGACGTCATTTTGAATTATTTTGATGAGCATAGTATAATTCAACGGTTATCCGGCTTGTTTTCTATACAGTTCTCCGCTTTGCCGACAAAGGAGATAGAAGGCATAAAGGAAGAGCTTAGACTTACGCAGTACAAGCGCACCAGCCAGATTGTAAATTCTGGTGAGACGGCAAAAAAAGAATTCGATACATTCTTGGCTCAAGTGGCTCGTGCCAATCGTTTTTTGTTCTATTCAGAAGATGCCAATGAATATACGTTGCTCAATCAAATAGAGCGTGGCTATAAAGATGCTAAACCATACGAAGTGTTCATGGCATTACTTTTTGCTCGTAATGCGACAGAGCTGAATAACTTGAAAGAAATTGCGGCTAAAGCGTCTTCGGAAGAACGGTTTCAGAATATAGTTTTTATAGTGTTCGAAAACGTGTTGGGTGATAAAAACTATGAGCGTTTCCTTGAATATCAGGCAAATGCAACCTGTGCCAATAAACATAGTTTACCAGATCAGTACCAAGCCCATACGAAGTCAGCATCCGATGTGATAAAAGATTGGATGCAAAGCGTTCGTAGAGGAAATTTTACATACTATTTGCGCGGGCAGCAGGATATAAATGCGACCACAAAAATAACCAGTACAATTAATGCTTGTGTATCTCCGATTATTTTTGAGCATGGGGCAGAATCGTTGGAGATTATTAAGACGAAATTCTCGAAAACATATTGGCAGAAATTATCTGCAAATAAAGTGGTTGACAGTATTTTATCGTACAATACGAAGGATGATTTCTTGAAAAAGTGCGGTGGAGCGTCAATGCATATCAATTACCTGTTACAAGACAGCGTTGACGATAATTTACAGTGGAAGGAAGGGGTAGATAAAAATCACCCGCTTTATTTAGTTTCAGAGTTCATAGATAAAAAATTCAGGTACACGGACAAAAATCAACAATTTAATCTGGCAGACAAACTTATTGACCTCACCAAACCTCCTTATGGTCTATATCAATCCTATGCAGGGATGGGTATGGTTGCATTTGCCATGCGTAAATACATAAGTCAGATTTTTGACCTTAATGGAAAACCCCGCGAAGCCCAACATCTCGTTGATGACATTGTGGAAATGTTCAAGGCATGGGAAACGGAGAAACAAAGCAATAAACTCAATTTCCGATTTGAGACAAAAGAATCGCGCCATTTATGTGAAAATCTAATCAAACAATTTAAACTTAAGTCGTTAAAGGGCTATAATGATATTAGCAGCCTCACTGATACACGATGGGTTATTACGCACAATTTTTCGGAAGATCGAGGTTTCCCACTTTGGTCGTTGAAATATGCGGGAGGCGACTCTCCTTCTGGTGGCTTTCAGGCATTGATTGATGATGTTCTTGCAATATGCGGAGATTCAGACATGCGTAATCCCGATTTAATAAACAGGACGTTGTCCGGTCTTGAGAAGTATCAGTTCGAATTAGGTAATATGCTTAATTTCTCGGATTCTTTTAAAATAGGATTTACGAATTTCTTGAAATCTGTTGATGGTGTTGATCTTCAGGATAGTGAAATAGAGGAAGCTGATGAGTATCTGAGAAAACACCTGCAGGAGACTGTCGGTCTTTGGACAGAAAGCGAGGTGTCTGAAAAACTGACCCGCTGGAGAATAAGCAAATACCAAGAGAAGGAGGCAGAGCAACAGCGTAAGGAATATGAGCTGTTACGAAACAAAGGACGGAACGAAGAACTTAAAGCAAGCGGTACAGAGTCGTCTCTTTATGCCCGGAAACGTAGCTTTGCCTCAAACAGAATTCAACAGATTTCAAGCGTGAGTATTGCTCAAAGATTGCTTGAAGAAATTTGCGATTTAGGATATGAAGCGGTTTTGGATATAATTAATAACAGCGATGTATAGCGAATTTTCAAATATTGGGGACTTGATTGACTGTGCAAGGCGCGATAAAAATATTGAGGGATCAAAAGCCGCAACCCTCAATCGCTATCCGATTCGTTTTGTATTGTTTGATAATTTTCGCGATTCTTTTGAATTTGTCTCTACCATGCAAACTGAGTTCAGCTGTCTTGTTGTGCATGTTAATGATTGGATTGATGAGCCGTATTTAGACTCGATACTCACATATAGTAAATTAGCAGGTCGAGTCGATGATTTTATACGAGGTAAAGCCGAAAGGAGTAAAGATTATGTGATTACGCCATTCTCCGAATTGGCAAGATTTTACGACAATAAGTTTCGCTTCGAATTTAATTCATTAATATCTACCGTTAAAAGTATCGAATCGAGCCAAGCAGCCACGGCATTTAATCAGCGTATATATATTCCGATAGTTGGTCTTTGGGGAAAATTCTCAAGATTTACTAATGACTCACAAATTGAAGCGTGGTACTTCAAAAACAATGACAGACAGCTGAATTACAGGCTTATAATGGCAGACAGTACGTCGTATAATGTACATGGACTCGACAAAAAATTCACGATTGTTCATGATATGCACGAATGGCTTGGCGTATGGAAAGACAAGAATGCCCAACAGGATATAATCTCTCTTTCACCAACTATTTTCGCCCACGCCGAATACGCCCAGCCGGACAATGCTTTTACTTTCTGTTCCTGCGACAATGTTTATGAGTTCTTGACCAACGGTCTGCAACTCGACTTTGGGGCAGTCTCATACAAGCCCAAAGACGAAGAACATTGGATGCGGCTTGCATCAGAAATAGATGTGAACAATTTCTCTTTCGAATCGTTTTTTAATAAATATTTCCATATAGACGATTTGGCAGACTATAATGTATTTCTCAAGACTTGGTTTGATTGTGAAGATACTTTTGAGAAATGGCTACTCTGTTCCTATTATGCACAGAAATTTTGTCAAAAAGGATATATCTGCCAAGCCATTAGAAACACGAGCAGTTACACCAATTACGACTTTTTTGCTTCTATCGCCCTATCAATATTTGATAATGATACCGGAGAATTAGATTTAGAGGAAAGGATGATCTGTTTGCAGCAAGCCGCTAAAAATCAAGTTACATTGACGAATGAGGTGCGAAGTGAGCTGTCGGATAAACTGAAACTTCTTGCCCAACAAAAAGGATATACTACTGCCATTCGTTACTTTTCACCTCTCACTGATGAGGAAAAGATTTTGGCAATTCTTTGGCTTGGTGAGGGCTTTGTATCGAGGGATGATGTCCGTTCGTTTTTTCCTGATCTCTATAATTATCTTAGCAAATCAAACGGGGCGAGTGATTCTGCTACAAAATGGGTGTTCGACTATATTGATCTGTATAAGCAGTGTAAGCTGTCCAATAAGTATTCCGATGAGATAAGAGGTATCATTGAAGATAAAAACGGATCTCCAGTGGCATTTAATCAATGGTATCAGGATTTCAAAACCACAAAAACCATTCTTAGCAACCGTGCTGATATTGAAGTGTATTATTGGATAGACGGATTGGGTATAGATTGGATACCCTATATTACAGAACTGCTGTCAAAAGAAGATAATATGCACCTCAATGAGGTACATATTGCCCGTGCGATATTACCAACGACCACATCGGCGAATAAAGATGCGCTGTTTGATTTATCAAATAATACGCTGAAGAAAATAGGCGATTTGGATAATCATGCACATCAACAGGGTAACAACTATCCGGATTCAATTATTGAAGAGATCGGAATTGTGAAAGCTGCTACCCAAAAAATCATAAGCGAATATGCGGGCAAGAAGATAGCAATTGTTTCAGATCATGGATTAACAGCACTTGCTCAATTAAGAGGTGGAATGAATTTAGCCGGTGTAGAATCAGATCACAATGGGAGGATTGCTATCCGGGTATCCAACAAGGCTATCTCGGATAGTAATTACTTTGTTTTGGAAGATGGTAAGGTGATGTGCGCCTTGCACCACGAGTCGTTGTGTGGGAAAGTCCCATCTGGACAAAGTGCCCATGGGGGATGTACTCCTGAAGAGGTATTGGTTCCTCTGTTTATAATATCGTCACAATCCAATGCGACGAACTACTCAGCTTCGCTGATATCAAAAGAGGTGTCGGGCACGAATCCTGTGGTACAATATAACATAGCGGGAGTGTCTACCAGCGACACCCCCTATGTGGTATATGACGGAAGGCGCTATGAGTTGAACCATCATGGGAGTAATGTCTATGTCAGTGATAGATTAAATCTTGCTGCGGGCCAACATATAATAGAACTGCACATTGGCTCCTTTGTTAAATCTTCAACAATTAATGTAAGCCTCGGAGCCGAAGAGGACGATTTATTTAATTTCTAATACTTGACGCTATGAATCAGGCAATTAACGAAAAGATAAAAACACATTTTGCCCCGATGGCAATTTACAAAGACCCTACCTCGACAAACAGCTTGTTTGTCGGCAGGAATTTACCCTCTTTTGTTAAAGACTTTGTGCTAAAGAAATACATAAATGAGCAGGGGCAGGTAGATAGAGGTGGATTGACTTCTTTTCTTGATACGGTCATTCCACAAGGTTCGATAAAGGAGAAGCTTCGGGAGGGAGAGGAATTAACCTTGCTGACGCGCTTCATCGTATACATTGATTTGGTCAAAGGCATCACTCGTTTTTCGATACCAGATTTAGGAATCAAGCAGAACGAGGGGCAGATACCAGAATATGTTTATTCGAAGCACAAAGGTAGCTTGATCGATGGCGAAATTTGGGGAATCATTAAGTTGTGTCTTCTGCCGGATGAGGATGGTAAGAAGAACCACATTGAGATGGTGGATTACAAGCCATTTAAGCCGTACAAATCGGTGGATGTAAACTATTTGAGAGAGGCTCGTAGAGCATTCTCCATCGAAGAATGGTTGGATGTGCTGCTTTCTGCAATGGAATACGATTCCGATGGATTTGAAAGTATTGCACAAAAAATAGAATTCATTACTCGTTTGTTAATTTTTGCCGAGCCAAGATTGAACGTAATTGAGCTTGCCCCAAAAGGAACCGGAAAGTCGTATGTCTTTGGCAATTTATCAAAATATGGATGGTTGGTCAGTGGAGGTAAGGTAACACGGGCAAAATTATTCTACGACAAACAGAGGCAGCAGAACGGGATAATTAAAAATCACGATTACACGGCGTTCGATGAGATTCAAACCATTGTATTTCAAGAGCCATCAGAAATACAAGCGGCATTAAAATCATATCTCGAAAGTGGCAAAACGACCATTGACAACAATGAGTTTTCCTCAGAATGTGGTTTGATTTTGATGGGAAATATCCCGTTGAATGAGTATCGCCGTCCATTAACGAACAAATATTTTAGCTCTCTACCTGAGAATTTTCGGGAGTCTGCCTTACTGGATAGATTTCACTGCTTTATTGAAGGATGGCATCTTCCTCGAATCAATAAGAGTATGATTTTCAAAGGCTGGACAATTAATGTCGAGTATTTCTCCGAAATTCTTCATGCCTTACGCACACAGAATCAATATTCTTTACTGTTCGATGAACTTGTCTCCTTCGAAAAAGATGCTGATATGCGCGACTTCAATGCTGTTAAGCGGGTCACAACCGCATACTTGAAACTGTTATTCCCGCATTGGGTTCAACTATCGGACGTGAATTTGGATGAATTTGATCGCTACTGCTTGAAACCGGCTATTCGCAGGCGTGGTATCATCAAAGAACAATGCCATAACATCGACCCGGAATTCAAGACAAGGATGCCAGAGATAAGGCTCAAATAAAACAGAGCAAAACATGAAATCCTTTCGACTGAAATCAAAAAACGGAAGCGTAGGAATCGGAGTCGATTATCCTATTCGTGTTAATTGTAATGTCGGAATTAATAATAATGCAGAAGCAGAATTTGAAAGGGCGAAAATAGCGACGATTTTTAACAAAGCGGAAACTACTCCCGACCTAATGATGGATTTATCCACCATTAGGTCATCCACTGCTATTTTTCAGTTAATAATTGATAGTTATGGCATTCCGGTAGGAACTTTGCCGGTTTACACCATATTTAACCGAGTCTATGGAATCACAAAAGCGGAGCTTATTGACGAATTATGTAGTCAAGCCGAAAAAGGAGTCTCATTTTTTACATTACACTTTACGGCAGACTACGATCTTTACGAGCGAGCTATAAAGACACGTAAAATTCCGATTACCAGTAGGGGAGGAGGTCTTGTTTTGACCGATTTAATTAAAAATAAGCGTCAAGAGAATATCCTGTTAAGTAGTATAAGCGACATCATTTCTATCGCAAAAGAGTATGGAGTTGCCATCAGTTTGGGAACAACATTTCGTCCTGCCGGAATAGTAGATGCGTGTGACGAGGTGCATATCGCGGAAACGTATAGACAACGGGAGTTATGTCAATATCTTCAAGAATCGGGAGTAAATGTTATCGTAGAAAATATCGGTCATATAGATGTTGTAAATATCGATAGACATGCTGCTCTTCTGCGAGAATTCAAAGCTCCTATAATGCCATTAGGGCCTATCCCTACCGATAATGCTGTCGGATATGACCACATATCCGCTTCGATAGGTTCTGCATTTGCTGGTTATTTTGGATGTGCCCATATCATCAATGCCATTACCCCAAGCGAACATGCCACTTCTGATATATCGACCGACGATGCTATTGCAGGTATTATTGCCGCTAAAATCGCTGCACATTCCATTAATATACTGCGCTTTCCTGAGAAACGAGAGATAGACGCCACAATCTATGAACATAGAGCCAATACTAAATCGTGCCTGCGGCAGGAAAATTGCGAAAGATGTGTGGATTTTTGTCCCCTAAATTTGATATATAGATGAAACAACATTTTTATCTGCCCGGTTTGAACTTTCACAATGCACAGCAAAAAAATCCGAGTACGCATTTTGTGAAATATTTTCATGGAGTCAAAGATAGCTATCCAAAATTGTTCTCGTTCGTGGACGATACAAATGTGTTTTTCCGAGACAACTTCGGTGAATTTAATGAATACAAATTACGTGAAAAGCGATTGCTTGATTTTGAAACACCAAACCGTGCCAAAATTACGCATGAATACGACATGGACTTGGGGGCAGATTTTGATTTCTCTCAGTGCTATTATTTATTTAATCCGGCCAGCCGATTGAGCTGGCTGAAGATTAAATGTGAAAATCATAGAATTGTGATTGCAAAAGAGGATCAGGTAAAAGAAGTAATACGTTCGTTATCAGATTTTAGTATAGAATTGAAAAGAATACATTTGGCATACGATGCCTCGAAACCTCCCAGAATACTGGATGAGGATGAGGTGTTTGACGAACTTTGGCAACTTAAATCAGGGCATCCATGCTTCATTAGACTGGAGAAGGGAGACGAAACAAAATTTATATTGGAAGTTGAGTATTGGGACTCCATCAAGGCAGAGAAGCGTAATCGTGGATGTATTTTTAGCCCCATAGAGGAAAGGATGATTTCTTATGAATATTTCCCATTACAGAAAGCCAGTTCTTGGTTATATATTCGTGCCCCAAGGCATTTCGAAGTAACGGTGAGTACGGGAAGTTGCAACTCGTTGATTAATGAAATTGATAATTCTGGCTCGGAGATAGAGTCTGATCCTGAAATTAAGTCGTTGACTATTAGAAATTCTGGGAGTAATGTGCAAACAGCAGACTATGTAGTAACATTCAATATTCAGATATTAGTACCTAAGACTCTGAAATTGTGGTATGTAATCATTTATTGGTCTACAATGGTGTTGACATCATTGCTATTTGCCGGTATCGTGAATCGTATACTGCTCTGTGCTGGAGTTTCAATATACGACAAAGATATTCTCGATAGCATAATCGCTTATAAAGATTTCAACAATGTTGTAT